>Ga0116171_10000423_pt1 | contig 44847 bp, 41 predicted proteins | sample AD_JPNHW2_MetaG_FD_89798 | JGI IMG/M metagenome (GOLD analysis project Ga0116171, IMG submission 89798) | Active sludge microbial communities of municipal wastewater-treating anaerobic digesters from Japan - AD_JPNHW2_MetaG | ecosystem: Engineered > Bioreactor > Anaerobic > Digestate | place... | reverse complement strand
TAAACGTGAATTTTTTCCGAGGTGTTCCCGGCGATCAGTCGCAGGTCTGTCGTCTGAGGGTCGAGGATGATGTCCATGTCGTATTTATGCGCGAGTTGATCGAGTTGTTTCGCAAGCAAAAGCAGCCTGTCACCGTATAGATACGCTTTCGGCCCGAACTCGAAAAAGGGAGTACTTATTTTATAATTTTTCAGCATGGTTTTTTTCCTTATCGGTACTCAGCATTTCCCCGACTGCTCCTCCGGGGTGAATCAGCCCGAATCTGTCGCCGGAATAGCCGGTTTCGACAATCAGCGCCGACAAGATCGCGTCGAACAGAGCAGCCGGAGCCATGAAACTCGAGGTTGCCATGAGCCCGGTCGGGTCGCTTTCTTCAATATTTTTGAGCAGCAGCACAACGTCGGAGCCTTTGGCGAGCGGAGATGCGGCGTTCTCGGTGATTGTTATTACGAAAGCGCCTTTTTTTCTCGCGATCTCTGCCATCGGCAGTAGCTCTGCGGTCTTTCCGCCGCGCGAGACCAGAATGAGTGCGTCGCCGGTTTTGAGAAATCCCATGCCGCCGTGCACCGCTTCACCGGTCGGCATGAAAATCGCGCTTTTTTCGATACAGCAAAGACAATGGGCGAATTTCTTTGCAGCAATTCCCGAGTTTCCGCAGCCTGAAGTTACGATGCGGGGTGCGGCGCAAATCAGCTCTGCGGCTCTTTCGAATGTTTCCCGGTCAAGATAATCAAGCAGCTCAAAAATCGTTTCGGCTTCCTTTTTTATCGAATTGCGGGCAGCCTCATATGCGGACTCTCTCATAATCGGATCAGGTTCTGTCCTTCAGCTGAAGGTCGTAGTGCGGATCATATTCTTTTTCTTCTGGGGTGAATTTGTGTAAGGTATCGATTGTCTCGCCGTCATTCCATTTGCGGTCGCCGACGTCCTCGGTCGTTCCCATGACTGTGACGTTGACTTGCCTGTGACGCGCTCTGACCTGGTCCCAGTCAATGAAGTAAATATGGGCAAATTCGCCGCCGTCGAGCACGCCGTCTTTGATTGTCAGCGTCTCGCTGCGGCCGAAGAAAACCGAGCGAAGATGTCCGTCGGTGTTCATGCTCGTAAAGTCACCCGGCTCGTTTACATATCTGCCGAACTGCGCGTGAATCGGGCCGGGGTGGCGGTATTGATGCTCTTCGCGGAAGTCGGGAACCAGCTTGCGCATGATATCCAAAAGGTCGTGCTGAAGATATTCAATGTCAAACGAGTCGATGTCATGCGAGCACTCCTGAATCATGACCGAGCAGGTGGTGTGATGCGAGGCGACAGTGACAGTGCCGTTTTTTATTCCCGACATTTTCACGATTTCAGTAACCTCGCGCGAAATATCGTGAAAAGTGGGTATCCAGCCGCGTGACTGAAGTTCGAGTTCTTTCTGATAAACTTTGAATTCCATTTTTATGTCCTCCCTGAAAAGTTATAATCGTTTTTTAGGCATCTATATTTCCTCAATCTCGATATCCATGATGCCGCAGAGATCGCGTACGGCGCGGCGGTTGTCGCCGTGTGTGATGATGTAATGCTGGCTGGCGACCTTTTGCGCGAAGGCGGGGACGTCGGCAAGGATGATTTCAAGTCCCGGGAGCTGCGGGGCCGGCTGGGCCCAGCCGCATTCCTCCCATTTGCGGGGTGTGACGCCTTTTCCGCAGAGCAGCTGCATTTTATATTTCCCGCCCGCAAAGATGAGGCGTGACAGTGTGACAGCCCCCGTCTTGACTTTTGAGACGTTGAGAATTCCCTCAGACAGCTCGCCGAAAGCAGCGGGCATTACGATTACCTCACCCTCCACGACACCCGACGGAACGAAGTCCGGCACACCGGCGAGAACGCGGTCAGAAAAGAACTCATAAAATTCAAGGTACGCAGCCGTCTGGCCGGTCAGTGCTTTCAGTATCATCTGGGTGACGCAGCCGAGAGAGTCATTTTCGGGGATTGTTGTATATCCGTCCTCGCCGAGAAGCATAAAAACCGGGGCGGGCGGGTAGCCAAGCAGCTTCTTGAAGCCGTCGACATCCTTGAGCGAAATTGCGGAGTAGTTCCTTTCTTCGGCAATCGTTTTCACCGCAAGATAATATCCCGCCGCCTTCATGAGCGATTCTTCCTTCGCCGGTGAGAGAAAATGCCATTTGCAAATGCGGTTTTGAATGATATCTTGCTTTTGGGCGGCGGTGATTTTTTGATACTTCTGCTCGACTTCGAGAAGCTCAAAGGTCTCAATTTCTATACCCGTTTTCCTTTTGAGTGACAGTCCGTCGTAAAGCGTGCCGTAAAGCTGCATGTCGCGGTAACCGGCCATACCGGCTTTTGCGCTTCTGAGCTCCGCGTATGCCGACGCCGCCCGGCAGAACGAGGCGACACGCGGCGCTGCGGAAGGCAGCCCGACAATATTGTAATAAAAAGCAAATTGATATCCGAGCCCTTCAAAAGCGGAACGCAGCGCCGTCGTCCCTGCCTGATCGGCGGTGGTAATGAGACGGTCGCCTTCGTACCAGCCGGAAAGGCCCCAGAGCACCATCGGCAGATACCTGTAACGTTCGGTTATCTTGATTACCGCATGCGACGGGATCCAGCCGGCAACGCAGATCACGAGCGAATCGAATTTCTGACCTTCGAGCGCAGCCAGAGCTTTCGCAATTCCTTTTTCCTCATAATCGTCGGATATCGGCAGGCATGAAACCATTTCTACGCCCTCGGCTTTGAGTTCGAGCTCTGCGGCTGAACACTTGCGGATTATGACATCAACAGGGGTGTTTACTTCTCCGAAACCCAAAAACGCAGCTTTAACCATTCATCTTCCTCCTTGTAAGTTTTGCATCCAAATCGAGGTATCTCCGGTAAGCCTCTCTGTAATCGGCTCCGGACGGTTCAAACACACGATTTATCCGAACGGAGGCTGCCGCCGCTTCGCGAAGAGACGGATATGCGCCCGCGCCGAGCCCCGCAAGCATCGCCGAGCCGAGACAGGCGCATTCGGTCTCGGTAAGGGTCGAGAGCCGATAACCTGTGACGTCAGCTTTAATCTGCGGCCATAAATTACTGTAAGCGCCGCCGCCGGTGATGCGGAGTTCGCTTAAGCCGTCAAATCCGATATAGTCCAGATCATTTTTCAGGATATAGGCCACCGATTCAAGTATCGCGCGGACAAAATGCGATCTTGTATGCGCCAGTGTGATCCCGTAAAAGCAGCCTTTGGCGTCCGGATTCCAGACTGGCATCGAAGAACCGGTGAGGTGGGGAAGAAATGTGAGTCCGTCGCAGCCCGGCGGGATTTTTTCCGCCAGTTCGTCAAGCGTTGAAAATCTCTCATCAGGCAAAAAGTTGTCTTTGAACCACCTGAGCGCCGCTCCGGCGGTAGATGACCAGAGAAGGCGGCAGTACATTCCGTCTGTCGCGTAAAGATGACACGGGATTATACTCTTCGGATTATACTCCGGAATGTCACAGCAGGGGACGCAGACAGCCATAATCGTGCCGGTCATCTCGCTGATCTCTCCGGGAGATGAAACGCCGGCTCCGAGGGAACCCGCAATCTGGTCGAGTGCGCCGGTAACGACCTGAATCCCGTTATATTCCCCGACGCAAGTGCCGCTTGGGACGATTTCGGGCAACCGAACGGATGAGATGCCGATAAAATCAAGCATTTCCTCCCACCAGCGTTTATTGCGTATATCAAAATAGAGAGAGGAAGACTGAAGCGTCGGTTCACTGACGAACATGCCGCAGAGGTTAAATAAAACCCAGTCTTCGAGCAGAAAAATCTTTTCGGTTTTCGCCCAGGTTTCGGGACGGTGATTTTTGAACCAGAGAAGTTTCGACGCCGGCCACCCGCCTGTGATCTCGGGTTGGCCGGTGGTTTCGTATACCCGCTGCCGCCCGAATTTTTCTTCGATCAATTTCGCTTCATCAGCTGCTCTTGTGTCCATCCAGTTGACCGAAGGGCAGAGCGGCTTTCCCTCCCCGTCGGTCAGGATCAGCGTCTCTCCCTGAGAATCGACGGCGAGCGCTGTTATCCGGTACTCGGACGCAAGCGTGTCAATCAGTTCGCGGCAGATGCTGACATACCGCTCGGCCTGAAATTCGATAAAACCGGGGATGCTTGTGTCGAGCGCATAATTGATTGAACGGAGCGCAAGCCGTTGTCCCTTTTCATCGAACACAGCAGCTTTGACCGAGGTGGTGCCGAGATCTATGCCAAGAAAGTTCATCGATTCGCTTCCCTTAAATTTAATAACTTGGTTTCGTTTTCCCTTTCGTAATTCTTTCGTTTGACTATCGAAAATGACGACTGTATTATACCACAAACGGTTATCACTGTCAATCTCTTTTACGGGCCGATCCCGCTTTCGACGTCTTATACAAACGGGCAGGGCGTTTTGGCGTATTCGGAAAGTTCGAAGTGTCTTGCCGCGAAATTTCCGGTTATTGCATTTTGGGGTGTAAATATACTATAATAACAATAGGTAAAATAAAAAAAGTCATCGGAGGGCGGTATGGCGGGAACAGCTGAGGAAAGACGCGACAAAATAACTGAAATTATCCGAAAAGAAGGCAGTGTCAGAGTCAGGGAACTTGCGCGCCTTTTTAACACGTCGGAGGTGACCATACGCGGCGATCTGGAGACGCTTGAGGCCGGGGGGCAGTGCCGGCGCAACCACGGCGGCGCGGTAGGTCTTGATAAACTGTATATCGACATGGATATCACCGAAAGATACATGTCAAACTCCGCCCAGAAGAAAGCGATAGCCGAAGCGATTTCCCGAATTATCGACGACAACGACACCCTGCTTCTCAATGCGGGCACTACGCTTACATATGTGCTCCGCGCGCTGCGCGACAAAAAAAACATCAGCATTATCACAAACTCAATTGCCAATGCGGCCGAGGCGGCATCTTACCAGAACATGAGCGTTATACTCCTCGGCGGGCAGATCGACAGCAAATATCAATTTACCTACGGGGCCGATGCCGTCTCGCAGCTCCTCCGGTACCATACTGTTAAATCGATTCTGTCTGTCGACGGCATTGATCCTCTGTCGGGACTTACCTTATACTACTCAAGCGAAGCCGAACTTGTCCGCGCGATGATAGAGAACAGCGAGACGGTGATTATCGCTGCCGACAGTTCAAAACTCGGGCGCAGCACATTTGCGAAAATTGCGCCGGTTACATCAGCCGATATGATTGTCACCAATCATACCGAAAACACCGAACTTCTTGACAAATTGAATTTGATGGGAATAAAAATAATCGATATCTGACCAAATTTGGCCGGGTGTGTTTTTGATCGGTAGTTTACAGAGAGAATAGCATAGAAAAATATCAATGTTTACTTTTGCATCTTATTAAAATATCCATTAAAAACTCAATAATATAATCGATTGTTTTCTTAATCGGTTTGCTCGAAAGTATAATAATTAATAAAACCGAAACGCAAATCGAGATTATTAATTGTGTCAAAACAGAGAACTTTTGGAACACAACAAGACTACTGACAAGAATCACAAATATTCCATGAAGCAAATAGACGTAAATTGTGTTTTCTCCCATTTTTGTAATTTTAAATCTCTTTTCAGGGATTAAAATCAAAACGCATAGGCAAGACAAGGCCGATAAAATATAGAGATACAACCTGACTGTGCCTGCATACCATTCAGACACGCCGAGTTTGAAGTAACTTAAGCTTCCGTAAAGCCATTCAGGCGATATTTGATAAAAATAAACTAAATAAAAAATCGCTGTAAGTATTAAAAAAGCTATAATTTTTGTCTTTATATTAATAATTTTAAATAAATCCGTGTTCAAATAATAACCTATTAAGAAAAAAGGGAAGAACACCAGAGTGCGCGACAATGCTAAAATATTACCGATACCATTAATATACCCCGCGGCGATCCCTATCAGAAAAGCGATCGGAATCGCAAATTTTATATGCTTAAATAATTTCAGAAGAAGGTTCCATGAAATTAAGCTCAACAAATACCACATTACCCAATATGGATTTATCAGGAAAGGGGTTGCGGTTTGAAAAGAAAGTAAATAATAAAAAGAAAACACAAAATAAAAAACGGAGTATTTGAGAATTTTTTTCCATATGGTTGACGTATTTTTCGAGAAAAATCCTGCGATTAAAACAAACGCCGGAATGTGAAAAAGATAAATGAAATCATAAATTGCGAGTAGTATTCTATTTTTTAACAGGTATTCCAACAGATGGCCGAAAACAACTAAAAAAATTAAGAATAGTTTTGCATTGTCAAAATAAGCAGTCCGTTCCTTCTGAATGTTTTCCGTATCGTTCACAATTTCCCTCTTATGAAAAATAAATAGTAAGGATTTTCACAGATGATTATATTCTTTATACCACCTGACAAACCGTTTCAAACCCTCTTCAAGCGGGGTATTCGGTTTAAATCCGAAATCGCGGATGAGGTCATCCACATCCGCGAAAGTCCGGACGACGTCGCCCGGCTGCATCGGAAGCAGTTCTTTCTGCGCGGGCCCCGCGATGATTCCCTCATCCGCTAGGCATTTTTCAAGAATCTCAACGAAGCGCAGCAAGTTCTCCGGTCTGTTATTTCCGATGTTGTAAATTTTATAGGGAGCGCCGTCTGCGGGTTCCGCCGGCGGTTTTTTCATGACATTGATGATGCCCGTCACTATGTCGTCGATATAGGTGAAATCGCGCTGCATCTCACCGAAATTATAAATTTGAATTTTTTCGCCTTTCACCATCCGGTCGGTAAACTTGAAATAAGCCATATCGGGGCGGCCCATAGGCCCGTATACCGTGAAAAAGCGCAGTCCAGTGGACGGAATCCGATAGAGTTTTGAATAGGCATGCGCCATCAGTTCATTCGACTTTTTGGTCGCCGCGTATAAGCTGACAGGAGCGTCCGTTTTGTCGTCGACAGAGTAGGGGACTTTTTGATTGCTGCCGTAAACCGAGGAGCTTGAGGCATAGACCAGATGCAAGACCGGACAGGCCCTGCAGGCCTCCAGAACGTTCATAAAACCGATGATGTTGCTGCTGAGATAGGCGTCCGGGTTTGTGATGGAATATCGGACGCCCGCCTGAGCGGCAAGATTGACGACAATCTCAAACCGATTATCGGAAAACAGATTTAAAACCGCATCTTTGTCCGCCAAATCCATTTTTATAAAACGAAAACGCCCGAACGGCTTCAACAGATCGAGGCGGTCCAGTTTCAGCTTCACGTCGTAATAATCGTTGAGGTTGTCGATTCCGGTGACTGCGTATCCTGTCTCAAGCAATTTTTTTGTCAAATGCATTCCGATAAAACCGGCTGCTCCGGTGATCAGGATTTTGGTATCCGGCGTCAAAATACTCATTTTCGATTCCTCCGGCTAAAATCGGATGCCGTCCGTCGTTTTGCAGAAATGCACGGAATACTTTTCATTCAGACCTGGGAAAACTTTCAGATATTCAGCCGACACCTGTTCTTTGATTTTCTCTTCAAATGAGGGGTCGATCAGCGCCATGCAGCAGCCCTTGAAGCCCGCGCCCGAAAAACGCCCGCCAAAAATCCCGTCGGTCTTCAGCATGATCTCAAATAAAGTTTTCAACTCCGGGGAGCCGGTTTCATATTTTTCTACGGAGCTTCGCCCGCTTTCGAAAGACAGCCGGCCGAACGCTTCGACGTCGCCTTTTCGCCAGGCCTCGGCGCCGCGTTCCACGCGTTCGAATTCCGAGTAAAAATGCTCCGCGCGTTTTCTCCAGTTTTCGGGGAGTTTGTCCCGATATTGCTCAAATACTTCGAATGGGACGTTTCTCAGCCGGGCTTCTTCGAATTTGCCGTATTCCATCCCGGCATAAGCCATCAGCGCATAAGCGGCGGATTTGCATTCATCGACCCGCATATTGAATTTCGAGCCGACCAGTGTGCGCTCAATCCCGGAAAAGAAAACGGCGATTTCAAAGGGTTTCATCACAGAACTCGCGGGGATGAGCTCGAAACTGTCGTATTTGGTATCCAGATATAACAGATGGTCTTTTCGGCAGTAGATCTCGCAAGACTGGTCGAGTTTCCCGCAGGAAACGCCGACGTAATTGTTTTCGGCGTCAAGCGCGGTATGAATCAACTCATTCGCGGTAAGGCGGATGTTGTTCACTTTGCAAAGCGCTGACAAAAAGGCAATCGTGACGGCAGCGGAGGAGGAAAGCCCGCCGATCGGAAGGCCGCCTTCGATGACGCCGCAAAGCCCGACGGAAAGCGGATGGGATTGGCTGAGCACCCTGGCCGCGCCGCGCAGATAATCCGCCCAGTCGCCTTGTTTTTCTTTCGGGACTTCCCGCACGTGAAACTGCGCGCGTTTTTGAAAGTTCAGCGAGGCAAGCTCAATCACGCCGTTTTGTTTCGGCCCATAGGCGATATGTATCCCCTTGTCGATGGCAAAACCGGTGACTTTTCCGTATTGGTGGTCAATGTGCGCTCCGATCGGGCAGACGCGGTAGGGGCAGAAAGCCACACCGGCCGGCTCATGATGATAGATGCCCGCGAAAGTGTCGATACAGTTCATTCAAATTTTCTCCACACCGTTTTATTGACAATTCCCGTATAGGACTGAATGATTTTGACGACTTTATTGCTCACGTTTTCGTCGGTGTAATCCGGAACCGGGATGCCGCAATCGCTGTTTCGGTTCATTTCGACCGCCGTATCGACCGCTTGCAAAACTTGTTCGGCAGTGATGCCCGCGATGATGAAATTTCCTTTGTCCAGTGCTTCGGGACGCTCGGTGGAGGTACGGACGCTCACGGCGGGAAACGGCGAACCGACCGACAGAAAATAGCTGCTCTCCTCGGGCAGGGTGCCGGAGTCCGAGACGACCGCAAAAGCGTTCATCTGCAGATTGTTATAATCACTAAAACCGAGCGGCTTATTTTGAATGACCCGTTTATCGAATTTAAAATGACGCTGTTCAATGAATTTAGCGCTTCTGGGGTGGCAGGAATAAAGGACCGGCATATCATATTTTTCGGCCAGCGCGTTGATCGCGTTCATCAAGCTGTAAAAGTTTTGTTCCGTGTCGATGTTTTCTTCGCGGTGCGCGGAAAGCAGGATATATTTTTTCGGCTCGAGCCCAAGCCGGGAGAGGACGTCGGAGGCCTTGATTTTGTCAAGACCGGCGCTCAGCACTTCTGCCATCGGGGAACCAACGACATAAGTGCGTTCTTTGGCGGTGCCCTCGGCGTTCAAATAACGACGCGCATGCTCGCTGTAACAAAGATTGACGTCGGAGATGTGGTCGACAATGCGGCGGTTTGTTTCCTCGGGGAGGCACTCATCGAAGCAGCGGTTGCCCGCTTCCATATGAAAAATCGGAATATGCAGCCGCTTTGCGGAAATTGCGGAAAGGCACGAGTTGGTGTCTCCGAGAATCAACAGCGCATCCGGCTTTTGTTCAGCCATCAGCGTATAAGATTTCGCAATGATATTGCCGATGGTCTCTCCCAGATTTTTGCCGACCGAATCCAGATAGAAGTCGGGCGATCGAAGGCCGAGGTCTTCAAAGAAAATCTGATTGAGCTCATAATCGTAATTCTGGCCGGTATGGACGAGGGTTTGCCCGAAATAGAGGTCGCATTTTTTGATCACCGCAGAGAGCCGGATGATTTCCGGTCTGGTTCCGACAATCGTCATTAATTTTAACATAATTACTACATCACCAATATATTCCTTTTGATTTGCCTTCGTAATGATAAATTTTTTTTAATTCGGCGTCCTTTTCGCGACCGACTAAATGGCCCAAATGCAGCGATTCACGTTTCAGCTTTTCAAGATATTCATCAGCCGTCTTGATAACTCTTGCGGGAACGCCGACTGCGACGGAATTGTCCGGGATGTTTTTGGTTACGACTGCTCCGGCTCCTATCACAACATTATTACCGATGGTAACACCGGGTAAAATAATCACATTGTTACCGATATACACAGAGTCACCGACGGTTATCGGTTTCGTGATTTCCAAATCCGGAATCAATCTTCTATATAACAAGGTGCCCCCGTCATGTGTGATAAATTTAACTCCGTCAGTGATATGTACGTTATCACCGATTGAAATAATCCACGGTTCGGTGCTCCAGCTGACTCTTCCGTAGATATAAAGATTACCTTTGACGTTGACTCCTATTTTTTTTGCGTACTTAACAGGCCCTTTTATCACACGGTATAACCTGTTCTTTATAATCCCAAACAGAGTTTGCAAATTCATTTTACACTTCCTCATAAAAAGTGTCCGGTTTGTCCGGGTCAAAACACTCGCTGGCCCACATAAAAGTCACCATATCGGTGTCGCCGAGGTTTTCGATGTTGTGTGTATATCCGGTCGGTATATCAACTGCTTCCGGTTTGCCGCCGTTTACATAATACTCATAAACTTCGGCGGTGTCAATTTTTCTGAACCGAATCACGCCTTTTCCGCTGACGACAAGGAACTTTTCATTTTTGGTATTGTGCCAGTGGTTGCCCTTTGTAATGCCGGGTTTCGAGATATTGACAGAAAACTGCCCCCGGTCGGAGGTACGCAATATTTCCGTAAAGCTGCCCCGGCTGTCTATGTTCGGATTTAAAAGATAACTGAATTTGTCTGTCGGCAGATAAGAGAGATACGTTGCGTACAGCTTTTTTGTAAATTCGTCGGACATATCGGGAATGCTTTTATGATCACGGCTTGCTTTAAATTCATAAATCAGATCGGCAATTTCCCCAAGTTTGATTTTATGTTCTGTTGACACTTTGCAATATTCACCGCTGCAGTTTTCATGGCCGTCTAAAGCACAAATGAGCTCCGTGATCACGTCGTCAATGTAGACCAGCGTCATCATAACGCTCCGGTCGTTGACTGTGATCGGTAAGTCGTTTGCGATATTGTAGCAAAAGGTCGCCACAGCGCTGTTGTAGTTGGGCTTGCACCATTTTCCGAATACGTTGGGGAATCGGTAGACAAGCACTTTTGCGCCTGTTTCCCGCGAATAGGCAAACATCAGATCCTCTCCGGCCTTTTTGCTCTGTCCGTAGGGATTATCCAATTCAGCTTGGATGGAAGAAGAGATCATCACCGGGCAGGTGTTTTGATACTTTTTGAGAGTATCAAGCAGCAATGAGGTAAAGCCGAAATTGCCGGTCATGAATTCGGACTTGTCTGTTGGACGGTTAACCCCCGCAAGATGAAAGATGAAATCGGCATCTTTGCAATAATTATTCAACAAAGCAGGATCGGTTTCCAAATCAAATTCCAGCAGATGAATATCCGGATTCATGCCGAACGATTTATCCTTGCCGTCTCTGATGTTTTTTAACGCCGCGCATAAATTTTTACCGATAAAACCGCGTGCCCCCGTAATGAGGATGTTCATTGTGTGCCTCCGTTATGAAGTGCTTTTTCTCGCCTTATGAGTTCATCGCGTATGTATTGAAGTGTTAAAAGCTTGTCCTTGACTTGTTCAACCGTTAAAAGCTGTGTGTTGCCGGAATCAAATTCGCTGAGCGTATTACGGCTGGTATCACCGTCTTTGAAATATTTATCATAATTTAAATCCCGCTTGTCGCAGGGAACGCGGAAAAAGTCGCCAAGATCTATTGCTTGGGCACACTCCTCATTGGTCAGAAGTGTTTCAAACATTTTTTCCCCGTGGCGGATGCCGATGGTCTTGACCTCTATCTTGTTTTCCGGATCGAATAGTTCTTTTACAGCTTGTGCAAGTACCCCGATTGTGCATGCGGGTGCCTTTTGTACCAGAATATCACCCGAGACACCGTTTGTAAAGGCGAACAATACAAGCTCGACCGCTTCTTCGAGCGACATGATAAAACGGGTCATATTCGGTTCGGTGACCGTGATGGGCATACCGGCATTGATCTGATCAATCCAGAGCGGAATGACTGAACCACGGCTGCACATGACGTTACCGTAACGCGTGCAGCAGATTTTAGTCCTGTCCGGTGAAACTGTCCGGGATTTTGCGACAATCACTTTTTCCATCATCGCCTTGCTTGTCCCCATGGCGTTGACGGGATAGGCGGCTTTATCAGTTGACAGGCAGATAACAGTCTTGACGCCCTCTTCGATAGCGGCGGTCAACACGTTGTCGGTGCCGAGCACATTGGTCTTGACAGCCTCGAGCGGAAAAAATTCGCAGGACGGTACCTGTTTCAGCGCGGCTGCGTGAAAAATATAATCCACTCCGTGCATGGCGTTTTTTACAGAAGCAAGGTCGCGCACATCTCCGATAAAGAATTTGATTTTGTCCGAAACCTCCGGCATTTTCACTTGAAACTCATGCCGCATGTCGTCCTGTTTCTTCTCATCCCGGGAAAAGATACGGATTTCGCCGATGTCGGTGGCGAGAAAGCGGTTCAAAACGGCGTTTCCGAAAGAACCGGTGCCACCGGTGATCATAAGAGTATTATTAATGAAAATAGACATTATGTCAAATTCTCCTTATACCATGAAATCGCTTCGTTCAGACCTTTCGAGAAACTGTAATCAGGGTCATAGCCAAGGAGATTCCTTGCTTTTGAAATATCAGCGTTTGAGTGTTTGATGTCGCCCTTGCGATCAGGGCCGAAAATGGGTTGTATATTTTTACCGAGAACTTTAGTCAAACTATTATAGATATCAATGAGATATTCCTGATCACCATAGGCGATGTTGAATGACTGACCGGCGGCTTCATGCGGCGCAAAACAGGCCTTAAGGTTTGCTTCAACCACGTTTTCAATATAAGTAAAATCGCGGCTTTGCTTGCCGTCGCCATTAATAGTAGGGCACTCATTATTCATAAGTTGCTTGATAAACTTTGGAATGACTGCGGCATATGCACCGTTCGGATCCTGTCTGCGACCGAACACATTGAAATAACGCAAACCGTATGTATTAAGACCGTAGTGCATTGTATACTGCATGGCCCATTCCTCGTCACAGCGTTTTGTCAGGGCATATGGGGAGAGTAAATTACCCTCCCTGCCTTCGGTCTTAGGAAGGTTCGGTTCATCGCCGTAAACAGATGAGCTTGATGCATATACGAATTTCTTTATACCATTTTGGCGGCTTGCTTCTAACATATTAAGAGTTCCCGTTATATTATTCGCACAGTAAAACAAAGGCATCTCGATAGAGCGGGGGACGCTTCCCCAAGCGGCTTGATGTAGGACATAATCAACTCCTCGAGCGGCTTTTATACAGGTGTCAAAATCTTTAACATCCCCTTTTAGGAACGTATAATTCGGGTTACCGATAAAAATATCTACGTTCGCTTGTCTGCCTGTTGAGAGGTCATCAAGGCAACGAACTTGATAACCCATATTTAAAAGAGCTTCGCACAGGTTGGAACCAATAAATCCTGCTCCGCCTGTCACCAAAAATATTGAATTTTCAGGAAATTTTAAGTGTTTATATCCCATATTTCCTCCTAAAACAAAACAGCAGAGCCTGACGAAGGCAGATAAGTATTCGCTGAGAATTCATAGCCATTTTTAGTATAATATTCATGTCGAATAATGTCAAGAATTTTATCTGCTTCTTCTTTTTTCACAAGAGCAATGACGCATCCCCCAAGACCTGCACCGATGATTTGACTTCCATAAACACCGGGAGTCCGGTTTAAAAGATCACATAAACCGTCAATGCGCTCCGTTGAACAACCATATGCGCCGGGTTGAAGATAAAGTTCAGCATTGCCATCCGCGAGTGATGCTAGTATTTCATCACTTACTGGTGCCTGCTTTATCCTATCGCCGTCATGACTGATTTTCATCATTTGACCAAGTAGGGTATAATTCCCGCTTTCGAATGCTTCAATGCATTTTTCAGATCGGGCACATTCGGAAACACCATAAAGAGCAACACCGCGAAGGTCGTACTCACCTGGGTCAGAGTGGTTGGCATATATTTGGTGTATACGGTTTTCATATTCGGGTAACATTTGCGAAATTTGGCTACGAGTCGCTTTTTCAGGGAGCATCAAGAGCATTTTAGAGACCTTTGATGTGGGTTTGATTTTTGCAATATCTCTGAACTCACGCAGATCATATTCGGGATATGAACGCTTAAGCAACATAAAAGCAAACTCATATGTTGCAACTTTTGCATTAAATATATCCCGGCTGCCTTCTGACTTTTTTGCTTGGGTCATGCTGTCTGCGACGATGATGGCATATTGATTTGAAAAAGGTACAGAAACGCCAACCTTGAATGGTTTAAACTCAAGGTGCGTAATCCGATCGCGCTGACTGCATTTCATAGCTGCATGGTCACCTGCGCCACCTCTTGACCCGACAAACCACTCGCCTTCGCCGCATAAATCAATAAATTCTCGGTCGGTTATATTGAGACTATTTAGTGCGACAATGGCTTCAGCGGTTGCGACAACAACGCTCGAAGAGGAGGAAAGTCCAGCAGCGACAGGAATATTGCCGTAAGCCGCTATATCCATACCGCAGAGTGTCATATCATTTGAAAGTTGAAAACGAAGCGCAGCAGCTTTCACATAATTCGCCCAATCACCGGCATTTTTCTTCAAATCAGCTGTGACAGGTTCTGCGGTGAGATAGTCAAGCCAATTGTTATGTTCGGCCATCGAAAGACAAGCACCGATAGAAAATGAGCGGTCGGGATATGCGGTATCAAAATTCGATAAATTGATCGTGTCATCTTCTCGGGGAGAAGCTATGAATACGGTATCACGGTCGATGGTCATGACATTGATTCCGCCGCCTCTGTGGTCGATATGGCGCCCCATCAAATTGACTCTGCCGGGCGCTCTTGTCAGAACGACATTCTTATCACCGTATTTTAATATAAAGTATTTTATGAGATTTAAATAACGTTTCTTTTGTTCAAAAGAATTCTCTCTGTATAGCTCGAAAAAAAATGAATCAAGTGCGCCGTTTTCAATATCGGAAATAAACTGCGATGCTTTACGCATGAAGTGCTCACTCATTTTGCGAAGTTCCGGTTTGGTGCTGTAAGTAAGCATTTCATCGGGATTTGTAACTTCGTATAGTTTCACTTCATCTCGTTGAGCAAAGTACTCAAGCGTATCTGTAAGATATATTTCGCCTTGAATGTTTGATGAATTACAGGCAGATATTGCAGAAATGGCCGATTGGACATTTAAACAATAAAGTCCTGCATTGGCATAAGGGATCGCGAGTATTTCCTGTGTTGTAAAAGTTTTTCCGTTCAATAGTTTCAAACCCTCGGGCTTTTGCTGAGCAGCTTTTTTTAAAACCACAGCGGCCTTTTTGCTGTTTAAACCGAGCGATTCAAGCTTTGTTGCCCATTGATCTTGCGGTATATCCGAAAGCGCCATCATTGCGGCATCGGCAAACTCGACGACGCCATACGGTTTTCCCTTTTCTGTAATCACACGCCCGCCGTTTAGGTTGGCAGAAATCGGTTGAACACTCCAGACCGCTTTTGCGGCTTCAGCGTGTCTTAATAAATCGGAAACAACCCGAGATGAGATGATTTTATCTCCCATTGATATGATTGCAGCGCCTGAATACCCAATTGTCTCAAGCGCTTTTAAACCGCACAATGCTGCATGACCGGTACCAAGCTGCTGCCGTTGATAAGCATATATTATGCCATCAACGCCATCCAAACAATCCATGACGCTTTGGGCATTATGACCGACGACAATGACGAAATGAGTGATACCGCCCTCACGCATATTGGTGATAATTCTGCGTATGACCGGTATGCCGGCGCAATTAAAACAGACCTTGTTCTTTTTATCGTCATTCATTCGGGTGCCATTACCGGCACATAAGATAATCGCTGCACGCTCCATACTCATAATCTCCAATAACAGTATCCGGCCGATTCATATTCCTGACGGTTGAAAATGCCTTTTATATCAAAAAAGATTTTTCTTCCCTCGCCAAAAAACTTGTCCACGTCGCTGATATGTAATTGCTTAAACTCGGTATGGGCGACTGCGATAACGACAGCATCCATGCTATTGATTGAACTTAAATCGACAAATTCTAAACCATACAGATGCTTTGCCTCGACAGCATCTGCGTTAGGATCAGCTATAATAGGATCAATGCCATATTCACGTAACTCTTGAACAATGTCAAAAACTTTACTGTTTCGTGTATCAGGGCAGTTTTCTTTAAATGTAAATCCTAAAATGGCGACTTTTGCGTTTTTTACAGGCTTTTCAGTTTTTATTAAATCTTTCACGATGTTCTCCGTAATGTATTTACCCATATTATCATTAATGCGGCGCCCTGCTAAAATCACTTGACTGTGATATCCCAGCATTTCGGCTTTATATGTAAGATAATATGGGTCTACACCAATACAGTGACCGCCCACCAGACCAGGGTAAAATTTTAAAAAATTCCACTTTGTTCTGGCGGCTTCAAGCACGGATTTTGTATCGATATCCATTTTATTAAAAATAATGGACAACTCGTTCATAAAAGCGATATTAATGTCGCGTTGACTATTTTCAATAACTTTTGCAGCTTCCGCGACTTTAATAGAAGAAGCGCGATGAACTCCGGCTTTGACGACAAGTTCATAAACATTCGCAATGAAATCAAGCGTTTCTTCATCCATACCTGAGACGATTTTAATGATATTTTCGAGACGGTGCTCCTTATCGCCCGGATTGATTCTTTCGGGAGAGTAACCCACCTTGAAATCCACGCCGCATTTCAACCCCGATTCTTTTTCAAGAATTGGGACACAGATTTCTTCTGTTACTCCCGGATAAACTGTAGATTCAAAAACAACAACGCTGCCGGTAGTAAGATTTCTGCCAAGTATGCGACTCGCGCTCTCAACAGGGGTTAGATCCGGCGTATGGTCGCTATAAACCGGAGTGGGAACTGCGACTATATGGAATTTTGCTTCACGTAGACACGTTTCGTCAAATGTAAATTCAACGGAACAATTTTTTATTGCATCATCACCGACTTCTTTTGTCGGGTCGAATCCGGATTTATAAAGCTCGATTTTTTTAGCGTTCAAATCGAAACCGATTACCTTGACCTTTTTTGAAAATGCAACAGCTATTGGCAGACCAACATAGCCGAGACCTACAAGGGAAAGGCATGTATTTTTGTTGATCAGATCATTGTATATTTTCATATTTTACACCTCAAAATTCTCCATATAAGATTTTTTATTTTCTTTTGCTGTCGTCGTAGGTCTGCCTAGATCATCTCTTGCACCGATAGAGCACTTAACCTCAATCAACGAAAATTCATTGCGATTCTTTGCTTTATTGAGCTCTTCATCCAAGGCTGCAAAGTTATCCACACGAACCGTATAAGGATAACCGCAGCCTTTTGCAATAGCACCAAAGTCAATTTGAGAAGCGACAGTTGGCATACCGCCGACAGTTTCATGAGCGCCGTTGTTGATGATAATATGGACAAGGTTTTGCGGCTTGTTTGCTCCCATCAGTGCCATTGACCCCATGTGCATAAGTACAGCGCCGTCGCCGTCGATGCACCATATTTTCTTCTCAGGCTTTTGCAGAGCAATTTCAAGCGCAATAGATGAGCTGTGTCCCATTGAGCCGACCGTCAGGAAATCATACTGATGACGTTGTTTATTGGCTTCGCGTATTTCAAACAATTCGCGTGACGCTTTACCAGTTGTTGAAATAATAGGATCGGTTCCGGAAACCGCCACAATGTGACGAATAATGTCCTCGCGCAGCATCGTGTTGGCGTTTTCGTATTTGACCTTTTCGTCGAATTCAAGCGCGCCTTTGCGAACGACAAATGCAACCTGTTTTCCGGCAGCAAGCATAGGCTTCCATAAATCAAGCTGTTCTTTTACTTCATCCTCTGTTGTATCTTTGCCGATGACAAACGTCTTGATATCCATATCTTCGAGAAGCTTCATCGTAACCTCTCCCTGATAGATATGTTGCGGTTCGTCGTGAACGCCCGGTTCACCGCGCCAGCCGACGATAAAGACACACGGAATACCGTAAACCTTGTCGTTCATCAGCGATGCTACGGGATTTATGATGTTTCCTTCGCCACTGTTTTGCATATACACAATCGGCACCTTACCTGTTGCCAGATGATAACCGGCGGCAAGACCTACTGCATTACCTTCATTTGCAGCAATAATGTGATGCTTCGGGTCTATTCTATATGTACACATCAGATAGTTGCATAGTGCTTTTAACTGTGAGTCAGGGACGCCGGCGAAAAAATCGGCTTGCAGAGCACTAACTAAGCTTTCTACTTTCATATCATTTAATTATCCTTTCATACATATTGCGGAGCACTCCGTTGCTCAATGCAACAGGGTTGTTCTTCAAACGAACAGGATTTACAGATTGTGTCAGGATATCAATCTCCTTTTCCCGTTCAGATGCGGTCGGGTTATTAATGCCAAGTTCTTTTAGCAGCGCTTTGAACCATTCCACATTAATAGGAATTTCTTCAAAGACTTTCTGCAAATAATCCTTACCTCTCATGTCGGCACAAGCAGTAATATTATGTATCATATATTCCCATACCACAGGCAAGCCAACCGCGACCGCGTGACCGTGCGGAAGCTTATACAGAGAGGTTATCTTATAACTCATTGCGTGTGCAGCGGTCGTTTGTGATATATTGATTGCTCGTCCCGCGTAATTCGCCGCCAACATGATCTGCTTGGCCGCTTCGTCATCATTATCAAATATATACGCTTTATAGTTTACAACGATAGTATCTACAGCGGTTTTGGAGTATTGCTTGCTTTCGTCAGTCGAGTTGACAGACCACCATGATTCGATTCCTTGACAGAGAGCGTCGAGCATTGTACATTTTTTTTGGTAAATTGGGAGAGTCTTTAGGACTGACGGTTCAAGGATGCAATAATTCGGGACAATACTCGGGTGAGAAATCGATTGCTTTGCCCCATTGTAATAAATCACCGCGTGTTGTGTTGATTCACTGCCTGTTCCGGCTGTTGTGGGGATAGCAATCAAAGGCACTCCGCTGTCCTTATATTCCTGTTGCAGGTAATTAACGGAGGGATTCATCTTACAGAATAACTTTATGCACTTGGCGACATCGATCGTGCTGCCTCCGCCGATTGCGACAATAGCATCACATTGTTCATCGTTAAACAACTTAACGCCTTCACAGACCTGTTCATACTGCGGATTTGGTGTGAATGCGTTAAAGACAGTAACCGTTTCCTTGTGGTTGCTATAAATACTCTGAATTGAATCCGGCAGATACCTAAATGAACTATCGCATACAAGTAAGATACTTTTTGGAGATAGTGCTGCACACAGTTCATCGAAATGCTCGATTCCGGTCATAATCTTTTGTGACATTTTTATTCCTCCGGAATGAGATTGATTATCTCCTTAATGGGCATACACATATCATCGGCTTCTTTAGCTCTGTGATTGGTGAGTATCATTTTGGCGATACTCTGCATTGCGGGGAATCCGCTGCGGGTGAGTTGATTTGCGTATATTATTACATTCACGCCTCTTGACTTGAACTCGTCCTCTGTGACAGAGTTAAACGAAGTCGGAACGACGACAACACGAGTAACAGTATTCTTTGCTCTGAATTTTTCAACGAACTCGAAAATCTCAGCAGGGTCTTTCTTGCGGCTATGAATCATTATTGCATCGGCTCCTGCTTCGGCAAATGCAAACGCGCGTGTTAGCGCATCTTCCATGCCTTGTTCAAGAATAAAGCTTTCGATACGAGCGCATATCATAAAGCCTTGTGTCTTTTGCGCTTTCTTGCCGGCGGCGATCTTTGCAGAGAAATTCTTAATGGAATCCTGCGTTTGTTTGACTTCTGTTCCGAACAAACTGTTCTTTTTCAGCCCGGTCTTGTCCTCAATGATTATCATGGAAACGCCCATGCGCTCCAATGAACGGACGGTATATACAAAGTGCTCAGTCAGCCCGCCGGTGTCGCCGTCGAAGATGATCGGCTTTGTTGTAACCTCCATAATTTCGTCAATAGTGCGGAATCGGCTGGTCATATCGACAAGTTCAATGTCAGGCTTGCCCTTTACTGTGGAATCGCAGAGGGAAGAAATCCACATGGCATCGAACTGATATGTTTTTCCGTCCTGCAATACAGTCGTCTTCTCAACAATCAGTCCCGTGATTCCGCTGTGTGCTTCAAGAGCCGTCACGCAGCCCTTCATATTGATCAGCTTTTTCAAACGTCCGCGCCTGATATCCGGCATTGAAAGCTGCGCTCTTGACATTTTCTCAAGCTCATCGAATTTTTCGTCCTTTGAATACGGGTATTCAACAAGTTGACCGCCGTATTCAGCAAGTATACTTACCACCTCGTCACGGATCGGCTTCTGAAAACCTTCTCTCCAGTCGTCACCGTGAACAACATATGTAGGGCGAAGCTCCCTGAGTATATCGACATAGCTGAGTGTGTTCTGACAAACGACTTTTTTTACGCCGTTTATGTTTTCAAACAATGTCTTTCTCTCGTCAAACGGCATGAGCGGAAAACGCTTATAGCTTGCAATGGCTTCGTCCGAAAGGACGCCAATTATCAGCTTTCCAAGCTTTTCAGCTTTCTTAATTATGGCGATATGACCGCTATGTATAATATCTGTCGAGAAACACATATATACCGTGCGGCTTTCAACCTCTGCAAGCTTTGCTTTAACAACAGCGAGATCTTCCGGCGTATCAATTTCAGTACAAAGCCTGTCCTTTACATCATAAGCATATATGGCGCACCTGTCCGAAACTTCATTAAGAGCGACCTCCGCATAACACTTGCGGTTGTCGGCTTCGCAATATTCATAGATTTTATCGAGCCAGACTTTCCAGTCGTCTTTATTGAGCTTATAGAGTGCTTGCGCTTCCATTGCGTCGGTAAAGAACTCTATGCCAACCTTTTCCACTCTGCCGTTATGTACAACTGCCTTGAAGTCTTTTACCGGCAGTGAAATTATAGAACTAACCTTCATGCAGCTATGATCACAAGCAAGAAGATCATCAAGCACGGAGCTTTCAAAGACGAGATCGCCGTGCATAAGCACAATGTCATCATCCTGAAGTTGATCCTTAGCGCAGTAGATGGAATAGATGTAGTTAGTCTTGTCGTAAATCGGATTCTTCACAAAGGTGTAGTGTAGCGGAAGTCCGAGAGAATTGCAGTAATTGACGAGAACATCGTCAAAATACCCTGTTGTCATTACAACCTCAGTAATACCGGTCGAGGCAACAAGCTTTAGTTGGCGGCTGAGTATTGTATCATTACTTGATATTTCGGTCATACATTTCGGATGTTCGCTTGTCAGGACACCCATGCGATGACCGAGGCCGGAATTAAGTATTAATGCTTTCATGATTTTCCCCCATTAAGTCCGCTTATACCGAACAGGAGTCATATAATCTCCGTATAACTGCTTTAGGTAAGCGTCATAGTTACTGATAACATATAGCTCAACACCACAGAACTGCAAAAGGACGTAGCTTTCTAACCACATTTTTGGTAATATCTCTTTTTCCTTGTAATATCCCTGTAAAGGAAATATTTTTTTTGCGGTGATATAATCCCATTTGTCTATATACTTAATCATAGTTGCTACGCATTTTTTCTTGGAAACCACAAGCAGTGGTATTTTACACAGCGTTCCAATAAAACTTTTTTTACGCTTGAGTATATTGTGATATCTTCTTGATTTTACCCAATATACTTTTGCGTAAAAATCCGTTATTTTAATTGCCCTGATTGTTTCGGCATCATTGTCACTCCCGCCGACATATACATGAATATCTATATAAGGAAATGCTTCAAGATGATCATAATCTACGTTTTTATCATATACTCTTGCAAGTATAACAGGGGATTTTTTCTCATTTTTGGCACAAACCCATTTGAACTCTGTCTGCTTACTGTTTTGCATAACCAAATAATCGGAGTATCTCATCATTATATCAATATCGTCATCCCATGGGATAAATCCATGCTCGCGCACGGCACCGAGTGCAGTCCCACAAGCGAGTGAATACTTGATACACAATGAGACACATGCTTTGTGAAAATTTGTGATAAGTTCCAGCAGCATATTTTGCTTTTCTGTTATTTTCATTTTACACCTTCTCCGCAATATTGTCGGATAAAAGAACAAACTTCGTTTGTATGTGATTCAATGGTATTATTCTCTGCGAATAGAAAGCCGCTTTGGACAACTTTATTTCTAAGATTATCATCTTCAATTATTTCTACAATTGCTTTTACTATCGCTTCGGCATTTGCTGTAGGTACGATCAAACCATTTTCATGATCCTTTACTGTGAAAGTAATACCACCTGCATCAGTCGCGATGACAGGTACACCATTACACATTGCTTCTATCAAAGTTCGAGGCGTACCTTCTGAAAGAGAAGGTAAAATAAAAATATCACTTTGCTTATATTCTTCAAAAAGTTGTTTTCCCATAGCAAGTCTTCCGGTAAAGCGGATGCGATCGATAATTCTCATGGTTTTTGCGCGTTCTTTTAGTGTTTCTATATAATCCCCGTCGCCCACAATCGTCAGATAGATATTTATGCCATACTTAATCAGCTTGTCCATTGCCTGCAGCAAATAGTCCAAGCCCTTTGCCGGTCTGACAGTACCAACAAAAATTAGGTTCACTTTGTCCTTATTCATTGTCTTGTGATTATGTGTAATCTCACTTTTTAAGAACGTACTTGTCCGGATTTCCTTTACATGGTCATTATCCTGACGATATAACCGTCTCATTCCGTTTCCATTAATCAACGTAGGAACTGTTTTCATGATTTTTTTTATAATCTTGGAATTTTTTTTAGCTACACATAAAGCAAAAAAACGTTTTATTCCTTTATATTTATTACCGTCTTTGATAATCGTTTCTCCATCATCAACAAGATGAAAGCATACTTGCAGATTCTTTCTTTTTGCGCATTTATAGATATACTCGTATAAAGCGGTCATCCACCGAATATAGACAACACCTTTCCACTGCATTGAATACTCTTTGATTTGTTTCTTTAGCTGAATCGTTTTTTTGATGGCTTCAATATAACCAGAATAAGGAGTTAATTCCTGAACTGTTATGTTGCTTCCCTCAAGTGCGTATTCAGAAAAAACTTCGTCTAGACTTACGTGAATCACGGGTATCATCAGATACACTCTTTCATATTTTTTAGCCATTTCATCGACAAGCCTACCGAATCCACCGGTTAGATAATATTTTCCTTCTTTGCAGCGGCAGCGTGTTCCATATACCATTGTTATTTCGTTTTCACTCATTGCTCTGTCTCCTGTATAATGGATTGCAAAAATTTTTCGATGATAGATGAATAAATACGGTAATCGAACGATATTTCTGCTGTTTCTCTTGCACACTTTCTTAACTTCTGCCTGTCTTCAGGCGACTCATTGATTATTCTACATAAAACTTTATTAATACTTTCCGGTGTAATGCTATCAAGCACATGCCCGTTGATACCATCTTTCAAATATAACTCAATATCGCCTGTAAGATTGGTTATGACAGGCGTGCCGCACGCCATGCTTTCCGCAAATTTTGTCGGAAATCCGGCATTTGAAGACTGTCTGTCGGGACGAGCAAAGAAAGTATAATCCGATGCTTTGATAACTCCGGCAATTCGTGGTTGTGGAATACTGCCGTAAATGTTGACATAGTCTTTTATCTGTAATAAATGTTCATTGTCGTATCCGGTATTTTTCATCACTGCATTTCTGTCCGGACCATATATGTTTAGTTTAATTCTTACTGACTCGCAGTTTACGACTGTCAACGTTTCAATGATGTTTTTCAAATTCTCCTTTGACGTTCCGGGCGAACCGCAATATGAAATCACAGTCGGTTGATTAATTGTTTTGGTGCTGTATTCGGTGTCTAAAACATCAAGTATTGTCGGAATCCGTATTGTGCTGATACCCTGAGACGAAAAATGATTTTCGAGCAATCTGCTGATGGCGATAATCCCGTTTGCCTTTTTATATCGACGTTTCATATTATTCTCGCCTAAGAAATACATCGGATGAAATCTGTTGAACTTGAAATTTGATGGATCTATCCATTCGCACTGCTCAATTACCAGGGGTATTCGCTTTTTTTTACAAAGATTAAGCAATGAGCCAAAGCTAATAGGCATACGACTTGATATTACCAAATCAACTTTGTTCTGGTTTATGTAATCCAAAGCTTTCTTCACAAGTTTACTTGGCAAAATGTAGTTCTCGATTTTATTATGTGAGTCACAGAGGTGTTCGTATGTGCATATTTCGAAAATTAAATTATCTACATCCACTTGTGAATCAAACCATGTTATGACGTGAATACTATTATTTTGCTCGATTGCTCTACAAAAATTTAACAGTCTTGAAGCGTATGCACCGCCGTATGGAAAATATCCGGATGATAAAATTAATATGTTCATGTTATTATCAAACGCCTTTATATTTCAAAATCAATATGATAGATTTTTCTTAATTTTTCTGCTTTTTCTTCGCCTTTTAGGTTTCCCAGATGTAATGACTCACGTTTGATCTTCTCAAGATATTCATCGGTCGTTTTTATTACGCGAGCAGGGATTCCGGCAACTACGGAATTATCCGGAACATCCTTAGTTACAATAGATCCGGCGGCAATGATACAACGGTTGCCTATCGTAACTCCCGGTAATACCATGCTCCGTATACCGAAATAAACGTCATCTCCGACGATTATCGGCTTGGTGATTTCTAAATCTGGGACTTCTTTTCTGAGAGGAAGCGTCCCGCCGTCATGTGTGATAAATCGAACCTCATCGGTAATATACACATTATCTCCTAACGTGATCAACCACGGTTCTGAACCAAACATTGAACAGGGATTACCGTAAAATTGTACCCTCCCCCGAATGTTTACACCGATCTTTTTTGCATAAGCAAGAGGGTTCTTAGCAGCCTTTAATTTGCTAAACAAGGGCTTAAGTGATTTTAGCAGTCCCATTAATTATTACCTCCTGAAAACAACTATATAATCGTCCAATAAAGAAACACCATTGAACGTTCCGCCGTATTGTATTATCGGTTTATCAAGTCTTAATTCGTACCAGTCGGTCATGTTTTCCGAAACTAAAAACTGCCCGCGCATACCGCACCAATAATATACACCGTCAATTTTTTTGAAGAAAAATGTTGGTTCTGCGGTTTCTTTGAAAATATGGAATTTATTTCTGTCATCAATATCTCGAAGCTTGCCTTTAAATATTCCGATTGAACTTCTTGATATTCGGATGCTCCTGCCGTCAGGCAGATTAATTTCTGTTCTTTCAAGAAGATCGTGGTCTGATGCATATATCAAAGTCTGATTTTCATCATCACATAAAATTGCTCCAAGAACTCGTTGAACAGAGCTTTCCGATGAATTTAAGCGATATATATGAAACTTACTGTGTGCAGGCTTTTTTGTAAATGTATCTGATTCTTTCATTTGAAAATACAACAACCATCCGTTTGGATATATCTCTCCGGTACTTATCAGCCAGCCATCTTTAATTTTATTTATTTGATGTATATGACGGCAGCAGATATTGTTAAATGGGTTTCCAGTATATTCAAATAACTCAAATGTATATTCATCAAGTACATTTACCTTGAACAGAAGACCATTCCCTGCGCTCTTACTGGTTATTTGCGAATTGCATAAGAAATCATAATATGATTCTCCGCTTGTCTTCTTTTGTAAAGCAATGATGTTACCGGTATTTAAATGATGCGGTTGCTCAGATGTCATGCAAACAGTAATGTTCATGTCAATTCTAAGAATACTGATGCGATCATCCCACCGAAAAATATCTACAGGTTCTTTACAGTCGGAAGAAGGCGGTATAATTGAGCGTTTTGTGAAACAAATTGATTTTTCCACATACTGATTATCGGTATCCGCAATAATCGGATTCCCCCAGTTGTGACCTGCTTCTTCGTGAGATTGATTAAATTCATATTCACCTGAGTCTCCGAATTCATATTTGCAAAACCAATTACGTCCACCATCGTCTGTAGCAAATATGCATATTCTAACACCGACAGATGTATTACTTCGATATGTGCCCATCAATGACAGTTTATAATCCGGTTCTGTGCCGCCTATGTGAAAGAAGGGATTGCTTTGTTCTTTATCACGCAGCGGAATATAGAAGCGCGATAATTCATGCTCCGCACCATCTTCGATATATTTGAATGATTTGCCGAAATTTACGCTCCCATATTTATTAACAGACGAGTCGCATGTGATTGCAGGATGATATTCATATGACTTTTTGGGCAAATGTGGAAAATAATATTCTGAGGATGCGCATTCCTTATCAGCTGACGGATACAGTCTTCCGGGAAGATCCCAGACTGCACTTTCTTGAAACCTTACTTCGTCTTTATGCTTAGATTTCCCAGCGTTTTCTGCTCTACGATCCGGTTTGTTATGATATATCTGTCCCTTGTCTGTAATAACGACAATCCTTGTGTCTCGTATTAAGGTGTACCCGTCAATATTACGCATATATGGGAGAACAAAACAGTCTGAAATTCGGCTGTCTTTGATTAAGCCGGTAAAGTTATCGGCGTTTAAAGATACAGTATAGTGCATTTTTGTTTCAAACCAATGCTTGTATATTCTGATTTTATTCCGACCTGTTTCGATGTTATATGAAACGGCAATATCTCCAAACAGCCCAGAAAACTTCCATCCGAGAAATGGGCGTCTATACACTGATATTGTGTTACTACAATATATTCGGGCATAATGATTCCATGCTTTAAACTTTTTGTTCACGCGATCATATAATAGTTTTTCCATCATTGTTTTCATAATCATTACCCTTTGTCAAATAAAATATGGATTCTGCCATCGAAATCCAAAACAATCCCGTTAGTGCCATATTATCGGTAATAGACATTAACCATACGCCTAACAAGAGACCCAATGACCCCAATCTCACTTTGTAATTATTAACTTTCAATAAATCTCGTATAGGGTATATATAAATTAAAACTATAGAAATTACTGATGGTAACACACCATACAATGTTGCAATTTTTAATGGCAACACATGTGGGTCAACTCCAACCAGACGCAGTCCTGTTGCTTCACCACCACTTCCAAACAAAGAATTATCCCACAAATATTTCAACCCATTGATTATTAGTGCTCCTCGGCTATCAAATGATGTAGCAGCAGCATTTCCAAATAAATATGAATAGACAATATCTCCAAATAATATGACAGCAATCACGCCCAGTGGCATAATAAATAAAGCAGCTACAATTTTTTTCTGTGAAATCTTAGGGCTGCCGAATATTATTAGTCCAAGTACAATTATCACTGTCAGTAATATGCCTCTTGTACCGGCACTGCACCATACAAATCCGGAAAGCAGTAAAAACATGATCCAAAACGCTTTTCTACGCATATTCATCTTCAACGGATTATTATCTATAGTATATATATCTGAGAGTTTCAATAACGACAAAACCACGCCCATTCCTGAACAAAAACCAAGTGCATTCGCATTATGAAATTGTCCTGTTGCCATGAACCTTCCTTTTTGGAAAAATATCTCGTAAAAATTCGATAATTGAGCAGGGCTTCTATTTCCAAGAGAATAAATATAGCCATCAGCAGTATATTTAATTCCATTTATTGCTTCAAAAGCACTTGGTAAATAGATTACAAAACACGCTAACAATACTTCAGCAATTACTAATATCGAATAATCAGACGTACTTTTATTCAAGTGATGTGATTCGCATAGCCATATAATAAATATTGACGGCCCAAAAGTCGTAGAAGCATATATAACACGGTAAATAATGTTTCCATCATAATCGTGAATTAGATATCCAAACAAAACAGATATAGTAATAGCAACTATATATACGAAAGAGATGACAATATACTTATTTTTTAAGAAAGATCGATTTCGATAAAATGACACGAACAATGATATTATTAAAAGGAGGTGCATAATCACCGCATAATATTGAAATGATTGATTGAAATAGCTTGTCACACCATATGCATCCAATTCACATCCAAAAAAGCAGTAGAAAAAAACAAATTTCTTCGGAGCAACTATGGAGAGAATAACGGCTATGGATAAAATTATATATATCATTTTGTCTCACCACTGTTCCTTTGAAATAATTTTTGTACTGTCAGAAATGTGTACGGAATAACAATGACGGCATAACAAATAGCCCCTATCCAAGGAATCATACAAGTCCCTATTGTTTTTCCTAAAATCCATTTTAAAGCTACTGAAACAACTGCATAGATTGAAAACATATAAATTTGTTTTTTAATGATTCGTCCCGCATTTAGAACCATAAAATAAGGATTGATAATTGCAATCAACACTTGTAATACACACATTCCGCTCAGAGTAAAATACGATATTGATAAATCTTTTCCCATCCAACTCATAACCGGATTAACAAAAATAATTATGATTATTGAGCCGACTACTGAAAGCAAAAGAGAGAGTAAAGCCATTGTCTTTGTTCTCTTTTTTACCCAATCATAATCGCCGCGTGCTAAAGCTTCTCCGTTAGCCGACCACATCGGGGTACTGAGCATTATAGAGACAATTCCAAGTACATGCGCAAACTTATATGCCAATGAATATGGCGTCGTCTCTGACAAACTGCTTATTTGTGATACAATAAAGTTATCAAAAGATAAGCTCACGGATGTGACAAGAGATAAAACAAAGAATTCTATTCCTATTTTTAACAAACTGCGCGATGTTTTTATATCGATATATTTAGATGATGGGGCAATGTGCGACTTTTGAAATCCAAAATAAACAATCATATTGATCAGAGAGACAACAGAAACCGTCAATGATGCCGCCCAAATCATTGTAACAGCTCCGAGATTTAATCTCGAAATGATAATAATCAATATAAGGCTTAGAAGACTGCTGCATATTTGCCAGATGTATGATTTATAGCCTTCCTGCAATGCATTTTGTGTTCGCTGAACTAACCCCATAGGTATTTCAAATATTTTTGAACACACTATCGCTAATACAAATCCACCTGATAATACAACCGCCTTTTCAGACTCAGCATTCATAATTTTTGCCCAATTTAGGAGTGGGTAAAGCGGCAGAAAAATCAGTAATAAAACTATTGCAATCGCGGTTAAAACAAAGTATGTGCTTGAGACAAGTTTTTTTTTGTATGAAATGTCATCTCCGCCGTTTGCTCTGCTTAATTCAGTTTGAAGTCCGTTTCCAAGTCCGAGATCCGCAAAAGTAAACATAGCAAAAAAAGATGTGACTGTTGCCCATAAGCCGTACAGTTCATCACCGAGGTAAGAGAGAGAAAATTTAACCGATACTAATGGTATTGCTGTAGCTATTGCTTTTGCAACAGCACCGGTAAAAGCAGTCAATATGATTCTACGTTCTCTTTCCGCTTCACGCGCTTTCTGTCCGTCAAGACCTTTAGAGCCATTAACTACGATATCTACAATATGTTTAAGCTTACTCATGAATAGTTCGATCGCCTTTCAAGAATATAAGTTTATACTTTGCTTAAATAATCATCCCATATATTGTACACAGTAGTTGGATCTGCTATATCCAGAATATTAGCAGCTTGTTTGCCAAGAGAATCGGCATACTTGCTATCAGCAATGATACCAGTAATTGCTGTTTCAAGAGCGTACTGATCTTTAACGGGAAACAATACGCCGTTTTTTTTATCTGATATTAATTCTCGTGGGCCACCGCACGGACAATCGGACGAAACACATGGTAATCCCATCGCCATAGCTTCCATTAAGGCATTTGGCATTCCTTCATAATCAGAGCAAAGAACAAATATGTTGCCCTTTCGATAAATGTCACTGTAATCATTCAATGTTCCGCAAAAAATCACACTGTCTGTTATTTGTAGCTTTCTCGTTAATTCTTCAAGGTTTTTTCTTTCGTTTCCGTCTCCTATTAGCTTCAATACATATTCTGGGTAAGTAGTATGTATTGATGAAAAAGCGTTTAAAATCAACGATAGATTCTTCACCTTACTTAAACGACCAACTGTTATAATTGCTTTTTCTTCAGGATCATCTGCTTTATCTCTTTTCGCTTCTGTTATTAAAGCTTCGCTCAATGGATTAACAATAACAAGGTGACTGCATTTACAAACATCATGATAGTATGATGAAGCTGATTCTGTTTGAAATATTGCTCCGTCCGCTTTTCTTAATAGCCATTTTGATAGAAAATTTAGTATTCTTGATGCTCCAAAGCTATGATGCGGATCGCTTCTTTCTGAAAAAATAACCGGAACTTTAACTGTGATATTTTTAAGCGATAGTAGCATGATTACAGGTAAAGGCAACATGACGAGATATCGTTCGGTATTGCTATGCATGGTGTAACTAATCAAATGAAAGTACCTAATAACATGCTTTATTACTTTTTTGATTTTGTTCGTTTCTTTTTCATCATCCGAAAGAAGACAAATGATGTTTACGTCCTTTTTTAATAAATAAGCAGGCTTTTCTACGGAAAACAAGGTAAGTATCTCAACTGTGTTACCGCAATCTACCAGATGGTTTGCAAGATTACATGTAATCCGCTCTGTTCCACCTAAGACCAACCCCGGAATAAATATAGTTATTTTCATTTGTCACTCATCAACTGCTTTACTCTTTTATTTTTTGCTATGCGATTTCCGATTGTATATGTACAGTCAAAGCTTCTTACAAATAAATCAATTATTTCATATTGATCATTTGATGCATAAGTGTGAAGACCCACTATATTCTTCTTGCGTATAGACTCATCAACATTAATATCTTCGACCTTCATCAATCTGACAGGCGTTTCATCATAAGAATCGCCGAATCCGATTATCTTGTTAAATATAATGCTTTCGCCATAACTGTTTTTGCAATTTTGAGTAGGCCTAATAACGGCACCGTCGCTTTGAACAAGAATTGCACCTGCGCCTCGGCCGATATTTTCATTATATCTCTTTTTACATATAAAACTCGCGTGGTCAAGCTTTTCAGATAATGCATATTTTTCTAAAATATATCTTTCGTTATCACGATAATACGTAATCATCGTGAGATAATCATTCTCAATAACAATTGTAGTATCAACATAGCCTCTCCCTGACAACAGAACCTTGTGTAATGACCATTTATCAGGAAACCTATCTGCAATATATATTTCGACTGTTTTATTTTCCCCGGTTTCTGGAATCATAAAATATTTTTCTTTATACTTAAACACGCATGGATAAGACAAATGATATGGACGTTCAATTACTATTCCTTCGGTTACAGGTAAACCATCAATAAACCTAAAATAGCCAATGCAGCCTTTACGTTTGTCGATACGATATTGTTCACAAAATATATAGGTCTCTCTATTTTCATTGATGATAAATGGATCTGCACAGAACTCCTTTACAGGAGTTTCACATATACTATAAATTTCGTTTGAACCTGTATGCCTAAACGCAATATACCATTTTCCTCCGAAAAGTAATTTAATTAATTTAGTATTAAGCTTCATAATAACCCCTCTTTTTATTTACTCTTTCTACAGAACTCATATGCTCCAAGCAACCATGCTAGATTTAGTTTTGCGAAATATAGGAATGTTCTGCATATAGAAATCCTGTTCCTCGTTTTTTTTGTCAAACATAAAAGATACATAATAACAATCGAAAAAGCAATAACACATGCTGATAATAATATAACCTCAGATAGAAATGAAAGAACAGTGCCAATACAGAAGATTGCAATAACGTTATACGGTACCAACCACTTCATCACGCGATGCGACACATACACGAAACTGCCTTTTCGCGGAAGCAACAATCTCCAGAACACACCGAGTGCCTGATAATAACCCATCCCATCATGTACATGACGCTCAAACTGCGGTTTTTCGTCAGATTCATATGCGACAGCCTCGGCGTCCATTATTACGTCATATCCGGCTTGTAGAATGAAGGTTGATATGTAGAAATCAACATCGATGATATTTTGAGGAATGACTTTGATCATATCTTTGCGGAAAGCGTATATTGCGCGATTGGCTCCGGAAACAGCTCCAAGTTTTGATTCTTGCTTTCTCACAAAGTTTTCGTACTTCCGGAACGCGCCGCCGTCGATTTCCTTGCCGCCGGTGTCTGCTTTCCGCAACTGTCCGACAACACACCCTATACATTTATCCGAAAAATGTTTTGCAAGCTTCTTAACGGCATTGCTTTCGTAAACAGTTTCCGTATCTGAAATTACAATTATTTCGCCATTTGCCGCGTTTATAGCTTTACTTAATTCTAATATGCCGCCGTTGATTAAAGTAGTTATGATTTCGAGTTTATCTGACGGATATTTCTGCTTTGCAAGATTCGTCAGCTTTAAGTCTGTCGCGTTCTCGTCTCCGCCTTTTCTGACAATGACCGAAACTAACGGTGTAAAGGCTTCGTCAACGGAAAACTTCTTTCTTGCCGGAAGTAACTTTAATATCACCGGATAAATTGCATATGTATAAATCGGCGCAAGAATCGAAATGGCAAACATTATGTAAAGGGCAATAATCATATCTGTATCAGCTCTTTTTCAACAAATACTTCTTAAACGTCTTAAATGACTTCGCGGTTCTCACTAGATCGTCCTTGCTCGTCAGGCACTCACCGAGCTTCATGAATATATACTTCGGACGCAGATAGAACTTTTTTCTCGCGTAATTGCAGAAATCAACAAGCTCCTTGCTCGAAACCTCCGGCGTGGAAAGAACGCAGTTATGCATGCCGTCAGCGGTAAGCCATTCGTCGTAATTCTTCGCCGTAATATAGTTGTTCTGCTTCGCCCAAGCCCACGCTTCGGTACCCGGATAAACGATAAGCGGGAAATACTGAACGGTATCCATGCGCAGCTTTTTGCTGAATTCAAGCGTTTCTATCATGGTTTCCTTTGTCTCGCCGGGATTGCCCACCATGAAACAACCATGAACACGTATATGGGCTTTCTTTGCCGCGTCATTGAACTTTTTCGACATTTCAAGCGTGATGCCCTTATGCATCCCATCGAGAACCTTCTGACTTCCACTTTCATAACCTACGACGACAAGACGGCATCCCGCTTTTTTCATTAAAGTCATCGTTTCATATTCAAGTGTAACTCTGCACTGAACGACCCATTTAAGCTTACATTTGTTATCTAACATCAGCTTGCAGAATTCCTGAACATTTTTTTGGTCAACGGCGAAATTATCGTCATCAATGAGAATTTCCTTTACCTCTGGAAATTCCTTTGTAATATAGACACACTCATCAAACAAGCTTTTTGCGCTGCGCTTGCGGTATTGTTTGCCGAACATCACTTGTGAATACATACAGTAAAAGCATTTAGACGGGCAGCCGCGGCTCGAAAAGATACTGACCGTCGGATAGCTTACATGCGCATAAAAATAGTCTCTGATATCGAGATATTTCGTATATACCTCACTTACGAAAGGGAGCTCGTCAAGGTTTTCTATATATTCACGGTCGGGATTATTGATTAGAGTTCCATTGGAATTATAACTTATACCTTTTACAGCGGTTATGTTTATTTTTCCTTCAATAGCGTCTGCCAGTTCTGGTAAAGTATAGTCGTACTCATGACGAGCAATATAATCAATAAAAGGTTTTTGCGGTATAATTTCATTAATACAAGCTGTCGCATGCGTTCCTACAAGACAAATTTTTATATTTTGAAGTGCAACTTTAATTGACTCTGCAAAAGATAAATCACTGTTAATGCTGGCTGTTGATGTATCTATTATTATAAGCGAAGGATTGAAATCTGTGATTATTTTTAAGGTTTCATCTTTTGTATAACATTTTGCAGGTGCATCTGTTATTATAATCTCATGGCCGAGTTTATCGAGAACGCCTGTTGCATATGAAAGCCATAACGGAAAGTAGATTGTTCCACTTTTTGTTACTGCAGGGCTACGAGAGCTTCTTGAATATCTATTTAAGAATGGAGGGTTTAGCATTAGTATTTTCATCAATTGTATCTCCTTGTTCTTTTTGTCTGATAAAGTGTTCTATATTAAAAATGCTTGATAATTGCATTTACTGCATATCCTGTAAAATAAAAACTACTTTTTATTACAGAGAGCCTATGGTATTCACGATATGTCTTCCATTGTTTTTTAATTGCATGTATCTTGCTTTTTGTAAGAGATTCATTACCTTCTCTATAAAGAGCAAGATTTTCTTTGAGCCCAAATGCTACATAACCTCTGCCCAAGATGTTTTGCCAAGTACATTGATCCTCAGTGTGATTGATTAACGGCATATAGAATTTACCAACCATCTTTCTATTAACCATTACAGTAAGGCATGCAATAATTGTATTGCTGAATATAGCATCATGGGTCATCTTCTTTGGTATCTTTATAATTTTTCCGAGTTTTCCGGTATCAGAGTTAAATACCTGATACATTGTATAAGTCAGCGCATAACCATTTTTCTCCATGAATGACAGCTGTTTTTCAATTTTATCAGGCATCCATTTATCATCACTATCTAAGAATGCAACATAATCTCCGGTTGCAACATCTAATGCTGCGTTTCTTGTTGCTGCGACACCAGAGTTCTTTTGATTTTGGATTACTTTTATACGATTGTCTTTTTTAGCAAAGCTACATGCAATATTAAAGGTTTCATCTTTAGAACAGTCATCTACAATAATCATTTCCCAATCTGTAAATGTTTGCTGCTCCACACTTTGTATCGTTTCGTGCAAATATTTTCTGGCATTAAAAGCCGGCGTAATTATTGATACTTTAGGCATTATTTCACCCCATTTTTTCGGCTCTTTCCTTGTGTATCTCTCAGGTTCTACCTTCGACTACACCTTCGTGATACATCACCTTTCCAATTGTTTTTAAGAAACATTTACAATCAAACAAAAGACTTATTCTTTTAACATATTCGCCGTCGAATTTTGCCTTAATCGGGATTTCCAGTTCATCGCGGCCATTGACCTGCGCCCAACCGGTAAGGCCGGGGCGAATATCATTCGCACCATATTTATCTCTTTCTTTTATTAGATCGTATTGATTCCATAACGCAGGGCGTGGGCCGATAATTGACATCTTACCAATAAAAATCTGTGCGATTTGCGGTAACTCATCAAGACTTGTTTTACGAAGAAGCTTTCCCACTTTTGTTATCCAAAACTCCGGATTCTCCAGCATATGCGTAGGAACATCGTGCGGGGTATCAATTCGCATTGTCCGGAATTTTATAATGTTGAAGTAAGTTTTATGTATTCCCACTCGTTTCTGCTTAAAAAAGACCGATCCGGGAGAATCAATTTTGATGGCAACGGTGAGAAATAAGTATACTGGTGATAACAGAATTAGGGCACAGCCGGAAAGTAAAACATCTAATAATCGCTTAATAAAATGTCTGTACATTTCTTACACCACATCTTCAATCGTATACTTGACCACACTCGATATGTGTTTCAGCCGGCACCTTTACCCCTGAAGCAATAATTGCACCACAGTTAATATGACAACCTGCTTCAACCGTACTATTATGATTTATTACCGCACCAGCCGAGACGATCACGCCATCTTTCAACCAAGTGTCTCTCTGCACAACAGCCATCGGTTCTACAATGCAGCCTTTGCCCAGTTTTGCGGTCGGAGAGATATAGGTTTTTGGGTGTATCAGAATAGGAATTTCATACAAGGGACCAAGTTGCTCAATCAATTCCATCCTAATTTTTGAATTCCCAATTGCCACAAACGCATATTGATAATCTACCGCCAAGCGTTTATAGTCGCTCAGTTTTCCGATGGCCATCTCATTGTTGTCATCTAAAAAATCTATCTTATCAAAGCAATCCATCGACTCGGCTATCTCTTTTGCAACCATGCCGTATTGACCAGCGCCGAGGATCAACAGGTTCTTACTCATACCGACGTTTTATCTCCCAAATCACGATGCCGCCAATTCAAAAAACGTGTTCATTGTCAATTCGAACAGCTTGTCCTTGTCCGGATAGAACTCAACGAATTCACCCTTTTCGACTGTACCAGTTAAGTCCTGCGTTTTGATTTCTTCGATTTTCGTCAAACGGTCGGAGAGGCTTGACAAGGTCTGAACCGGGCAATTCGTGACGAGATAGTCGGATAAGGAATGGTATAAGCTCAAGATAAAATTCTCCTGAGAAGAATTCTCGGAGCTCATCTTGCTTTGAAACTGACTGAAAAATGCGCTGATAAACTGCCTCTGTCTCGCCATTCTCGAGAGGTTGGTGGGATCGTCCATGCCCTGCCGGGCGCGGACGAAATTGAGCGCGTGTTCGCCGGTCAGGGTGACGGTTTCCCCTTTCACCAATTCGGGATCGACTTGCGAAAAGTCGTCTTCGATTGTCACGGTGACGCCGCCGATTTGATCGTTGAGAACGGCGACGGCATCCATGTTGATTGATATGTAATAATCAACGGTGATGCCGCAGAGAAGCCTTGACACCGTATCGGTCACGTTTTCGCAGCTGTCTTTCAGACCGCTTCCGTAGGTGTGCGCAAGCGCGATCTGTCCGAATACGGTGCCGGCAGCTTGTCCGGTAACGCCGAGAACGGAGACGTCGGTCATCGTATCCCGGTTGATGTGCAGCAGCGTGCATTCATTGGTTTCGGGATCGATGACGAGGAGCGCCAGAAAGTCGGCTTGCTGGTCGTTGTTGTAGGAATCGGATGAAACCGCCTTGCCCGGGGTATCGATGCCGAGCAGAAGCACCGTGATCAAATCCTTGTTTTCAACATAGGTCTGACCGCCGCTTTGAATTTCGGACGGGGCTGGAAAGATATGATAACCGCTCGAATTTAAAGTAACGGCAGTGCTCTTCCGCTCCCATGCGGCGATATAGTTGATTCCGACCGCCGCAAGGATGCAGATAACGCATATGAAAAGGACAATTCCTATGCTTTTGAACCCGGCATGAAAATGTTTCATTTTTTATGCTTTTTGATTTCTTCTTTTCCTGTCGAAATAGACGATGCAGACGACAAGTGCTATCATGCAGCCGCCTATTACAGATGCGGTAAGACTCAAATCGGTCCCATTTGACATACCGGGCACGATGGCTGCCGGAGTACCTTCAACAATGACAAGAACGGTGCCTGCCTCGGAAAAAGTGACTGTTACAGTGCCGTTTCCGTTGTTAACGACGTTTTTGGGGTCAAGCGTATGCCACGAATCCCCGTTGCACATTGCGATAATGACCGGGTCGGAGGCGGAAATTCCCAGATCAAACGTGACGCGCAGTTTATTGTTTTCGGTAATCTGACTGTCTTTTGCGGTGATGTTAAAAAGATCGCGGCCGACAAGGTCTTTTACCGAAAAGTCCGGGTCCAGTTTATTGATCGCGTCGGCAAGGCCGTTGATCAGAGAGGAAAGAGACACGGCATCTTTGATTTTATTGTAGGCGGATTTCAAGGAGTTCTTGATGTCGGGATCAGAACTGTCTGCCTGCGACAAAGGAGTGATGACGATCTTTCCGCCGTCGGTGATTTGGCTCGTCGGTTTCCCGTCCTTGTCGAGGAGTTCCCCGTATACGGTGCTTGAGCCGCTTTTATTGGAGACAAGTTTCGGCGCGTCTTTGGCCTGGACGCTTTGCGTGAAAGTGCTTGCGGCTGCGGCAAAAGCCAGGCAGGGAATGAGGAGGATGACAGCTAAAATGGAGACGACTTTTTTCAACATAGTGACCTTCCTTTCGTTTTGCGTGCTCTTCGTGAATGCATTGCTCCGGGATTTTGTGTTAATCTGCTGTTTTCTTTTTGTAATAATTTTCGATATACCGTTTATTCTGCTTCGTTTCCGATCTTGGGGAATCGTTATAAACAAAACCGAGAATGCGCGCTCCGATCAGTGACAGTTGATACATGGAATCCCGCAGCCGAAGCCGATCGGTGATATTGTGCCTGACGACGTAGATGATTCCGTTGGTGTATTTCGATACGATTGTCGCATCGGTTACCGCAAGCGTGGGGGGCAGATCGAGGATGATGTATTCAAAGACCGAAGCGTAATAATTGATCAGTTCGCTCATCGCTTTGCTGGCAAGCAGCTCGGAAGGGTTCGGCGGAATATCTCCGGCAGGCAAAAAGAATAAATTGGTGTTGTTGTAACAGACCAGAGAATTAAGCCGGTTTTTGCTCGGATTAATCAAGATGTTCGAAAGCCCCGGTACCGCAGGGATTTTCAGAGCCCCGGAAAAAGTGGGCAGGCGTAGATCGCACTCAATCAGGAGGACTTTTTTGCCCGATTCCATAAGGGTATAGGCGAGGTTTATGGATGTCGTGGTCTTACCTTCAAATCTGTCTGTACTGGTGACGCCGATAATCCGGCAGCCCTCATAATCCGTAAAGGAATAAGTCAGATTCGTTCTCAACGATTTATAAGCCTCGGAAGCCGGGAAACTCAGGTTCTTTCCGATGGAATGTTTTGATGAAACAATCGGCTTGTCATCTGCGGTCTTTTCATTTTGCAATATGTTGGAGTCCAACGCATTTTACCTCACATTTTCTAATTTGCTTTTGTTTTCGGAGATGCTTTCCGGGAACGGTAGTAATAGCTGTATTCGTCGTCAGAATGCTCGTGAATATCTGGAATAATTCCGATAACCGGAATGTTATAGGACTGGGTAAGATAATCTTTTGAAGTGATCCGGGTGTCCAGCAGGTTATTGATGATGATGTATGCCGTGCTGAGAACAAGGCCGATTAAAAATCCGATCGCGGTGTTTTTGGTGTAGCTGGGAGAGATACGCTCCGTCGGTATGACCGCGTTATCGACAATCTTCACCGAACTGCCGACGACGATTTCGGATATTCGCTGAGGCAATACTTGCGCGACTGTGTTTGCAAGCAACGCCGCTTCGACGGGGGAATGGGAGGTAATGCGGACTCTGAAAATTTCGGTTGAGTCAACCGCTTCCCCTTCGACCATTTTAAGCAATTGCTCATAAGTATAATCGGTATTGGCGAGCTGGATGACTTTTTCAAGTGTGGAACGGGCTTTCAGAATGACGAGGTAAGTATCGACGAGTTTATATGCGGCTGAAATCTGCGCATCGGAGATACTGAATGACGCTCCGCCAACCGAGATGGAACTGTTGTTGACATAGATCATGACGCCTGCCTGATAAGACGGTTTCACGAATAGGCGGGTATAACCGAGAGCAATTCCGGAACATAAAATTACGGCAACGATAATAATCCATATTCTCTTTTTGAGCAATTTCAAAATCACTAAAAGGTCGATTTCTGTCTCTTCCTGTCTGTTATTGCCGGGTTTGATCGCTTCAATCATTTTTATAACTTCTCCAGATAATAATTAATAAGCCCTATTCAGTTTTTTGGGGCTTGTTACCAGACGATAATAGGATTATATCACTCTGTTGGCTATAATGCAATACAAATATTACAAATCGCAGGGCGAATTATAAAAAAATATGGATATGTTTAATAAAAGTCGAAATAAGTCGAAAAAAGCAGCATGGCGTTTTTGCCGCACAAAACATTTTTCGGCTGCTTAACGCCTGCGCTTTAATTTGAAAAAAATGATGAAAAACGCAATGACAATCAAAGCGGCGGCAATATAAATCACGTCAATCGTTTCTTTATCAACGCTTTTTCGAATGAAAAAATCAATCGTCGAAGCGGTTGGGATTACCGAAGCTGAGGAGACTGCGGCCGGTTGTGTCAAAGGGTCTGACGATGCGGCGGTCAGGCTCGGTGTTTTGCTTTGGCCGGTTTCCGAAGAAACAGCCTGTGAATCCGTCGAAACAGAAGCAGTTTCTCCGCTGTTTTCAAGTATTACAAACGGAATATCTTTATTTTTCGCGTAATTTTGTGCGTTTGAACCGGAATATCCGTAGATTGTGAGCTTTTCGCAATTATCAAATACATAATCCTCAATCGAAATCAAGTTGTTCGAAATTGTAACCGAATTCAGATTTTTACAACCCGAAAATGCCGCGTAAACAATCGACGAAACGCTTTTCGGGATAATGATGCTCGTCAGGCTTTCGCACCCGCAAAATGCCGAATTGTCGATAACAGTCAATGATGCGGGCATTTTTATCGAAACAAGTTCCGTGCAATATGAAAAAGCACTGGTGGAAATTGTTTTGACGGTATCGGGAAGAATGACCGAGATCAGCCCTTTGCATTCATAAAACGTTAAATTCTCAATGGTTGTTATGCCGTCGGGAATTTGCAACGATGTCAGGCCTATGCAATTGCTGAAAGCGCTTTTTCCGATGGTTTTTAAATTCCCGGGAAATTTGACCGAGGTTAATCCGAAACAGTAGGTGAACGCGTAATCATTGATCATTGTCAATTTGTCGGGGAAAGTGACCGAGGTCAGCTTTGTACATTCATAAAAAGAATGATGTCCGATCTCGGTCAATGAAGACGGTAAAGGAATGTCCTCAAAAAACAAAGCGCCGCTAAAAGCATAATCCGGGATTTTTTTGACGCCTTCCGGTATTTTTATCGTTTTTAACGATTTGCAATAACTGAAAATATTGCCGTAATTATCGGTTTCGCTTGTCACGGCAGCCCACGATGCGGGGAAATTGATGGATTCCAGACTTATGCAATATTCAAACGCATAACTGCCGATAGATTTTACGCTGTCCGGCAGCGATAAAGTTTTCAATTCTTTGCAGCCGGAAAATGCGCTTGATCCGATTTTAATCAGCCCGTCCGTCAGCGTTACCGAAGAAAGCCCCGTGCATCTGAAAAAAGCCGAATCACCGATTTCGGTGATCGTGGACGGAAGGCTGATGCTTTGGATAAAATATTTATTTGCGAAAGCGCTATTGCCGATTGTTATGACCTTGTACCCGTCGATTGTCTGAGGAACGTTGACTTGGGGGTTATTGCCGGAATAGTTGGTAATTTCGATTTCGTTATTATTTGACAAGACATAGGAATAATCACCAGAAACAAGGGTAGGAGCGGCGGTGTCGTTCACCCCGAAAATTTCAATTGAAAAAAACTGTACCAATAAAACAAGAACGATAAAGATACTTAATTTCTTTAAAGACACGTTTTGAGCCCTCATTTTTTTCCTCAACCTCAGCAAATCATTTTACTTCCACCGGGGTAATACCATCGATTTCAAAATATCGATTTCAGTTGAATCAGCCTCATAGATTAATATAATGCATTTATGAAATTCTTTAAAACTCCCGGCGATCCGATTGAATCTTTATGTATTGTTAGGGCCGTTTGTTTTTTAATTTTGGATAAAAACTGATTTTTCTAAGCACCATGTTTTGCCATATTATCTCATATGATACGCATTATGTCAATATATAACGGAAAATTAATGAAATCATGAAAGGCGGGAGCTGTTAAAAAATCATAAACCAATAGGGCGATAAAACGCCCTCAAACAAACCGATTTTATTTCTTTTCCGGGTTTTTTCCTTGATTTTTTAAGGCCGTGATCCCGATACGAATTAATTCGTGAGTGGCGGCTGAACGGCTGCGATAACGGTTTTCAAAACGAAAGTCATCGATTTCCTTGAGCATTTTTTCGTCTACAATCAATGTATACCTTGGTTTTTCGGTCGGCATAATCATTCATCTCCCTGAAGATATTCAAACTGTTATTTATAAAATATTGATTTTGCTGCCGCATATTGCATATTCGGCGTCAACACTTTCCGCTACCGATTGATCGCAGATTTTACTGAGGGCTGAAAATGTTTGACCGGCGTTACCCCTGCCGAACTGCGTCACCCATTCGGGTTCGCAGCGTTCGCCGTAAAGCACGGCCAGCGCGGCTGTACGGCAGAGCACTTTACTGTCAAAACCGTATTTCATCAGAAGCTTCAGCGGAAACGCAATCCTTTCGTCGTGCCCCAGCTTTCGCCGGGGTTGTCTGGCGTTGCGCTCAATGCTGTCGGCAATCAGGGGATTGGTGAATTTCTTCAGCGACATATCAGCAAATTCCTGCTGCTCTTTCGGTTCAATGCCGTATTCGGCCGTAATGGCCCGGTTGATACCGGCATAGAAATCTCGCAGCATGCCGAGCACCGCCGGGTCGCCTGCCGCCTCTGCGAAAGACGAATATCCCAGTGCCCAGCCGTTATAGGCGATAATCGCGCTGGCTGCGTTGTAAGTATAGATCTTTCGCTTCAGAAGCACCGAAAAATCCGCTGAAGGTTCGAAAAAAGCCGAATCGAACAGGGCTCCCTGCGCACAGGTTGAATCGTAGGGCAAGCGGCTGTAGTCCTCCGACAGGATATCCAAAGAGCCGGGCCCGGCATTGACGGTGGTACAAAATATTGCTGCTTCAACAAGATTTGCGCGGCTGTCTGCGCCAAAGGATTCAAGCGCTTTGCGCAGCTTCCCGGCGGGATCCGCTGCGTTTTCGCAAAGGATGATGTTTTTCGGCGCGGCATGGGATTGCGCCAAATACCGGGCGGCCGCTTCCAAATTTTCAGCTCCGACGGAGATAAAAATATTCTCGGCTTTTTCGAGTATTTTCACGGCTTGTTCACAATCCGTTTGAAAGGCCTGATAACCTGATACATGCACCGTTTGACCGGTTGAGAAAAAGATTACGGAGTATCGGCCTTTTTGCTGTAAACCGCTCACCAATTCCCGGTCGGTGTCAAGCAGCGTAAAAGGGAGGCCGCTTAAAAAAAGCAGCCTGCCGATGAATCCGCGCCCTGTCTGTCCGCTGCCGATAATCACCGTGCTCTGCATATGTTTCCCCCTATTCTGAATCCGGCGCAAAGATGAATTGTTCTCCCGGCTGCATGATGTGATACGCTCTGCCGGGATGGTGCGTTTCCATATAATCGGCAAACCAGGCCGGATTGCAGCCGTTGATGTCATATAAATCAAAATGAGAGGGAATCACCATATTGACTTCAAGCAACGCCGATAAGTCTGCCGCCTCATCAAAAGTGAGATTACCGATGATGCCCGCCTGCGCGCGTTGAAAGCTCCTGCCGTTGATTGGCAGAAACGCAAGTTGAGAGCGCGGTATTTTCTCCGGCAATCCGGGATAAAAAGACATATCCCCGCCCGCAAAAACCGAAATGCCGCCCGGGAAAGTGATATGATAACTCAATTCGCAGATATGCCCCTGTAAGTCGAAATGAAGCTCTTCATGAGCGGCGGCGATGGCGGTTACGGTTGTGCTTTTTAGGTTCATTGACTGCAGATCGTCCAAAGCGACGACTCTGCTGTCGGAGAAGCCCCGGCTTTTCAACGCCCCGACCACTTCATGCGGAGCGATAAAAAGCGAACTGCCCGCTTGATAGAGAGGCTCTGCGGTATCGGGGTCTGTGTGATCCAAATGCGAATGGGTGAGCAGCACGATATCGGCATCTCTCAGATCTTCGGGTTTTATGGGGGCCGGATATTTTCTTTTCCATCCCGCGTTCGGGATGCTCCGGTCCACAGAATCCGAAAGATAGGGGTCAATCACGACGCTTACCCCGCCGGACTGCAGTAAAAATCCCGCTTGTCCGAGATACCGCACAGACAAAAAACCGTCCGGCATATTTCGAATCAGGTTTTTATCCATCCTTTTCAACCCCTTTGGATCAATCCGAGTTCACGCAGCATCTGTTCTTTTTCCAGCACCAGCTCATACAAGGGGGTGCCCGGCTCCAATCCGCACACCTCCCGAAGAACCCCGCCCGTCCCCCGGCTTTGTCTCAGTTCGGCAAGCTCTTGCGCAGAACGGTCGCCTTCGGACGTATAGTGGATTGCGGCGGCAACAGACACGGCCAGATGACATGGAGTGACGCCGTGCTGCAGGCAGAGCCGGGCCGAGCCGACAAGCCTGTCGTCGGGACCCAGTTTGCGCATGGGGTCGCGGGCGTTGCGCTCGATGTAGTCCGTGATGTTTTGATCTTGCAGTTTGTTCAGCGAGGACTGCGCGAAGGCTTTCATCTCTTCCCCGGAGATCGAGTACTTTTTACTGAGCGCCGATCCGGTCTCACTGTATACGCCGGACAGTATTCTTAAAATGAAATCATCGCGCGCTGCTTCGTGAATATACCGGTACCCCATCAGAGCGCCCAGATAAGACACGGTGCCGTTGGCAGCGTTGTAAGTGTAAAATTTCTTTTCCAGAAATCCGTTGAAATTCTCTACGGGACGCAGACAGGGAATCGCGGGCAGACGGCCTTTTAATGCCTTTTCATCTACCGGCAGATCCCAGAAATCCTGCACGTTGACGCACAGCGGATCGATCTCAAGCTGTTCCGGGCTCGGCTCGATGGCGGATCGCATGACAACGGATTCGGCAAATCCGATGTTTTTCAACTTGTCGGCACAAGCGCCCAACAGTTCCGCCGTCCTGTCTTTGATAAAACGAGCCGGCTCTTTCCAGTTTTCACAGGTGATGATGTTCGGGTTTTTTCCCCGATCCGCTTTACAGCCGTTCAGATATTTTGAGAATATGCCGCAGAAGGAATCAAGGTTTTTTCCTCCCATCGCGGTGAAAATCAAATCGGCTTTTGACAGCGCGTCCAACACCTCATCGGTGTCTTCAAAACAAACGGCGCGCCCGCCTTTTACCACACAGTTTTTCTCCGGCGCCCCCAGGATGTTTACGGTATACCGTCCTTTTTGGTTGATCAAATCGCAAAGAGGGCGGTTTTTCTCAATGAAGATAAATTCGTGTCCGCCTAAAAACAGAAGATGCCCGATAAAACCGCGGGCGATCTTTCCGGCTCCGAAAATAACGC
>Ga0116171_10000421_pt1 | contig 45015 bp, 47 predicted proteins | sample AD_JPNHW2_MetaG_FD_89798 | JGI IMG/M metagenome (GOLD analysis project Ga0116171, IMG submission 89798) | Active sludge microbial communities of municipal wastewater-treating anaerobic digesters from Japan - AD_JPNHW2_MetaG | ecosystem: Engineered > Bioreactor > Anaerobic > Digestate | place... | reverse complement strand
TCGATAATCTTATCAGTCATATCAAAGTCCTCCTTCTGTTAATAAATTTTGTGGTTATTATTTATTTCGTCAGATTGAGGACTTTTTTATTCTTAAAATGTGCGCAAGACATTGTACACTACCGCTGCACTACGGCCACGTACCTGCCTGGCTGGCTGACCGCATGAAGGCCATGGGCACAGCCATTACCCTGGCCATAATACACCAGCATGGACGCGACGAGTTCCTGCGCCGCATCTCGGACCCGTTCTGGTTCCAGGCCCTGGGTGCGGTTATGGGCATGGACTGGCATTCGTCCGGGATAACAACAAGCGTCATGGGCGCGCTGCGTAAGGGGCTCTCACCCCTCTCACACGAAACAGGCCTGTACATACTGGGGGGCAGGGGCAGGTACTCGCGCAATACCCCGGATGAAATCATTGAAGTTTCCATGAACCGCGGCCTTGACGGTGATTCGCTTGTGCGGTGTTCGCGGCTTTCCGCCAAGGTCGACAACAGCTGTATCCAGGACGGCTTCCAGATCTACCTTCACAACTTTATCCTCACCGCAGACGGTAAGTGGGCTGTTGTGCAGCAGGGGATGAACGATGCGAGCGCAATGGCGCGCAGGTACCACTGGCTCTCCGAAGACGTCAGGTCATTCGTGTCCGATCCCCACAGCGCCATCGAGGGCGAGAACATGGGCGAAATTCTTAACCTGAGCGACTGCAGGGCGGACTCTGCACGCAGTTCCATCATGGACTTCCTCTCCCTGCATCCGGAAGAGCAGCAGCATGAAATGGAACTGCTCCTTTCATCACGGCACCTTGACATGCCCGGGCACCACGACGTACGGCCGAAGGATGTTGACAGCAAACGTCTGGGCGCTGTGCTTGCAGCGGCATACGACATGCGTTTTGCCGAGTTTACAGATGCGCTGCTCCTGAAGGGGCTGGGGCCTCGGACAATACAGGCGCTGTCGCTTGTGTCCGAGGTGATCTACGGCGCGCCTTCACGTTTCACTGACCCTGCAAGATTTTCGTTTGCTCATGGAGGCAAGGACGGGCACCCTGCCCCTGTACCGCTGAATGTTTATGATAAATCAATAAGCGTGCTGAAAAACGCGGTAAATTCAGCGAAGCTGGGCAACGGCGATAAACTGGACGCGCTTAAAAAACTGGACATCATGGTGCGGCATATCGAAAACAACTTTGAACCGCGGGCTGATGTGAATAAACTCATAGCGCACGAAAGAAAAATCGCGCCGCAGCACGGCGGGCGCACTGTGTTTGACAATAAAGAGAGCATGAGGGATGTGCAGCTCAAACTGTTTTGATTATATTCCTGACGGAAACAGGAAACTTGATCATTAATCAAAACATTTTGAGCCAATTTTTCTTGACCTACCCTCAATCGATAATTAAATTGTATTACAAGAGGCATATCGATATGAATAAAGTAATCATTTCACCCAAATTCCAGGTCGTTATCCCAAAGGAGATACGGGAAAAGGCCGGTCTTAAGCCTGGATCAACTCTTGAAGTTATTCACTATAATAACCGCATTGAACTGATTCCTGTTGATTCAGTAAAAAAGTTAAATGGTTTTCTGAAAGGAATTGATACGAATATTGACCGGGAAGGCGACCGGATATGAACGTTGTTGATTCATCTGCATGGCTTGAATATTTTGCCGGGACAGGGCATGGTAGTAAATTCAGCAAGGCAACTCTCTTAACGACCATCAATATCACCTGCAAGTGTAGAATATAGCCCTGTGAGATAGCCTGCATCCCCGCTGTCAACCTGACATCCATATTTACACTTTTCGGATTTTAATAATTTTTCATATACTACTATACGCTTCTTTATCATTTCTGTTCGTCTGGCATTTTCAAGGTCATCGATTTTATTTAAAACTTACTTCAAGTTTTTTACCAAGGACCTCTGCCACCTTTTCAAGGGTAGAAAGCCTGACGCTTCCGGCATGATTTTCGAGCCGGGAAACCGCGCTTTTTGTTGTCTTCAGTTTCTTTGCCAGCTCCTCCTGGGTGATTCCTTTGCTGGTCCGAAGTTCTTTTATGCGTGCCCCGATCATCATGTTGTTATATTCTTCCATGACGCCTTTTTTAAAACCGGGTGTTTTCTTTTCGCGTTTGGCTATGTATTTTTCAAGATCGCTCATTTGCCGTTCCTCCTTTTGTAATCTTCCATAAATTTCTCAGCACGTTTTATTTCTGATGCAGGTGTCTTTTGTGTTTTCTTCTGAAAACCGTTTGTAAGAACAACAAGGTTCCCTTTATCAAAAAATCCAAGAATTCTGTATATATCGGACTGCCACATTATTCTGCATTCCCAGATATTTGTACCGGTCAATTTTTTAAAGAAACGAGATGATATAATCTCTGAATCTTCTATCAGCTTAAAAACAGCGATTACCTTCTGCGCTGCTTTATCTGGCAGGGTATCAAGAAATTCCTCTACGGGACTTTCGCCATTATCAAGCCGGTAAAATATAATATTACGCTTCATACTCAAAAGTTAGCATTATTGCGAACTTTGTCAAGAAAAAAATTTACCCCTCAAACACCACCGGATCAAACTGTACTTGAAATCACCCGATCTCCTTAAAGCTCCAGGCCCCTGTTACGTCATAAAATTGAGGTTAAATTGAATATACTTGACAAAGCCTGCTTTTCGTTTTATATATTTAAAATAGTGTATTTATGAAAAACAACGATTTATTAAAACTAATTAATCAATCAATAATCAGCCAACTGGGTGATATTACAGACCGGGTGATACTCTTTGGTTCAAGGACCCGGGAAACTTTTAATGACAGTTCCGACTATGATATTCTCGTTATACTCAACAGAGATATTGACTGGCAGCTTGAATGGAAAATATATGACATATGTTACGACATCTCCCTTGATAAAGAAATCCTTATAGATGTAAAAGTTATTTCATCCGCTGAATTACAGACAATTCGCGGCAGACAGCCCTATGTTCAGGATGCCATAGACTCTGGTGTAGCGTATGACACTCTCTGAAACAGAACGCATCGAACTTATCAGGCACCGGAAAGAAAAAGCATACAGCCTTCAGAAAGAAGCCTTATTTTTATTCGATTCCGAATTTTATAATACGGCTGTTAACCGGATCTATTACGGGATGTATCATATAGTATCTGCCCTGGCTCTTAAAGATAATTTTACCACGGCAAAACATCTGCAGCTTATAGGATGGTTTAATCGAGAATATGTAAAAACCAAAAAAGTAGATCATCTTGCAGGCAGGTATCTTATGAGAGCGTTTGAGATGCGCTCAAAAGGAGATTATGATGACTTTACACAATACACAGAATCAGAAGTAAAAGAGTTACTGCAAAACATGAATCATTTATTAGACATTATCAGCAATCTACTTCAATAGCCATCATTTTTCGAGGACAGCTCCACCACCAGCTTCAAGTGAAACCTTTGAACATTTTAGCCAGATGATAAATACAACATGAGGGATGTGCAGCTTAAACTGTTTTGACACTGCTGCTGAACGGAAAGGCGACAGGATATGAATGTTTTTATTTCCCGGGAAATTATTGAGCTTGCCACAGGCAGTTTTGAAATTATTGAATCATCTCCGGAAGATAAATATCTTCCAAGTTATCTGGTTTATGCAAACTATAATGATGTGATATTTCATATTGTATTTGCTGTGGATTATGCCGGTAAGAATGTCCGGATTGTCACAGCGTATTACCCTGATCCAATGCAATGGGATTCAGATTTAAAAAGGAGGAACAAATTATGATTTGCCATATGTGCGGTTCGGAAATGAACCATATTATTACAGACCTTCCTTTTAAGATCGGTGATAAATCGATTGTTATTATTAAGGACCTTCCGGTAGTGCAGTGTAGTGGTTGCGGCGAATATTTAATTGATGACACGGTAATGGATCGTGTTGAATCAATACTTTCAACGATCGATATTCAAACTGAACTTGAAATCGTCAGGTATGCCGCATAATTCTTCATTTTAAATTCCCTGCATATGAATGGCCGCCTGAATAGAGACCATTCATGAGTAATTTATTAAAAACCTACTGTCCCAGCATTCCCCTGCGAAGAACATTCAGCTTATCCTCGGACCTGTTTGTAAGCCAGATTCCGAAAAGCGCCCTCTTGAGTGTCATGTTCTTTATAGTCACCCTGGGTGTCTTGCTGAAATTTTTATATACCCTGACGCCCCCGGCTTTGGACCAGGTGATGTCAAACACATCGTTCTTTGAGATGCTGCCGCTGAATACTTCAAGGAACTGTTTGATCTCTTTGTCGATGCTCCTTATGTCGATGCCCAGGTTTGCGGCAGATTCCTGGAATCCGGCAAGTGTGTTCTCGCTGAACTCCTGCACATTCACGTTTCTCACCATGCACAGCCTGATTACCATGGACTCGTGAGCATTGATGATTTGCAGTGCGTTGTTTGTTTTGTTCTTCAGGTAAAGACCGCTTACATATACATCAACACCGATCGCGAATTTTTCCCTGAGGCCCGCGCCGTTAAGTACCAGGTTATCCTGCCCCAGTGTGTATGATTCGGGCATGACCACACCGGCGATCTCTTTTGCCAGGCCTGCGGTATACACAAGCGCCAGGGTAATTACAGAAACAAGAATTCTTTTTAGCATAGATGGCTCCTTTGATTATTATGGCCGCCCGGTATGATGTATGCAGCACCCCGTCTTCAGGGATATCATATCCATCAGCCTCACGTCTCCCGGAGGAATGTCTTAATTATGAATACACTTTGGGGATTGTGTCAACAAAAAGAGGGTTTTTATCCGGATTTTAAGGCTTCTGATGCGGGTATAGATAAACGAATAAAATTAATTGATAAACTGCTGTTCAATTTCATCCGGAAATAATTTCACGAAGGAGTCAAATCCTGATCCCTTCACGTGCAACATTCCTGTAAAAAGGGGTCAGCTGGAATAATGGATCAGTCCACTCCGGTTTTGAGTGGATCACAAGCGAGAGTACGGTATCTGAATCCACCTCATTTAACATTCTATACCCTATGGGCTGATCTTGTAAGATTAATCTTCATTCCAAGGGCATTACATATTTTTAGAAAGGTAGTTATGTTAAAACTCACACCGTTTTCAACCCTGGAAAGCTGCTGCTGTGTAATTTTTGCCCTTTTTGCAAGCTCCTGCTGTGAAATGCCGAGTTTGTTTCTTGCTTCCGCAATTTTAACAGCCAGTTCAATCAGTTCCTTTTCAGCATTATATGCTTCAAGGAATTTGCGATCTTTCTTTTTTTCATTTAAGTGCTCTCTGAATGTTCGCATATTATTTACCTTTTGAATCTTTCTTATTAAATCGTCTGATAAAATCATCTCTATACTTTTTCGCTTTCACAAGCTCTGACCGTGGTACTTTGTCCGTATTCTTGAAAAACGCATGAGTAAGTATTATATATTCCTTGTAACAGAAAAAATATAGAATCCTTACCTGGTCCCCTGACAACTTCATCCTTAATTCATGGATTCCATCTTCAAGCAGGTCTGCATATGGCCTTGGAAGATTCGGCCCTTTAATTTCAAGCTGTTCAATCCAGTTAAATATTTTAGCCTGGTTGGATATACTCCTGATGTTAATAAAGTTTTCCACCGGGCAATCACCATTTTCAGCCGTGTAATATAAAATTCTCCATCGTAAATTCATAATAAAATGATACATCAAAAATGATGTAAATGTCAATCCTTTTTCTTCGCTTGTTTTTGCCGTTATTTTCACGATCCAGACTCGTCATATGTAACTGCAACCATATTCACGGCGGGGATAATCTCACTTGACAAATCACGTGATTGTAATTATTAATTATTAAGAATATGAAATCAGGAATATTAATGACGCCTGAACAGAAAAGAATGACTGACAACCTTGACAAGACCTTCGAACTTACAGAGCTTGCAAAAAATCTGTCTATTGCAAAAATAATGCAGGATCATCCGGCTATCAGCAGCAAAGATGTTGAAATCCTTTTCTGGAAAGATGTTCACAGGATTAAAAATATTTCCTCAAAGGCTGCAGAGAGTGAATCCTGACTGGAATTATATACGGCAGCAGAGCGGAGAGCCCGCAGAATAAGCAGTATATTCAGCTACCATGAGACTCTGCCTGTCTTTATCCTTTATAAATGTTTTTCCCCCCGGAAATTTTTTCTCTTGAACTATTTTACCGCTGCTGTAAAATTACTCACAGTTAATTCCTGTAAATAAATCATCTCATATCCTGTAACAATCTGCCGGGGGAGTATTAATGGATGACTTTCTAATCTTTGAGGGGATTTCCAAGAGTTTCGGCTCAAACAAAGTGCTCGATAATGTATCCCTCACCGTAAAGAAAGGGGAGATCTTTTCGCTCCTGGGGCCCAGCGGATGCGGCAAGACCACGCTTCTGCGTATATGCGCGGGTCTGGAGGAGCCGGATTCCGGAAGGATTATCCTTAACGGCGAGGATATTACAGACCTGAGCCCGAACAGGCGCCAGGTGAATACAGTGTTCCAGAACTACGCGTTATTCCCCAACCTGAACGTATTTGAAAACATCGCCTTTGGACTCCGCATATCCGGCGTCAAAGAGAAACAGATAAAAGAGGAGGTATTCAAATACCTTGAACTCATACAGCTCACGGACCACGTGTACAAAAAAACCGACAAACTGAGCGGCGGCCAGAAACAGCGGGTGGCCATTGCACGCGCCCTTATCAATAAGCCCAAGGTGCTCCTGCTCGATGAACCTCTGGCTGCACTTGACCTGAAGCTTCGCCAGCGCATGCTTGTTGACCTTGACAACATCCATGACGAAGTGGGGATAACCTTCCTCTACGTCACACATGACCAGAGCGAGGCAATGAGCCTGAGCGACAACATCGCAGTGCTGAACGAAGGCCTGGTTGAACAGGTGGGAACCCCGGCACAGATATACGAGGCGCCGCGCACAAGTTTTGTTGCAGCATTCATCGGCGACACAAATTTTTTCGAAGGGGACGTTGTCGAGGTTGATGAGCCCTACAGCAAGCTGCACATTGACGGATTCACAGACGTGACAGTTTACAACGACAAGAAGATAAAAAAGGGGGAGCGCGTCTACATAAGCATAAGGCCCGAAAAGTTCTCTGTCTCAATACAGAAACCCGAACTCCCTGAAATGTATAACAAAGTAAAAGGAACAGTCAAGGAGATCATCTACCTGGGCTACCACACAAAGTACTGGGTAAAGGTGAACGATTACCTGATAGAAATAAAGAAGCTCCACGACAGGTACATGCTCGACGAGAAGATAATAACCTGGGGCGACGAGGTCTGGCTCTCCTGGCACGCTGACTACTGCTACATGCTTGAACAGTATAAACTTGAAGACGAGGCGCTGCTTACACTCCCGGACGAGGAGATCATGGCCGAAATTGAAAGCGAATCGGAGTCAGAAGAGTAATGCCCGGCATTAGAAGTAAAAAAAACGAAATGCTGATAACGTTGCCTTCAGCTGGATGGCTGCTTGTTTTTTTCATTATTCCCACGGTCCTGGTGGTTGCCATGGCATTCAGGAACGCCGATCCCTACGGGGGCATAGGCGACCAGTGGACACTGGATACGTTCAGGGACCTGAAAAATCCCAACTACCCCGAAATAATCTGGAGAACATTCTGGCTGAGCTTTGTTTCCACAGCCGTGTGCATAGTTACCGCAATACCAGCGGGCTACTACATATCAAGGCTTGCTAAAAAATACCAGAACATAATACTCCTGCTTGTCATTGTGCCGTTCTGGATAAACTTCCTGATCCGCATATTCGCGTGGAAGGTCTTCCTGCACCCCGAAGGGCTGTTCAAGCAGATACTGGTTACACTGCACCTGGCATCCCCGGAATCTCTGCTGCTATATAGAACTGAAGCGGTGCTCATTGTTATCATATACTCATACCTCCCGTTTGCGCTGCTCCCGATTTATGCAGCCGCCGAGAAATTCGACCACCACCTGCTCGAGGCAGCCTATGACCTTGGCGCAAGCAGGCTCCAGGCTTTCATGCGCGTATTTATTCCGGGCATAAGGCAGGGGCTGATCACGGCTATCATAGTGGTATTCATACCCGCGCTTGGTTCATACGTTATACCGGACATTGTGGGCGGGCCCTCTGCGGAGATGATCGGGAACAAGATTGCCCAGCGCACATTTGTTGACCGCAACCTGCCCCATGCCAGCGCCCTCTCGGCACTGCTGATTCTGGCCGTGCTGCTCCCGGTTGCCATAGGCATGACCAGGCGGTTCTTCAAGGAAAAAAATTCAGCATCGCTGGGGATATAGGGATGAGGAAAAGCCGGTTTCCATTATTTGTAACAGTGGGCATACTGGTTTTCTTCTACCTGCCCATAGTTATTGTTATTGCCCAGTCATTCAACTCGTCGCGCTTCGGGGGAGCATGGAAGGGCTTCACCCTTGACTGGTATGTAAAGCTCTTAACAGACAGGAACATATGGCACGCTATCACCAACACGCTTATCATAGCATCCAGTTCAACTGCTGTTTCCATAGTGCTGGGGACACTGGCTGCTTTTGCCCTGTACAGGTATAAAACAAAGATGCAGATAGGCCACAACATGCTCATATACCTTCCGCTCGTGATACCTGACATACTCATGGGCATAAGCCTGCTCCTTTTCTTTGTTTCGCTTAAAGCCGGGCTTGGACTCTTTACCATTTTCCTCGCGCACGTTACATTCAGCATGAGCTATGTTGCCATGGTTGTGCTGGGAAGGTTCCAGGACTTTGACTACTCCATACTTGAAGCCGCGCTCGACCTTGGAGCATCATGGGGAACAGCTGTACGCAGGATACTGCTCCCCTTTCTCATGCCTGGCATCGCGGCAGGGGGCCTGCTTGCGTTCACCCTTTCGATGGATGATTTTGTCATAACCTTTTTCGTGTCGGGCCCCGACTCAACCACGCTGCCGTTATACATCTACAGCATGATGCGGCATGGTTCACCCTCTGTGATTAATGCGCTTTCAGTAATCCTGATCGCGTTAACCTTTATCATAATATTTATCAGTAAAAAACTTCTGGAGGTCAGGGAATGAAAAAAACAATTCTTTCTGCTGTTCTGTGCGCAGTAATGGCTGGATCGGTTTCAATGTGCGGCAAGGCCAAAAAGGAACTTCACATCTTTAACTGGGCGGACTACATGAATCCCAAGGTTATAGAAAAATTTGAAAAAGAAAACAACTGCACAGTTGTGATGAACTACTTTGATTCTAATGAAGCACTATACGCCAAGCTCAAGGCCGGCGCCCAGGGTTATGACATACTCTTCCCCTCCAGTTATATGTCGAAGATAATGTATGAACAGAATATGCTCCGGGAGATTGACCGTTCAAAACTCAAAAATATCAGGAACATCGATACAGACTTCATAGCCAGGGGACTTGACCCGGTAATGAAGTACAGTGTGCCCTACATGGTGACATACTGCGGTATCGCGTACAACAAGAAAAAAGTTAAAAACTTCAAACCCTCGTGGTCCATGTACGACAGGACAGACCTCAAGGGTCGCATGACTCTGCTGAACGATGTGCGTGAAGTAATAGGCGCGGCTCTCAAGTTTAACGGTTACAGGTACAACACAACAGATGACACGGAACTGCAGAAGGCAGGTGATACGGTCATCAGGTGGAAAAGAAACATAGCCAAGTTTGACGTTGACGAGGCCAAGCGCGGTCTTTCATCCGGCGAGTTCTACCTTATACAGGTGTATAACGGCGACGCCCTGCAGATCATGGGAGAGAACGAGGACATCGGTTTTGCGCTTCCCTCTGAAGGGACATCAATCAGCCAGGATGATTTTGTAATTCCGGTGAACTCGAACAACACCGAGATGGCATACAGGTTCATTAACTTTATGCTGGACCCGGTCAACTCAAAGGACAATATGGATTTTGTCTACTACCTCTCGCCCAATAAAGAGGCGCAGAAGCTCATGGACAAAGAGTTCATGTCAAACCCGGCGATCAACCCGTCCGACGAAGTCCTATCGAAATGCGACTTCCTTATAGACCTGGGCGAAAATAATACAAAATATTCGGACCTCTGGGACAAAATCAAGTCGTCGAAATAAATGATTGACCGGGGCTTTCCCGATAGTAGACGTCATTGCGAGGCGCATAGCGCCGTGGCAATCTGTATTGTATGAATAGTGTTTAAACTCAACAGGCCGGGTTTCATGACACTGCAACAATAGTAAAACAGATCACCACGTCGACCTCTGGTCTCCTCGTGATGACACCATATACTATCAGGACAATACTGAAAATAAATAACTGCCGGAGACCCTTATGCCGCTGAACAAACAGGAGATCGACAACCTTGTAACAAAACTCAGGGAGAAGTACAGGGACTACGCAAAAAAATACAGCCCTTCCTGGTTCAATATCGAATCGTTCGATCAGAGACTTGGTCTTGCCATAAGGAACAGGATGAACCTTGAAGGTTTCATCCTGGCCGAAATCTCCAACTTTGAGAAACTCAGGGAACAGTACGACAAAAAAAAGAAACAGAAGGAAAACAGCTTCTCGAAAGAGGTTGACCGCATCATCGAGGAGAACACGGCGCGTATTAAAAAATACCCGTCGCGGGTGTTCCACCCCAGGTGCTCTGCGGAAATCTCGCATTTTTACGGCGCTCTGAACATCATGGCCGAGGACTTCTTCCCGGTATTCAGGCTGCTTGCGGTTGATGATGAAATTAAAAAATCCATAGCATCCGTTGAAATTATCATGCAGAACATGTGCGTGCCTGCCGGCAGCCGCAACCCCAGGCGCATCGATGATCATATCCTCCTTCTGAACAGGCAGGCAGTACGCGATATTGAAATTGAAAAGGACGGCAACGAGTACCTTAAAGAGGGCGCGTTCCTGCTGTATGACATAATTGAACTTTGCGACCGCATGCTTGAATCACCTGCAGAGGGATGGAACTACCCTGTCACGTTCCAGAAGCTGTACATCGAGGAGAGCAAAAAGAAAAAGATTATAGATGCGTTCAGCGGGATGACCGGCTTCGGCGCGATACTTAAAGTAAAGGAATACGCAGGCCTGGTGATCGAGGATTTCAGGCTGACAGCGTTCCGCAGGCAGGACTAATCCTTCTTGATGCAGAGGAGGGTGATGTCGTCGTTCTGCGGCCTGTACCCGTTGAATTCATAAAAGTCGCCCAGGCAGTGGTGTATTATTTCTGTTGCCTCAAGATCCGCGGCATTAACCAGGCTGGCCTTGAGACGTTCGAACCCGAACATGTTCTTCATTTCCGCATCATGCTCCTCTGTAATTCCGTCGGTGTAGAGAAAAAGAAAATCACCGCTATCAAGATTGATTATCTCGTCATTATATATTTCATCGCTGAACATCCCGATCACCGGGCTGCGGCTCAGAAGCGGGCTGATCCGGCCTGTATTTTTTCTCCATACCGCGGCCTCGGGATGGCCTGCAGAGACAAAAATTATCGTGTTTGTGTCATAGTAAATCTGTACAATCTGCGCGGTGCAGTAGAAGCGCAGGTCCTTGAGCGCGGTATAAAGCTCCCTGTTCACCTCTTTCACAATATCAGAGGGTTTCTTACCAGGTGCCGACTTCTCCCTGATCAGGGTCCTGACCTGTGTGCCCACATAAGATGAGGCGATACCGTGGCCCGAAACATCACACAGAACAATCTGGTAGATATCTTCATCGAGCAGGAAACCGTCAAAAAAATCGCCTGAAAGGTCCTGGGCAGGCATGAATGAATACCCGACCTTATAACCCTTGACAATTTTGAAATCGGGAAGCCTTGACACCTCCAGTTTCCTGATCAGCTCGATCTCTCTCCTGTACCGGTCGTTTTTCTCGCGCAGTTCATTCTGCATTACCAGTGAATCATTAAGCAGGTTCATATAATCGAGGAAGAGAGACACAACCTCCCTGTCATTCTCGGCAAAAGGATCCCTCCTCTGGAGCAGCACATAACCGAACACAGAGTTCCTGCACCGTACAGCGAATAATACGTTGTATAGTCCGGCATCACCCTTCCTGAAGCGGAAATACCTTATATCATTTTCGCCGTTCCACGGTTTTATGTTGCTCTTCTGTATTTCCCTGAATGGAACAAAGTCGGTCAGCCTGGTCTTCTCTTTCTGCATGATGCTCAGGGCAACACCGTTCTTCACCTTGACGATTTCAATAAAATCTACATCGATAATGTCGTTCAGGACTTCCGCGTTACGGAGAACCGTGTCAGTATCCCGGAACGAGAGAGACTTCTTTATAAAGTCGCTCAGCCTGAAGAGCTGGACGTTCTGGTCAAGCTGCGCCTGGTATGCCATGCGCATGTTTTCCCTGACGCCGATTATGTGGTTCATTATCCTGATCTTTGAAAGCAGTTCAAAATTGATAAAGGGCTTGCGTATAAATTCATCGGCCCCGGCAGAGTATGCCTCTTCTATCCTGTCCTGGTCTGTATGCGAGGTGAGGATGATAAAAAATGAATCCGCATACAAAGGGTCTTTCTTGAATTCACTGCAGAGGCTGATCCCGTTCCCGTCAGGCAGGTTTATGTCCAGGAGAAATATGTCCGGCTTTTTACCGGCAATCATGGACTTAAGTTCACTGATTGTCCCGGCAAAGAGGATTTCACCCTCGTTCTCAAGGGCAAGCTCAATGTATTTTCTGATCACAGCATCATCGTCAAGAGCTGCAATCAGCGGTTTTCTTGTTGGAGTTATCTTCTTATCCATACAGGTTTTCCGGGTATCTGCCCGGTCTTTTGGAATCTAACCGCTGATGATTACATATCCGGTTAAACCGTGTACATGTAATTGAATCAATACCGGGATGCTTATAGTATACTGAATATTAGCTTTAATGATAAAAGTTTTTTAAAAATCGCCATTTTTTTGTTAAAATTCACCGGAGACATAACCTCTTCAATCCGCCGGGGAGGAATTTATCCGCCTGTCAACCCCCGCCGCGAAGCGGCGGGGCAAAATGGATCTTTTAATATCAAAAAACATAATCCCTGTTTATTACTGGTTTGACATATACCCCCGAAGGGCTATCTTTGCCGGATAAACAAAAAGGCGGTACCCTGTTAATGAAAAAGATTGTCCTCATCCTTATATCATCATTTATCCTCTTCAGCTGCGCTTCGACCGCTGCAAATCCCGAGGCAGACAAGCCTGGTGGCAACGATACAGAAAAGAATTCATGGACATATTACAGCGAAGGCCTTCACTACAAGAACCTTGCGGTCAGCTCGAAGGAACCGCAGGAAAGAAGCATGTACCTGGACAAGGCGATTGAACTCCTGGAAAAAGCGGCCGTGGATGGTGAGGAGAGCGGAAGGGTATACTACCACCTTGCAGAAGTCTACTACCTCAAGGGCGAATCAACGAAGTCCATTGACAATGCGGAACTCTCGATTCAGAAGGACCAGGGGTTCTACCCGCCGTATGAAAGACTTTATACTATCCACATGGATAGAAAGGAATATGAAAAGGCTGCGGAGGTCCTGGAACGCTACCTGAAGGCTGAACCGGGAGATGTCAACGCGCTCTACACCCTCGGTATACATTACTACAGGTACCTGAATGACGGTGCGCGTGCACTGAAGAAATTTGAATCAATTATCAAGCTGTCTGCAAGTGTAGACATAGCGCCCGATTACATTGAGAATGCCTACTATGTGTCGGGTTATATATACTTCACAAAAAATGAATTCCGGAAATCATTTAAATGCTACAAAAAAGTCTTCGACCTGAATCCGAACAATATGAATGCAGTGTCGATGCTGGCCATAACTGCCATGAGCGAATACAACATCAGGGATGCTGAAAAGTATTCACTCATCTACCTGGAAAGTAACCCGAACGAAGTGAACATGCACTACATACTCGGCCTTGTCTATTACCTTAACGGCGATGAAAGGGCGATTGAATACCTTGCGCGCGTGATGAAATCAAAGTCATTTGAAGGGTTCTACGCATCCGGGCTGTTTTACGAACTCAGCGGCGATACAGACCGCGCAGAGAATGTGCTTAAGTCAGTAATGAAGATGAGAAATGACCTGGTCCCGGCCTTTATTGCCGTCAGCAGGATAAATCTTAAAAAAGGTGACCGGAAAACAGCATACCGTAATTTTATCGATGCCGGGACAATCGCGTACAGGAAAGGGCTCTTCGACGTGGCTGACAGGCTCTTCTTCAAAGCCCTTGAACTGAAAGAAGAGAGTGACATAGACGTATACTACTTCCTTGCCCGCACCCAGGAGGAGAAGAAAAACTATGCCATGGCAATAAGTTATTACAACAGGTACTACAGTGCCACAAAGGAAATCGACATACTTATACATTCAGGCTACCTTTACGGGGTACAGAAAAAGTACGGAAGGGCATACGATTATTTCAATAACGCGATGAAAATCGATCCGGAAAACCCGTCACCATATTTCTTTACAGGCCTTGTGCAGGTATGGGAGGAGAAGTACAAAGAGGCCAATGAAAACATCGCGAAGGCCATAAAAATCAAAAACGACGTTGAGGCCTACTATTTTTACTATGCCCTGACATGGGAAAAAATGAATAAAGTTGAGAACGCCGAGGACGCGCTCAAAGCCGCCATAAGGACCAATCCCACAAGCGGCAGGTCGATGAACTACCTGGCATACCTTTACGCAGATAAAAACATTAAACTTGATGATGCATACACACTGGTGATCCGCGCCCTTGACCTTGAGCCTGAAAACGGCGCATACCTCGACACCCTGGGCTGGATCTGCTTCAGGCAGCAAAAATACGACACGGCACTCGAGCACACGCTCCTTGCCGAGGAGAAACTCACAGAAGAGGATTCCATGGACCCTGTGGTGTATGACCACATCGGAGACATATACATGAAGCTCGGAAAAAAGGACAAGGCGCTGCAGTACTGGGAAAAAGCCTTTAACATGAACAGTGACAAGACCATTGAAGAAAAAATCAAGGGTGCGGCAAAATGATAACAAAACAACACCTTGTAATAGTACTTACCGTCGCATCACTACTGTCATGCGCAACTGCGGCCGAGAGGGAGACAGGAGCTGCACGCGGTACCGTCACAGGAGATTCCGCTGCTGCCGGGAAGCTGATGCTTGCGGTAAAAGAGATTAACGATAATTCCCCTGCCACTATAAGTACATCATTCACTGCTGATGGCGCGAGTAACGGCCAGAAGTTCAAAATCGAGGGTACAGCCGTTTTCGACCGTAAATGCTGCTTCAAGATTTCTGTTGTTGATTACGTTTTCCGCAGCAGGGTACTTGATGCATACAGGGAGATGGACAGCCTTTACTTTTATTACCCGGCAGAGAAGAAGCTGCTCGTTGATGACGTGTATAAGATCGACATCTTCAGGTACACCGGCTTCCAGACGAGCTTTGACATTATGTACACGCTGCTTACGGGCGGAATACCAATGCTTAAAGATTCAAGTGTGACAAAATGCGTTGCCGGTACCGAGGCGGATTCATTCAACCTTGTGCTTGAGAACAGCGAATACATGCAGAATATTTATTTTAAAGGCAGCGTTCCTGAAAGGATCATGATAATACACAAGTCAACAAAGGACAGGATGGAGATTTACCTTAAATCGCGCATAACAAAGGATAAAAGCGTGTTTTTTAAAAACATCAGGATAGTAGCCCCTGAAAAAAACATCAGCGCTAACATAAACTTCCTGTCGCCTTCACTTAACGCTGAAATCAAGCCTGAAAAATTCAAACGCGAAGTATTTAAAAAGGACGTTGAGGTAATAAAGGTTAACTGACCTTTATTACCCGCACCTTGAAAAACCGCACCCGCGGCATACGGAACACCCTGATTCGAATTCCAGCGGGCCGTGGCAGTCGGGGCATACACCGGTCATTACCGCGTCGCTCCCCTTACCGTTGGTCTCGGCCCTGTTCTTTGCAGTATCCTCAACAGCGCTCTCGACCTTTGCACTGTCCATGCCGGAATACCTCTCGATCGCCTTTGCAATCGCGTCTGAACATGAATATATGCGTCCGCCCTTTTCCCATGACTGGTTTGGGCACCTGACCCCCTTGAGCTGCTTGACTATCTGTTCTTTATCGATCCCTGAACGCAGCGCAAGAGAAATAAGCCTTCCGATTGCCTCTGTCTGGCTCGAGGCGCATCCGCCCCCCTTGCCCATTGCCGCAAACACTTCGAATATACCGTGTTCATCCTCGTTTATGGTGACATATAAAGACCCGCAGCCGGTGTTTATCTTGCGTGTTGCGCCCCATGTAACCTCGTGCCTTGGTCTTGGGGCCATTGCGTGCACCGCTGTTTCAGCCTGCTGCCCTGCCGGTTCTTCGGTCTTAACCTGCGGTATCTGCAGGACCTGGTTGTCGCGCGACCCGTCCCTGTAGACAGTTACACCCTTGCAGCCCAGGTCGTATGCCATGTTGTACACCGCGCGTATGTCATCCAGCGTTGCCCCGGAGGAGAAGTTCACGGTCTTTGACACTGCGTTGTCCACGTATTTCTGGAACGCCGCCTGTGTCTTTATGTGCCATTCGGGTGAAACGTCATGCGCGGTCACAAAGATCCTGCGCATCTTTTCAGGGAGCTCTTCAGCTCCGGAAGCGGAACCATGCTGAGCCACCCTGTCCATGATTGCATTAAAATCATATCCCGCGCCGAGTGCCCTTACTGCCTCTTCAAAGGCCGGGTTGCTCTCGATCAGCCTGCTGTTGTCCATTACGTTCCTGACATAAGCCAGGGCGAATACAGGTTCAATTCCGCTCGAGGCCGCTGCTATGATACTTATTGTTCCCGTAGGCGCGATCGTTGTTGTCGTGGCATTCCGGAGCGGTTTTTCGCCTGCCGACGCGTATTCGGAAAGCGGGAAGTTGGGGAACGCGCCCCTCTCTGCTGCAAGTTCAGCGGACTTTTTCCTGGACTCTGACTGTATGCATGACATTACATCCGATGCGATCTTCACTGCTTCGGCAGAATCATAGGGCACGCCCAGTTTAATAAGGAGGTCTGCGTAACCCATTATGCCCAGGCCTATCTTGCGGTTGGCCTTTGTGTTCTGATCAATTACAGGGAGCGGGTACGCGTTCATGTCGATCACGTTATCAAGGAAATGCACCGCGTCCCTTGTGAGTATTTTCAGTTTATCAAAATCGATTTCGTTTCTTCCGGCATTATCTTTCACAACAGAGTTCAGGTTGATCGATCCCAGGTTGCATGACTCGTAAGGGAGAAGCGGTTGTTCACCGCATGGGTTTGTGCTCTCAATTACGCCCACCTTCTTCAGGGGATTGAGGCTGTTGATCCTGTCTATGAATATGATCCCAGGTTCACCGTTTTTCCATGCCATCTCGACGATCAGGTCATACACCTTTTTGGCATTAAGGGTGGCAACGGTCTGGCCGCTGCGGGGATTCTTCAGGTCGTAATCGCTGCCGTTCCTGACCGCTTCCATAAAGCTGTCTGTTATGGAGACCGATATGTTGAAGTTCGTCAGCGATGACAGGTCAGACTTGGCCTGTATAAAATCCATGATATCCGGGTGATCAATACTCAGCATGGCCATGTTGGCCCCGCGCCTTGTGCCCCCCTGCTTTACAGTTTCGGTAGCGCTGTTGAATATGTTCATAAAAGAAACCGGCCCGCTTGATACACCGGCAGTGCTGCTTACCATGTCGTTCCGCGGCCGCAGCTTTGAGAATGAGAAGCCTGTGCCTCCCCCGCTCTTGTGTATGAGTGCCATGTTCTTGAGCGAATCAAAAATCCCCTCCATGGAATCCTCAACAGGCAGCACAAAGCATGCTGAAAGCTGCCCTAACGGACGCCCTGCATTCATTAAAGTGGGACTGTTGGGGAGAAAACTCATCGAAGCCATCATCTCGTAAAAACGTGTAGCACTGCGACTCACCCCGGTCATATCAGCACCGTATGCAATGTCAGCAGACGCAACAAATCGTGCCACCCTTGAGAAGAGGCCTTCAGGGGTTTCGATTATGTCTCCTTTTTCGTTACAGGCCAGATATCTCTTTTCCAGTACGGTAAGGGCGTTCCCGGATACTGCAGGTTTCATATGCGAATCAATTATTATCTTGTTAAAATCCATATAGTTCATCAGTTCCTCATTATTAAGCATTCATGACCGCTTCCTGCTGCATCATGTTTAGTTATTTGAAAATATACCTTTATTTTTGTTAAGCATTTTTTGCTATAATTGATCCGCTTCAGACCGTTTTTTCTGCTGCGCAGCCATATCACCCATATTCATCTTGAGATCGGCAAGCACCTTTAGCGCAACCCAGATGATGACCACACCCGCGCCCCTGAGCCCTGAGATAAATATTGTAAAGAATCCCAGGAGAATGGTGATATGCATTACGACAATCCGCTTGTACGGCCTTAACATGTAATCCGGCGGTGTTGTATAGTTATATTCCTTTATCCTGATAAAGTTCATATAAAACGAGATCAGGTGATTGATAAAGAGCGCTACGACTGCGGAAAACTCAGACTTAAAAAATCCCCTTAGCGTCCATTCCTGAGGCGACAGTAATTTAATTACCGTGATCAATTCAAATTCAGACTCACCGGAACCTGACAGGGAACCGGTAGAGACTATCATGTACATCACAGCGATAAAAACTCCATGGACAAGCATGAATATCCCGTAATGGAAAAGAAAGAATGGACAGAATATGGCGGCAAGCCCGGCGCCGGATGGTGAAAAAACATCCTTCTCAATAATGCCGCTTATGAACATCATTACAAGATTGAATATTCCGATTATCGCGCTCTCTGCCCAGTAGATAATGAGCAGGACAATAGGATGCCAGTTGAAGAATATCACACCGATAACAGGGAGCGAATTCGCCGCGACAAGAAGAATAAGGGATGTAAAGCCCTTCCTGTTCGAAGGCCGGATGAAGGGAACAAGGTCCCTGAAAAAAACGAAAATTATTTCAAGCAGTCTCTTCATAACTCACCCTGCACCATCGATAATCAGTCTCCGCCGAAAAATTCCCTTACCGAATCAACCCTGTCCCCGAAGAGCTTTGAAAAATAAATTTCACCAAGCGTGTATGTGCCCTTTGACTGGCTGAAAACATATTCAAGGTAAAGGCTGTAGGTCTGACTGTCGGCCCCGTCCTTAAGGAAGAGAATAAAGATACTGCTGCTGCCGTCCCTTATGAACTTTACCCTGTCCAGCACCAGGTTATTGCTGCTGCTGTCGTAAAGGAAGAGCCCGAACTTGTCAATGAGCCTGACCCCCGCGCCCCCCTCCCTGATCATACCTTCAAGACACCTGGTGATCTCCTGCTCTTTGCCCGGGTTATCGCTGATTACCTTTGTCCTGAAAGCAGACTTATATTGCTGCAGCTGGTTCTCCTTGATGTCAGCACCCGCCTGCAGCGCGCAGAGGAGGAGTATTATTACATAAACCGCAGTATTTCGCAACAATGACTTTACCATGCCTGTTCTCAAGTATTAAGTCAATATACCGATTATAATAACAGGGCATACAGACTCTTTTATTATAAGTAATGATTGCTGTCAGGCAAGACAATTTTAATGAAAAAAAGAAATATAGCCATATACATTATACTCTGCGCAGTGTTGCTGATTCCATTCATCTACACGGTTTACGCATATACCGTGAGTTATGCTCTCATAAAGGAATCAGCGAAACTGAAACAATCCGCGCCCAGCAGGATCTACGACAGGAACGGCGAACTTGTCGCTGAACTCTACGACGAGTACAGGGACTACACTGCAATTTCAGAAATTCCCGAATGCCTGAAGCTGGCGTTTATAGCAGCTGAAGACAACAGCTTTTTTATGCATTCAGGGATAGACCTCCCGGGAATCATACGTGCAGTGATTGTTGACCTCACGAGCGGTGAACTCCGGCAGGGCGGATCGACGATCACCCAGCAGCTTGCCAAACAGGTCTACACAACCAGGGAAAGGAGCGTAAAACGGAAACTCGTCGAGCTCTTCCTTGCGCGCGAGTTTGAAAAAAACTATACCAAGGAACAGATCCTTGAGATGTACCTGAACAGGATATACTTCAGCCACGGAGTCTACGGTGTCGGCGCTGCAGCTGAATTCTACTTCGGGAAAAAGCTGAAGGACATCAACACTGTTGAGGCATGCGTACTTGCGTGCATCCCGTCCGCCCCGGACTGGTATTCTCCGCTGAAGAATCCCGCATCATCGTATGAAAAGTCACGTTCAGTCCTCTTTAACCTGATCGCATCAGGATATATTTCAAAGCCTGATGCTGCAGCAATGTTTAATTCATTCTGGGAGAAGTTCACAGAACAGAGCAGAACAAGGTTTACCGAGTCGGGGATACGCAGGGAGAATACAGACAGGGCTCCATGGTTCACGGAATATATACGGAGAGAACTTGTTGCCATGTACGGAGAGGATATGGTCTACAGGGGCGGTCTTGTTGTGAGGACCACGGTTGATATTGCGTACCAGGACTACGCGGACACAGTAATGGACGAAGTGTTAAGGGAACAGAATAAGCGCTCAGTGTGGCAGAACACCGGCGAGCTGAAGAAAATAGAACGGGAATACGCTAAACTATCGGTTGACAGAAACGGTAATAATGCGGGAGCAAAAAGCGAGCTGACGGAGCGGACCGTTGCATGGAACAGGGCGTTCATCGAATCAGTAAGCGACGAGGTTTCTATCGCTGCGCTGATTACCGGAAATGACGGCATTGACGCGAAGGTCAGCGGCGCAGGCCGCAGGCACGAGGCTATGATGAGGAAGTCCAGGGCCGAGGGTGCGATTGCTGTTATCGACCCGGCAAACGGTGAAATACTGGCGTTATGCGGAGGCAGTAAGTTCAGCCAGTCAAACCAGCTCAACCGTGCAGTACAGAGCAGGAGGCAGCCGGGTTCATCGTTCAAGGCATTTGTCTACGGCGCGGCCATTGAGAGCGGAAAGATTACAGCTGCGACATCATTCTACGATTCACCTATTACATACAAGGGACGGCGCGATACATGGAAGCCGTCAAATTATGACAAGGACTTTTCCGGGAGGGTGCTGGCCCGTAAAGCTTTTGCCATGTCGCTTAATATTGTCTCTGCCAGGATCTATGACATTACAGGCGGCGAGTCCATAACAGGATTTGCTTCAAAGCTCACGGGCGTACCGGTCAAAAGGTTCCAGACTGACCCGACGCTCTCACTCGGCACCACCGAACTCACACCCCTGGAGATGGCCGCGGGATTTTCAGTTTTTGCCAATAACGGATTCTCTGTTACCCCGCATGCAATCAGGGAGGTCACAGACAGCAGCGGGAAAATACTCTACACTGCAGAGGGAAGATACAAAAAAGTCCGGGTCATGGATGACCGCACAGCATTTATCATGACAGATATAATGAGGGACGTTGTCGATTCCGGAACCGCGACATATGCTGTAAGAAGTGAAGGCGGATTCAGGCTCCCGTGCGCGGGCAAGACCGGAACAAACACGGAATTTCGCGACGCATGGTTCATCGGCTTTACGCCCGATATCGTTGCCTCTGTCTGGATAGGATGCGAGTCGCCTGAATTCTCTTTAGGTTCCGGCCGGAGCGGCGCTGCGATCGCGGCGCCGGCGTGGGGTAAATTCATGTCACGGGTGTATTCATCGCGCAAGAGGAGATCATTCCGTTCAGCGCCCCCCGGTGTCACGGCCAGGAGGATCTGTTCAGTGACAGGAAAAGCTGCTGACCGGAACTGCCAGTCAAGGAACGAATACTTCCTGGCAGGTACTGAACCGGTTGAACAATGCGACGGCCTGCACGGTAAACTTTCAAATATAAGCGAACTTATATCAAGAGAAAAGAACAGCAGCACTTCAGGCGACACGAAACTCTTTGATAAAACGGACCAATCCGAAGCAGGCGATTCCGAAAAGTTTATTTTCCCCGAATAGGATGTATAATATATATGGCACAATCAAATCCCGGAGCATAACTGATGCAGGTATACTGTTCAAACTGTAACACGCCGCACACTATCAGCTACGAAGAACTTAAACAGCTGAAGGATCCTGTCATAAACTGTTCCGGGTGCGAAAAGAAAATCAAGATGCAGTTCTGTCCCGGATGCGGCGCCTTTTATTCGGTAACTTTTTCCAACATACAGCCGGGAAACTACAGGTACAAATGCAGAAAGTGCAGCATGGACTTTCCCATAACCATACCCGCTGCCTACCAGGGAACACGCACTGGAAATGAACCTGAATCACATGTAAAGTCCGCCAGGCCTGATCTTCCCAACCTTGCCTCTGCCGTGTACAGGGAAACAGTTCCGGCTGCCGGGATATCCCCGGACCAGATCCCGCAGACGGCAGGGAGCGGCATTACATTCATGCAGAACAGCATAAATACATTCACTGTAGGCGAACTTTTCTCGATTACAGCCACATCGTTCAGCATAAAAAAAATAATCCCCGCTGCAGCTGCAGTACTCATAATGCTGCTCATTATCCGGATAATAACCATGCTACAGGGGATACTCCCATCGGCGTCACTACCCGGTGCAAATACAGCGTATATCCTGTTCAACCTTATACCTGCGGCCGTGCTTCTTTCATTCTACATGGTCGCCGCTGCAGTTGTTTCCAGGGTTACACTTGAAAAAATATTCTACAACAGGGAACCCGGATGGGACACGATCGCGTTTTTCGCGGTAAAGAAATGCCCGGCAATTTTTATCTGCAACACCGCGGCGCTGCTTCTTGTCAACCTGGCACTTGTTTTCTTTGGCAAAATACCGATGCTCGGGCCTTTGCTCTTTGCAGTGGCCTTTTTCCCGGTTTATATCTTCAGCATCTTTATTGCACTCCTGGTGTCTGCAGGCATCTGGTTCTATCCCCCTGTGACAGCACACAGGGAGAGCGGGATGTTCAGGAACCTGAAGGACCTGCTCCTCTTCATAAAAAAGCATAACCTCACGCTGATATACATGATCCCGGTGGCATCAATGCTTGCCCTTGTGACATTCGCAGCTGTATTCATCATACACTCATTCGCGCTCACGCTCACCCTGGCTGTGTCAAAAGCCGTACTAAGCGGTGATGCTGCCGCGATTTTCTCGGGAATCCCGGTCATTTTTGTTAAAACATCAGAGGCAGCACTCAGCGGAATCAACGGTACAATATTCAGGGAACTTAGCGGCGAGCTGACAGTGGTTCACAGGCTCGGAGGGATGATCATCGGTGCGTCAATGACACTTATAACTGTGCTGCTGGCATCCATATTCTTCTCGATTACAGCTACAATCTCCACGCACATATACATCATGATGGAACGGGGACTTACCGTTGATGACAAGCGTAAAGCTCTTACGATGTTTATTCTGTTCATGTTTCTGGCAGTACTGGTGATGGCGAGGAGAATGGTGTAGAACTAAATCCGATTTATTCTTAAACTTATATTTTGTCATTCCTGTTTCCCCGGCAGGGGAATACCGGAATCCTGATGATACAATCTGTTTGCTGATTTACTTTTCATTAATACTACGGCAATGCAGCCGTGATGGCTGCCTCAGCTTTAATCCAGCCGGAATGACATTGAGTTTATAAGCCTTCCTGCACATCCTGCAACAGTACTAATACACGTCTTTGAATAATATATAATGATTTTTCAGGAAGAACCTGTTAAATTCTCTAACAATGGAACCATTTGCAATTATTCCGGGTCTAACAGTCAAAATGATTAACGGAGGATATTTCCTATGAAAAAACTATTAACAATAACAGCGACAGCTGCTGCTGTGGCAATCCTTTCAACAGGCCTTTACGCAAGGGGCATGGGTGGTGAAGGATTCTGCGGCGGGCCGGGTAACGGCATGGGTTACGGCCCGGGCATGATGTTTGAGGATTTGAACCTCACCGATGAGCAGTCTGATAAAATCCATAAGGTGAACATGGAGTACCGGGAAAAGGCCTGGAAAGACAGGAATGAACACAGGAAAGCGATCGAAAAAATTCTTACACCCGAGCAGAAGAAAAAACTCGAGGATGCACGAAAAAACCGCTCCAGGGACTGGAAAAAGGGGGACGGGAAACATAATGGAAAACGTGACGATAAAGACTATGGCCGTGGAATGATGATGGGGCCTGCGCTTGACCTGACTGATGACCAGATCGAAAAGATTCACAAGATCAACATGGATTACGAAGATAAATTTTACAAAAACAGAAAGAACGCAGATGAGCTGAAAAAACTGAGAGAAAGCCGTGACAAAGATATAGAGAAGATTTTTACCAAAGAACAGATTGAACAGTTAAAGGAATTCAGGGATAAAAGGGGTAACAAAGACTGCCCGTACTACCCTGAAGATTAATATAACCGGGGTGGTGCGGTAATAAAGATCCGCACACCCCCTCTTACATTGCAGGAGCAGTGATATGAATAACAGGATAACAGTGATAATTCTTTCAGCAGTGATAGTGCTGCTTGTTGCTTTCGGAGTTATTTATGACCGTAAAATGCGCTGCGGCTTCGGCCCGTTTCCAGGTTACGGGCACCGTGACAGCATGATGCGCGGTATGGGCCCGGGCAGGAACTTCTGCACCCCGGAATTCATGAAGGAACGCCTGGACCTCTCGGAAGAACAGATCGTAAAAATCAATGTGCTGAACGAAGCATTTGACAGGGAACATGATCTTCTGATGAAAAAGATCGAACCCGAACGTGAAAAACTGCGCGACCTGCTTAAACAGGACAACCCTGACATGAAACAGGTTCGCGCAATACTTGAAAAAATCGGGGCAGTCAACATTGATGTTCACATGCTCAGGATCAACCAGGGCAGGGTAATTTCAACGATACTCAATTCCGAGCAGAAGGAAAAACTTGAACGCGAACGCCGCATGTTCAGGGGAAAGGGGCCTGGTCCCGGACCGGAAGGCATGGAATGAACGAAACTGATTTTTCACTGATAGTGAAGAGCACAAAAAAAGTGGTGCTTTCCGCCATCGAAAAGACCCTGGCTGAAAGATTCTACCACGCGATTGATGACGTCGCACAGGAGACTTACATACGCGCATACAGGGGCCTTGTGAAAAACAGTTTCCGGGCCGATTCATCAATCGAGACATGGCTCTATGTAATCGCGCGGAATGAATCGCTGCGGATGAACAGAAAGCTTATGCGCGAAGAGGAGAAGGCCCTTCGCTCTGCACGGCACACCGTGAAGGAAAACGACACGGCACCCGATACTGCAATACTACATGACAGTATAAATGCGCTGCCTGAAAAGTACAGGCCGGTACTGCAGATGATGGCAGAGGGGCTGAGGATTAATGAAATTTCGGCAAAGCTCGGGATACGGCCGGGAACGGTAAAGTCCAGGGCTTCAAGGGGAAAAAAAATAATTCAGGACAGGACAGGTACAGGTCATGAAAGAGAATAACAGGATGAGGGATGCCGTTAAGTTCAGGCTTGAGAGCGATTCATGGGACAGCAGGATCGCATCACGGGTGTTAGCAGGAGTTACAGGCCGCAGGGAAAAGTTCCTTTTGAGGGGCTCGTTTGTGTCTATTGCAGCAGCATCATTTTCGGTGGTGCTTTTTATCCTGAACCTTTACTTTTCGGGTATAACTGCAGGTTCAGGAAACACCACGGTTCTTTACGGCTACACATATTCAATAGAAGAGATAAATTCAGAAAATGATACAGTTACTGCTGAAATAAGCGGACTGATAAATGAAGCCTACCCTATGAGGTGATTCTTCCGGTCTCTGCCATGACCATGGATAAATCACCCTTGATCTTCAGAACGTCTGCGCAAAGCCTTTGTGAGAACTCCTCTCGTTTACCCTTGTTCCACTGGTTTACCGGTCTGAAATAACCTGAAACACGTGAAAAAACCTCGGAAGGAACCATGACGCGTTTTGACATATTATTACCCTTGGAAGTAGTTTTCAGTAGCTTACCTAATGAGACATAATCTGTCAAGATTAATTATAGATTTTTTTCAGTTGTTTTCCGGTTCGCCGTACTCGGTGATTATCTGGATCTTCCCGCCCGTGGAAAGCACAATGTCAGTCAGCTCAATGATCCGCTTCATCGGAACGTTCCCGTCAGAAAATATCCGCACATTCCTGCTCTTCCGGTTCTGCAGATCCTCTTTAAGTATCTGCCGCACCTGGTCATTCTTCAGGTTTTTGTTCTCACCGATTGATATGACCGTCTTTTTCTGATCAGTATCATAAACCGCATAGATGCTAAGTTCATCCCCCTCTTTCATCTCTGCAGCAGAGAGAGTCCTGGGCAGCGCGATGTTGACGGTCTGGTTTATGATAAATGGTGATGATATCATGAAGATTATCAGCAATACAAGGCACGCGTCCACCAGGGGAGTGATATTCGCATCAGCATAAATTCTTTTGCGCTCGTTGTACCTGAACCTTTTCATTCCACCGGCCTCACTTCCTGTTTCTCTTTGCGATTATCAGCATCCTGTTAGCCATGTTCGCAAGAAGGTCAAGCCTTGAGTTCGCCCTGTTCGTAAAGTAGTTGTAGAGCATAAGCGCGGGGACTGAAACAAATATCCCGAACGCAGTCGTGTAGAGCGCCTCCCAGATACCGGCAGATACCGCCTGCAGCACGCCCGCCCCGTGAGCGCTCCCGGTCGATATCCCCGCGAATGACTTCATTATTCCCAGGACCGTACCGAAAAGCCCTATGAGCGGGCTTACCGCTCCCGTTGAACCCAGGATCGCGATATACTTTTCAGACCGCAGCTTCTCGGTCGCAAGGCTGTTCTCGAGTTCCAGCTCAAGGATCGATACATCATCATCTTTCGAACCGGCGCTGCGCAGGAAATCGGCAGTCACACTCACAAGCCGCATCATGCCGCTTTTAAGCTGCAGGCATGCTTCCGCAGCTTCGTTGTATGATTTATTTTTAAGCATCTGGAGGCATTCGGCAGCTCTGACTGCAGCCGCTGAACTGTTTTCGTTCCGGTAGAAGAATATACGTTCAACTATTATGGCAATATTCATTATTGAAAAGAATAGAAGTACGCCAATTGTAAGCCATTTACCGGCGTCTGCCAGCGTCTCGAGTGATATAAACATAGCGCGGATTCCTTGTATTATTTACAGGGCCAATTGTTTATCCGGCTGCCAGTCATTCCCGTGTAGACGGGAATCCACCCTTATTTTTTTTGGATACCCGCCTGCGCGGGTATGACAGAATTACCGGGATTTAACAGGTATGCGTTTGCCCCGAACGTCAGCTATATGTAAATAAAAACCATAATATGTTACCCTGCAACCACTTTTCAGAATAAATACAGGGAGGAAAGTCTCAGCAGTTTCCGGTCGAAAGCAGGACCGCGGCTCCCACAAGCCTCACCTCGTACCCGGCATCATAATAGTCATTGTATTCCCGTATAATCGAATCCATCTCCCTGCGGGCTTTCATTATACGGTTTCTTGTTCTTGTTATGGTGCTGCGCATGTCCTTGCCGTACCATTTCATCTGGCTCTCCTGGAGGTCAAGCTTCTCTTCCAGTTCACGGATCTGCCTTGTGTATGATTCCCTTACCTTTTCCAGTTCGGGGTCAAGCTGAAGGTCAAGATTTTCGTTTATGATGCAGAGCCTCCGGTCGATCTTCTCCTTTATGCGCGTACGGGCTTCGCTGAAATACGCTGCGCATCCGCTGTGTATTTCGTGTATTGCATCACCGTAGTCTCCGGGGTCACAGTCCGCTGCAAATTCCAGGTCACGGAGCTTATCCTCAATATCTTCAAGTTCACGTCCCAGCGGGGGATTGTCGAGCACAACCAGTACAGGTACAAACTCATGGGTTACTGTTACAGCCCTGAACTTCACCAGGAAATTGAACAGGATCCCGCGCAGGGGACGTTTATGTTCAATGAAAACAATACCTGTTTCTCCGCCGAAATCCCTGCTGTGACAGTAATCTATTATGCCGTCAACAACAGCGTGGCCGAACGCGAGAAACTCCATGCTGTCATCCTCGAGCGCCTTTTCGCTGTCAAACGTCCCGCGCCTGAACTCAGATTCAGCGGAATGCCGGACTTTATACTCACCCTGCCTGCAGTTTTTTGCAGTGATCATCCCCGATGCATGATCATCAAGTTTTAAAAAATTGCTCACAAACTTTTCGATCCGCCTGTTGTTGAAACTTCTTTCCTTCAGTGTAACCCTGTAGTACTCATCGTAGTTAAAATCCATTCTGCCGGCAACTGTAAGCTCGGAAAGTTTTTCAAAGCTCTGGCGCGCGCTTTCAATGCGTTCAGTCAGCTCATTATCAACCTCGCGCTTTTTCTTCCTGCCGCTTGCCAACTCCATGAAGAGGGTGTTCAGGTTCACCTCGTCCTCGATCTGTCCCAGCATAATGTCCGGTGTGCCTATAGATTCCTCGAAGAGTTTAAGTTTCTCCGTGAGCACCTCGAGCACCCTCTCGGCAACAGTATCGCGCGTGGAAAAATTATATATGTGAACGTCATTGGGCTGCCCGAACCTGTGGATCCTTCCGATGCGCTGTTCGATCTTCAGCGGTGACCAGGGCAGGTCGTAGTTGACCAGGACATCACAGAACTGCATGTTCCGGCCTTCACCCCCTGCTTCTGTTGCAATGAGCACCTCGGCGCTCTCCCTGAACTTTAAGATCGCCTCCTCTTTCTGGTCCCTGTTCATCGATCCGTTAAAAACAACAGTGTCGTAACCTGAAAGTATCGAATAGAGGTAGTCCTGCGTTGTCCTGAACTGCGTAAAGATTAAAAACTTCGCGTGCCCTTTTTTACTAAGGTCACTGATAAGGCGTACCAGCTTTTCACCCTTCTTGTTCACTTCTATCCTTAAGGCTATTTCAACAAGCCTGTCCAGCGTTGCAATCTCAAGTTTAAGCTCGTCGATTGTCCTCTGCACAACAAGCTCGCAGTTCTCATCGGTGTCATCGGCGTCAGGCATTGTGCCGCTGTCAAAAAAATTATTGTTGAACGAAACCAGCTGTTCGTGATCCCCGGCCGCCCGTGCAAGGAGCTCCTTCAGCCTGGCGGAGCGGTTAGACAGCGCGATACGCAGCGCGTAGCTCGAGGAATCGAGGAGTTTCTGGAACACGGTCATTACGAATCCCACGGCACGGTTCTCGGACTGGAGCGCGCGGTTGAATTCCTCGGCCACGTACCTTGTTGTTTCATCATATAAAAATCTTTCGTCGTCGTAGAGATCAAACCTTATGGTGCGGGCGTATCTTTTTGTGAAGCCCCCGATCTCGTTCTTGGTGCGGCGGATCACAACCTGGTCAAGCTTGCGCTTCAGGACTGACAGGTCAGAACAGTCAATGCAGAACTCATTGTAGAAAGTCTGGAAGGGGCCGAGAATATTTTTATCGAGCAGGGCTATGAGGTAGTACAGCTCCTCCAGCTTCCCCCTGAATGGCGTGGCAGAGAGCAGGATAAGGGACTTTGTCCTGGACGAAATCACCTCCGCGGCGTTATACGCGATCGTGGCCGCTGACGAATCCCTGCGAAGCCTGTGCGCCTCGTCAAAAATAACAGCGTCCCAGTGAGTCCTTGAAAGGTCATCCTCAAAGTTTTTGTTCTTTATAAAATCAAGCGAGCATATCACTTTATTGTGCACATTCCAGGGGTTGGCGCCGCCGTTACCTGCGGCGGCCCGGCCAAGCAGCCGCCTGTCCATGATGATGAACTTCTCGTTGAACTTGCTCTCCATCTCGTTCTGCCACTGGAACAGGAGAGAAGCCGGGCACACGATCAGTATCCTGGTGTAGTTGTGCCTGTATATCATCTCCTTGATCACAAGCCCGGCCTCGATTGTTTTACCAAGGCCCACCTCGTCTGCAATAAGGAACCTCTGCCTGAATGAATTGACTATCCTGTGCGTGCTCTCGACCTGGTGGGCCAGTATGCGTGTCCTTGAATTTGAAAGGGAAAGGATCTTGTTGTACGCGTATGCCAGTTTCAGCATGAATGATTCGGACTTGAGTATAAACCTGCCGCACTCCTCGGAAAAAAGGTTCATGAACGCATCATGAACATAGTCTTCGTCCTCGATGCGGAAAACCTCATCAGGTGACTGCCCTGCAGAGCTGAACGAAAAAAGATCAGGAGTAGCTGTATCGGCGCCGGTATTCATTCTGAATTAATCAAACCCAACCGTAAAATAAAGAGTTTATGAATTAAGTTAAAACCTGAAAAGGGATATTCACTAGAAGCGACATAATCCCACAGATTAACGAAATAGACAAGCAATTTTTTCATGAATATTTTTCACCGGTTTTCCGGCTTATCCTTAATCTTAATTTGCCCCTGGCCTGTTTCCTGACTATTATTATAATTGGCGGTCGCCCCGCCTCTTAATATTTATAAACAAACGAGAGGTTACTTGTGAAAAAAATAACCGGCATCATTACAGGTATTGTAATTCTGCTCTCAGCTGTTCTTTATTCAGCGGACAAAAATCAGCAGGCCGTTGAATTTGTTAAAAACTGTCTTGAGAGATTCAAACTGCAATACGGATACACCGCGGCGATCCGCTATTTCCAGTACACTTCAACCACAGCCAAAGATAATCCTTATTCATATGTCCTTGAATCTGAAAGTGATGAAGTCCTTGCCGAGGCAAACCTGACAAATGCAGATAAAGGAAAATATATTGATGTTCTAAAAGACCGTTCAGGCGTGCGAATCTCCAGATTATGGAAAGAGAATAAAAACGACCTTTTTACAATGGTAAGTAAAGAATCATATGACAACAACTTCGCGTACCAGGTGAACAGCCTGATTGCATTCCGCGAATCAAAAGGATACAATACCAGGTTAAACGCCCTGAGGAAAAAGTCGCCCAAACTCAACACCTCCACTATCGAGAAGGCAGGCGCTGTTACAAACTGGGACGGATACAAGGACCTTGCATTCTGGTACAGGCGCACGGTGGAGAAGAACGACAAGGCTGTCTATGACATACTAAAAGAGGTCCAGGCGAACTACAAGTAGAAAGCCTGCACCCCATGACCCGCGGAAACATAAAAAGGGATGCCATTGAAACAGCACCCCTTTTTATTTACACTCCCTGAACACGTGCCGGGCGATATCTATTTATTCAGTTGCTGCCTTTTTATCTTTCTTCTTGTCCTTATAGTTAAATAATAAAGCCTCATTGAGCGAAAACCTGGGTTTAATGATGGACTGCATTCGCAGGAAAATAATTACCATATTTTTAGAATAGGTGAATTTTCCGGTACCATGTGAAAATGACTCCCACTGGAAGTGTGTCTCGCTGTTTCCGGGTTTAGACTCAAATTACTTGTGAGAGTTAACTCCGCAACTTCCCGCTTATTAAAAAATGCCCTGTATTACGTCCTGCCGGCTTAACTTAATCTTACTGTTTTCTGCGTTTGAGTTCATCATCCCTGAGTTCCCGTCTCAGAATTTTTCCTACGGCCGAACGCGGCAGTGTTTCACGGAATTCGATCTCTGACGGCAGCTTGTATCCTGCCAGCTTCTGTTTACAGAATTCAACAAGCTCGTTCTGTGTTGCCGCAGATCCTTTTTTCAGGACAACAAAAGATTTGACCGTCTCACCTTTCACTTCGTGCGGTACACCTATGGTACACGCATCCTGTACAGCCGGGTGCTGGTACAGCACCTCATCAACGTCACGGGGATACACTTTCAATCCACCGTTTATTATCATGTCCTTGAGGCGGTCGACTATGTAATAGTATCCATCGTCATCCATTCGCGCGATATCGCCGGTGTGCAGCCATCCGTCGGTAAAAACATTCTCCGTTTCCTCCGGCATGTTCCAGTAGCCGCGCATGACCTGCGGTCCGCGGATCAGGAGTTCCCCGGGTTCGCCAGGCTTGACATCCTCCCCGGTATCTATGTCTACTATGCGGCACTCCGTGTCAGATATCGGTACACCTATGCTGCCCACTTTTGTCCGTCCCTCGACGAAAGGATTTATGTGAGTTACAGGAGAGGTCTCTGTCATTCCAAATCCTTCAACTATAAGCGAACCGGTTTTTGCCTGGAACTCATGGATTACCTCAACAGGTATGGGAGCACTTCCCGAGAAGCATCCCTTCAGGCAGCTCATGTCCACTTTATTAATCATGGAATCGTTGATCATGCCAATGTACATGGTCGGCACAAGTGGTGCGAATGTCGGCCGGTATTCTTTGATTGTTTCCAGCAGCGGTTCAGGCTGCGGCTTGGGTACCAGGACATCATTCCAGGCCAACATGACAGCAAGGTTCATGGCCGAGGACATTCCGAATACATGGAAAAACGGAAGTGCTCCCAGCATGGTTTCAGTACCCATCGTGAAAGCCGGGAACCATGCGCGGATCTGCTGTACCTGCTTACTCAGGTTCCCGTGAGAAAGCATAGCTCCCTTGGATACACCAGTGGTGCCCCCTGTATACTGAAGCGCGGCAAGATCATCGAATGTGACCGTTACTTTGGGAGTCTCTGCGTATTTTTCGCGGATTACATCCTTCCAGAAGTAAACAGACGGGCCTTTGTCTACATGAGCCGCGAGTTTTTTCTTTTTTGCAACAAGCGGGAACAGGATGCTCTTCGGGAACGGAAGATAATCTCCGATCGACGTGACCACGACAGTTCCAATGGAGCATTTATCCCTGAGTCCAATAACCCTGTTTGCCAGGAGGTCCAGGACCACGACAGCCTTTGAGTCTGAATTCTTAAACTGGTGAAGAAGCTCGGTGTCCGTGTAAAGGGGATTGTTTAAAACCACTACTCCCCCGATCCGCAGGATGGCATAATACGCTGCCACGCACGGGATGACATTCGGCATAACCAGGGCAACGCGGTCCCCCTTGCGGATTCCTGATTTATACAGGAAAGCCGCAAATTGCATCACCATGTGATTAAGCTGTTTATAAGTGAGGGTGTAACCCATGAAGTTAAGGGCCGGGTTTTCCGGAAACTCCTGCACTGCACGTTCAAGGTAGTCCGGGAGGGTCAGAGTCTCATAATTGATATGTTCAGGTACACCATCCTGGTACGAGTTAAGCCAGGGTTTGACCGGATTATATGATTTATTCGACATATTGGGCCTCCTTTAAAGAGTTTCTAGTATAATAATATCAAGGCCACGGTCCTAAATCAAATTTTTAGTATTGTTACTGATGGTATTTAATGCGTTGTTTTTCAGATTTATTAATATAATCAGAGGTTTGAAAGAATAGATACCTGCAGCTGATTTTTCAGGATTAGACAGCATTGCAGTCCGCAAGGCGGGCTATACAACCCGCCCCTTTTTTATACGATTTCCATATCATCCTGCTCTTCATCCCTATCGTCCTCGGGAAGAGGTTTATAAATATACCCTGCAGCAATCCCCGCCAGTATAAACTTAACAAGCTGGTAACCGAACCACTGGATAACAAGGGAAAACGGCACGGGGAAGAGAATATACTGATATAAGGCACCCATACCGGCTGTTACAGTTCCGAACAGTATACCGAATCTCACACCCTCCATGATACCCCTGTTTTCAAAACCTTTAATAAAAATATACATCATCAAAAAGGAGAATATGAAACTGCCGAGGTACATAATCCACATATAGGACATTACATCCTGTCTCCCGACATTTGAAAGGGACGTGAAATACTCTCCCAGGATGAACCTGTGAATGATAAAATCACAAATCTGGAAAATCACAAATATAGCAAGTCCTCCACCGGTAAATCTTATAGTATTCTTTTTATACCATGCGCTTTCTCTATTCATGTTGAACCTCCATAATTATACCATTAACCATTCCAGCCTGCATAAATGTCTAAAACAGCTGTATAAAAAGTAATCAACTTAACAGCGAAAACAAATATTTAAATGATTTGCATCTTTATATTTACTGCAAAATTTTTAACCGGCTGATTGATGCTGATTCCCGGTCCCGGGAATGCATACAAACCGGCCGGGATAAGGGCAAAAAGTGCCGAGTCACCCATTGTCCCCACACCCACAAGATAGAGCCCTGCAGTTATACCGGAGATTTTATCTACTCAGCACCCTGTCTGGAAGTTCGTTTACATCATCATCCCTGCGGGGAAAATATTTTGCCAGTTCTGCGCCTGCACCTGTTATCGCATCACAGAGAGCATCAGCACCCTTCTTATTGGCAATACCCTTACTCACCATATCCGCATAAACATCAAGGGAGGCCTGTTTTATTTTATCATATATACCATGATCAGCAAGCACATAGACCCTTTTCTCAAACAGCGATACAAGGAACAGCATACCCGTGGCATCCCGTGTTTTATCCAGTCCCTGCTCCCTGAACTCCGACAGCGCCTTCTCCCTTACCTCGGCGTCGCGCCTGCTGACCGGAATAAAAAATCTCCTTAGTGACGGGAGACGCCCGAACAGAAAGCGTACAGGCATATACAGCACCAGGGTCACAACCAGGAACGCAAGCAGTCCTGTCATGAACCTGGTGTTGTCAGGAATACCCGACATCCACCCCATCGCCGGTATCACTTTCCTGAGTATATGTTCCGCATTCAGGTATACCACCTCGGACGGGAACACGGCCATGCACGCGGACAGCAGCATTGAAACAAAAACATCAACGTCCCTGTAATGATCACTGCTCTGTACAACCATGGCAACTATTTCGCCAGATGTACCTGACTCGGCCGCTGCAATTGCGGCCTCTATTCTTTCTTTCTCGTTATCAGTAAAAAAATCAGCAGCCTTTTTATTCATTACCATCCTCCCGATGACCCTCCTCCGCCGAAACTTCCGCCGCCCCCGGAGAAGCCCCCTGAATCGGAACCGCTCCATCCTCCGCCTGAACCGCTGCTCCATCCGCCTCCGCCCGGAAATCCGGCATGGGTGAACAACGGCGCAAGCAGCGGAATCAGCGCACCGGCAAATACTGATACAACTATCCCGGTCAGGCCAATGGGGAACAACAGAAAATTGACCATGAACGGCATGGCCAGGGCACCGATTGTACTGCCTGCAGGTTTTGAAAACTTTTTAGCAATAGCTAAAAGGAATATTATACCCATGAAGAAGAACATAAAAAAGGGATTATCACTACTCTCCCTGCCTCCTCTGACGGGCGGACTGTCATTGGTGAATTCCCCTCTGCATGCCTTAACTATTGCTGCAGTGCCGTCAGTAAATCCTCCATCAAAGTCGCCGGACCTGAACATGGGCCTGACTATGTTGTCAAGTATACGGCCGGAGAGCAGGTCAGTGAGTACGCCTTCAAGACCGCGGCCCACCTCGATCCTCATTACACGGTCATTCTTTGCCGCAAAAAATATTATGCCGTTATCCTTTTTTGCCTGGCCTATCTTCCATTTTTCCGCTACCCGGATCGTGTAGTCCTCAAGAGCGTCACCCTCAAGTGACGTTACTGTAAGTATTACAACCTGCGTCGAATCACTCTGCTCAAACGCCTTCAGGTCTGATTCGATCTTTGCCTCGGCTTCAGGCGAGATCATGTCACCGTAATCGTTTACATAACCCTGCAGCGCGGGCACATCAAGTGCCGCAAGAGATAACGGCGCCAGAAGTATAATCAGCGCCGGAATTATTGCACGGAGAAATTTTATCACTGGAAGTTCACCTTGGGCGCACTGGATGCTCCCTCCTGCGCCTTGAACGGTTCCTTCCTCTCAAGGTGAAGCAGAATACTGTTTGTCATGCTGTTGGGGAATGTCCTGATCGATGTGTTGAACTTCTGCACGGCCTGGTTGTACCTTACGCGCGCCACGTTAATGCGGTTCTCAGTACCCTCAAGCTGGTGCTGCAGGTCTGTGAAGTTCTGGTTTGCCTTAAGGTCCGGATACTTTTCCACTACCACCATGAGCCTCGCGATAGAACTTGTAAGTTCACCCTGCGCAGCCTGGAACTTCTGGAATGCCTGCGGGTCATTAACCATATCCTTTGACATCTGGATAGATCCGACCTTTGCCCTTGCCTCGGTTACCGCTGTCAGGGTATCTTTCTCATGCTTCGCGTAACCCTTTACAACTTCAACAAGGTTGGGGATCAGGTCAAGCCTGCGCTGGTACGCGGCCTCAACATCCCCCCATGCTGCGATAACCTCCTCCTCGTTAGCCTGCATGGTGTTGTATCCGCATGACGAGAGAAAAACCGCCAGGCATAAAACAGGTATTGCTTTAAAGAACTTTTTCATTATTATAACCTCTTGAATTTTACAGGAATGCCGGAAAAATCTCCGGATCAATATATTTGTATTCAATATACAGATTCCTGCTATAAGTATGCAAAAAAACATATCGGTTACATGAAAAAATTACCCATCCCCTGCACACCGTGGACAGTATAATACATTATCTCCCGAAAAGCCGCCAGAACGCGAAGAGATAATATATAAAAACGCATTAAATCCGCTGATTCTTATACTCTGAGGTTTGTGCTTAGCTGTGATAAATTATCAAACTCTTTCTTCGCGCCTCTGCGGCTCAGCGCTAAACTCATATTACGTTATATGTTCCGTGAAGCTGTGCACACCTCGGCAGGAATTTTCGAGAGCGGGAGCACCTTGTGTACCGCCTCAAGTCTTATTGCCTCCCTGGGCATTCCGAAAACGACACATGACTCCTCGTCCTGGGCTATTGTGAAAGCGCCCGAATCCTTCATCTCTTTCATACCCCTGGCGCCATCATCACCCATACCTGTCATTATAACACCGATTGCATTCCTGCCTGCATAATATGCCGTTGACCTGAAGAGTACATCAACTGAAGGCCTGTGCCTTGTAACAAGGGGGCCGTCCTTTACTTCGACATAGTACTGGGCGCCCGCACGTTTAAGCAGGGTATGCCTATTGCCCGGGGCAATCAGCGCCTGGCCTTTCAGTATGCTGTCGCCGTTTTTTGCCTCTTTTACGCTTATACCGCAGAGCTGGTCAAGACGTTCGGCAAATGCCCTGGTAAAATTTTCAGGCATATGCTGTACAATGACCAGGCCGGCAATATCAAGGGGAAGTTTTACAAGGAAATCTTTAAGCGCCTCTGTACCGCCTGTTGATGCACCGACAGCTATGACTTTCTCCGTTGTCTCTGTAAGTACGGGCTTCTTTGCCGACGGGATCACGGCGTCCGCAGTAAGTTTTGGATTAACCTCGAGAGAAGATACAGATGTTATCTTCTTTATCCTTGAAAAAGCGGCTGCCCTGACAGTGTCAGTGATCCTTATCCTCGATTCCTCCAGGAATTCCCGGGTCCCCATCTTCGGCTTTGTGATCACCTCGACTGCGCCGCACGACAGGGCCTTGAATGCCGAGTCCGAACCCTTATCTGCAAGACTTGAACAGATTATTACAGGTATAGGGTGCTGCGTCATAATTTTATGCAGGAATGTGAGCCCGTCCATCCTGGGCATTTCAAGGTCAAGTATGATAACGTCAGGCACCTCCTTCGCGATTTTCTCTGCACCGTAATACGGGTCAGAGGCAGTGCCTATAACCTCGATATCATCCTCTTCCGAAAGAATGGCACTGATAGTCTGCCGCACAACAGCAGAATCATCGACTATCAGTACGCGTATTTTTCTTTTCATCTGCATAATTCTTCGAAGTTCCCGAGATCATTATCCAGGTAATGGACATACGCCTTGCCTTCATGGGGCAGGAATACAATCTTCCTGCCATTTGTCCCGCCCGTGTCCTCGCAGACAGGTTTGATCATCTCACTTTCAAAAATCTTTTTTGCCATTAATATATTCTGTCTGCCCACTGTCTCCATTTTCGGGGCATTAACAGTCTTCAGCACGTCGCTCCCGCCAAAGAGCATCAGGGTTGTGTTGCGAAGGCTTATGCCCGATTCACTGAACCTGTGCTTAAGGTAATAAAACGCAAAGTCCACATACTCCGCGTCAGGGGATACAGGCGGATGGCCCGCGATTACCTGTTTCTTGATTCTGTGTTCAGGGAGCATGGCATGAAATATCCCGGACAGTCCCGTATCCGGTGAATGTATTGTCACTGCAACACAGGAACCAAGTATCGTAACAATGGGTACGTAATCCTTTGTAATTATCAGCTGTCCCGGATGTAGAAAGTAATACCTGTCATACTGATCCAGCGGGTTCATGTTCAATTCCTCCTGTACACTGTCGGTTCAACGCAGCGCACCGGGAGATTGTATCCGGTCATAGTTTCCGAATGGCCGATAAAAAGGTACCCGTTCTTTTTAAGGCAGCCCGTGAGCCTCTGGAGAATCTTCTCCTGGTTTGTCCTGTCAAAATAGATGAGTGCGTTACGGCAGAAAATTATATCAAACTTTTCGGCAAATGGGTATGTATAATCCATCAGGTTCATTGGGAAGAACACGGTGCAGGCCCGCAACTCGGGAACAATCCTCACCAGGCCGGCCTTTGCCTCTTTTCCCTCCATGAAATATTTTCGTCTTAAATGAAGCGGAACATTCTGCACCCTTGCCTCCCTGTACACACCGCGTGCCGCATCCTGTACTACCCGCGTTGAAATGTCCGTACCTGTTATCCTGTAAAGATATGATGACGCCAGGCTGTTTCTATACTCCTCGGCCATTATTGCTATTGTATAAGCCTCTTCGCCTGTTGAACATGCGGCGCTTAGCACCTTGAGCGGATGGCGGGTCCCGGATTCCCTTGTTGAAGCAAGTTCAGGGAGAACAGAAGAAACCAGGTAGTCAAAATGCTGCGGTTCCCTGAAGAACCCTGTTTCATGAGTTGACACGAGGTCCGTGAATATGAAGAGCTCACCCTTCATGCCCTCTGATGATCGAATATATCTGTAATACTCGCTGTAGCTTTCCAGTCCAAGTATTTTAAGCCGTTTCGCCAGTCTGCTGGTCAGCATAACCTTCTTTACAGGCGGCATCTTGATCCCGAACTCACCCTCGATGAATGAGCTTATATCATTCCTCTCGGACTCGTTCATCCTGATTTCAAGGCCGTCCATATAATATTGTCCTATACTGCTGCGGCTGCCTGTTCTGCTACAGCTTCCCCGGCTGCATATCCCGGTGTTTCAATATTCTCTTTGACAAGGTTAAGGTCATCTTCCGAGAATACCCTGTCTACATTGAGTATTACGACAAATTCATCCTCTTTCTTTCCAATGCCATTAATAAGTTCAGCACTCAGTTTCATGCCTACCCGAGGAGGCGGCTCTATCTGGTTGCTGTCAAACCTCAGAACCCCTTTTACAGCATCAACAAGTGCGCCAACAACCACCATTTCATCTTCGTAATTGGCCTCAACAATTATTATCGCGCTGTCCGGGGTAATTGTGGTTTCACCCATATTGAACTTTCGACGGAAGTCCATAACAGTTACAACACTCCCCCTGAGGTTGAGCACACCGGCAACGTAGTCCGGCGTACACGGAATCTCCGTGATCCTGGTATATGATAGAACTTCGCGCGTTTTCAGCACATCAAAAGCAAAAAGTTTTCCGTCAAGTACAAACGAAAGGTACTGGGCGCTTGTTTTATTTTCACCGTTGTTCATATTACACCCCCTGTCAGTTTACTCTTTCAAATTCCGAATCCTCGGCATCTCCCATATTCAGCACAACCCCTACTGAATCACTTGCATTTGCGCCGTGCAGCACATGAGTTTTTCCATTACCGTTCCCTTTCCCATTACCGCCTGCAGATACAAGAGGTTTGAGCTCACGAGTTATCAGTGTATGGGCGTCGTGGTGCATATGGTTTACATTTGCCCGCCTGACAAAATCAGATCTATCCGTTGTACTGCGCACACCCGTCCTTAAAAGGACAATCGAATCCTGCATCGCAGCTGTCTGTGCCGCGAGTTCTTCTGCTGTTGCCGCAAGTTCCTCTGCGCCGGATGCGTTCTGCTGTACAACACTGTTAAGCTGCTGAATTGCGGTGTTTATCTGCTGTGCACCGTTCGCCTGTTCACCGCTTGCCGCGTTTATCTCTGCGACAAGTTCCGCCGTCTTCTGGATGTCGGGAACAAGTTTGGAGAGCATGTCGCCTGCCTTAACTGCGACTTCAACGCTGGATCCGGAAAGTTCGCCTATCTCCGCGGCGGATACCTGGCTCCTCTCTGCAAGTTTCTGAACCTCGCTTGCGACTACCGCGAATCCCCGGCCGTGTTCCCCTGCCCTTGCCGCTTCAATTGATGCATTGAGCGACAGCAGGTTTGTCTGCCTTGCGATCTCCTGGATTATGGATATCTTTTCCGCAATATCCTTCATGGCTTTAAGTGTCTGCTTCACCGCATCCCCGCTGTCCCTGGCATCCAGGGCGCTCTTCGCGGCAATACGCTCGGTCTGGCCTGCGTTATCGGCGTTCTGCCTGATTGTCGCTGTCATCTCCTCTATTGCCGAAGAGATTTCTTCAACACTGGCAGCCTGCTCATTCGCGCCCTGCGAGAGTTCCTCTGACGATGATGAGATCTGTTCCGTCCCCGCGCTTACGTTGTTGGATGAAAGCTCAATCGAATTTATTATTGTCAGTATTGATCGTGTCAGGAAAAGGGCTATCCCTATTGAAAGGGCGACTGCTATAATAATCGCTGAAACCATTACTATGTTGATCATTTTAGCGATCTTTGCGCTTTCAGTGTATGCCGCGTTCGCGTTGTTCTGATTAATTGCCACAATCTCCTTTACAGCAGGTGCAATCTTGTCAGTAAAATTTCCGGCCGCTTTTCTTACAAGGGCATCAACCTCTTTGGTATTATTCTGCCTGGAATAGACAAGAATCACATCAACATCACTTTTATATGCCTTTATTCCACCCTCAACAATTTTCGCAAGCTCCTTCTCTCTTGCTGAACGGGAGGCCCTAGTAAATTCCTCGATCGATTTAAGGTAAGCTGCATAATTTGCTTCAATATCCTTCTCCTGCCCCAGCTTCTGCTGCATGTCAAAAACACTGAGGTGCTTTAAAATATTATTTCTCAGCTTAAGCCCCCCGCTGTCAATTTCACCCGCGAGCCGTACGCCCTCAAAATTATTCAGGTAAAATGTCTGCATCATGCTGTCCAGCCGCCCGGTGCTGAACATCCCTATCATGCCAACCACCAGAGTCACAGCGGCAACCATGAAAAACGTTGTAAGCAGTTTAGTCCTTAATCCAAATTTCATAAGATCACCCCTTTTTTATTTACCGTTATAAATTATTGCAACTGACCGTTAGCCGGCGCACTCATATACCTTACGATGGCATTGGCGTCAAGAATCAGCGCCACACTTCCATCCCCTAGAATGGTTGCCCCTGCTATCATGTCACTGCTCCTGCTCCCCCGCGCAAGGGGCTTAACCACTGTCTGGTACTTGCCTATGACCCTGTCCACAAGGAACCCGAACCTTTCACCTGCGATTTCCGCAATCACAATCTGCGGATACGCGCTCCACATCCGGTTGATGCCGAATATTCTTCGCAGGTCAATGCATGGTACAATTTCATCCCTGAGGTTGATCACAAACTGGTTCTCTGTTTCGCTGTCAGAGGCGGAGTTAAAGTCGAGGCACTCCCTTACATTTGAAAGATTAAAAATAAAAAGGCTGCCGCCGATATCCACCATGAACCCGTCTATTATCGAGAGGGTAAGCGGTATGGTGAGAGTCACCTCGGTACCCTGCCCATCAATGCTTGATATATCAATTGTGCCCCTTAACTTTTCAATATTCCGTTTGACCACATCCATCCCCACACCGCGTCCCGAAATGTCAGTGGTTACTGCAGCAGTCGAAAATCCCGGCTCAAATATCATGCTGAAAATCTGCCTGTCGTCATAGTCGCCGGGTGCCAGCAGGTTTTTCGCGATCGCCTTCTCCTTTATCTTCTCACGGTTAAGGCCTGCACCGTCATCTGACACGCGGATAACTACGTTCGAGCCTGCATGTTCAGCATTTATACTGATGGAACCTTCAGGCTCCTTGCCGTATACAAGCCTCGAATCTACGTCTTCGATTCCATGGTCTGCTGAATTGCGAACCAGGTGCATAAGAGGATCTTTCAGTTCTTCAATCACGTTCTTGTCAAGTTCAGTCTGCCCGCCTGAAGTAACGAGTTTCATTTTCTTTCCCAGGCCTGCCGAAAGGTCGTGCACAAGCCTGTGGAATGTATTGAACATTTCACCTATTGGCACCATGCGGATGCTCATTGTGTTTTCCCTGAGTTCGTTGGTAAGCCGTCCAAAGCTTTCCGAAATTGACATGAATTCAGGGAGAGCCGAGTTAGCAGACTCCTGGTTAAGCCTGGCCTGCAGTGTCACAAGTTCTCCCACAAGGTTGACCAGGGTATCGAGCTTTTCATTTTTTACCCGTATTGTGGAGGTGTCCGATTTCCTCCTGTCTAATACCACATTCTCATCACCCGGCCTGCCGCGGCGTTCAACATTGACCGAGCTCCGCTCGAACCTCCGCATAATAGCGGCTGCAAGTTCATCACGGCTGAAAACTTCGTTATTAAGCTGGAAACCCTCGTTGTACTTGATAATAATCTCCGCATAGTCCTCGGCAAAGATGAAAATATCTTTTATGGAAAGTATGCCGCTGTCTGTTATCAGTTCTGCAATCCAGTTCATGTAGCATATTTCCGGCACAAGTTCATCAATCGGGGGGATCGAACTCACGTCAGCCCGTATACGGCATTCACCAAGAGTTTTAAGCTGCACAAGAAGCGGTTCAATCCTGATCCCCTTCGAGAGTATCAGGGGTGAGGGCATAAAAATAATTCTGAAATGATCATCCTGTACTTCTGATTCAGCGTTCATTTTATCTGCATGTTCGTTATGAATAAGCACTGCGGCAAGGCTGCTGTTTTTTGTTATAGATTCAAGCTCTCTCAGCAGGCATTCCCTTTTTTCTCTCTCATCTTCTGTGTCCTGGTCGTCAAGAAGTGTCCTGATGCAGTCCTTTGCTTTAAGGGTCAGGCCGATGATCCTGCTGTCTGCCCTGAGTTCACCGTTTCTCATGCAGTCAAAGACGGTCTCAAGGTCATGTGTAAACCTCGCGAGGTCCGAATAACCGCACATGCTCCCCGAACCCTTGATAGTATGGAGAGCCCTGAATACAGTGTTTATCAGCTCGGGATTATCCGGAGAATTCTCCAGCTCCATGAGCGGCATCTCCATCTGGCTTAAAAGATCCCTTGCCTCTTCCCTGAACGTATCGCGAATGGTTTCTATTTCCATAACCTAACCTTCAAATTCCAGGATTGAACGGATATCGATACCGCAAAGATCGCAGGTTTTCATAAACGCTGAATCAGCAGTGCAGTTGATTACACTCATTCTGCGTTCATCGTGCTTGATGGTTTTACTGAAAGAGATCAGAAGCTGTATGAATGTTATGTCTGTATCGAGAATTTCTGAAAGGTCAAACCTGTAGTGTTCAACGGGTTCCTGGAGAATCCGCTGAAGGGCTGATTTAAGCCTGTAGGCTATTTTCACCGTGGTATCGCTCCCGAAGGAGACAATAAGTGAATGACTGTTTTTTCTGCATCTCACCAATGCCATAAAATTTCCGCTGTCATTACAGCTTTTTAAAGTTCACGCGTAAACCCTGGCAGGATATGCTGCATAATATTACATGTGATCAGTATATACCCACAGAAGAGCCATGCGAGATACTTTAATAACGCGATCACCGCGGTAATAGTCCACTTTTTGTGTATCTTTTTTAATGTTTTTTTTAATTAATTTTTTGTACATAATTCAATCTTTGAAATTATTTTTTTGAATATAAAATTTTCGGTAAAAATAAAAGGACGGGGGGACTGACCATGCAGTCAGACTCTTCTAGTTTTTTGTTATAAACATGGAGGGATTTTTTCTGATGAATCTGATACGCATGGCACCGGTCGGCTCACTGCTTCCATAGAACTCAGCGTCAAGTGGTGAGAGCCTATCATCGACAGTACCGGACTTCCCGCTCACCCGAACAATGACCATTGCCCTGCGGGCAATGCGTGAAGCAACAGGAGCTCCCAGCAGTCTGAAGCCTTCAACCGCCTCTTCGATGAAGAGGCTTTCCGGTTCATCAAAATACTGTGCGAAACCGCCGCTCCCGACCAGTTCTTCAAGAACTATTGTTGAATACACCGCCCTGAGCCCCGGGCTGATTTTTTTAAAGGCAGCATGGTTGGCGACGGGATCGCCTGCAAGGACATAATCGTACACATAATCAACAATGGCCTGTTCAATCCCGGCATCCGGAATTGACGCAAGTATATCTTTCGTGAAGGAGCTGTACCTTTTTCTTGATTCAAATTTTTCAAGCTGAACGTCTAAACTATCACTGCTGCTTTTATTATTCTCTGCGCCCTGCCTCTCCGAACACGAGAGGATGCATAAAAGAAGAAGTACTGCCGGAATTTTATTCACTTAACACCCGTTATTAAAACCAGGTCACTTCTGACCAGTTCTTATAATTTCCCATCTTTTAGCAGAGACATCGCCATATTGCACGTCGCTTTTTTCAAAGAGGATTGTTCCTGCTGTCTGTAAAAACATGAACCGCAATTTTTTTGCTACGTAGCCGCGCGCGTCAAGCTCTTCAAGAATAAGAGCATTCCCCTCAACGTGCCACCTGAACATCATATCAGTAAGAGTTGAGTCATCCATGTCAACTGTACCAGTGCCGTCCCTCATAAAGATATATCTGAACGGGGCGGTGGTATCATCTGCAGAGCGCCTGGTATCAAAGGTGGCCCTGCCGTATTCCTTAACAATATAAGTCCCTTCAATCAACTCACCGAACGAGACATCGGTTACAATAACCCGCTTATCAGAGGCACCGTTATCACGCAGCAGCCTCATCAGCACGGCATCATTCCTTTTCATCGCGATGTAGAGCGGGGTCTCCCCCCTGCTGTCGGCCCTGTTTACATCCTGCCTGTTCTGCGCCAGTACAAGCTTAATGCAGTCCATGTTT
>Ga0116171_10000411_pt1 | contig 45692 bp, 32 predicted proteins | sample AD_JPNHW2_MetaG_FD_89798 | JGI IMG/M metagenome (GOLD analysis project Ga0116171, IMG submission 89798) | Active sludge microbial communities of municipal wastewater-treating anaerobic digesters from Japan - AD_JPNHW2_MetaG | ecosystem: Engineered > Bioreactor > Anaerobic > Digestate | place... | reverse complement strand
GTCAATTGGCTGCCCAGGGGCAGATGAATCTCGCTGCCGCGCCCCAGGCCGAAGCTCTGCCGCAGCATCTCTGTATCGATCACCGAGTCGGTCATATCCATACCTTTCCGCGGGTGAATAAAAAAAGCCTTGTTTGTTCAACAAGGCTCCTGGTGGAGACGGTGGGAGTCGAACCCACGTCCGAAAAACCGGCCATAGCAGCCACTACATGCATAGTCTGCTGCTGAATCTCAACCGCATCTAGCGCAACAGACCAGGCCGATGCAGTCCAGCTCTGTAAGGGTTCGCCCCGGGGCCCAGAGCGTGCCCGGAGGCTATCCTGCAGTGATCGACGTTCATCTACAGCCCCTGCGGGCGCAAACCGTAGTGAACGAGGCCGCCTTTAATTAGGCAGCCAGAGCATACGAATAATCGTCTGCATTTACTTATTGTCCCGGATGATTAACGAGGCCAACCGGGGTCCTCGGCATGCGTCCACTATCACCATGATTCCCGTCGAAACCATATTCGTCCCCATGTACTGCTGAAACGAATCCACGCCGGGATTTGTTCCCCTTAATGTAGCAAATTTGCAGCTGCCGGGCAAGCTCTTTGTGCGTCCGCAGGCTATTCGTAACGCAAGGCTTCGACCGGGTCGATATGCGCCGCGCGGCGTGCCGGGAAGAATCCGGCCAGCAAACCGATCAATGCCAGCAAGGAGACGGCGATGATCATCACCGCGGTGGAAAGCAGGGGCCGGCCGAGAAATTGCATCGCCCCCTCCTGAGCGGGGATCAGCCAGATCGCTTTGATGATGCCTGTGGCCGCCAGGATGCCCACGCCGCCGCCGATGGTGGCCATCAGCAGGGATTCGAAAATGATCTGGAGCATGATGTGCCAGCGCTTGGCGCCGACGGCGCGCTTGATGCCGATCTCGCGGGTGCGTTCCTTGACCACCACATACATGATATTGGCCACGCCGACCCCGGCGATGATCAGGGTCATGGAACCGACCACCCCCATGAAAATATTCAGCCCGAGAAAGATCTTATCCTGCATCGCCACGGTCTCGGCGGAGTCCCAGACGAACAGGGCCTTGTCATCCTTGGGATCGAAACGGTGCTTGCGGCCGAGGACGCGGTAAATCTCATCCTTGATCAGCTTGCCCTCCTGGGGATTGGCGGGCTGGAGAATGATGCTGTTGAGATAGCGCCAGCCGTAAATGCTCTGAAAAGTGGAGTAAGGGATGACCGCGCGGCGGTCGTCCGGGCCGTTGTTCATCGAGGTTTGCATCTTTTTCGGCAGGACGCCGACGACGGTGAAGGGCAGGCCATCGAGTTCACAACGCTTGCCGATCGGGTCCTCCTCCCCAAAGACCTCCCGGGCAATATCGCTGCCGATGAACAGGACGCGCCGTTTCTCCTGCTGGTCCACAGCATCGAGAAAGCGTCCGCCCGCCGCCGGATACATCCGGCGCATGAGTTCGAAATTGGGGTAGACGGCCTCCATATAGGTCAGCGCGGTGCGGCTGCCGTTGCGCAGCCGGGTGCCATGCTTGCCCTGCTGGGCACAGACCTGGCTGACCATCGGCAGGCTCTGCTGCAGCAGCTCGACATCCTCCTCGGTGAGGCGGATAGGGCGGCCGATCGGCAGGCCCTGATATTTGACGGTGGTCTGGTTGGGCCAGATGGTGATGATCCGATCGGCGGCATTGAGCAATCCCTCGCGCATGCGGAAGGAGAGCCCGGCCCCAAAGGACATCAGCAGGATCACCACCAGTGTGCCCCAGGTGATGGCAAAGGTGGTGAGAAAAGCCCGCAGTTTCTGCTTTTTGATGTCCTCCAGAAATTCCTTGATCAGCATCAGGAGATGCATGCGGATTTCCTCCGAGAGTGCAGGTTAATGGCGCAGGCAGTCGATGACGTTGAGCCGGGAGGCCTTGCGTGCCGGAAACCATCCGGCGACCATGCCGACCAGGCCGAGGATGACCATGGTGATCAGCGCGACGCGGAGATTAAGCGCGGGGTCACCGACATACTCCTCGTAGGGCATGGCGGCGATCCCCTTGATGATCAACGCCGCCAGGAGAAAGCCGATGAGGGCCCCGGAGACGACGATGATAAAGGATTCGAGCAGGAACTGGGCCATGATATGGGAGCGCCGCGCGCCGATGGAACGCCGCACACCGATCTCCGCGGTGCGTTCCTGAACCACCACATACATGATATTGGCCAGGCCGATGCCTCCGACCGTCAGGGTCATGACGCCGATCACCCCCATAAAAATGTTGAATCCAAGGGAGAAATAGTAGGTGAATTTGTCCATCTCGGTCGTATCCCAGATGCCCAGGGCTTCCTTGTCCTTGGGATCGAAGCCCTTTTTTTTGCCCAGCACCTCATAAACGCGTTTTTGCACCTGCTCCGACATGAGGGGACCGCTGATCTGGTAGACCATATTGTTGATATGCCTGTAGCCGAACATCGATTGAAAGGTCGAGGCCGGGATGAAGGCGCGGTCCTGGTCGCGCGAGCTGTACGAGGAGTTCTGGGTCTTGTGGGCGAGCACGCCAATGACTAGAAAGGGCGAATCGGAAACAAAAAGGTACTTGCCGACAGGATTGCTGCCCTCGCCGAAGAGGAATTTGGCCAGTTCGTCGCCCAAAAAGACCACCCGTTTGCGCTCGCGGAGGTCGATCTCATCGAGCCAGCGCCCGCCGGGCTGGACCTGGATGTTGCGCATCTCGGCGTACTCGGGGATAACCCCCGAGATGTTCGGCTTGTTGATTTTTTCGCCGTAGCGCAGCGCAGCGTTCCAGGACGAGTATTCCGGACTGATGCGGCGGATATCGCGAATCTCGCGGCGCAGCAGCTCCGCGTCCTCCTCGATGAAGTTGATATAGCGGTCGCGTCCGAACCCCATATAGGGCAGGGCGGTACGGCCGGGCCAGAGGATGGCGATGCTCTCGCCCATGCCGTGCATGTTCTTGCTCATCGAGGTGTGCACGCCGACGCCGAAGGCCAGGAGCACAACGATGCTCACTGTGCCCCAGATGATACCGAAAAGGGTCATGAAGGTGCGGCCCTTGTACTGGCGCAGGTAGTGCAGGATTTCTTTGATGGTTTCCAGCAAATGGCTCATAATGGCTGCCCTCGATTGGCCTCTTCTGCCCCCGTGCTAGACGATGGGCTTGACCTTCTTCTCGAGTACCTCCTGCCCCTCCTCGAGACCGGACAGCACTTCGATATTGATGGCATCGCTTAACCCGGTTTTAATGCACTGCTCCTTGCTGCTTTCCGGGCCGGTGCTGATCTGCACGAACGCGGAGTCATTGCGGAAGGTGACCAGGCGCTCCGGGATGGCCAGGACTTTCTCCTTTTTATTGATGATGATGCTGGCGTTGGCGGAAAAACCGGCGCGCAGCACGGCCCCGGCCGCATCATCGATGGCGATCTCGACAGGGAAGAGGGTGGTATTCTCCTCCTTGCGCGCCTTGAGCGAAATCAGGGCGACATGGCCTTTGACGCTCTTGCCCGGCAGGGCACCGATCGCCAGCTCGCAGGGCATACTCTCGGAGATTTTGCCGACATCGATCTCATCCAGGGTGCCGCGGAAGAGCAGGTCTTTCATGTCCGCCATTTTCATCAGTTCGGTGCCGGCCTGATAGGAGGTCAGCGGGACGACCGGATCGCCAAGATTGACCGTTTTTTGCAGGATATAGCCGGTGATGGGCGCCCGCACGGTGGTTTCGATGGCGCTGCCGGCGATGTTGACGCGTCCCTTTTTGAGCAGTTCCAGCCGCTCCCGGGCGATCTGCGTGCGCACCGAGGCCTGGTCATGCTGCTGCGCCAGGGTCTCATATTCCTGCTGCGAGATGAGGCCCTTGGACTTGAGCTCCTTTTGCCGATCGAGTTCCTTGGTCAGCGTCGCGAATTCGATCTCGGCGATCTCCACACCGCGGGTGGCCTCGGCCAGCTCCAGGGGCGTCGGATCGGGGCGGACATCGAGCAGCGGAGCGCCGGCCTGGACCTGATCGCCGACCTCGACATAAAGTTTGCCGACTACACCGGAGGTCTTGGATTTGACCGCGATCTCGTTCCTGGGCTCGATCGCGCCCACCGCCAGGGCTTTATCGATGATATCCATGCGCCCGACCTTGACCTTGGCGGGTCCCTTGTCGTCCTTCTTTTTCGATTTGGCCATCAGCGAAGCGGAGAGCAGGGCCAGCACCAGCACGGCCGCGATGATCCAATACCATTTTTTTTTGCTGCGTTTCATCATGGCGGGCGACTCCATAAGTTTACACGATGGGTACGATGAGGGTGTTTTGCCTGAGTATACGGCACCAGGACCGCTTTGTTACAGCGCCGGCGCGGCCGGAGAGAGGCGGGCAAAAAAAAAGCCCCGCGCAAGGTACGCGGGGCTGTGAGGATGCCCATCAGGCAAGCGTTTCGAGAATACGGAGCAGATGCTTGTAAAATATGGCCACGCTCTTGACGTTCACCTTTTCTTCAGGAGAATGCGGATGCTTCAGATCCGGGCCAAAGGAGATCATGTCCATCCCGGGGAACTTTTCGCCGATGATGCCGCACTCGAGGCCGGCGTGGATCGCCGAATAGACCGCTTTCTTGCCGGTCACCTCCTTGTAGGCCTCCAGCGCCACCTTGAGCAGCGGCGAATCGACATTGGGCATCCAGCCCGGATAGCCTTCGGGCTGCTCCACTTTGGCGCCCGCCATGGCCGCAATGGCTGCCAACTTGTTGCGCGTCGCGCGCAAGGCCGCCATGTTGGAGCTGCGGCTGCTGCAGAGAATGACCGCCTTGGCGCCGCTGCTCTTGATGGCGGCGACGTTGTTGGAGGTCTCCACCAGTCCCTTCATCGAGCGGCTCATCGCCAAAGGACCATGGGGCAGGGCAAAAATCAGTCCGAGCAGCCTTTCCTTGGAGGCCTTGTCGAGGACCTTCGGGGTTTTGCCCTTGAGCACTTCGACGGTCAGGTCGATCTTGCCCTCCACCGGCTTGAACTCCTGCCGGATCTCCTCGAGGGCCTGGGCCAGCCAGCTCTTGGCCGCTTCCACCTGCTTTTTGGGAAGGACGATTTCGGCAAAGGCTTCGCGCGGGATCGCATTGTGCTTGTCGCCGCCATTGAGGCTGACCAGCTCCAGCTTCATCTCGCCGGAAAGCTGCCAGAGCAGGCGGTTGAGGATCTTGACGGCGTTGCCGCGGCCTTCATGGATATCAATCCCGGAGTGGCCGCCGCGCAGCCCGCTGAGATGGAGATAGAGCACCTGGGCGCCCGTGGCGTCCACGCGCTTGAGCGGAACCGTCAGACTGGTGTCGGCGCCGCCGGCACAACCGATGGAAAAATTGCCCAGCTCTTCGCTGTCCAGATTGAGGAGGATGCGCCCCTTGAGCAGATCGGGGGTAAGGGCACGGGCGCCGTTGAGGCCGCGTTCTTCGTCGACGGTGAAAACCGCTTCGAGAGCGCCATGTTTGATCGTATCATCGGCAAGTACCGCCAGGGCCGCCGCCAGGCCGATGCCGTTATCGGCGCCGAGAGTGGTGCCATCGGCCGACAGCCACTCGCCCTGGAGGATGAGTTGGATCGGATCTTTGGTGAAATCGTGACTCGAGGTGGAGTGCTTTTCATTGACCATATCGAGATGGCCCTGAAGCACAACCCCCGGCGCTTTTTCACAGCCGGGTGCGGCCTTTTTATACAGGATGACGTTGCCCTCTTTGTCACGGACGGCTTTGAGGCCCAGTTCCTTGCCCGCCTGCATCACATAGTCACCGATGGCCTTTTCGTTGCCGGAGCCGCGGGGAATTTTACGGATTTCATCGAAATATCTCCACAAGGATTTGGGTTCTAGATGCGCAATAGCTGACATGGAAACCTCCTGATTTGGGTTGGAAAGAGACAAGGACTAGGCATGTTCTCTTGTTTCAAAGGTGCCTTTTTCCCGGTTCTTGAAGACACCCGGGAGCGGGTGGATACGGCCGTGCATGCTGATATAAACCCCGGGTGCGGTCAGGGCACAGGCCAGCAGGGCTTCGGTAAAGTTTTGCAGGGCATCGGAATTTTCAAAGCCAAAGGGTTTCATCGCTCCGGTCAGAATGATGGGCACCTGCAGTCCGGCCAGGTTGTGGTAGAGATAGTCGGCCGTCTTTTCCATGGTATCGGTGCCGTGCAGAATGAGGATGGGAGCGGCGTGCTCGAGGAGATTTTCGACGGCGAGGAGGATCATTTGCCGGTCCTTGTCGGTCATCTCCAGCGAATCCTTGCAAAGCAGGTCATAGCTTTGGATGGTGAGATAGGGAAGACGCAGCCGGGCGAGCATCTGCTGGAGGAGCGAGCCGCGATTGGCCAGGGTTCCGCTCTCTTCATCGTAGATCTTTTCGATCGTGCCGCCGGTGGTGATGACGAAGATCTTGAATTTCTTTGCGGGCATGACAGCCTTCATTCGTGAGGAACGTGATGTAATTTAGCATACGCGGGCAAAAAAGCCAAGGATTTTGTTTGCCGCTGGCCTGCCCGGAGTGGAATTCTTTAAATTTTGCTTGACAAATTGCGTATTTATTATTAGTTTAACACCACGCAAACCGAATCGGTGTCCTGACGCCGGTTCGGTTTGCGTTTTTATTCCATTGGTATCCCCCCTGGAACAATACCCGTCGCAACTGAAAAGAGAGTGAAGAGGCCCGGTGATGAAACCCCTGTACCTGACCAAAGAACAGCTGGAAAAGCTGCAAACCGAACTGCATCATCTCAAGCGCAACGAGCGCACCAAGGTGATCAAGGAGATCGCCGAGGCGCGTGAGAAAGGCGATCTGAGCGAGAATGCAGAATATGATGCCGCCAAAGAGAAGCAGTTGCTGATCGAGCGCAAGATCGCCCGGCTCGAGGAGACCCTCTCCCGGGCGCGCATATTGAGTGCCGAGATGATGGGGACCGGTCAGGTCCATGTCGGGAGCCGGGTGGTGCTGGTCGACCTCCACACCGAGGAGGAGACCGTTTATGAGCTGGTGCCGACCGCCGAGTTCCATTCCTACGATCTCGATGCGATCTCCATCGATTCTCCGGTCGGCAAGGCTCTGGTGGGCAAGGCGGTGGACGATATCGTTTCGATCCGTGTGCCCGCCGGCGAGATCACCTATCGTGTGAAAAAGATTTCCTGACGGAGGCCCCGTCCCGGTGCAGCCCCGTCCCGGAACCGGCCGGGGCGGACCGGGTTTCAGGTTTACCTGTTCTTGAACGCGCATCTTTCGCCTGGCATCCCTGCGATTTCATACGTTTCCTGCTGCCCCTTTACACGTAGTGCCCGTGTTTCGTATGAGACCGGGCTTTTTTTATGCAAAAATTAGCGGCGGCCGGCCACGATACCGCAATTGTGGACTGGATTTTGCCAGCTTGGAGCGGGATCGCACCATGCGGATGCAAAAATCTTCTATATTCCATAAAATTAATTCCATACAGGATTCGCCCAATCCAGGGAGAATGTCATACGATGAAACAACTGCCAAACCCTGAAACAAAATGGCGCCTGTTTTTTGCACTGCTGGTGCTGCCTTTGGCCGCCCGCGCCCAGGTATTCGACACCACGCCACCCAAGATCGCCCATCAGCCGGTGCGGTTGGGGCGCGTGGGCAAGCCCCTGCCCATCACCGCCAATGTCAGTGACAACGCGGGGGTTAAAAGTGTGCGCATCACCATTCAGCATGACGGGCAGCAGATCGAACATGAGATGAATGCTGTCGCCAGCGCTGCGAGCGTGCCCGTGGTGGTGCAAACCGGGACCGAAGCAGTGGCCGTCTATTCCACCCCTGGCAACACCGGCAAGCAGCTTGGACAGCTCACCCCCGGGGAACTGCTCGAGGTCACCCTGGTACGCGCACCCTACTATCGCATTCGCAGTGCAACCGGCTTGACCGGCTATATCCCGGCCGATGCCGTGCAGACGGTCGAGTCCGGCGCCGCCTACCGCATCACCCTGCCCGCTGCATTGACGGCCGGAGGCCGACTGGCCTACCAGATCGCAGCCACCGATGACTTTGGCAACGAGAGCAAAACCGAGCTGATTCCGATCCGGCTGCTCACCGATGCGGAGATCGCCCGACTGCAGGGGCAGCGGGGCGGGCAAACCCCGCCGGCCCGGAGCGAGGAGCAGGCGGCCGCCCGTCCGGCAGCCAAGGGATCCGCTGCGAAATCCCTCTATTCGAAGCCGGCATTCTGGATAACCACGGCCGCCATCGGCGGCGGGATCATCTATATGCTCGCCAGCGGAGACGACGGATCGGCGCCCAAAAAGGCGGCGGTCGGCGTGACCATCGGCTGGTGAGCGGCCTCCGCCCGGCAAATTCTGCTGCACTATTGAAAGTCTTTCATCCATAGGAGTTGCCGCATGTTTGCAGCCCAAAGAATCCTCTCCCTCTCCGCCACCGCTCTCCTGGCGCTGCTGGCCGCCTGCGCCCAGCCCTTGTCCCCGGAGCCGGAGCCTGCTGCCGAGGCCCGCGTCACGGCCGCTTTTTCTCTCTCCAAAGCCGCGCTGCTTGAGACCGGCATCAGCCGCCTGGTCCTCTCGGTATCGGGAAGCGGGATGAAAACGATGTCCATCGATACCGCCATCACCGCCGAAGGGCGGTTCAAGACCACCCTCAAGGTGGCGCCCGGCAAGAACCGGGTGTTCCGGGTATCCGCGTACCAGGACACCGCTCTGGTGCTAGCCGGCAGCGACAGCCTCGACCTCAAGGCCGGGCAAAAGACCACGCTCAACCTCACCCTGAAGTTCCAGGTGCCCGCCCTCTCCCTGACGCCCATCGATACCACCCTGGCAGCCAACAGCACCTTTACTGTTTACGTCAAGGCCCATCATGTGGACAGCCTGTGCACCATCGGCACCCGGCTCAAGTTCGATCCCGCCCAATTGCAGGTTGTGGAACTCGGCCGCGAAGATGATTTTCTCAAAAAGAACGGCGGCGCCGTCACCCAGCTGCAATTCAGCAGGGACAATAGCGCCGGCGAGGTCAACCTGCAACTGGGCATTTTCCCGGCCGGCAAATCGGTCAGCGGTGAGGGCCGGATCGCCCGTGTTGTCTTCAAGGCGATGACCGCCTCGACCGCGGAGATCGATCTGCTCCTCCACGGCACGGATCTGGGGCTATATGACAAGAATGCCCAATCCCTTGAGGCGGTCGCGCTCGGCAGCCGTATCGTGATTCAGTAGCTTGGCAGCATCCTTGAGATCTGTATCAGGGCCGGGGTGGATGGGTTGTTCTCCGGCGATATCCACGACAGAGGTTCTAAACTGAAGAGTCGCGTATGAAGAACAAGTGTTTTCGCCCGGTCATGACTTTGATCCTGTTGCTGCTGATGATCGCCGCCGGCGTGCCGCTGCACGCCCAGCCCAGCCGCATCGCTGCGGCAGCGGCGGTGATGCAGGCGCCCTTTGGTCCGCCGCTGGACAGCGAATGGCAGTCCTTCTCCATTCCGCTCACTCCCGCCAGTTTTAAGGTGTCCGACAGCCTCTTCGATGCCATATTGGCCAATGTTCAGAGTTTTCGCATCCGCACAGAAATGAGTGATGTCAAGGATGTCGCCGGTCTCGACAGCATCCGCGTCGGCGCGCGCTATTCAGCGCGGTTTGACGCAGGGACGGAGGAGTGGAGCGCCTCGGGAGATGGCACCCTGGAATGGAAATCCGCCGGGGGAACCCCCGGCGGCTATTTACAGATCAGTGACTGGGCCACGGGCGACTGGCATTGGGCGGTGGCTCCTCCTTCCTGGGCAGGGGACTGGTCCGACCTCAAGGGCAGCGTCCTCTCGTTTTATTTTCGCAGCGACCATCCTGATTATCAGGGACTGATCGAAATCGGCTCGGGCGAGAACACCCAGCTCATCCTCAGCGGCAGCACCCTCACCGTCCCCCAGGGCGGCTATATCCTCGCCAAAATCGCGCTGCCAACCCTTGCGCCCACCGATGTCAAGGTCATGCTGAACTCCTCGGATAACGGCTGCCTGCATGTGCCCGAGGTGGTGACGATCAGCCGCGGCAGCAGTGAGCAGGAGTTCAAGGTTTCGGCCGCGGCGAGCGAACCGGGATGTGCGGCGGTCATCACGGCGACAGCGACCGGCTATCAAACCGGCCGCCTCACCCTGACCGTCGGCAAATCCTCCGACGCCAGCAAGTACGCCACCCTCCGGGGGCGGGTGACCGATGCGATCACCAAGGAGGGCATCCCCGGCGCCGTCGTCTGGCTGGCAGGACGGAGCACCATCAGCGACTCGCTCGGCAGCTATACGATCACCGATATCCCCACCAGCATCATCGCCGCCAATTTTAGCGCCGAGCCTCTCGCCGGCAAGGCGCCGCTCCTCGTCCACTTTACCGATCTCTCCAGCGTCGGCAGCTACACCCTTACGGTCTCCGCCAGCGATTATATGGGCACCGAGTCGATCCTCACCTTCAGTGAGAGCGAGGACAAATATCTCGAGATCTCGCTTTCGCCGGTCATCAAGCCGGGCGAGATGCGGCTGATCCTCAATTGGGGCAATCAGCCCAAGGACCTCGATTTACACCTGCGCACGCCGGTCATCGGCGGCACCAGCCATGAGATCTATTGGGATAATAAAGGCGATCTGGAGAGCGCGCCTTTCGTCTACCTCGATGTCGACCACCAGGAGGGCTATGGTCCGGAGACGATCACCATCGGCGCCCTCCAGCCCGGCACCTACCGTTGCTATGTCGAGAATTTTTCCGAGGTGCCGACGATCAGCAATGCCAGGGCCCGGGTGCAGATTTACACCTCGTCGGGGTTGCTGCAAACCATCGCCATCCCCACCTCCGGCAGCGGCAATTTCTGGTACGTTTGCGATATCGAAGGCGCCACCGGCGCGGTCACCGTGCACAATTCCATCCAGCCTGCTGCGCCCGCGACCGCTCTGGCCTCCCGCCGCGCCAAGCTGCCGATGGCGCACGCCACCCTCGGCAGCGGCGGGGTGATCTCCTGGAGCTGGGATTTTGAAAACGATCTGTTCATAGACTCCTATGCCCAGAATCCGGACCACACCTACGCCAGGCCGGGCCTCTATTCGGTCACCCTGCGCGTCAGCGACGGCAGCCGGGAATATTCGGTGCGCAAGGATAATTACATCACGGTGCTGCCCGGCGTGACCACCGATGTCTCCTGGAGCCGGCAGTATGCCCCGCTGGCCCAGGATTTATATACCGTCTACGCCCTTGACTCCCTCACGGCTTGGGCCGGCGGCACGGGAGGCGCGCTGCTTTTCACCGCCAACGGCGGGGCGAGCTGGAGCCCCCGCAGCGTCGATGCCAAGTATACCCTGCGCGACCTCTTTTTCGCCGATGCCGCGCACGGCTGGGCCGTCGGCTATGACAGCAAGCAGAATGCGGCCATCCTCCGCAGCGGCGATGGCGGCCTTTCCTGGAGCCGGGTTCTGAGCAGCACCACCGCCCGCCTCTACAGCCTCCATATGATCAGCGCCAGCCTCGGCTGGGTGAGCGGCCATGAGGGCAAGATCGAAGTCACCACCGACGGCGGCGCAACCTGGTCGCAGCAGTTCACCGGCCTTGCGGCCGGACTCTATGCTATCTATTTTCTCGATGCCGAAAAAGGCGTCGTCGCCGGCGACAATGGCGTGATCCTCCGCACCGGTGATGGCGGCGCCAACTGGCAGCTGATGACCAGCGGCGTCAATACCCGGATCAACGACATCTGGTTCGCCGATGAAAATCTCGGCTGGGCGGTCTGCGAAAACGGCAAGATCCTGCGCAGCAGCAACGGCGGCTCAACCTGGAGCGCCCTCCAGGTGAGCAGTGGCGCCCTGCGCGCCCTCCATTTCACCTCCACGTGGCATGGCTATGCCGCCGGCGAAAACGGCCGGCTCTACAAGACCTACGATGGCGGGGAGAGCTGGAGCGAGGAAAGCAGCACCACCGCAGCCAGCCTGAATGACCTCTTCCTCGTCGATCCCACCTGCGGCTGGGCTGTCGGCGCCGGCGGCGTCATTCTCCGGCTGCACCCGGGCGGCGCCATCCCCGCCACCATCACCGGCCTGAGCGCCAAGGCGACAGGCCCCACCACCGTCGGGCTGTCGTGGACCAATCCCGCCGACGACTATGCGGGTACGGTGATCGTACGCAGCACCAGCGGCTATCCGGCGAGCGTCAGCGATGGCATCACCATCTACAATGGCACCCGAACCTTCTGCCAGGATTCCCTGCTCGCGGCCAATACCACCTACTATTATGCCGCCTTCGCCTTTAACAGCGCCGGACGCTACTCCATCCTCGGCGAGACCGCCAGGGCCATGGCCCGGACGGAGGAGGGCTTTGCGCTCTATGGCTTCAAGGTGACGGTCAGCAGCGTCGATGCCGGGGCCTTCCCTCTGGTCAAATCCTTCGTCTCGGTGGTCGATTCAGTGACCATGGAGCCGATCACCGGACTCACCTCCGCCCATTTTGGCGTGCGGGAGGACGGCACCAAAGAAGCCCCGATCACCGTCGAGTCGGTCAGCGTTTCCTCCGGCGCCAAGGCGGACATCGTCTTTGTCTTCGACACCACCGGAAGCATGGGGGAGGAGATCAGCGGCCTCAAGGAGCGGGCCTCGGCCTTTGCCGATGCCCTGGCCGCCAAAGGCATCGATTACCGCCTGGCGCTGATCACCTATGGGGACAGCGTCGACAAGATCAATGATTTCACCGCCGACATTTCGACCTTCAAGGGCTGGATCAGCAGCCTCTATGCCTCGGGCGGGGGGGATACCAAGGAAAACTCGCTCGAAGGACTGGCCAGCGCCACCACCCTCAGCTTCCGCCCTGTCAGTCAGCGCATTTTCATCCTGATCACCGATGCCGACTATCACCAGGCCGGAGAGACCGGCGGCGGCGGCACTACCACCTATACCACCGCGAGCATGATCGCCCTGCTGCAATCCCAGCGCATCATGTGCAATGTCGTCGGCCCCGATTACCCGCAGTTCCGTCAGATGGCTTCCGAGACCGGCGGACTCTATTTTGATATCAGCGGTGATTTTCAGGCGATCATCGACAAGCTGAGCGTCGCCCTCTCTTCGCAATACGTGGTGAGCTATACCACCCATCATCCGGTGCGCGACAACACCTGGCGGACGGTCGTCGTCACCGCGGCGCGTGGCACCCAGGGCGGTTGGGACAGCGGCCGTTACTATATCGCCGGCGAATTGCCCAACGTTTACGGCTTTGCCGCCGCGGCCGTGGCCTATAACAAGATCTACTGCCGCTGGACCTTTCCGCCGGGCAAGGCCTGGGACGGAGTGCGGGTGGTGCGCCGGATGGGCGGATACCCGGGCGGGCCTGAGGAGGGCGAGCTGGTTTACTCCGGCAAGGACAGCGTTTTCGTCGACAGCGGGCTGACTCCCGAGACCACCTATTATTACAGTGCGTTCACCTGGAACAGCAGCGGTCAAGTGGCCGGGTTCACGGCCGCCGCCTGCGGCTCTGCGCATACCTGGCCCTACTCGACCAGCAGCGGCGGCTGGGAGACGGCGACCTCCGGCACGACCAGCAATCTCTACACGATCGTCGCCGATTCGCTGCAGGCCATGGCGGCCGGCGACAACGGCACCATGGTGCGCACCCTGAATGGCGGCGCGACCTGGAGCAGCACCGCCATCACCGCCAAGAGTGTGGTGCGCGATCTGGCCTTCACCGACCATACGACCGGCTGGCTGGTGGGCCAGAACACCGCCGGAGCCGGACTCTGCATGAAGAGCGTTAACAGCGGCGACAGCTGGGCAGCGCTGTCGAGCAGCGCCGGCGGCATTCTCTATGCCAACGCCATGGCCAGTGCGGCGATCGGCTGGAATGTCGGCAGCCTCGGCGTCATCGAAAAGACGGTCAATGGCGGCGGCAGCTGGACGGCCCAATACAGTGCCGCGGGTCAGACCTTCCGTGATGTCGTTTTTGTCAATCCCGACACTGGCTGGGTCGTCGGGGAGACAGGAGTCATCCTCAAGACCGTCAATGGCGGGGGCCTCTGGAGCAGCCAGATCAGCGGCGTGACCAGCATCATCCATGGCGTCGATTTCATCGACGGCAGCCAGGGATGGGCGGTGACCGGTGATGGCAAGGTGCTGCACACCCGCAACGGTGGTGCCCTCTGGAGCAGCGCCCCGGTCAGCCCACAAGCCCTCCATGCCATCGATTTTGCCGATGCCGGCAACGGCGTAGCCGTCGGCCAGGGCGGCCGGATCTACCGCACCCGCGATGGCGGTGCCACCTGGACCCTCGAGGCCAGCGGCGTGACCGTGGGGCTTAATGCCGTCTGCATGATCAACGCCTATGCCGGCTGGATCGCCGGCGATGGCGGCACGATCCTCGGTTTCGGCCGTGGCAGCGCGGCGGCTTACTCCGGGTTCGACGTGACCGTCAGCAGCGTCGACGCCGACGCCTTCCCCGTGATCAAGAGCTTTGTCTCGGTCGTGGATTCGGCCACCCACCGGGCCGTGACCGATCTCACCGCCAGCCATTTCAAGGTGCGCGAGGAGGGCGTGCTGCAGACTCCGATCACGGTCGAGATGGTCAGCAGCGGCTCGGGGGCGCGGGCGGACCTTGCCTTTGTCTTTGACGTCACTGGCAGTATGGGCGACGAGATCGCCGGCCTCAAGGCGCGCGCCCTCGGTTTTGCCGATGCCCTGGCTGCCAAGGGCATCGATTTTCGCCTTGGCCTGGTCACCTTCAGCGACAGCACCGAGGAGGTGCATGATTTTACCGCCGATGCGGCTGAGTTCAAGACCTGGATCGATGGCTTGCGCGCCTCCGGAGGCGGCGATACCAAAGAAAACGCCCTCGAAGCTCTCAGCCGCGCCAGCAAGCTCTCCTGGCGCGAAACCAGTCAAAAGATGGCGGTCCTGATCACCGATGCCGACTATCATCAGGCCGGCGAAACCGGCGGCGGCACCACCACCTTCACGACCGAGACCATGATCTCGCTGCTGCAAAGCCGGCGCATCGTCACCCATATCGTCGGACCGGACGGCGCGCAGTTCCATAGCCTTGCGGAGCGGACCAGCGGCCTCTGGTACAACATCAGCGCCGATTTCGCCGGCATCATCGACGCCATCGGCGAGGTCCTGACCTCGCAGTACGTCATCACCTATACCACCAGCAATCCGGTGCCCGACAACGCCTGGCGTCAGGTCGCGGTGGTGGCCGAACGCAGCGGCAAGGGCGGCTATGACATCGGCCGCTACTATGTGGGCGCCAGCCGCATCGCCCTCTCCCCGGCCGCCATCATCGGCATCAAGGAGACGGCCTTCGATGTCAGCGTGGAGGTCGACGGCCTGGTCAACCTCGGACTGGTCCACTTCGTCCTCGCCTATAACGCGGCCAAGGTCGATGCGGTCAGCTGGACGGCGGGTGACTTTTTAAAGCAAGGCGGGGCTGCGGATCCCACCCTCATCGCCCTCGATGACGGGGTGGGGCTCCTTGACGTCTCGATGACCCGTGTCGGTGCGACCAGCGGCGCCAGCGGCAGCGGCACCCTGCTCACCGTGCGGTTCAAGGTCCTCAGCGCCGACTGCGCCAGCGATCTCAACCTGAACTCGGTACAGCTGCGTCAGCCGGATAACACCGACCTGCCCGCCGTCAGCAGCGGCGCACACATCCAGTCCGCCACCGCGGTCGGCCTGATCGGCGATTTCGACAGCGACCTGGATATCGATCTGCGCGATTTCACCCTGCTCGCCAGCTACTGGCAGCCGGCCAACGGCACCGCCGGCGATATCGGCCCCGCCATTGGCAGTGTGCCGGCGCTGACGGTGGCGCGTGACGGCGTGGTTAATTTTGAGGACCTGTTCGTCTTCACGCGCATGTGGAACTGGTATCAGTCCCGGCCGGCGGCCGCGGCCTCCCTGGCCAAAAGCACGGCCGCACCCCTCTCCTGGAAGATTTCACCGCTCCCCGACGCCGCGGGCCGTCTCCTCTGCGAGCTGATCGCGCCGGACCTCTCCGGTCTGGCGATGGCCCATTTGCGGCTGCGCTATAATCCCGAGCAGCTCGAGGTCAGCGCTATTTCCGCCGGAGCCCTCTGGGAGGAAGGCGGCGCAACGGCCGCACTGGTGGTCGACCACCAGGCCCGGAGCGGGGTCATCGATCTCGCCCTGGCCCGGCTGGCGGATAAAACCAGCGCCGCCGAGGCGAGCGGCTCCGGTGCGTTGCTGCGGCTGGTGGTTGCCGAGCGCGGCGCCGCAGGAACTCTCTGCGACTGGAAGCTGGAGGGCCTCGACCTGCGCAGCACCCGGAGCCGGCTCCAGGTGCTGGCCCCCGAAGCGGAGGTGCTCCGCTTCAGCGAACTGCCGACACACTTTGAGCTCGCACAGAATTATCCCAATCCCTTCAACGGTCGCACCGAGGTGCGCTTTGCCCTGCCGCAGAGCGGGATGGTGCGCGTCGTCGTCCTCAACATCCTCGGCCAGCCGGTGCGCACGCTGGTCGACGGACGCCTCGAAGCGGGGAGTTACCGGCGGATCTGGGATGGCCGTAACGACTCAGGTCAAGAGGTGGTGAGTGGGGTCTATCTGGTGCGAATGGAGGCGATGGGCTTCAGGGGGTTGCGGCGCATGGCTTTCGTCAAGTGATCATCGGCGCAGCGGCATGACTGAAAAGGCCTCCAGGAGTATCCCTCCTGGAGGCCTTTTGCGTAGTGTGTGCCCGTGTTACTGCAATTTTTTAATCACCTTCTCCAGGCGTTCCCTGGCCTCTTTCTTGTGGACATCATCATTGAAGACCTGATTGGGGCAGGCCAGTGCTTTTTCAAAGGCGGTTTTGGCCGGTTCGTACTGGTCCATCTCCTGGTAGGTGATGCCGAGCTCAAGATAATGGTTGCTGTAATCCGGCTTCAGGGTGATGGCTTTCTGGAAGAGCTCGACCGCTTTGGCGTTGCTGGCCGGCGGCAGTCCGCCGTAGAGAATCTTGGCAAAGGCCTTGAGGAGTCCGCTGAGATTAGCGACTTCGCGGTTCCAGCGGGCGAGGACGTGGCAAGCGATGTCGTTATTGGGATTGAGCTGGAGGGTTTTTTCCGCCTCGCTCTTGACCTCCTTGGAGAGTTCGACCTTTTTCTTGCCGCCTTCCATCAGGGCGACGCGGCCGACGACGATGGCCAGGGTGAGGTGGGCCATATCGTCGTTGGGGCAGAGGGCCACCGCCTTGCGGGCGTATCTTTCGCCGGCGTAGTAGTTGCTGCGCTGGATTTCTTTGGAGGCCATTTCGCCGATGTCCACATGGGCGCGGGAGATCTTCCAGGCGGTAGTGCAGTTGGAGGAGTCGGCTTGCCAGGCCAGCTGGTAAAATTTCAGGGCTGTCGGATTGTCAAATTTGGCATAGGCGGCATCACCCTGAGCGAGAAACTCCTGGGCCGAAGGTGCGGCGGCCAGGGGGAGGGTCACAAGCAGAAGGCAGAAGATCAGGCAAAGGGCTCTCATTTTTGCTCTCCGGAGTTCGGTGACCACAGCACAATGAATTACATTCATAATTCTACACTTTTTTTCCCACAATGTCAATATTTTTCTGACTCTGCGGTGCTCTTCCCATAAATTGCTTTAATTTGGCCCGCCGCTTTTGTAAATTAGATGTTGATTAACCTTGCGAGAACTCTAACGGTATGGAAAAAGAATACATCATCATTCGCGGCGCCCGCGAGCACAATCTCAAGAATCTCAACCTCGAAATCCCCCGCAACCAGCTGGTGGTCATCACCGGCCTCTCCGGCAGCGGCAAATCCTCCCTCGCCTTCGATACCCTCTATGCCGAAGGCCAGCGCCGTTATGTCGAATCACTTTCGGCCTACGCCCGCCAGTTCCTCGGCCTGATGGAAAAGCCGGATGTCGACTATATCGAAGGTCTCTCCCCGGCCATTTCCATAGAACAGCGCACGACCGGCCGCAATCCCCGCTCCACGGTCGGCACTGTGACCGAAATCTACGACTATCTGCGCCTGCTCTTCGCGCGCATCGGTGTGCCCTACTGCTACAACTGCGGCAAAAAAATCGAGCGCCAGACCATCCAGCAGATCGTCGATCAGGTGCTGGGACTGCCGGAGGAGACCAGAATTCAGGTGCTGGCCCCGGTGGTGCGCGGCCGCAAGGGCGAATATCGTGAGATCTTTGAGGAGGCGCGCCGTGACGGCTATGTGCGCGTCCGCCTCGACGGCGAGGTCCTCGAGCTGGAGCAGGAGATCAAACCGGACAAAAATAAAAAGCACAACATCGAGGTGGTGGTCGACCGCCTTATTGTCGGACCGCGCATCCAGTCGCGCCTCACCGACTCGGTCGAGACCGCCCTCAGCCTCGCCTCGGGCATCGTCCTCATCGACGTCGTCGGCGGCGAGGAACTGCTCTTCAGCGAACACTATGCCTGTATCGACTGCGGCATCTCTTACGAGGAACTGGCGCCGCGGATGTTCTCGTTCAATACCCCCTATGGGGCCTGCCCGACCTGTAACGGCCTCGGCACACGAATGGAGATCAATCCCGACCTGATCGTCCCGGACAAAAGCAAACGCCTCAACCAGGGGGCCATCGCCCCGTGGGGCAAGCTCCAGGACGGCTGGTATCTCAGCCTCACCGCCGGGGTGGTGGAAAAATACGGCTTCACCATGGAGACGCCCTTCACACAGCTCTCGCCGGAATGCCAGAACGTGCTGCTCTATGGCTCCGACGAGGAAATGGAGTTCAATTACCGTTCCACTACCGGACGTATGGAGGGGACCTACCGCAACAAGTTCGAGGGGATCATCCGCAACATGGAGCGACGCTATCAGCAGACCGATTCGAGCGGGATCCGCGAGTGGATCGAAGGGTTCATGGATATCATTCCCTGTCCGGACTGCCAGGGCTCGCGGCTGCGCAGGGAGGCGCGGGCGGTCAGGATCGGCGACCATACCATCCAGGATGTGGTGGGATTTTCCGTGGATCAGGCGCAGGAGTTTTTCAGCCGGATGGAGCTCTCCGCCCGCGATCAACTGATCGCCCAACAAGTCCTCAAGGAGATCCGCGAGCGCCTCTCCTTTCTCGACCATGTCGGGCTGGACTATCTCACGCTCGACCGTGCGGCCGCGACGCTTTCAGGCGGCGAGGCGCAGCGTATCCGCCTCGCCACGCAGATCGGCTCGCAGCTGGTGGGGGTGCTCTATATTCTCGATGAGCCCTCGATCGGCCTGCATCAGCGCGACAACCAGCGTCTCATCGACACCCTGATGAAGCTGCGCGATCTCGGCAACTCGGTCATCGTGGTCGAGCATGACAAGGAGACCATCGAGAAAGCCGACTTTGTGGTCGATCTCGGGCCCGGCGCCGGCGAACACGGCGGCGAGCTGGTGGCCCTCGGCACGCCGCAAGAGATCGCCGCCCAGCCGGCATCGATCACCGGAGATTATCTCGCCGGCCGGCGCGCCATCCCCCTGCCGAAGAAGCGCCGCAAAGGCAACGGGCGCCTGCTCACAATCCGCGGCGCCACAGGGAACAATTTAAAGTCCGTCGATGTCGACATCCCGCTCGGCACCCTCGTCTGCGTCACCGGGGTTTCCGGCAGCGGCAAGAGCAGCCTGATCAACGAAACCCTCTATCACATCCTCAATAAGCACTTTTACCGCGCCAAGGAGACGCCGCTCCCCTTTGCGCGTATCGAAGGACTGGAGCACCTCGACAAGGTCATCGCCATCGACCAGTCCCCGATCGGACGCACCCCGCGCTCGAATCCGGCGACCTATTCCGGCCTCTTCACCCCCATCCGCGACCTCTTCACCCAGCTGCCGGAGTCCAAGATTCGCGGCTATCAGCCCGGCCGCTTCAGCTTTAACGTCAAGGGCGGGCGCTGCGAGGCTTGCCAGGGCGACGGGATTATCAAGATCGAAATGCATTTTCTCCCCGATGTCTATGTCACTTGCGAGGTGTGCAAGGGCAAGCGCTACAACCGCGAAACCCTGGAGATCAAGTACAAGGGCGAATCGATCGCCGGCATTCTCGATATGACCGTGGCTCATGCCCTGGAATTCTTTGACAAGATCCCGGTGATCAAGCGCAAACTCAAGACCCTGGCGGATGTCGGCCTGGGCTATATCCGACTCGGCCAGCAGGGGACCACCCTCTCCGGCGGCGAGGCGCAGCGGGTCAAGCTCGCCACCGAACTGAGCAAGATCGGCACCGGCCGCACCATCTACATCCTCGACGAGCCGACCACAGGGCTCCATTTCGAGGACTGCAACATCCTCCTCAGCGTCCTTAATCGCCTTGTGGACAAGGGCAACACCGTGGTGGTCATCGAGCATCAACTCGACGTCATCAAGACCGCCGATTATATGATCGATCTGGGTCCCGACGGCGGCGACAAGGGCGGTTACATTGTCGCCACCGGCACGCCGGAGGAGGTCGCGCAGGTTGCGGGCTCGTACACGGGACAATTTCTCAAAAAGGAGCTGCATTTGTAAAGGGGCGACCCCTCGTCCTCCTCCGTCCCGGCCGTCTCAGTCTCGTTCCCATCCGGGCTCTCCGGCCCGGCCCCCTCAGTCTCGTTCCCATCCGGGCTCTCCGGCCCGGCCGCCTCAATCTCGTTCCCATCCGGGCTCTCCCGCCCGGCCGCCTCAGTCTCGTTCACCCTCCTTCCCATCCGAGCTCTCCCGCCCGGCCGCCTCAGTCTCGTTCCCATCCGGACTCTCCGTCCCGGCCCCCTCAGTCTCGTTCCCATCCGGGCTCTCCAGCCCGGCCGCCTCAGTCTCGTTCACCCTCGTTCCCATCCGAGCTCTCCCGCCCGGCCGCCTCAGTCTCGTTCCCATCCGGGCTCCCCGTCCCGGCCCCCTCAGTCTCGTTCCCATCCGGGCTCTCCAGCCCGGCCGCTTCACCCTCGTTCCCATCCGGGCTCTCCAGCCCGGCCGCGAAAAAAGAAAAGCCCATCTATGATGGGCTTTTCTTTTGCTACCTGGCGAAAAAGTAAATTCGGGTCAGCACCTTGGCGGGATCGGGCGCCGTGCCGGGATCGGTGACATATTCCTCGAGGATCGGCATGCTCTGTCTCAGATTGTTCCGGGCGAAGTAGCGGTCCATGGCCTGGTAGGCCAGCATCGACCGATCGTATGGTCCGTAATAATCAATGACGAAGGCCCGGGCCTTGGGCAGTGTGACGAGTTCGATACCCTCCCCGATAGCCTTCGGGCCGGAGATGGGCAGGGCAGCGGCGATCTCGGTGGTTTGCGTCTTCTCATCCCAGGTATAATAGAGGCCGCAGGGGGGACCGGCCATCGTCAGGCCTTTGCTGGCGGTTGCCGCCATGAGGCGGCCGAAGGAGGCCGTGAAAAAGTCGGGGATCCCGGCTATCGCCACGGTTTGGCGGAGGGCGGCAAAAGTGCGGCCGGGGAAATCGACCGGCGTGACGATATAGGCGGCGATCTGGGCCTCATCCTTTTCGCTGATTTCCTTGAGGGAGGTCAGGCCGCGCTCGAAATCCTTGCCAATCATCTTGTCCATGCTCATGAAGAGCATCAGGATATTCCAGGGAAAGGGATCGCGTCCGAACATGGCCCAGGTCACCTTGCTGCCGCCCGGGGCCGGTGCGACGCGGACAAAACCGTCCGCCTCACTCGCCATCGGGGTGATAAATTTCAGGTGGTAGGCGAGTTCTTCGGCCGGTTTGATGGTGCTGGCCGACATCTCGCCCGAGCCCGATTTCGTGCCGATCCAGCTGTAACTTGATCCGGCTGTGCCATCCACCCCTTTATAGGTGATCTTGAGATCCACATCGTCCTTGCCCCACGGCAGCCACGCCTGCCATTTCGTCCAGTACTGGACATGGAAAAAGACGACTTGCGGGGGAGCGGTCATTTCCATGCTGCGCTCGACCCGATAGGACTTGGGGGCGATGAGCCCGAGGATGACAAGGAGGGCCGCGAGGCCGACGATAATGTAGAGCAAGAATCGTAGAGCTTTCATAAAGACCTCCTGTTTGGATTCAGATTCGGCTGGTAATGTAACACGGCCGGAGAAAGGATTCATCCGTCCGGCCGCCGCACGATGGTCAAGGTGGGCCGACCGCCGTATTATTCGGCATCAGGCACCTGCCAGGGTTCTGCACCTCACCAACCGGTATAAAATTGGTATTGACAATGATCCGACAAAATCGTATACTAATAGTATGAAGGAGGTATAACTATGGCCACAGCAAAAACAGCAATCTCCATCCAGAAGCCGCTTCTGGACAAGGTCGACACCCTGGCCAGGGATCTCTCCCTCTCGCGCAGCAAGATATTTGCTCTTGCGGTCGAGGCCTATTTCGAGCAGCTGCAGAACCGTATCCTGCTGGAACAGATCGATGCCGCTTTTTCCGATCCTGATCCGGGGGAGCAGGGCTATTTGGCGCACATGCGGCGCCGGCAACGCCACCTCCTGGAGGATAATTGGTGATCAAGCAGGGTGAGGTGTACTGGATCGCTATGGAGCCGCCAACCGGATCAGGGCCAGGGTATCGCCATCCGCACGTTGTCATCCAGAACAACCTCTTCAATGCCAGCAAGCTCCGCACCGTGGTGGTCTGTGCGCTGACCTCCAATTTGCAGCGCGGTCGCTCCCCGGGCAATGTGGTCCTGAAACGGGGTGAGGCTGGCCTGCCCCGCGCCTGCGTTGTCAATGTAACGCGGGTTTTTGCGGTGGACAAGGCTGAGCTCAGTGAAAAAATCGGCACCCTTTCCGATGAAAGGGTCCTGCAGGTTCTTGAGGGCATCGATCTGGTGATGCGGCCCAGAACCCCCTAAAACGAAAGCGGATCGACGAATGAATCTCTATGCGCTGATCATCCTGGCCGCCTTGCTGGCCCAATTCATCCTGAACGGCGTGGCGCGGGGGTTGAACCTCTCCACCCTTACGGCGGCGCTGCCCGACGAATTCACCGGGGTTTTCGATGCGGAGGCCTATGCCAAAATGCAGGCCTATACCCGCGCAACCACACGGTTCGGATTCATCACGGCCACCTTTGATCTGGCCGTGCTGCTGATCTTCTGGCTGGTGGGGGGATTTAACGCGCTCGATCAATGGGTGAAGGGCTGGGGATGGCCGCCGCTGGTCGACGGTCTCGTCTATATCGGAATGATCATGGCCGGCTCCAGTCTGCTTTCCCTGCCCTTCTCCAGCTATCAGACCTTTGTCATTGAAGCGAAATACGGCTTTAACCGGACCACGTTCAAAACCTATCTGCTTGATCTGGTCAAGGGCCTCTTGCTGGCGATCGTTCTGGGCGGGCCGCTACTGGCGGGATTGCTCGCCTTTTTCCAGTATGCGGGGGTCTGGGCCTGGGTATACGCCTGGCTGGTCACAACGGGGTATTCGCTGTTGGTGAGTTTTATTGCCCCGGCCTGGATCATGCCGCTGTTTAACAAGTTTACGCCTCTGGAGGAGGGTGCGCTCAGAACGGCGATTCTGGCGTATGCGGAAAAGGTGCGTTTTCCGCTCAAGGGGATCTATGTGATGGATGGCTCAAAGAGGTCGAGCAAGTCGAATGCTTTTTTTACCGGATTTGGCAAGAACAAGCGTATCGCTCTTTTCGATACGCTCATCGAAAAACAGACCACCGACGAACTGGTGGCGGTTCTGGCGCACGAGATCGGCCATTACAAAAAACGGCACATCCTGACCGGGATGCTGTTGAGCATCCTCCACATGGGGATCATTTTTTACCTGCTGTCGCTCTTCATTCGCGTCACCGGGCTGCAATCGGCGTTCGGCATGCAAGAGGTTTCGCTTTACGCCGGGCTGCTCTTTTTCGGGCTCCTCTACTCCCCGGTCGAAATGATCCTCGGGCCACTGCTGAACGCCCTGTCACGGCGGCATGAATATCAGGCCGACCGCTTCGCCGCGGCCTCCGGTTTGGGCGCGCCGCTGATCACCGCACTCATAAAGCTCTCACGCGACAATCTCTCCCATCTCACGCCCCATCCTTTTTATGTCTTCCTGCACTATTCCCACCCGCCGGTGCTGGCGAGGATCGCGCAGCTGCGCTCCGCGCATCCGGCCTGAGCACGTCGCAACCAACCAGATTCACTGTGCTGCTACAGAGCTTCCCCCCGGATTCCCAACTGCTCCATCTTGCGATAGAGGTGGGAGCGGTCGATGTCGAGGGCGGTGGCGGCTTCGGTCATGTTGCCGTGGAATTCGCGCAGGGTCGCGAGGATGAAGGTGCGTTCAAAGTCTTCGCCGATGCAGGGCCTGGGCCACCAGCCCCTTGCCGGTGCCGTTCTCGCCGGTGATCAGCACCGGGGTTGGAGTTGGGGCCAGGGCATCGATCAGGCCGAATACCCGCTGCATAGCGGCGCTGCCCTTGTTCCGCGCCTCGATACGCCCATCTCTCCAGAAGACGATCAGTTCGTCGATTTCGTCACCGTCCACATCCAGGTAGCACGATTCATCGAGCAGGCTGCTGTCGTACTCTTTGCGGGCGATCGTGCGCATCTGAACGGGATCCCAAAAGGCGATCACGCTTTTTTCTGGAACGTTTTTGTTGCGGCTCATCTTGATCAGCGCCCGTAAAAAGTCAAGCAACAAATGCTTGCAAATGGCGACAAATCTTGTTAAAATGCGCCAGGCGGCGCAACTCGTTGCGCCGCCAGTTCGCGAAAAGCTGTCGGGTGATCTCGCTGCGGAGGTTTGGATGAAAGGGTGCAGAACGTTTTTTTTACTGCTGATCACGGCCGCTGCGGGATGGAGCGGCGAACTTGAGGTGCTCTCCGTAACCCCCAAGGGCTCTGTCGGCGCTATCACCGACGCCCTCAGCATCGTCGTCACCTTCAGCGAGCCGATGGTCGCCCTCAAGGCGACGCCGGAGGGACTGGCCTCAGGGCCGTTGCAGATCACCCCCGCCATCAAGGGCAAATACCGTTGGATGGGGACGAGAACCCTGGTCTTCACTCCCCTCGACACCCTGCCGGTGGCGACGCGTTTTGAGGCGACTATACCGGCGGGCACTAAAGCCCTGAGCGGCGCCCAGCTCAGCCAATCCTTCTCCTGGAGTTTCGAGACCCTCCGTCCGCTGCTGTTGCAGTCGGAGCCCGAAAACGGGGAGCAGGGCTTCGACCCCCGCGGCCTCTTTTTTCTCTGTTTCAATCTTCCCATGGATCCGGCCCGCATCGGCGAGCGGATCGCCCTCAGCGATGGCGTGCGTGCCCTCCCGATCCGTCTGCGCCCGGCCACGCTTGAAGAGATTCACCGTTCCTGGCGTCTCGGCGAGGACTCAACCCGGGTCATCGCCGTCGTCCCGGCGGCACCGCTGGCGCGCAACAAGAGTTTCGCCCTCAAACTCCTGGCCGGGCTGCCGGCTGGGGCGGGATCGCTCGGCCTGGCGGAGCCGCGCACCATCTCCGTCACCACCGTCGGGGATCTCTGGTTCAAGGGGGTCTCCTCCGGCCGCCAGGAAGAGCAAGGGCGCATCACACCGGTCAGCGGCATCGAATTCCAGTTCAGCAACCGCGTGACCCCGGCCGAGCTGATCCAGCATCTCAAGTTCCAGCCCGAGGTCAAAATCCCCGAGGTCTATGCCGAGCGCACCTGGGCAAGCGGCGATGTCCGCCTCAGCCTCGATTTTCTTCCCGAGACCATGTATCATTTTACCATCGATGGCGGACTGCAGGACACCTACGGCAACCGCATCCGCAGCGCCGTCGCTGACAGCTTCAGGACGGCGGCCTACCCGGCGCGGGTCTCCCTCAACACCGGACCGGGCGTGCTGGAAGCTTATGGCGATCGCAATTACCCCGTCTTCTTCGTCAACAAGGAGCGCGTTCGCGTCCGGCTGGGGATGGTGGCGCCCGACCGGCTCATTCCCCTGCTGCTGTCGCCGGAGGACATTTACGGACGCGCCAAGCCGCTGCCCGATTCGCTCTTCATGATCGACAAAATGTGGGAGGTCAAACAGCCGCGCAACGTCAAAACCGCCCAGCCGCTCAAGGTCGACTGGGTTCTTGGCGGCCGCAAGACCGGCGTGGTCCTCTCCGAGATCGACGATCTGACCACCGATCCCGAAATCCCGGTGCGCTGGAACCGCATCCTGCTGCAGGTGACCAACCTCGGGGTTTCGGCCAAATTTTCACCCCTCAACAATCTGATCTGGGTCACCAACCTCAAGGACGCCACGCCGGTGGCCGGAGCGCGCGTCGAAATCCGTGATGACGGCAACCGCATGCTCTGGAGCGGCAATACAGGCCCCCTCGGCCTCTGCGAGACGCCCGGCTGGCGCGAACTGGGCATCGCCGCAACCCAGCCCTGGGAGAAACCGCGGCAGTGGGTCTTTGTCTACAAGGAGCAGGATTTCGCTTACAATGCCTCCGACTGGGGCACCGGCATCTTCCCGTACCGCTTCGGCATCGAGTATGAGTGGAATCCCGAGCCGGTCAAACATGCCGGACTGATTTTTACCGAGCGCGGCCTCTACCGCGCCGGCGAGACGGTCCACTTCAAGGGCATGCTGCGCGAAAAACTCTACCACGATTGGGGCATCCCGAAAAGGAAAACCTGCCGCCTGCGCATCAGCGACAGCCGCGGCAACCTCCTGGTCTATCAGGATGTCCACCTCTCGGAATTTGGATCCTTTGCCTATGATCTCCAGCTGGCCGACGGGGCGCCTTTGGGCTACTATTATGCCAATGTCAGTGATCTGCCGGACAGCAGCGACACCGAGGGTGAGAATTACATGAACACCAGCTTCCGGGTGGAGGCCTACCGGCCCGCTGAATTCTCCGTGCAGGTGCACAGCGCGGCGCCCTCTTTCCTGCTCGGCGACAGTGCCGTGGCCCAGGTCTCGGCTCATTACCTCTTCGGGGCCCCCCTGGCGGGACAGCAGGTGGCCTGGAACGCCTATCTCGACCGGGATGCCTATCAGCCGCAGGGCCATGAGGGCTTTATTTTCGGCCTCGCGGAATGGTACGAAGAGGGCAGCGAAGAGTTTCCCGGCCGCGTTCTCTCGCAGTCGCGTGCCACCCTGGATGCCCAGGGCGGGGCCCGCTTCGCCGCGGCCGTGCAGGCGCCCGGTACCGATTTCCCGCTCTCCCTCACGGTCAGTGCCGATGTCACCAGCCCCGGCCGTCAGGTGATCGGGGCCAGTGAACGGATAATTATCCATCCGGCCTCCTTCTATATCGGCCTCAAACCGGCGACGACCTTCGCCGAATCCATGAAACCCCTGGCCTTCGAACTCATCACCGTCACCCCCGAGGGCGAGGCAGCGCCGGGCAAAAACGTCGAGGTGCGCCTAGTCAAGCGGCAGTGGCACTCGGTGCGCAAGGCTGGTCTCGGCGGCCGTTATGAATGGCTGAGCAAGGCGGTCGATACTCCGATGGACTCGACTGCGATCGTGACGACCGCCGCAGGTGTCTCCCGGAGTTTTACGCCCGGGGAGGCGGGGGTCTATTACCTCGAGGCCAGCGGACATGAGGGGGCGGGCCGGGCGACGCGAACTCAGGCCTGGCTCTACGTCACCGGCAAGGGCTATGTCGCCTGGATGCGCGAGGATGACGATCGCATCGAGCTGGTGGCCGACCGCAGCAGCTACAAACCGGGACAGGTGGCGAAGGTGATGGTCAAATCGCCCTTTGAAACCGCCCAGGCCCTGGTGACCCTCGAGCGCGAAGGGATCATGAGCCAGCAGGTGGTCACCCTGACGGGCAGCACCCCGATGCTCGAGATCCCGCTGACGCGCAAGCACTTGCCCAACGTTTTTGTCTCGGTCATCCTGCTGCGTGGCCGCGCCGGCAATTACATCTTTTCCGAGGAGGGCGAGGATGTCGGCCGCCCGGCCTTCAAGATCGGCTATGTCAATCTGCCGGTCGATCCCGGAGAACAGCATCTCAAGGTTGCGGTGAAGGCCGACCGCACCGATTATCTCCCCGGAGCGACGGTGACCCTGGATGTCGACGTCAAGGACGCGGCCGGCGAGCCCTCGGCGGCCGAGGTCACTCTAGCGGTGGTCGACCGCGGCGTCCTTAACCTGATCAATTATGAGCTGCCCGATCCCTTTGATGCCTTTTATGGGAACCGTCCCCTCTCGGTACAAACCTCCGAGACCCGGCTCCACATCGTCGAACAGCGCAATTATGGCGAAAAGGGGGAGAAGCGCGGCGGCGGCGGCGCCGAAGGCTATGGCAGCGAGATGGATCTGCGCAAGAATTTCAAGGCCACCGCTTACTGGAATCCGGGCCTTGATGTCGACGCCACCGGCCATGCCCGCGTCACCTTTAAGCTGCCGGATAATCTGACCACCTTCAAGATTATGGCGGTCGCCAACTCGATCGCCTCCGAGTTCGGCTACGCCAGCAGTGAGCTCAAGGTCAACCAGCCCCTGATGCTCCTGGCCAGCTTGCCGCGCTTTGCCCGCATCGGCGATACCTTCGAGGCCGGCGCGGTGATCCACAACTATTCCGCAGAGACGGGCACGGCGACCCTGAACCTGGAGGTCAGCGGGCTCGAGCTGCTGGGGAGCCCTGCCGTCACCGTGACTGTACCGCGGAGCGGCAGCCAGGAGGTCCGCTACAAGTTCAGGGCGGCCAGGGAGGGAAAGGCCCTCTTCCGGTTCCGCTGCCAGATGGCCGGCTTCAGCGACGGCCTCGAGCGCTCCATCCCCGTCCAGGCCCCGGGTGTGCGCGAGTCGGTGGCCCTCTATCAGCGCGCCGACGGTCCGGCCGTCCAGACTCTCGAGATCCCGCAAGAGGCCTACAAGGAGCTCTCGACGCTGGAGGTCTCGCTCGCCTCAACCGCTCTCTCCGAGCTTTCCGGCCCCTTTGAGTATCTGATGTACTATCCCTATGAATGCCTCGAACAGCGGCTCTCCCGCGCCCTGCCGGTGCTGGTCTCCGGCGAACTGGTGGAGGCGTTCGGACTGCAGGTCAAGGGCGTCAAGGAGTACAAAGCGATCGCCCGGGGCGTGCTGGCTGACCTCGGCCGCTTTCGCACCGATGAGGGCGGCTTCGCCGTGTGGCCCGGATCGAATTACAGCTCACCGTACGTCACCGCCTACGCCGCCTGGGCCATGACCCTGGCCAAAAAGGCGGGATACGAGGTGGACGAGGAGCTTTTCGCCGGCGCGCTCACTTTTCTCAGGAATGTCCTCGACGGCCAGTTCTATCAAACCACGCCCTACAACGAGGCCTCCTGGCAGACCACGCACGCCCTGATGCTCTATGTCCTGGCGCTCAACGGCCAGGCCGATGCCGGGACGCTCGATCGCTTGCTCGCCGACAAGACGCCGATGACGACCACCGGCAAGGCGTGGCTGCTCAAGACAGTACATGCCCTTGGCCACAAGGATGGCGCCCGGGCGCAGCTCACCCAGTCCCTGCTCAACAAGATGCGCGTCTCGCCGGCCGAGGTCCATTTCGCCGCCGAGAACGAGGCCCCCTGGATCTATGATTCCGATGTCCGCACCACCGCCGTGGTGCTGCAGGCCCTGCTCGAGACCGGTGCGCAATTCCCGCAGGCCGAGCAAGCCGTGGCATGGCTGATGACCGAGCGCCGCGAGGGACACTGGTCAAATACCCAGGAGAATTTTTTCGTCCTTTACGCGCTGTCGGAGTATTTCAAAACCTACGAGGCAGCTGCACCGCAGTTCACGGCGCGCGTGCGCCTCGCCGGGCAGGAGGTGATGAGCACCCTCTTCTCGGGCCGCTCGACGGCGGTGGAGCGCAAGACGCTGCCGCTCTCCGGCTATCGCGACAAAAAGGTGCAAACCGAGATCAGCAAGGAGGGGACGGGGACCCTCTATTACGGCCTGCGCATGAGCTATTATCCCCTCGAGTACAATGATCTGCGCGAGGAGGGGATCACGGTCTTCAAGGTGATGGAACCGCTCACCTCGGGACGAAGCGATGCCTCCCAGGTTCCGGCCGGCGAAGTCATCAAGGTCACGCTGACGGTGGTGGCGCCGCAATCGCGCCACTATATCGTGGTGGACGATCCGCTCCCGGCGGGCATGGAAGCGGTCAATGCCACCTTTGCCACGACCAGTGCGGCTACGGCACGGCTGGAGGAGGGGGGGCCGAGCGAGAATGACTGGTGGTTTGGTTTCACCCATGTGGAAAAGCAGGACGATCGGGTGCTCTTGTTTGCCGATTGGCTGCCGGAGGGAACGCACACCTATACCTATCTGATGCGCGCCACGACTCCCGGCACGTTTACGCTGCCGCCGACCCGGGCTGAGGAGATGTACCGGCCCGAGGTCTATGGCCGGACGATGGGAGCAAAGATCCGCGTGGAATAGGCCCGCCTGGATTCCAAAAATATCGTACCTCCCCGAGCGGACTGCTGAAAATACTCTCGGGCTGCGGAGAAAGCGCGCGCGGGCTTGGTAAATCTCGCTCTCATCCAGCCCGGGGGGCGCGAGTTCCGATCGGTGCGGCGCACGCATGCTTTCGCCTAAATGAAAAAGGGCGGCCACTGGTTGCAGTGTGCCGCCCTTTGTTGCGTGCGCCAGCCCGAAACGGCCGGGGTGTGCATTCAAATCATTCGCTCACGACACTGGCAATAACCAGCGCTCCGCCAGCCATTGCAACATCTTTCAGCAAACTGATCATCGACATCTGCATGGTCTGCGGATTGAGCATTCCCGGGATATGCAGGGTCACAATAAAGAAACCCAGCAGAGCGCTGAGCAGCACCGCCGCCAGTTTGGCGAATTTTTGGGCGATGATGGCCACACCGGCTGCGATCAGGGCCAGGCCAGTAAAGTAGACCCAGAAAACGCCACCAGGAATGAATGAAGGGACCATTCCGGCCATTGCCTTGGCATAGACCAGGTGGTTGATGCCGAACACAACAAAAGGCAGGGCAAAAACGATTCGACCAACGGTTGTCAGGGATTTCATTGGGGGATTCCTTTCTGTTTATTTTTGATTTGATGAGGCCAATTCATCCGCGCATCTGATCGAGGAGCCGGCTGGTCTCCTCCGCCTCTGCTTCGCTCAATCCGGTCACTCCCGCATACCAGGATTCCAGTATCCGGTCGATCCGGGCCAGCAGGGTCATGCCTTTTTTTGAAATGGTCACTTCGCAGGTACGCCGGTCGGTGGTGCCCGGTTTGCGCTGCAGCAGCCCCTTGAGACGCAGCCGCTCAACCAGCCGGGAGACATCCGGCTGCCGGTCGAGCATCCGCTCCTGCAGCAAACCGAGGGAGGCGGCGTGTGGCGCCTGGCCCCGGAGGATGCGCAGTATGTTGAACTGCTGCAGGGTGATATCAAAGGGCTTGAGCAGGGCCGAGTGCTGGTCGCGCAGCCGGTTGCTGGTGAAGAGGATATTGATTACCAGTTTGTGACGGGCGCTGGTGAATTTTTCCTGCCGGATCTCTTCTTCGATGCGCATGTAGTATCCTTATTTTAATGTTATAACATCTATTGTTATAACTGTATTCCCGTGGTGCGATAATTTTTTTAAGATCGGGCGGAGTGTGATTGCCGCGGCAACAGAGCGGGAGAGGTTGGGCTTGATACTGCTGGCCATACCGGCGGGACTGTAAAAGGTGTGATTGCTGCGGCAACAGAGCGGGAGAGGTCGGGAGCGAGGGCGGTTGTTTGCAGGGACCAGGGGGGCCGGTTGGGCGGCGCGGATCAGCAGCGGGGGCAGGATGGCGGCGGGGGTGTGGCGGCCCCCGCCGTATCGGGGTGCAAGGAGCCTTCTCAGGTGTCCTGAACCGTGGCGAGACGCGCTGACCCGTCCCGGCTCTTTTTCAGGGCGACAAGGACACCGGTCAGTGTCTTGACGACGATCTCGCCGAAGATAATCTGGACCAGCATCAGCGGCCGGAAGACGCCGAGAAACGCAACCAGATTGAAAATGGCGCTGTCGATGGGGATGCTCACGGCATTGGAGCCGGCAACCCGCTGCAGCCAGGGCCGGCTCAGCAGCTTCTGGTAGACTTCGGTATCGGCGGTCTCCGAAAGGACGATCGCCAGAAACGAGGCGGTGATGATGCGCCACGGCACACCCAGCAGGGCACATTCGATGACCATGCCGATGGCGGCCACGGCGATCATCAAATAGACCTTGCCGCGGCCATGGCGGTGGACTCGATCCCGCTGGGTGAAGGTGACGCCAAAGATCAGGGTGCCCACCGAGACCATCCCGAAGACCGGAAAGGGGATGAATAGGGTGGCGGTATAGTTGGCCAGCCAGACAGCGAGGCAGTATATGATGGCGTTGATCAACACCAGGCTCCTCTCATTCGCCCGCTAAACCGCGTTTCTCGAGCAGAGGCTCGATACCGGGTTCGCGGCCGCGGAATTTTTTGTACAAGGTCATCGCCTCCTCGCTTCCGCCTGCCGAGAGGATGTATTTGCGGAAAGCGGAAGCCGTAGCCGGATCAAAGAGGCTGGTCTCCTTGAAGGCCTGAAAGGCGTCCGCGTCCAGCACCTCGGCCCAGATGTAGGCATAATAGCCGGCTGAATAGCCGCCGGAAAAGATGTGACGAAAATAGGAGCTGCGATACCGCGGGGCGATCTCCGGCAGCAGGCCGATGCGGGCGAGGGACTGCTCTTCGAAGAGCGACGCATCGTGTTCGATCGGCTCGCGCAGGGTGTGCCAGTCCATGTCGAGGAAAGAGGCCGCCAGGTACTCGACCGTGGCGAATCCCTGATTAAAGTGGCCCGACTTGCCGATCTTGTCGATGAGCGCCTCCGGGATCGGCGCGCCGGTCTGGTAGTGGCACGCGTATCCTTTGAGCACCTCGGGTTCGAAGGCCCAATTCTCCATGATCTGCGAGGGCAGCTCGACGAAATCACGTGCCACCGAGGTGCCGGCGACCCGGGGATAGGTGCAGTCGGAAAGCAGGCCGTGCAGGGCATGGCCGAACTCGTGGAACATCGTTTCGACCTCGTCCATGCTCAACAGGGCGGGCTTGTCGGCGGTGGGCATGGAGAAATTGCCGACATTGCAGATCACCGGTCTGCGGATACCGCCGAGCTTTTGCTGGAGGCGGTACTCGCTCATCCAGGCGCCGCCGCGCTTGCTGGCGCGCGGGAAATAATCGACCATCAGAATACCTACCGGGCGGCCGTCCGCTTCCTTGACCTCAAAGACGCGGACATCGGGATGGTAGACCGGGATATCCTTGCGCTCGGTGAAGGTGATGCCGTAGAGTTTTTGCGCCACGCAAAAGACGCCATTGCGGACATTCTCGAGTTTGAAATAGGGGCGCAGCGCCTCTTCATCGAGATCGTATTTGGTTTTTTTCACCTTTTCGGCATAGTACCACCAGTCCCAGGGCTGCAGTTGGAAGCCTCCCTGTTCCTGATCGATGATCGCCTGCATGTCCGCTGTTTCCTGGCGGGCGCGGGCCTGGGCCGGCCGCCACAGCTGCTCGAGCAGGGCATAGACGTTCTCCGGCTTTTTCGCCATGTTCTCTTCGAGGATATAATCGGCATGGCTGGGGTAGCCGAGGAACTGGGCGCGACGCACGCGCAGGGCGGCGATCTTGCTCAGCAGGGTCTTGTTGTCGGCCTCATTGCCGTTGTCGCTGCGATGGATATAGGCCTCATAGATTTGCTGGCGCAGGGTGCGGTTTTCGGCGTACTGCAGGAAGGGAAAAATGCTCGGCGCCTGCAGCGTGAAGGCCCATTTGCCGGCCTGGCCGCGCGCGGCAGCGGCTTCAGCCGCAGACGAGACCAGGGCCGGCGGGAGCCCGGCAAGATCCCGGGGATCGGCCACGATCAGGGCATAGGTATTGGTCTCCTTGAGCACATTGTCGCCGAATTTCAGCGTCAGCAGCGAGAGCTCCTGATTGAGGGCGCGCAGCTGCTCCTTTTGCGCCTCGTCAAGATTGGCGCCGCCGCGCATAAAGTCGCGATAATAGCGGGTGAGCACCATGGTTTGCTCAGGGGTCAAGCCCAGGCTGGCGCGCTGCTCATAGATGGCCTTGATGCGGCTGAAGAGCGGGCCATTCATGAGAATGTCATCGGCGTGAGCGGAGCGCAGGGGGGCGGCTTGCTGGGCGATCAGCTGCAGGGCGTCGCTGGTGAGGGCGGAGGTCATATTGTCGAAAACGTTGGTCACCCGGGTCAGCAGCTCGCCGCTGAGTTCAAGGGCATCGATCGTGTTGGCGAAGGTCGCGGGCTCGGGATTGGCGGCGATGGCAGCGATCTCGAGCCGCTGTTGCCGGATGCCCTCCTCGATCGCCGGGAGGTAATGCTCGTTCCTGATCTTGCTGAACGGGGGCACGCCGAAGGGGGTCTTGAATTCCTTGAGCAGGGGATTTTCGGCAGCCAGGGCAGTGCCGATCAGGAAAGCCAGCCCGAGCAGGGCGAGGGTCGTTTCTTTCATGGGATTCCTCTATTGGGGTGAGAATTTCGCGCTGTAAATTAGGCAAAAAATGATAAAGATTCAAGGAGTAATGCGCCGCCGCCGGCTGCCGCAGCGCAGCGAGCGTCATCGGGCTCTGCCCACTGCAGGCCTCTGCACCCCGGCGGCGGGCACCAGCCGGACTGCAAGGCGCTGGCCCGCAAGACTCCGGCTGGCCCGCTATTCGCCGGCCCGCATCCGCCTCCTGCTGGTCCGCCGCATTATATCCGCCCGCCAGCAATGCGCCGGCCCGCATCCGCCCGCGGCACTGCGCTGGTCCGCCCCAGTTGCCGGACTGCAATTCGCTTGCCTTTATGCCGGAATTCCCTTACATTCCAGTATTATCCCCAAAAGATCCCGTCCAGAACCCCGTTCCCTCGCAGCAAACCGCCCTCTGCGGGATCAGCTTCAGCGGGTAGGAAAGGTTTGGCCATGCGGCATCTGACTTGGCTTGTGCTCCTCCTGACGGCAGCCCTTGCGGCGGCGGCCGGCACCCCCGGCAGCGATATGCGCCCGCCGACGGCGCGGGAATGCGAATTCTACGCCAGAATGCTGACCGGCATCAGCAAGGCCATGCCGCCTGGCCCCATGACCTGGCTTAAGGAGGAAGAGACACCCCTGACGCCTCCGGAGCGGATCGCCGCCGCTGCCGCCTGGCATCCGCTGCAGGTGCATTACGCGATCACCTGGAGCAACGCCCAGCGCAAGAAACTCGCTGCGCTCGATGAAAAGCGCACGCTGCGCTCCCTCGGCAAGGCCGAGGAGGAACGGGCCAGGGCGGAGGCGCAGAAAAAACTCGATCAGCTGGTCGTTGAAAAGGAAGAGGCGGACAAGGGCCATGATCTCACCGCAGCACAGGTGCTCGATCGCGAGATCGGCAACCTCATGGTGGAGATCCACCAGATCAAGGAGTTTGCAGAAGACCCGCAAAAGGAGCAAGAGGCCGTCGAGCTGCGGGATACGGTATTACGCATTTCCGTGGAGGTCAACCATTTCAGCCTGCCTCTGCCCCAGACCGTACGTGCCGAATCCCTAACCACACCCACAGCGCCCGCCCTGCGCTTTCTCGACGGCTTTGACAGCGAGGGCCGCTGGCAGGAAGGCGCCATCGCCGTCTTTCTTGGCCCGGGATGGCGGCATACGCAAGGGGCTACCGCTGTTATGGAAACTTCGGAGCCGGTGGGTCTCCCCTCCGCGCAAGCCTATGCCCTGATTGTGCGTGTGCAAGGAGACATCGATCGTGTGCGCAGCTTTGTCCGGGCGATGGATTGGGCCGCACTGGAGAGCCTGATCTTCAAATGAACAGGGGGTGCGGGCAGAGAGACCGCGTGATAGGCTTGGCCGAGTATCTTGGGAACCTGTCTCCCATATGAATATAAACAGGTGCAGACTGAGGGAGGCGGCGCGTAACGTTTTGCCGGCCGCCGGGCGCAGATCCGTCAAATCATCCAAAAAAATGGCTATTTTCGCCAAAAATTACGAATCAGGTGATTATTTTATTGACTTTTACATGCGGGTATGCTATCTTCATTCATAAGCTTGTTTTATATTCCGTTAAGTACATTTGACCCGGACGAGCACGGCAATATTGCGGTTGGGACCCGCAATAAACAGGCACCCAGATCCGGCAGGCTGATACCTCAGGGGGATCTTGAGGACACCAGGAGATGGGACAACAACAATTATTGCTTCTCGTCATCGCCTGTATTGTGGTCGGCATTGCCATCGTGGCGGGCTTCAACATGTTCCACAACGCCGCGGATGCCGCGCAGGTCGATTCGGTCAGTCAGGAGTGCACAAGTCTGGCCGTGAAGGCGCAAGCCTATTACCTGACCCCGGCCTATCGCGGCGGTGGTGGTAATACCTTCTCGCGCTTGACGGTGCAACGCCTCTCACCGGCCACCCCGGTATTCCCTGCCGGGGAGACCGAAGATGGCACCTACGAAATCGAAGTACAGACGCAAACCGTCACGATCACCGGCACGCCGAAACGCTCCAGCGCTGCCGCGCGAGTGGTGACCGCGGTGGTGACGCCGTCGCTCATCACCCTGACCGTCGCCGACTAGGTCGTGGCAGGGGAGGTGCGCACACCCGGGGTGAGCAGGGATCAACAGGAAAGGGCATCCGTGGAAAATGTGCATCTGATCCAGCATCCGGTGCTGGAGCATTCCCTGACACTGCTGCGGGACAAACGCACCGGGACGGAAGAGTTCCGGCACCACGCGGCCATAGTGGCCCAGATCGTGCTGCTTGAGGCAACCCGCAGCCTGCCGCTGCGGAGGAAATCGGTGCGAACCCCCCTCGCCTCTGCGCAGGGCGGTCAGCTCACCGAGGAGCTCGTGCTGGTGCCCGTGCTGCGCGCCGGGCTTTCGATGCTGCGGCCGGCTCTCGACATTCTGCCGCGCACCCCGGTCGGCTTTATCGGTCTTGAACGGGATGAGCGCACCGCTCTCGCCCGCGCCTATTACCAAAAATTTCCCGTCGAGCTGAAGCACAAGCGCATCATCGTCCTTGATCCCATGCTCGCTACCGGAGGCTCCCTGCTCGATACCATCGCCCGTCTGCACGACCGCGGTGCCCAGGAGATTGCCGTCGCTTGCGTCGTCGCCGCCCCGGAGGGTATCGCGGCGCTGCACCGGAATTATCCGGAGGTGGTCATCCACACCGCGGCCATCGACAGCCATCTCAATGAGGCCAAATACATCGTACCTGGACTGGGAGATTTCGGCGATCGCTATTTCGGGACGTGATGGGGGGTGAAAACGAACAAGCCCGGATTTGGTGAAGATCCGGGCTTTGCTGTTTTACTTGCTGTTCGCGATGGTCGAGATTTTACAGCATCCATTTCGCGTTGATGCTGGGGATGCTGAATTGCGTATTACTTGCTTTTCTCGACGGTCGAGATTTTGAAGGGTACATAGAGAGGACAGAAACGGAAGATGCCGGTGAGGAGCGGGATCCAGCCGAGATTCGCCCAGACGCAGTAGGGATTGTGAAAAACGTAGTAATTGACATAGTTGCTGCCCGCGATAAGTGCGCCCGCAACAATTCGGATCCAGCGGTCGGTGGTGCCGACATTGCATTTCATGGCAAGTTTTCCTTTCTCAAGTGCGGTCATCCAGCGGCTAAACTCTTCACATCTAAAATCTTGAAACATATCCGGGCCGCCGCTTATTTCCCGGAGATGCGGTTTCAGGTCTCGGGAAAATGCGGCTGACCGGTGAATCCGGTAAAAATTGCTTTGAAAAAAAGAACAATTGATTATCTTTAACTATACCTTCCGGAGGTGCAGCTGACCTCGGCAGGACTGCCGCAGGCGATCATCTGCACGACCACCCGGTTACGGGAATGCTATCCAGCGTATGAGGGGGTTATGCGCCAGATCGGCCTCACCTATTTCCTCGTGTTATCCCTCCTGACCGCTCAGTCCTTCGCTCTCGATCCCAACAAATTGATCACCCAGTACGACCTCCGCGTCTATACGGCCAAAGACGGCTTGCCGATGAATTCCGTCAAGAAGGTCTTTCAGGATTCGCGCGGCTATATCTGGGTCGGCACCCAGGAGGGGCTGGTGCGCTTCGATGGCGCCGAATTCAAGCTCTACGACAAGAGCCGCTACCCCGGCCTGCGCTCGAATTTCATCTGGGACATCGCCGAAGACCATGCGGGCAACCTCTGGCTCGCCACCCAGGGCGGCGGGATCAGCCGCTTCGACGGGACGCAGTTTACGAGCTACGATACCACCGCCGGATTGGCCAATAATGTCGTCAATCAAATTCTCGTGGCCGAGGATGGCTCCCTGCTGATTGCCACCGAAAACGGGCTGTCGCGCTTCAAGGAGGGGCGTCTCTCCAGCTATAATTTCCCCAACAGAACTAAAAATAGCATCCTCACCCTGTCACAGGATGATGATGGAACCCTCTACATGGGGCATACCAATTCCTGGCTCTCCATCTACCCTGCGGCCGATTTTAAAAGGACGCTTGCCGGGGGAAGCCTCGCTTTGGGCGGATTTTACGCTGCCTGCCAACTCCTCAGTCGTCCCGACAGTTCTGTTGTATCACATATCACTTCCCTTTGCCGCTTGCGTTCGGGTGAAATTCTTGCAGGCACCCTCGATGGGAGGCTCTTGCGCCTGACCCGGCAACCTCCCTATCAGCTTGAACTTCTCTGGTCTCCCGAACCTGAATTTGGATATTATACTGTTCGCTCGATCATCGAAGACCGTCATGGCGCGCTCTGGTTCTGCGCTGATGGAAAGGGGATCGTCCGCTATTATCGTGGCCGGACGGCCTGGCTGACCAGAGGCAGAGGCTTGCCATTCGAGAACGATTCCTTCAGCTTTATTATGGAAGATCGCGAGGGCTCGATCTGGATCGGCGGCGACCGCCTCCTCCGTCTCAGTGACAAGACCTTCACCTCCTGGGGCGCTCCGGAAGGATTACCGCCGGATTATGGCCACTCCGTTTGTGTAAATCAGGCTGGTATGGTATGTGCCGGACTCAAATGGGGCGGCGTCGCCCTGATCTCCGGTTCCACTATCCGCACCTACACCTCAGTCGCCGACTTTCCCAGTGTTGAGATCACCACGGTTTTCCCCGCGGCAGAAGGCGGCTTCTGGGTCGGCTTTGGCAGCCATGGCGTCAGTTGGTTATCGCCGACAGGAGTGGCGAAGCACTGGGATCTCAGAAAAAGCCGGGGGCAGTCAGAGATTAAATCCTTTTTGGAAGATCAGAGTCACCACCTCTGGGCGGGTGCGACTGGTTGCCTCAACCGCTTTGATGGCACCCGCTGGAAACCTTACTGGTTTGATGGCATCCAGCCTATCAGCGCCGCGGTTACTGCCATGCTCGAAATGGCGCCGGATGATCTCTGGTTCGGAACCTGGGGCGCCGGACTGCATCGCCTCACCCGGGGGCGCTTCAACCAGGAGGCGGTCCTGCCCGCATTGCGCCAGGAAGGCATCACTTTGATGTTTCGGGATCGGGAAGGGGCGGTCTGGATCGGCACGGACAACCAGGGTGTATATCGCTATGCGGCGGGCCGGTACGACCGGTACACGGCGCGCGACGGATTGTTCGATGAACGTATTTTCGCGATGCTTGAGGATGACAGCCTCAATTACTGGTTCAGCTGCAACAAAGGGGTATTCAAGGCAGCGAAACACTCCTTTGCCGCCTTCACGGCGGGCACGATACGCCATATCCCCTGTACCGTTTACAATCAGCTCGACGGCATGCGTGAAGCGGAGTGTAATGGACGCCGCCAGCCTTCGGGATGGAAAGGCCCCGACGGCCGCCTCTGGTTTACCTCGATTGCCGGCATCATCTCGGTCGACCCCAACCGTCTGCCTCACAATCCGGTGCCACCGCCGGTCTATATCGAATCCATTGCCTCCGCAGAGAGCCTGTATCTCTGCAATTCCGGCCCTGTCCGGTTCGCCTCCCGGGAGCGCGATCTGCACATTCGCTATGCCGGGCTTAGCTTTGCTATCCCGGAGCGTGTACGCTTCCGCGTCAAGCTCGAGGGCTATGACGCCGACTGGCGGGATGTTGGTACCCGCCGTGAGGCGGATTACACCAATCTGCCCAAAGGCAACTTTACCTTTCGCGTTACCGCCTGCAACAACGACGGCGTCTGGAATGAGATAGGCGCCGCCCAGGCTTTCATGATCCCGCCTTTCTGGTACGAGACCTGGTGGGCGTACAGCAGCTATGCCCTGCTCGGCTTTGTCCTGGTCGGCTGGACCACCCGGAGATGGTATCGCCGGCAATTTCTCCAGCAGCAGCTGGCGCTCCAGACCGAGCACACCGCAAAACTGGAGGAACTCAACCGGGCCAAATCGCGATTTTTCGCCGGCATCTCCCATGAATTCCGCACCCCATTGACCCTGATCGCAGCACCCCTTGAAGAGCTTACGGAGCAAAAGGGCAACGGTAAAACAGCGCTCTTTGCCATGATGCTGCGCAACACCCGGCGGCTGGAACGCCTGGTCGATCAGCTGCTCGATCTGGCACAGGTACAGTCCGGCAAAATCTCGCTGCAGGCGCGGCCGGTGGAACTGCTGCCCTTTCTGCGCACCCTGGTGGCTTCCTTTGAATCCCTCGCCCGGCGGCGCCGCATTGCGCTCTCCTTCGAGCCTCTTGCAGCGGATTTACCGGGGCAGACGCCCCTGGTGGTCTGGCTGGATCCGGACAAAATCGAGAAGGTCCTCAGCAATCTGATCGACAATGCCCTGAAATACACTTCGCGCGGAGGGTGGACCAGGGTGACGCTGCAGGCGCCGGTCATGGCCTCCCAGCGGGAATGCGCGCAGATTGCGGTCGCTGATAACGGACCGGGGATTCCTGCGGAAGTCCTGCCGCACCTCTTCGACTATTTCTACCGCTACCGGGATGAGAACCGCATTTCAGTTCCTGGTGCGGGCATCGGTCTGGCGGTTGGGCGCGAGCTGGTGCAGGCGCACCATGGAGAGATGGCCGTCCGCAGCACGCCTGGACAGGGCAGCACTTTTACGATCCTTCTTCCCATGGGGAGGGATCACCTGAAGCCGGAGGAGATCGCCGGGGAGAGCGTGCTCCGCGACTACGATGGGATGCCGCGGAAGCCGGAAGCCCCCGGAATCGATGCGCTCTCTGCCCCTGCAGAGGAAGAAGCTCACGGAGAGGAAAATGACGGTCGCAGGCGGGTTCTGATCATCGAAGATAATCCGGACATGCGCGTGCTGCTGCGCCATCAACTGACCCCGGCGTACCAGCTGCTGGAAGCACGGGATGGAAAGGAAGGTTTGCATCAGGCGCAGGTCGAGCAGCCGGATCTGATCCTCAGCGATGTCATGATGCCCGGGCTGGACGGTTTCGAGCTGGTGCACGTTTTGAAGAGCGACAGCCGCACCAGCCATATCCCGGTGCTGTTACTGACAGCGCGCGGCGGCGGGGAAGAGCGCCTGAAGGGATTGCACTCGGGCGCCTCCGATTATCTGACCAAGCCCTTCGACCGCCGGGAGCTCTTGTTGCGGATTGGCAACTTGATCCGGCTGCAGGAACAGCTCAAGGAGCGGGTGCGGCAGGACCTGTTGACCCTGGGCGGCTCGCAGCCAGGTCACCCGGTCGCCCCGGCCGACGCGCAGCTCCTCAGTCATGCCATAGCGGTGGTCCGGGACAACTATGCCGATGCCGATTTTGCTGCCGCCGCTCTGGCGCGGCTGATGGGAGTGAGCCGCGCCCATTTGAACCGCAAACTGGCGGCCCTCTCCGGCATGAAGACCAACCAGTTCATCCGCACCCTGAGGCTGCAGCGCGCCGCCGAATTACTGCGCCGCCGGGCTGGCTCGGTCAGCGAGATCGCCTTTGCCGTGGGCTTTAATCATCTCTCTTACTTTGCCGCCTGTTTCAAGGAGCAGTATGGCTGTTCGCCGTCCGATTACAGCGAGAAAGAGCCATCGCCCCAGATCTAAACTCGTTCTATCACTTCTTTGTTATAGATTGTCACTCCTGTGTTAGCATTTTCATAATGCGTTGCTTATCTTGAAAGAGATGACGAGGGGACGTCTTGCTGCTCCGCAGGTTGGGATGCGCGAGGGGGGCATCCCAACAACCTTCCGTTCAATGTACCTCACCTAAAAGAAAAGAGGGGGAAGCCATGAAGATTTGGTATGGTCTGCTCGGCTGCTGTGTCATCCTAATGCTGACCCTGGCTTGTGAGAAGGATTCGACGGGCCCGGAAAGCGGCACAGTTGTGACGGGAGAGAGTGAGGCGGTTGCCCTGGATCTGATGAAGGCATCAGCCTGGGAGGCGGATGCTTCCGCAACCGCGAAAAAATATACGCCCAAGACTTTGCCTTTTTTCAAGCGGGAGGTATTAACCGGCGACATCGTCCATTACTCCTTTCAGGTCAAGGTGGGCGCCGGGACTTACGATGTAATTGGCATTCACCGCGTCGTCAAGGAAACGAAGACCGGCCAACCGATTAAAACCCGGAAAAACCTCTTCCTGCAGCACGGCGATTCCAAGGATTTCACCGGCATGTTCCTCAACGGTGTACGCACTCCGAATGTGGCGGACGATTTTGGCATTGCCATTTTTCTCGCCCGCAATGATATCGATGTCTGGGGCATCGACCAGAACTGGACTCTGGTGCCCGCAAGCGTCACGGACCTTTCCTTTATGAAGGATTGGGGCATCGACAATCAGGTCTCCAACCTGCGCTTTGCCATGGAGATCGCCCGTTTTGCCCGCACCTTCTCGGGCTGCGGCAATAATGCACTTAATTTATCAGGATACAGCAGTGGGGTGCTGACTGGATATGCTTTACTCAATGCTGAAGCCAAAATCTCCAAAAATAAAAGAGTGGTGGCAGGCTGGATTCCTGTCGACTGTCCATACAAATCGAATGATGCCACAGCGCGCGAGGTTTTCACTGCAGCATATAATTCCTATAAAGCCATGGTGGATGCTTCCAATTATGTGGAGGTACAGCTTTTCCCGATCGCAGGCCAGGCGGCCAGCGATAATCCGGATGGTGAATCAGCGATCTTTGCGGGATTTACCAATTTTCAGGCCGCCATGTTCCTGAGCTCAGGTCAAGTATTCAGCCCTTTAACTTTCCACTATTTTGCCGGTGTCCTGGAAGGCGATGCTCTGACGGATTTCCAGTACGTTACCAAGAATGAATGCTGGGATTTTCTCATTGATTCGGTGCCGTATGAAGCGGATCATTTCGAATTGGACTACACTGCCATTATCAGTGATGCGGTACCGGTGCCTTGGGATGATAATCTCAATCTGATCACTGTACCGGTCTTCAATGTCGCCGCAGCGGGTGGAATGGGCGACCTCACACCCTACACCACCACCCTTCTCGGCAGCACGGACGTGCAGAATCTGATTGTCCGTCTTCATCCGGCCGGCGAAGAGGCGATTGATTTCGGCCACATCGATCTATTTATGGCGCACAACGCCGAAGCCCTGGTCTGGACACCGATCCTCAACTGGGTGAAGGCGCACTGACAGATACGTTTGATAGCGGAGTCTGTCCGGCGACGGCCTTGCGCCAGGCGGCGAATCCTTGGTTGAAGCATGATTCGGTGTTGCATTCCTCCATGCCCCATCTCCTCCGGAGATGGGGCATTTTCTTTCTACGGGGAGACGGGGAAAGCGGTCTCCTTCTCTGGAAGATATTGCTTGAATCTGACCGGGAAAATGGCTAATAATATCTGTCAATCTGAATAGAGCCATTCATCTTCCAGGACAGAGCAGTAAAATGAAAAAGGCACTTTTCCCGCTTCTCCTTTTCGCTTCCCTCGCCCGCGCCGCCCTCTATGTCTCCCCCAGCGGCAGCGACCTCAATCCGGGCACCTTCGCCCAGCCCCTCAGGACCATTCCCAAGGCGGTCATCAAGGCGGCCGGGGGCGATACCATCTTCATCCGCGGCGGCACCCACGAGCTGACCGCCAACATCACCATCGGCGCCGACAAGAGCGGCACGGAAAGCCGACGCTCCTGCCTCTGGGGCTATCCGGGTGAGCGCCCGCTCCTCGATTTCTCGAAGGAGGCCCTCGGCAGTCGGGCCTTCACCCTCAAGGCGAGCTGGTGGTATTTCCGGGATTTCGACCTCAAGGGGGCCGGCGACAACGGCCTGCAGATCACCGGGACCACAGGCGCCTTCAATACCATCGAGAACTGCAGCTTTTTCGAATGCCGCGACTCCGGCGTCCAGCTCTCCACCGGCGCCCACGACAACCGCTTCATCAACTGCGATTCGTACCATAACGCCGATCCACCGGATTATGGCGACGCCGACGGCTTTGCCCCGAAACTCGACGTCGGCAGCGGCAACTCGTTTTACGGCTGCCGCTCCTGGGGCAACTGCGATGACGGCTGGGACGGCTACATGCGCGGCGCCACCAACGTTACCACCCTCCTCGAGAACTGCTGGACCTGGGGCAACGGCTGGCTCAAGGACGGCAGCGATCCCGGCTCCCAGGCCAACGGCAACGGCTTCAAGATGGGCGGGGGCGACAACAGCAACCGCGATATGCTCATGCACCATTTCATTCTCAACCGCTGCCTCGCCTTCAACTGCAAGGCCAAGGGCTTCGACCAGAACAACAACGTGGGTTCGATGACCCTCTACAACTGCACCGGCTTCGGCAACCTTACGGCCAACTACCGCATCACCAAAACATTGGCCGCCGGTCAGAACCTGACCGTGAAGAACTGCCTCTCCTTCAACGGCAGCGCGGAGCTGGGCGCATTCGCTTTCCAGGCGAACAACAGCTGGCTCCCGCCTTTTACGGTGACGACTGCGGATTTTATCAGCCTCGATCCCGCCCTGGCCGCAGCTCCGCGCAAGGCGGACGGCTCCCTGCCGGATCTCCCCTTCATGCACCTGGCTCTCGGCAGCGATCTGATCGACGGCGGAATTGATCTGGGACTCCCCTTCCTCGGCGCTGCCCCCGATCTCGGAGCATTTGAGTCCGATTTCCGGTCGGAGGTTGCCCAGCGCGAAGCGACTCCCGCAGGACTCCGGCTGGTGCAGAACTATCCCAATCCCTTCAATCCGGAGACCACGATCTGCTATGCCCTGCTCAAGCCGGAGTGGGTCAGCTTGCGCATCTTCAATTTGCGGGGGCAGATGGTCGCGGATCTCGTCGAGGGCTGGCGCCCCGCGGGTGAACAGCGCGAACGCTGGCGGCCGCAGGGTCTGGCCGCGGGCATCTACATGGCCCGGTTGCAGGCCGGTGACTTGAATGCGACCACGCGGCTGGTGCTGGCCAAGTGAGACTCCGGGATTTCCCCTGGATGCATGCTGCGGCCGGAGCCGAATCGACCAAGTCGTAGAGTAGACTGAAAGAAGCACATAACCCGAGGAGTAGACGCTATGACCTTCCTCTATCTGAATTCCGACCAGATGGGCAGCGGCGGCGACCCGGCATTGGGTAAAAAGCTGCTCAAACTCTTTCTGGAAAAGCTGGCCGCATCCGACGTCCGGGTCGACCTGGTGGGATGTGTTAATTCGGGGATCTATCTGACCTCTGAAGGCAGCGAGGTGCTGGAGAGCCTGAAAAAACTGGCAGAGAAAGGGGCGCGCATCGCCACCTGCGGCACCTGCCTGGATCATCTCCATCTTAACGAAAAACTGCAGATCGGCGAAGTCGGCAACATGGACATGACGATACAGGTTATGGCAGCCGCGGACAAGATCATCAGGCCTTGAAGCCGTTTATCCATACGGTTTTCTGTGAAAAGATAAAGCCCGGGATACGCATGGTATCCCGGGCTTTCTTTTTCACTACAGCGGCGGTTGAAAACGACCCGCTGCAGCAGTATGGCGTTAATGGTCGCTTTCCTGGCCGCTCAGGGTGGCGATCAGG
>Ga0116171_10000409_pt1 | contig 45806 bp, 43 predicted proteins | sample AD_JPNHW2_MetaG_FD_89798 | JGI IMG/M metagenome (GOLD analysis project Ga0116171, IMG submission 89798) | Active sludge microbial communities of municipal wastewater-treating anaerobic digesters from Japan - AD_JPNHW2_MetaG | ecosystem: Engineered > Bioreactor > Anaerobic > Digestate | place... | reverse complement strand
TCTTTTCATATTCCTGCAAGATGGGTACCCATCTTTTAACTATAACCTGCTGTGAGTAATACATTAGGTTCTCCTTTCGGTATTATTGTACCAAAAGTGTTACCTAATTACTGAGCATTTACAGCTGTCCCACTTCTAATCTCAGATCTGTCCCTTTTGGGCGTTGACAACTTGACCCGCGCCGTGGAATTAGGGCGGCATACAGGCGGTACCGAATTAGCCGGACGAATTACACGACCCTCCGGCCTGCCCTCCGAAGCCAAATAGTATTAAATAGTTCGGCGAAGGAGGGAAGGAGGGATTGGCACTTGTGTGGATATCGGGTAGGTGCCAAGGCGCGGTGGACAGATAGAGAGTGGCTTCGCGGATTCCGTCGAGCGGGGAAAGGGATGCCTGAGCACAGCCTATGGAATTACAGGAGATTGTGTTCTTTCGTATGGGGCATCGCGAGGCCGAGCGGGCAAGGATCTCCGCGATAGCGGAGAGAGCGAGGACGAACGCTGAGCGAAGAAATCCTCGCAGGGGATTTAGAGCGCCCCCGGGAGAAAGAACACAATCTCCTCGGGATGCGCGGCCTCGTCCGGAGGCCTCGGCACTCCCTCGGACATTGCGTCCTCGGTCGCAGGATGCCGTACCCCGTTCTGCGCTGTGTTGCGCAAAATCCATAGAAGCATATGCAGTCGTTGCTTTATATTTGCACTTGGCAAAAAAATAACGGATAATTACTGCATATGGGCGCGATAACTATAACTTTTGACGACGGATACAAGGATACCTTCCTAAGCGCGGCGGGATTTCTGCATGAAAAGGGCCTTCGCGCGACGTTCGCCGTGCCCTCGGAACATATCGGCAACACGCTGGAGAACAGGCACGTGATAGATCCGGGCGATATCGCGTCGCTGGTCAGAATGGGGCATGAAATAGCTTCGCATACCGTCTCCCATAAAAATATCCTCGATGTGTATAACTTGCATGGGGAGGAAACCGTCCGCCGGGAATTCTCGGTCTCGAAAAAAGAACTCGAAAAAGAAACAGGCGCGCCGGTTCGGGCGTTCGTTTTTCCTTTTATCGAAGCGAACAATAATAAACTTCTTCGAAAGATCGCTTCAGAATATTACAGCTCGGTGCGTATCACCACGGAAAAGCCGGTATTCAATTATATCCCGTTAAAAGACGCGTCGTGTCTTATCGGTACGGCGTTCACGGTGGATGTCAGTTTGGATCAGATGAACGAATTAGCGATGATGGCCGGAGAACATGATCTCTGGCTCATCGAGGTGTTCCACTTGGTTTCGGATAAGAACACGAAGAGCGCGCATCGCGATGAACCATACCGTTTTTTTACGCATATAGATATCTTTAAGGAACACATTGATTTTATCTCTAAGAACAAGATCAAAACCCTGACACAGTCGGAAGCGGCCGATCTCTATGGCGCAGGATCCCGGTGTTTTTGATAGTCCTCATCGGGACGGTGGTTTTTCTCCTGCGAAAAAACCACCTCAACGCTCGCTCGCGTGACCCGGCTGCGCCGGAAATGTCACCCCCGAATGTTTTAATCGGGGGTCAATGATATTAAGTGAAATGATTTAATGTTATAGATGCCCGATAAAAGCGTTCGGGCATGACATCATTGGAAGAAATCAGAGATTTGTAGGGGCGGACCCAAGTGTCCGCCCAAAGAAATTAGCGTAGGGGCGCGGTTTCCGCGCCCAAAAAAGAGGGAATGATGAAAAATACACACATAAAATTCATGAACGAGGCGATAAAAGAGGCGAAGAAGGGGCTCAGGCAAGGAGGAATACCGATAGGTGCCGTGCTTGTTAAGGGCGGTAAAATAATAGGGCGCGGGCATAATAGAAGGGTGCAGAAAAAGTCGGCGATACTTCACGCCGAGATGGATTGTCTTGAGAATGCGGGGAGACTTAAGGCTTCGGATTATAAAAAGTGCGTGATCTATTCCACGTTGTCGCCGTGCGATATGTGTACGGGGGCGATCCTTCTTTATAAAATTCCTACGGTCGTGATCGGTGAGAATAAGACGTTTAAGGGGCCGGAGGGGTATTCGAAAAAGCGGGGCGTAAAGTTTATCAATCTTAATATGGCCGAATGTAAGTCGATGATGGAAAGTTTCATTCGTGAAAATCCGCGGCTCTGGTATGAGGATATAGGCGAGTAGGATATCTTTACGTCATTGCGAGGAGCAACGCGACGAAGCAATTTCTGCAAAATATACTGCTGTGTACTGCTTAGATGTCGTGCGAGAATCCTGCGCGTTTCGAGAAAAGCCCTGTTATTTTTGTTCTCCCGGCGTTCGCCTATCGCGGATGCGTAATTTACTTCTATCTATTGTGGGCTTTTCTCTCCAATGCTCGGATCTCCGCACGACATCTTCAACCCAATCCACTATTGTCATCCCCGCATGCTTTCGTGTCCGCCGTAGCTATATAAGTTTTTGATATAAAAGCGGAGGTGGAAGGCGGGGATCTATAATATAAAAAATAACGCATGGCAGGGGGATTCTGCGTGCTTCACGTTTTGCCTTTCCATTTCTGATCTCCCGGCGTTTGATTCGCGCTGATGCGTAAAATATTTTTAATCGGATAACGGCAAATCGTTCCAGTACTCGAATCCCCCTGCCAAACGTTTAACTTAACTTTCGCGCGTATGTGCTCAGGCATTCCGTACCCTGCTCAACGCACTCCGCCACAACTACTCTCTAAATGTCCACCGCGCCCCGGCATCCTACGCTTAGGCAACCGAGATGCCGTCTTTGCCTTCGGCAAATCGTGTGGCTTTGTCGGCTAATTCTGTACCGCCTACATGCCTCCAAAGCCCCACGGCGCGGTTTGTGTGAACGAAAACGGCCGGAAATTGTGTCTATAAAGGTAGGGTGTTTGTGTTAACGGGGGCTTGTTTTAATGTATCAAATATGATACACTTGAAAAGGAGACGGAATGCGTTCTTTGGGGCGTTATCTTTTGTATGAAGGTGCCTGTTATTCGGTGTATTTTCATGAGGATGAAAGAGCCCGGTCGGATGTTTATGATCATTACGCGGCCTGTGATGACGTGACGCGCGCGAGTTTATTGTTCCTGGTCAAAAAACTCGGAGATGGCGGGCGGATATATGACACGACCAGGTTCAGGATAGAGGATCGGAAGAACAGGATATTTTGTTTTAAGGCGAGAGACGAGAGGTTCTTTTGTTTCTTTTTGTCCGGGCGGGTCGTGGTCGTCGTTTCGGCGTATAGAAAGAAAAGACAAAAAATGGACGTACCCGCGCTGAAGAAGGCCGTAATGATAAAAAAGCTTTATATGGAAGACATCGGAGAGTGAATATGAAAAAAACGATATTTGAGCGTGAGATGGAAAACCCCGCATTTCGCGGGGTATATAATGAGGTTTCCGCGAAGTTGTCCATAGGCGAGGAGATCGCGAGGCTGCGGTGTATCAAAAAGATGACTCAAACGGAGCTGGCGAGAAAAGTAAAAACCAGCCGTACGGCGATCAGTCGTTATGAGAGCGGAAATTACGAGAGATACAGCTTAGATACATTGAAGCGCATCGCAAAGGCCCTTAATAAAAAGATAGAAATTTCCTTTGTATAATTCCGGAATTGCTGTTGTGCGGTATCCTGCGACCGAGGACGCAATGTCCGAGGGAGTGCCGAGGCCTCCGGGCGAGGCCGCTCCTCCACGCAAATGAAAAGAAGTTTGTATTCTTTCTACCGAGGATCCCCCTTCGCCGAAAAGTCATCCCCGAACGTTTCTATCGGGGATCTATAATATAAAAAATAACGCATGGCAGTGGGATCCTGCGTGCTTCACGTTTTGCCTTTTCATTTCTGATCTCCCAGTGTTTACATAGAACGGGGTATGGCATCCTGCGCGTCTCCCGGCAATTTGTTTAGCACAAATTGCCGGATGCGATGCTCGGACACCATACCCCGTTCTGCTAACGCATCCCGCCACAACCACTCTCTACATGTCCACCGCGCCCCGGCATCCTACCCTTAGACAACCGAGATGCCGTATTTGCCTTCGGCAAATCGTGTGGCTTTGTCGGCTAATTTTGTACCGCCTATATGCCTCCAAAGCCCCACGGCGCGGGTTGTTAGCCCGAGACAACACAAACCGATTGAAATATAAGTCGATTAATGATATGGTGTTATTACGATTTTGATGCAATTGAAATGTGAATTTTTGGAGGTATATGTTTGTCGCAGATGACTCTATAAACCCTTCTTCCGCGTTATGCGCGGGGGAAGGGTTTTTTGCTTAGTGCTATGTTGTCCAAGCGTGAAAACCATTGGTTCTAATGGTTCGAGTGTTGAGGGTGTAGGGTGAAGGGTGTGAAATCGAATCTCGACTTTCGAATTTTGGGGTAAGATGAAAGCTGATAAACGAAACGGGGACAAGTGAAGGATTATAAAGATATTTTTAGACGGGTCGAAAATACTATTTTTAAGGTAGGCAGTAAACGTTTGTCGGAAGATAAGATACGAAAAAATCTGCTGAAATTTAAGGAAACCGCGACAAAAACCTTTACGGATGACGGATATTTTAATATTTTGGTCGATATCCCGTTTTATTCCGGATTCAAGGCAGCCACTGTAACCGCTAAAAGGGATATTATTCATGGGCATTTCCCGGATTATAAGACCGTTGCGGGATATGGGGCTAAAAAGATCCGATCGATCATTGACGATCCCGATATGATCAAAAATAAAAGAAAGATAAATGCATGCGTGGAGAACGCCAAAACCTTCAAAGCTTTGGTGGCTGAATTCGGTTCTTTTCAGAAATATGTCGAGTTTTTCTCTCCAAAAAAATCCATGGATGACATCATGTGTTTAAGGGATGACCTTAAAAAACGTTTTGATTTTTTGGGCGGGATAACAAGTTATCATTTTCTGACCGAGATCGGCATGCCGGTTTTAAAACCCGACAGAGTGATAAGACGTATTTTTTATAGACTTGGAGTTGTGAAAAGCGATGGGCAAAGCGAGGAAGAGCTTAAAAAAGTCGTGTACGAGGGACGGAAATTCAGCGATGCTACCGGCGAGCCGATGAGGTATGTGGACATTATTTTTGTTGCGTATGGGCAGATGGAAAGCGACGATTTTGGTATAGATAAGGGGATATGTCTGTCGGAGAAACCGCGATGCGAAATATGCGGGATAAAAAAATATTGTGAAAGGTAGGTTCCCATGACTAAAGAACATAAGAAATATACCGCTAAACTTATGGAAATAGGGAAAAAACTGGGGTTTTATACGGCCGATGGCCGACATCTTGGAAAGATGTATCACATGGCCAATCCGGACTGTGTTTGGTATATAGATTGTTCCGGCAAAAATGCGTTGATGAAAATAGCAAAAGGCGAGAAAAGTAAATATTTGCCGGTCGTGGCGTTCGAGGTGGCGGATTCGGAAAAAGAAAAAGGGTTAAGAGGCTCGGCGATGTCTTTGCAATTAGCCAGCGCTTCGGCCGGAATAATAGTTCTGGTGGGAAAAGCGAATAACCAGAAAATGAAAACGTACGTGAATAAACTTGTCGGCAGATTTTCTTCAACGCGTTATCGTGTTTGGACCGAAAAAGATGTCGACAAACTTTGTTGTTAGGTCGGGAAGGTGAAGGGTGAAGGGGCTAGGGTGGAGGGTAGAGGGTCTAGGGTGGAGGGGCGAGGGTGGCGGGTGAAATAAATTGTGTCAAGGTGTCATGTGTCAGGTGTCAGGGAGAAGGGTTGGATTCAGAATCGTTCTGAGAAGGTTTATACGAATGAAAAAGGAAAATGAATTAGCTTTAGTTGTTGCTTATTATCTTTCTAAATATGACCGGGACGGGTTGAAAAAACTTGGATATCTAACTTTTAATGATGCATACCGGGATATTGAAAGTAAAATGGGGGTTAAGGCAACTTCAATAAAGAATCGAAGAGATGAATTTGACCCGATACATAATAATGAAAGGGTTGGATGGTATCAGCGGCCGATGAGTCGCAGCAGAGTCAGGATTGTAGAACAGTTCGCTTCAATGCCTGAGCCAACCCTGAGAGGTATAGTATCTGATATTATCAATCAGCAAGGAGAGGTTTTAGTTGTAATGCATAAAGTGCTTAAGGAAGTGTTCGAAAAAGCACCGGGAAAACAAAAAAAGTTTATATTGCGTGGTCCTACTGGTAAGAAAGCTGAAGAATTATTCGCCCGGCATTTTAAATCTGGAGAAAGTTTTCTGATAGGGACATTAAATGATTGTCGCGACCTAGGGTGTGGTTATGATTTTTTGATAGAAAACGGGGATGGTGTCTATTATGTCGAAGTTAAGGGGTTGGATGGTTGCTCGGGTGGTGTTGTTTTTACAGACAAAGAGTGGAGAACTGCATGCGAAAAATCAGAACGCTACTATCTGGTTGTTGTCTCTGGTGTTTCGGGATCGCCGAAGATTGCATACTTTAAAGATCCGGCAGCAAAATTTAACCCTGTAAGAAATATATATACGACAATAAATGTATCGTGGAGTGTGTCGCAGAAGCAGGTTGGTGAGATATAAATGACAGATGTTCATACATTAAAACAGGGAAGTTATAATATGTCGAGGATAAAAAGCAAAAATACCAACCCGGAGCGTGTATTAAGAACAGTGCTTTACGCAAGTGGGGCCAGAGGATACCGAATCCATCCGAAAATTGTTGGTAATCCAGATGTTGTTTTTGTCAGAAAAAAACTGGCGATTTTTATAGATGGGTGTTTTTGGCACAGATGTCCGGATTGTTTTATAATGCCGGAGAATAACCGGGAGTTCTGGATAAAAAAAATAAAATCAAATGTGGAAAGAGATAAAAAGGTTAATTTAATATTAAAACGCTCTGGGTGGAAAGTTATTCGCATTTGGGAGCATGAAATAAGGTATAATTTAAATAGTTGCTGTAAAAGAATACTTTGTGAAGTAAAAAAGGATAAGAATGGCAGTCAAAATACTTGATTTGTTCGCGGGAGCAGGCGGGCTTGCTCTTGGGCTTGAATCTGTTAAGGATGAACAGGGCAAGTCTGTTTTTGAGACATTCTGTGCTGTTGAGATTGACAAATATGCCTGCGAAACTCTGCGGAAGAATTTTGGTGAAGATAAAGTCATTGAAGGGGATTTGACAAAGAAATCAGTCCATGAAGAGGTTATTAATAAATGCCGAGGGCGTGTCTCGGTAGTCGCTGGGGGCATTCCATGCCAAAGCTTTTCATTAATCGGCCCACGTTCGGGTTTCGGCAAAAACATAGATAAATTTAAAGAAGACAAGCGGGACGGGTTGTATAAGGAATTTAAGAAAATTGTCCAAGAATTGATGCCGAATATTGTTATTATTGAAAACGTTCGGGGCATTCTTTCAAAAAAAGATGCTAATGGGGGAAAAATTATCAATCTTCTGGTATCTGATTTTGAGAAGCTTGGTTATAACTTCAAGAATGAAAAAAACGGCAGCAAATATCTTATACTGAATGCCGCAGACTTTGGCGTTCCGCAGGTCAGGGAGAGGGTTATTCTTATTGGTATCAAAACCAGATGGAGGAACGCAGATGTTCCGTTTATTTCGCCGACGCACTTTAATCCGTTGAACAAAGAAGCAAATATATCAAAAGGAAAAAGCCTTTTGCCATATGTGACCCTTGCTGATGCTATAGGTGATTTGCCAAAAGTTAATGCAAAGATAACATATACTGGTCTCGGGAAGTCTGAGATTGAAAAAATAAAGAAAAAAAACCAACACATAAAATGTGGAGAAGATAAGATTTTGTGCGACAAGACAACTTTGCAAGCATATCTTAAAAAAAGCACTCCGTCGGGAAGGCAGTATTTCAGTTTTGTCAGACCCAAGGATTATGATTTCTACTATCATCATGTTTCTCGCAGTCAGCAGGTTTCAGACCTTGAGCTTTTTGACGCCATGAAGGAAGGCGAGACAGCAAAGGAATTCCAAACGAGAGAACCTGAACTTGCAAAGAAACTTATAAAATACGATATGGACACATTTGAAGACAAATATCGTAAACAGAGATGGGATGCTCCAAGCACAACAGTCTTTGCGCATCTTCAAAAAGATGGGAATAGGTTTATACATCCGAAGCAGAAAAGAACAATAACGCCTAGGGAAGCGGCAAGAATCCAGTCTTTCCCGGACGACTTTATATTTTGTGGGCCATTCAGTATGAAATTTAAACAGATTGGGAATGCTGTGCCGCCATTGCTTGCGATGAGAATTGCTGAATCTGTTTATTTCAAATTTGGAGGTAAAATTTGATATGGATAAAAAAATGAATAAAGGATTCGAGATTCTAAGGCCAAGAGCAAGAATTATCAGGACTCTTGGGGATGAACTTATTAGCAGCGAGACTGTTGCAATAATTGAGCTTGTTAAAAACAGCTATGATGCACTTGCCAAAGAAGCAACAGTTAGATTTATTGGCCCGCTTGAAAAAGGCAAAGGCCGAATAGAGGTTATTGATAATGGCAATGGCATGTCATTTGAAACAATCAAAACTGCTTGGATGGAGCCAGCAACAGTTTTTAAGGCAGGAAAGAAGAGAATAACAGGGAAGAAAAGGAGAATTCTTGGCGAGAAGGGCGTCGGCAGGTTTGCAGCTTCCAAGTTATCAGAGAAACTCATTATGATTACAAGACCTAGGGGAAGTGATGATGAGTTTGTCGTAACTTTCAACTGGGGGGATTTCAAGCATGATTTGTATCTTGATCAGGTAAAGTGTTCTTGGGAGAGGAGAAAAGCCCAGGCCATCAAACAACATGGGACCACTCTGGTTATGGAGGGATTGAATACTGATTGGGTTACAAAGAAAAACAAGAAAGGAAAAGATGCGGAGGATATTGATAAACTGTTACAGCTTAGATCCGCCCTTTCAAGATTAATAAGCCCCTTCAAAAGCGATAAAGGATTTTCAATTTTTCTTGATTTGCCTGCTGAATACAAGACTCTGTCCGGAAAGGTGGAAGCCCCGCCTTCTCTCAGTCATCCGCATTATTCAATTAAAGGACAAATACAGGAAGACGGTTCGTATAGTCTGGTTTATGAAAGCGCTGAAAAGAACAAGGAGAATATAAAAGACAAGTTTATTCTCTCTGGAGACCGTCAACCTTCCTGCGGCCCATTCCAGATAGAATTAAGAGTTTGGGACAGGGAATCGGAAAGGCTTGAGCAACTTGCTTCAAAATTAAAACATTCTCTTAAGGATGTGCGAAATGACCTTAATGCTGCAGCAGGTATTAGTATTTACAGGGATGATTTCAGGGTTATGCCTTACGGACAAAGGGATAACGATTGGCTAAGGCTGGATTTTAGAAGAGTTCAGAATCCTACGATGCGATTGAGTAATAATCAGATTGTAGGGTATGTACTTATTTCTCTGAATGACAATCCTGAATTGAAGGACCAGAGCAACAGGGAAGGCATCATAGAGAGTGCTGCATTGAATGACCTGAAAGAATTGATACGCGAGACCATAACTCACCTTGAAATAAGGCGTTACAAGGAAAGGCCGAGAAAAGAGGAAAAGGATGAACATGGTGGTCTTCTTGAAATCAATACAGAGCAGATAAAAAAATTTGTAGAAGAACGATATCCAAATGATACTGAGCTGCTTAAATTAACGCGGCAGACAACAGAAGAAGTCAGCAGGAAGGTAACAAAAGTCAGAGAAGTTCTTGCAAGATACAGGAGACTTGCAACATTAGGTCAATTGGTGGATGTGATTCTTCATGATGGCCACGCTGCGCTGAATAAGATTGATTCAGAGATACTTCTCCTGGAAAGAGAACTGAATAGCGAGGATATAATTAAAAGCAGGGTGAACAGAAACCTTGGATTCATAAAAGGTCAGGCAAAGGTGTTATCAGGAGTTTTTAACCGGATTATGCCTTTGAGTGGTCGTAAACGGGGAGAACCCAGACGGTTTAAGCTCGATGATGTGATAAAGAATGTTTTTGACATACTGGAAAGCGAATTAAAGAAATACAAAATTAATGTAAAACTGCCTCAGAGTGATGTTTTTCTTACGATGGATGAGTCTGAATTTCATCAGATTATGATAAATCTTCTGACAAATAGTATTTACTGGCTCTCAAAAGAACCAGAATCAAAAAGACAGATTGTATTAGAGATAGAGGAGGATAGCAACTATATTAATATTATTTTTTCAGACAGCGGACCCGGTGTGACTCCCGGCAATGAGAAGCATATTTTTGAGCCGTACTTTACCACCAAGCCTGAAGGCGTTGGGCTTGGTCTTACCATTGCAGGAGAGATTGCAGAAGAAAACAAAGGGACTCTTGAGTTGCTCAAAGAAGGGGAATTAAAGGGTGCATGTTTCAGAATCTCATTCTTAAAGTCAGAGGGGGTTTGATAAATGGAATGGCATATTTTATCAGTTGATGATGAGCCTGATGTGGGAAGACAGATAAAAGATCTGCTGGATGGAAGAATCAAAAAAAACGGCGATGAGCTCATAGTAGATGTTGTCCAGGATTTTGATGTAGCTATGCGGAATCTTGACACGATGCTCTATGATTTACTTATCCTCGATGTTTTTAAAGGGAAACCTTCTGTAGGCAATACAGACAGACCCGGTGAGGGAATATTGCAGGAAATAAAGAAAAGATGTTTTATCCCGGTTGTTTTTTACACTGCTTTGCCTCAAAAGGTCAGCCAATACGAAAGCAGCCTTGTCCGGATTGTTCATAAGACATCCGGTGGAGCTGCCAAGCTTAAAGCTGAAATTGTCGCATTGATAAAAACAGGTTTACCTAAAATAAACAGACAGCTTATTGAGCATTTTTCTGCGGTTGAAGCAAAATACATGTGGGAGTTCGTAGAGCCTTATTGGCAGAAATTCGACAAAGCGAGTGATTCAAAATCCCTGGCTTATCTGCTGGCCAGAAGGCTTGCGTCATCGTTTTCGCGGACAAATATTCATAATCTTGTAAATTCTTTTGGTGGCACGACTGAACAACCGTGTGACCCGGATGAGGTTCATCCAATAGAACACTATATATGGCCGGCAGTCGGAGAACAGTATGCTACCGGAGATATTCTTTCAAGAAAAGAAAAAGGAGCGGTTTCTTATTACATTATTCTGACGCCTTCCTGTGACCTCGTTCAAGATGAGAAAAGGACGACAAGAAATGCTGAAAAAGTTCTTATTGCTGGTTGTTTCAGCCTAGCTTCTGCTGCCGAGGTGAAGGAGTGGCAAAAATATAATGATGAGACCACAAGTAAAGCAAAGGATGCCAAGGAAAATCTCAAAAGAATAATCATGAACAGAAAAAAAGACAGATATTATTTTTTGCCGGGAACATTTTTTTTACCAGACTTGATCGTTGATATGGAATCAGTACTGACTATCGAATGTAGTAAATTACAAAGTTTTCATAAGGCGGCAACGCTTGATAGCCCATTTGCCGAATGTCTGCTTAACCGATTTAGCAGATATATGGGGCGCGTAGGAATCCCAGAACTGTATGAAGAAGAAATCGAACGAATTATTGGCAGTACGAAAAAGGGCGGCGAGCAAAAGAAATAGCTGACGACATATTATTAAGGCCGACACCCCAGACACTTTATATAACTATCCATGAGCAATCAAGTTATAAGATAAACATTCCGCAAGATGCTTACCTAGGGGATGGGAAGGGAAAACGAAGCCTGCCAAAGGCAGGCGGAGTTTCCCACGAAGGGGCAATGTCGGAATGAGGTTTTCGGACGGAAACACATTTCCGTCCGAAAAGCGAATGGAGACAAAGATAAATTTGGTGCAGGAAAAAGATTAAGTATTTATCACCAATAAAAAACCTCTCTGTTATCTGGGAATAGTTTTTTATTGGCAGCCCCGAGGGGATTCGAGCGCCTTCGTTCCGCTAAACATATTTTAATATTCAGTAAATTCAGGGACGATTCTGAGCCCGATCCCACCCCCCAAAAAAGTGTCATGTATCATGTGTCAATGTGTCAGGGTTTGTGGGGACGTCCTCCGAACTTCGGAGGACGTCCCCAGAGCCCGCGCCGTGGAATTCGGACGGCATATGGGCGGTACCGAATTAGCCGGACGAATTACACGACCCTCCAAGGGAGGGATTGGCATTTGGGTGGATAGAGAGTAGGTGCCAATGGCGCGGTGGACAGATAGAGAGTGGCTTCGCGAATTCTGTCGTGCGGGGATGACAGTGTGGATTCTGTTGGAGATGTTGTGCGGAAATCCGAGCATTGGAGAGAAAAGCCCACAACAGATAAAAGTAAATTACGCATCTACGCTAGGCGAACGCCGGGAGAATAAAAATAACAGGGCTTTTCTCGAAACGCGCAGGATGACGCACGATATCTAAGAGATAGACGGTAGTATATTTTTTAGAGATTGCTTCGCTTCGCTCGCAATGACAGCACGAAGGAGGAGCGGCCTCGTCCGGAGGCCTCGGCACTCCCTCGGACATTGCGTCCTCGGTCGCAGGATGCCGTACCCCGTTCTGTGCTATGTTGTGACAAAATATTCTAATATTATGGATCCACGATAGAATCATGCGGGGATGACAAGGAGTAGGACACGCATAGAAGAGTTATAAGCTGACATGTTTCCGCTCGAGATTTTTCAGAAGTAGTAGATACCAGAATGCGATGACGACCCATCTGATAACGATAAATACCACCGCCTGGGCGATGATGTGAACGTGCGGATAACTTAGATGCGCGACGAGCAGGACCAGCGCGAAATTCCCGAGTGACGCCGTTAACGCCGAAGTAAGACGGTCCTTACGTTCCGCCAGACCGCAGTAATACCCCGCGAACAAAGATACGCTTACGGCGCAAAAGATGGCCGCGATCGACGGCCATGTAAAGTGTGACAATCCTTTCGGTATGTAAAAGAGAGCCGCTACCGTGACCACGATCACGGCCCATTTAAAAAATATACCGGCTATTTTTTTGCAGATGTCGGATATGGCAGGGAGAGCGGCTCGCAGGATAACTGCGATAATAAAGGGAACGATTGTTAACGGCGCGACAGTGCGAAATATCCCGGCCGGTGAAGCCTTTAGGTCCAGCGGAAAAAAATGAGATATGGCGCCAAGCCAGATAGGTACCGTGAACGGCATGATCAAACATAACCACGACATGATAACGGCCGCGAGAACTATGCGCCCTTTTTTGCTTTCTGTTTCCAACAGGGCGAATGAATCCCCCGGCGCGATCGCGGCGATTAGGGCTATGCCTGTTACGATTATATCGGCGTGAAAGATCTTGAATATCACGGCTGTCATAATGGGCACCGCGATAGTGGTGATCACGGTCATTCGGATGAGCCGCGCGGGGCGGTGTATCTCGTCTAAAAGATCCATCAGAGTTATATTTGAAGATATCGCGAACACGACAGCCGGGAAAGCCGCGTGGGCAAGAATTTCTATGACCTTTACGATAATATTCATGGAAAAATATTACCATCGTTATCCGGCATTTCAAATGATTTGAAAGAAAATCCTCCAAAAATGTGTCTCTAATATTGGAACTTGAGGTGCCAATTTGGCACCTCAAGTTATTAACGAGAAACTTGCTATATGTACCAAATATGGTACACTATAAAGGAGATCTGAAATGCGGCCTTTGAAAAGGATGGAATTACTAAAGGCGGTGGAAGAATGAAAAATAGCAACAGATACATAGGATCGAATTTCGACGAATATCTTCGTGAGGAAGGCTCGCTGGAAGAGGCACAGGCGGCCGCGGTGAAAAAAGTGGTCGCGTTCCAGATCATGAAAATAATGAAAGCTAAAAATATCACCAAATCGGGAATGACGAGAAGAATGCGTATGAAAAGCCGTACGCAATTAGACCGCCTTTTAGATCCGCATAATAGTTCAGTGACCCTTTTAACTCTCGAGAAAGCCGCTAACGCGCTTGGAAAACGGTTGAAAGTTCAGTTGGTTTAACGAATAACTTGATATCGCATTTTGCGACATCAAGTGCACAATATCCGCGCCGTGGAATTCGGACGGCATATGGGCGGTACCGAATTAGCCGGACGAATTACACGACCCTCCAAAGGAGGGATTGGCACTTGGGTGGATAGAGTGTAGGTGCCAAGGGCGTGGTGGACATGCAAAAGGTGATTTCGTGGATTGTGTTGAGCGGGGCACGTAATGCCAGAGCACTGCATTGAAGGTGACAGGGGATGCCCGAGTACCGCACGAAGGAGGATCGCAGGGCGCCCCTGTCACCTAAGTTTTTGATTGTGCGCGTTGTCTGTGAAAGGTGGTTTGTAAATAAAGTTGTTTCAGGATTTGACTGATTATCGTGCTTGTAAAACGCGGGGCGACAATGTAAGATATTTTCGGAACGAAAAGGAAAACGAATGAAAAACAGCGAGATCGCCGATGTATTCTCACGCATCGCCGACATATTAGAGATAAAGAACGAAAATATATTCAAGGTGCGCGCCTACCGGACCGCCGCGCTCAATATCCTGAACCTCCCGAAACAACTGGCCGATATCTACAAAAACGGCGGCGAAAAAGCGCTGGAAGACATCCCCGGCATAGGCAAAGACCTTAAAGAAAAGATCGTCGAGATGCTCTCAACGGACAACCTGAAATATTTCAGCGAACTTTTGAAGGACTTCCCGTCGGGATTCCTGGACCTATTGAACCTGTCCGGCCTCGGCCCGAAAAAACTGGCTAAACTCAGGAACGAGCTGGGCATAGAGAGCATAGATGCGCTCGAAAAAGCCTGCAAAGAGGACAAACTGGCCAAGCTTGACGGGATGGGTGAAAAAACTCAGGCGAACCTTCTGGAAGCCATAACATATTTTAAAAAACAAGCCGGCAGGATGCTTTTCCCCGAAGCCGACGTCGTCGCGGATGATATTCTGGAATACCTCGCGTTATCCAAAAATTTCAAAAAAACCGAAAAAGCCGGAAGCCTCCGGCGCGGGCAGGAAACGATAGGCGACATAGATATACTCGCGGTCGTGGAAGATAGCGAAAAAGCCATGAAATATTTCGCGGAATTTCCCGGCGTCGAGAAAGTGACGGCTACCGGCCCGACAAAGGCCAGTGTTGTTCTGAGGTCGGGCACGCAGGTTGACCTTCGCGTGGTGGACGAGGCGTGTTTCGGCTCGGCGCTTGTCTATTTTACCGGGTCTAAGGCGCATAACATAAAACTCAGGAAAATAGCCAAGAATAAGGGTTATAAGGTCAGCGAATACGGCGTTTTTGAGGAGACGCGCTCCGGCAAGGAAAAACTTGTGGCCGCGCGGACGGAGAATGACGTTTATAAGTCGCTCGGTATGGAATGGGTGCCGCCGGAACTAAGGGAAGACATCGGCGAGATAGAGCTCGCGATGGAAGGGGATCTTCCCAAAGATCTTATAGAGGTGAAACACATAAAAGGCGATCTTCACATTCACACTACCGAGACCGACGGCCGCGGCACCATAGAAGAAATGATCGCGTCCGCCGAGGAACGCGGTTATGAATATGTGGCGATAACCGATCATTCACAGCTTGTGCGCATAGCGAATGGTATGGACGAGAAGCGTTTGCTTAAGCACGCAGAACACGTGCGCAAAATAGCCGATAAACATAAAAAGATAAAGGTGCTTGTGGGTATAGAGGTCGATATTCTGAAAGACGGGAAACTGGACCTTGAGGATTACGCGCTGAAAGAACTGGATATAGTGATAGCGGCTGTGCATTCTAATTTTTCGATGGATAAAGAAACACAGACCGCCCGCATTCTGCGCGCGATGGACAATAAATACGTTAACGTCCTGGCGCATCCGTCGGGACGGATCATAATAAAACGCAGTCCGATGGAGCTTGATTTTGAGGCTGTTTTCAAAAAAGCCCGGGAGAACGGTATTTTTCTCGAGGTCAATACGCACGGGAAAAGAATAGACCTTAACGATGTGCATTGCAGGCGCGCCAAAGAGATCGGCGCCAGGTTCGTTATAGATACCGACGCGCATGAGGTCTCGCATATGGATCATTTGATATATGGCGTAAAGGCGGCGCGGCGCGGAGGGCTTGAGAAAAAAGATGTTCTTAATACGTATCCGTACGAAAAAATGATAAAGATGTTGGAAAAATAAAAGAGCGAAATATGTCCGTAAAAAAACGAATAGACGACCTGCGCAAAGAGATCAAAAAACATAACGATCTCTATTATTCAAAAGGAAAACCTTCTATTTCTGACGGCGCGTATGACGCGCTTATCCGGGAACTGAAAAAACTCGAAAAGGAAAATCCGGAGTACGCTTCGACGGATTCGCCTACGGCGACCGTTGGATCTCCCATACAGCGCGGGTTTCAGAAGATAAAACACCTCGCGCCGATGCTGAGCCTTGAGAGCATAAACACGGTGGAGGAATGCGAAAAATTCGACCGCACGGCGAAAAAAGATCTCGGCGTGGAAAAAATGGATTACATGTGCGAGCCGAAGCTGGATGGTTTAAGCATAGAACTTGTTTATGAAAAGGGCGTTTTTGTCTCGGGTTCTACGCGCGGTGACGGGACTTTCGGGGAAGATGTGACCGAAAACCTGCGGCTTATAAAAAATATTCCGGGAAAGCTTAGCGGTAAAAAAGTTCCGGACAAAATATCCGTTCGCGGCGAAGTCCTGATGCTTATAAAAGATTTTCAGGCGCTCAACAAAAAACAAGCCGAGTCCGGAAAGGATATTTTCGCCAATCCGCGTAACGCGGCGGCGGGATCGATGCGTCAGCTCGATCTCTCTATAGCCGGCGAAAGAAAACTGTACGCGTATTGTTACGATATCCTCTATACCTCGGGTGAAATGCCTAAGACGCACGCCGATACGATAAAATATCTTGATGAGCTCGGTATCACTACCACGCCGGGACATGAACACGCGTCGTCGATAGAGGAAGCGATAAAATATCATAAGGATTCGGGGAATAAAAGGGACGATCTTGATTATGAGATAGACGGCGTCGTGATAAAAATAAACGATTATGAATATCGCAGGCAGCTCGGTATGCGCACGACGAATCCAAGATGGGCCGTGGCGTATAAATTTGAACCCCGTAAAGAAATAACCAAGGTCGAGAATATAGTCGTTCAGGTCGGGCGTACCGGTATCATGACCCCGGTGGCGCTTTTGATGCCGGTCGAGGTGGGCGGCGTGACGGTTTCGCGCGCAAACCTGCATAATATGGACGAGATAGCGCGTCTCGGCGTAAAAATAGGCGACCATGTTAAGGTGCAGAGGGCCGGGGATGTTATACCGGACGTCGTCGAGGTCATAACGTCAAAACGGAACGGCGAGGAAAAGGATTTTCACATGCCGCGTGTCTGTCCGAGCTGCGGGACTAAACTTGAGAAAGAGGATGTTTTTTACCGCTGTCCGGCGGGCCTCGGGTGCACGGCTCAGGTAAAGGAAGCGATAGTGCATTACGCAAGTAAAGGGGCCGTGGATATAAACGGTTTTTCGGATATGACGGTAGACCAGTTCTACGAGGAAGGCCTTATTAAAAGCATATCCGATGTTTATACGCTGAAGCGGGAAGATATCCTGAAACTGGAAGGGTGGAAAGAAAAAAAGACCGACAACCTTTTGGCGGCGATAGAGAAGTCTAAAATTGTGACGCTGGATTGCTTTATTTACGGGCTTGGTATAAGAAACGTGGGTAAACATATTGCGGCGTTATTTGCCGATAAGTTCGCTATCCTTGATAAATTTATGGGCGCGACGAAGGAAGAATTAACGGCGATACATGAAATAGGCCCCGAGACGGCCGACAGTGTGATCGCTTTTTTCGCGAATAAAAAGAACACAGACGAGATAAAGAAACTTTTAAGTTGCGGCGTGACGATAAAAGAAAAGGCCGCTTCCGGGAAATTCGCCGGAATGAAGATAGTGTTCACGGGATCTTTGCCGTCTATCGGCCGCTCCGACGCCCAGAAGATCGTAGAGAAAGAGGGAGGGGAGGCGCAATCAAGCGTTTCCGATTCCACGACCTTTGTGGTAGCCGGCGAGAATGCCGGTTCCAAACTTGACGCGGCGCGCAAAAAAGGTATCAAGATCATTTCCGAAGACGATTTCCTCAAAATGCTCGGCAATCCCAAGATGCCGGAGTCGTTGTTTTAGCATATCCCATACATTAAGTCCTAAGGGCGAATATCCAAGGGGCCCCTTCAAAATTTTAGTGTTTTTTTGAGCTTTTCAGGGTAAAAGGCATGCAAATGTCTGAGCCCCGACGGATAACATGAACACATGGGGGGCGAGTTTTTGCATGCCCCCTGAAAAGCGATAAAAAATACGTTAAAAAATTTTGGGGGAAGGGATATGCGCCCTTCGGACTTTGTGTCCAAGAAGTAGCTATTTTGCCTTTGGAGTAAAGCACGGCGATAGGGCATTTTCTTAATATTTGACACTGATATGCTTAAAGGCTATAATTGTGAGGGTATTTTTGGTATTTTGTTATATTATTAATAAACTAGATATAGCTCGCCCTTCCACGTTGGGAAGGGTGACGTGTTTCTATGCCCGGAGAGGGAGAAAGAATAAGTGTAAAGACTATGGAAGAAAAGAACGAATTGATCGAACAGATGTATAAGAATATGCAAAAGCTCGTGGACGCGGGCATAAGTCCTTTCGGGCAGGGGTTCCCCAATGTTCAGCATGTGGAGGACGTTGTTAAGGAGTTTTCAGAAGGTAAGGAATGCCGTATAGCCGGCAGGGTGATGGCTTCGCGCGTTATGGGGAAGAGCATTTTTATGGACCTTCGCGACTGGACGGGCAAGGTGCAGCTTTACGGTAATAAAACGGCGCTGGGCGAACAGATGTTCGGCGTGTTGAAAGGGCTGGATATCGGCGATATCATCGGGGTGGACGGAAAACTTTTTAAGACGCATTCCGGCGAGAACACGGTGCAGATAACGTCGTTCACGGTGCTTTCGAAGATATTGCGCCCTCTTCCGGAAAAGTGGCACGGACTTAAGGACGTGGAGATGAGGTATCGCCAGCGCTACGTAGACCTGATCATGAACGATACGACGCGCAAGATATTCAAGACGCGTATCGAGATCATAAAATACATCAGGGAATATCTGAACAATAAGATGTTCCTCGAGGTCGAAACGCCGATGATGCATCCGATAGCGGGTGGCGCGGCCGGTAAGCCGTTCCAGACGCATCACGAGACTTTGGACATAGATCTGTTCCTTAGGATAGCGCCGGAGATATATCTGAAAAAACTCCTGGTCGGAGGTTTTGATAAAGTGTATGAGATAAACCGCTCGTTCAGGAACGAAGGGATCTCCACGAGGCACAATCCGGAGTTTACGATGATAGAGGTTTATGAGGCGTATTCGGACTGCAAAGGCATGATGGACCTTACCGAGGGGATGGTCAGATACGTCGCGCAGAAAGTTTTGGGCACGGAAAAGATAACGTATCAGGGTAAGGAGATCGATCTTTCGAAATGGGAAAAGGTGTCGTTCGCGGACCTTATGAAAAACAGTTTCGGCATCAGCGTCGATGATCCGCTTCCTTCATGGGTCGATAAGCTGAAAAAGAAGGGTGTCAATATCGAGGGCGAGAAAGTGAGCAAGACCCAGCTTCTGAATATTATCGGAGATCTTGTCGAGCCGACAGGTGGGGCGCACCCGGTATTTGTAGTGGATATCTTCAAGGAACTTTCGCCGCTCGCTAAAGAGAAAAAGGATGCGCCGGGGATCACGGACAGATTCGAGCTTTTTATGGGAGGGATGGAGATCGCTAACGCGTATTCGGAGCTTAACGATCCGATAGACCAGAAGGAACGGTTCCTCGCTCAGGCTAAGGAAAACCCGGACGCCAAGGTGGACTATGATTTTATTAACGCGCTGGAGTACGGAATGCCTCCGGCCGGCGGGCTTGGGATAGGTATAGACAGACTTACGATGATACTTACGGATTCTCCGAGCATCAGGGACGTAATACTGTTCCCGCAGATGAGGCCGGAATAGATTGATAATGTCATTCCCGATAAAAACATTCGGGGATGCCAGAGTTGCGAGATTCGATGATTTAGAGATTCGAAATTCGAGATTCGATTTAATGTTATGGATGCTTGATAAAAAAATTTGGGCATGACGAAGGATTAAATATGTGGAATGTTTCGTTGAGCATAAGATATTTTTTGGCGAAAAGAAAACAGGGGATAATCTCGTTCATTAATTTTATCTCCGTCATCGGCGTCGCGCTGGGCGTGGCGTCGCTGATAATAGTTCTTTCCGTCATGAACGGGTTTGACCTTGAGGTGCGCGATAAAATAATCGGGACGTACGCGCCGCTTCTTGTCTTCAAGGACGGAGGCGTGGACGATGTTCAGAATATCGCGAATAAGGCCAGGGCCGCGGTGGGGGCCAAGAACGTGGCGCCTTTTGTCACCGGCCAGGCTGTGATACACAGGGACAAGGACGTGGTCGGGATACTTCTTAAGGGGATAGATCCCAAAAAAGAAGGCGACGTTTCTCAGGTGATAAAATTCACGAACGGCGCGGGGAAGACTCTGAAAACTAACGAGATAATACTCGGACGAGAGCTTATGCGGAACCTGAGCGTGTCCGGCGGGCAGGAGATAGAGGTCATAGTGCCGTATTCGTATACCGACATGAAAACCGCCAAGTTTACCGTGGTTGGAAATTTTACGTCAGGACGATACGATTATGATTCGAATATTGCCGTGATAAATATAGCGGCGGCGCAGGAGCTTTTCAGGATGGAGGGCGCGGTTTCCGGTGTGGCCGTTAAGGTGGAAGGGAACGTAGATCTTGACGAGGCTAAAGTACGGCTTCAGAAAGCGCTTGGTTTTGATCACGTGGTGAAGAACTGGATGGACATGGACAGGAGCCTGGTTTCGGCGCTGGCGCTAGAGAAAAAGATGATGTTTTTGATACTCGGGCTTATCATCATCGTGGCGTGTTTCAATATCTGCAGTTCGCTTATCATGATGGTGATGGAAAAGACGCGCGATATCGGGATACTGAAGGCGATCGGGGCGAATTCCTCCGGCGTGAGTTCGGTGTTCTTTCTTGAGGGTTTTTTTATAGGCATGCTCGGCACGGCCATAGGGGGCGCGGCCGGGGTTTATATAGCGGAGAGGATCAACCTGATACTGAATTTTATCAGGGATACTACAGGTTGGGAGCTTTTTCCGCACGATGTTTATTATTTTACGGAGATACCGGTGAAGGTTAGCGCGATCGACGTATGTTCGATAATCTCGTTCGCGGTGGTGCTTTCCGTGCTGGCGGGATTGTATCCGGCGTGGAAGGCCTCGAGGCTGGATCCGGTGGAAGCGATAAGGTACGAATGATATTAAAGACCGAAGGTTTAACGAAAATGTTCAGGCAGGGGTTTTCCGAGGTTCATGCCGTGAGGGAAACCAATGTGGAAATATCGCGTGGCGAGCGTATATGCATATACGGCCCGTCGGGCGCGGGGAAGTCCACGCTTTTGAATATGCTTGGCGCGCTCAATAAGCCCACGAAGGGCAAGGTTATTTTTAACGGGAAAAATGTTTACGCGATGTCCGACAGGGCGCGGAGCGCTCTCAGGAACAGGAGATTCGGTTTTATATTCCAGTTCTATCATCTTTTGCCCGAGCTTAACGTGTACGAGAACGTGATATTGCCGGCGGCTATCTCCGGTAAGGAACACGGCGCGCGGGTGAAAGAGAAAGCGATGGCGCTTCTTGAACTGGTGAAGATGTCGCACAGGATAAAACATAAACCGTCCCAGATATCGGGCGGCGAAGCACAGAGAGTGGCTGTTGCGAGGGCGCTTATAAATTCGCCGGATATACTTTTTTGTGACGAGCCGACGGGGAATCTGGATTCGGAGATGAGGCTTGAGATATACGATCTGATCCGGCGTCTGAGCGAGAGTAACAATATGAGCGTCGTCGTGGTGACGCATCAGGAGCTCCCGGAAGGTTTTGCGGGAAGCGAATATTTTATGCAGGATGGAGTGCTGAGCAAAGTCCGCGAGAACGTGAATGTAGGGGCGGCCAGCCCGCGCCCGGAGAAAAATAGAGATTAGTTGTGTAATGTGTGTGTAAAAGTGTTATGGGTTAGAGTGACACATTGACACTCAATCAAATTTAACAAGGAAGGGAACAATGGGACTTAAAATTTATTTCAACGGGGAATTTGTCGAACAGGAGAACGCGAAGGTGTCCGTGTTCGATCACGGACTTTTGTACGGCGACGGTGTTTTCGAGGGAATACGTTCATACAACAGAAGGGTGTTCCGTCTGCAGGATCATATGGATCGGCTATACAACGGAGCGAAAGAAACAAGGCTTGAGATACCTTTGACGAAAAAGGAATTCGAGAAGGCGATATTGGAGACGCTCAAAATTAACAATTTGGACGATTCGTATATCAGGGCCGTTGTGACGAGAGGCCCGGGAGATCTGGGGCTTGATCCGAGGAAATGCAATAAGGCCACGGTTTTTATAATCGCCGGCAAGATCAAACTGTATCCGGCCGAGTTTTACGAGAAAGGGCTTCCGATAATCATAGCGAAAACGCGGCGTATACACCCGACGGCGATAAATCCGCGCATAAAATCGCTGAATTATCTGAACAATATTCTCGCCAAGATCGAGGCGATAGACGCCGGTACCGACGAGGCCCTTATGCTGACAAACGATGGTTTTGTCGCTGAATGCACGGGAGATAATATCTACTCCGTGAAGAACGGTGTGATCTATACCCCGCCGTGCGAGATCGGCGCGCTTGAAGGCGTTACCCAGAAGGTTGTTATAGAACTTGCTGAGGCGCGGAAAATAAAAGTGAAACGTGTGAAAATGAAACCGAAAGATTTTTTCAAAACGGATGAGTGCTTTCTTACCGGTACGGCCGCCGAAATAATCCCGGTCACTAAGGTTGACGGGAAAAAGATAGGTAAAGGCGTTCCGGGCAAGATAACTCTGGAACTTCGCGAGGATTTTAGGGCGCTTACGCAAAAAGTCGGTGTGGGATATTGATAAGTCAGGTCCCTTTTTACCGGAAGGATGGATTATGAAATGCGAGATGTGTCACTTAAGGGAAGCTACGGTGCACCTTACCGAAGTCATAAACAATAAGGTGGCTAAATTGAGCCTCTGCGAGGAATGCGCGAAACAGAAGGGCGAGGAGATGCAGTCGCATTTCGGGCTCACTGATCTTTTGTCCAGCCTTATGGATTTCGGGTCAGTCACAGACGAGAGAGGGATACAGACCGAATCAACGGTGCAGTGTCCCGTGTGCAAAATGACGTATCAGGACTTCCAGAAACACGGGAAACTCGGCTGTTCAAAATGTTATGACGCGTTTGATAAGGAACTTTCGGCGCTTCTCAAAAAGATACACGGCGCGGATAAACATACCGGGAAGATACCGTTCATGGGAAAGCAACTGGTTAAAGATCAGGAAACGCTGCAGCGGCTGAAAAAGGAACTGCAGATGCTTGTGAGGTCCGAGCAGTTTGAGAAAGCGGTGATAATGCGGGACCGTATAAAAGAACTGGAAAAGAAACTGAACGTTGAGTGAACGGGAGCGTATGAATAGCATAGACGACATGATGGGAAAACATAGCGTGTGGCTTTCGGGCGAAGGCCCGAAAGCGCATATCGTCATATCAACGCGTATACGCCTTGCGCGTAACCTGGAAGGACATTGTTTTTTTCACCGGGCCGATGATAAACAGCGTGACGCGACATTGGAAAAATTATTTAAAGGCGTGAAAAAGTGCGCGAGGTTCAAGGACGGGCTTTTTCTTTTGGTGAAGGACGTCGCGGAAGTGGACAGGGCGTTTCTTGTGGAGCGGCATCTTATGAGCCGGGAACATGAAGCAGAGCCGGCGCATAAAGGTCTTGTGATCTCCAAAGACGAGTCTGTCAGCGTTATGCTAAACGAAGAGGATCATCTCCGCATACAGGGTATAAAATCCGGGCTGGATATAGTGGATACCTGGAAGATGGTGGATGATCTGGATACAGAACTCAGTCAGTATCTGCCGTTCGCGTATTCGTCCAAGTTTGGGTATCTTACTTCATGCCCGACGAACACGGGAACGGGGCTCCGAGCGTCCGTGATGTTGCATTTGCCGGCGCTTGAGATGACGGATCAGATAGAGAATGTTTATGACGCGGTATCAAAGCTCGGCCTTACGATACGCGGTTTTTACGGCGAGGGTTCGGAGACGACCGGAAACTTTTTTCAGATATCGAACCAGGTGTCGCTCGGGCATTCCGAAACGGACATATTGGACAATCTGGAACGTGTTATAAATAAAGTGGTGGCAAAGGAAGAAGATACACGGACGTTTTTGATGCACAACAAAAAGAGCGAGATAGCGGACAATATTTTCCGTTCTTACGGTACGCTGAAAAGCGCCAGGATAATCACGTCGAGGGAAGCTATAAAACTTCTTTCGTCGGTTAGACTGGGTGTGGACCTCGGAGTGGTGAAAGATGTCAACAAGTCGCTGCTTAACGAGATACTGCTTGTGACACAGCCCGGGCATCTTCAGAAAAACGGAGGGCAGGAGCTTACACCGTACGAAAGAGATATAAAACGCGCAGATATGATAAGGGAAAAATTAGGGGAAAAATAAATTTAGTGTCATGTATCAAGTATCATGTGTCAAAGTGTCAGGTGTCAAAGAGATGGTTAGAAATTCGAGATTCGAAATTCGATTTTAAAAAAAATACAGGGGGGAACATGGCGGCATTCAGTAAATTCACGGAAAGAGCGAGAAAGGTCATTCTTCTTGCGAAAGAAGAGGCGAAAAGATTTAATCACGATTATATCGGGACTGAACACATCCTTTTAGGCCTTGTAAAAGAAGGAGAAGGCGTGGCCGCGGCTGTGCTGAACAGTTTGGGCCTTGATACGGAGAATATCCGCGAAGAGGTGGAAAAACTCGTGCAGTCCGGGCCTGAGCCCGTTGTCGCGAGCGATATCCCTTTTACTCCGCGCGCTAAAAAAGTAATAGAGCTCGCGATGGATGAGGCGAGGAATCTGGGGCATAACTATATCGGTACCGAACATCTTTTGCTCGGTCTTATACGCGAGGGCGACGGTATAGCCGCGCAGGTTCTGCTTAATATGGATCTTGATCTAAAAAGTGTCAGGGACGAGGTTCTTAACCTTTTAGGTTCGTCTGTTCCGGGCTATACTCCGGGCACTTCTCCGGATGCAAAAAGAAAAAAGAAAATAACTAAAACTCCGGCGCTTGATTCTTTCGGACGCGAACTCACCGAAATGGCGCGTCAGGATAAATTGGATCCGGTCATCGGAAGAGAAAAAGAGATACGCAGGGTCATTCAGATCCTCGGGCGCAGGAAGAAAAACAATCCTGTTCTTATCGGTGAAGCCGGAGTAGGAAAAACCGCGATAGTCGAGGGGCTTGCGCAGAAAATAATTACGGGAGATATACCTGAGATATTGAAGGATAAAAGACTTATTATCCTGGACCTTGCGTCGATGATAGCCGGTACTAAATATCGCGGCCAGTTCGAGGAAAGAATAAAGGCCGTGATGAAGGAGATAAAGGATTCCTCCGAGGTCATAGTTTTTATAGACGAGATACACACACTTGTCGGAGCGGGCGGCGCCGAAGGCGCGATAGACGCGTCCAACATACTTAAGCCTTCGCTTCAGAGAGGCGAGATACAGTGCATCGGCGCGACGACGCTTGACGAGTACAGAAAAAATATCGAGAAAGACCCCGCGCTTGAGAGGCGTTTTCAGCCTGTTATCGTCGAGGCACCGAGTGTTGAGGACACGAACGAAATATTGAAAGGATTGCGCGACAAATATGAAGCGCATCACAGGGTGACGTTTACGGATAAGGCGCTTGAAGCCGCGGCGAAACTTTCGGATAGGTATATCACGGCGAGGTTTCTGCCGGATAAAGCGATAGATCTTATAGACGAAGCCGGTTCAAGGGCAAGGATATCGACGATGATAGCTCCTCCGGCGTTCAAGGATGAAGAAAAAAAGATAGACGATTTCCGGCGTGAAAAGGAAGAGGCCGTGAAGAATCAGGATTTCGAGAAGGCCGCGAGGGTCAGGGATATGGAGAGGGTCGCGCGTGAGGAACTTGAAGGCAAACGGCAGAACTGGAAATCGGAACAGAATAAACTTACGGTCACGGTTGACGGCGAAGATATCGCTACTATCGTTTCGGAATGGACCGGGATACCGCTTGTGAAAGTTGAGGAAAAAGAATCTGAAAAATATCTGAAACTCGGGGAAAGCCTTAAGGGCAAGGTAGTCGGGCAGGACGAGGCGATCGAAGCGATCGCTCACGCCGTGCGCCGTTCACGTGCCGGGATAAAAGACCCGAATAGGCCCATTGGAAGTTTTGTTTTTCTTGGGCCGACCGGTGTGGGAAAAACCCTGCTTGGAAGGAAACTCGCCGAAGTCATGTTCGGCGACGAGGACGCTGTTATTCAGATAGACATGTCGGAATACATGGAAAAATTCAATGTTTCTCGTCTTGTCGGAGCGCCTCCCGGATACGTAGGGTACGAGGAGGGCGGCCAGCTTACTGAAAAAGTAAGACGCAGGCCGTATTCCGTGGTGCTGTTGGATGAGATCGAGAAAGCGCATCCGGACATATTCAATATTCTTCTTCAGGTGCTTGAAGAAGGAAGGCTTACCGATTCTTACGGTCGCAAAGTAAGTTTCAAAAACACGATAATGATAATGACGTCGAATCTCGGCGCGGACCTTCTTAGGAAAGAAGGGTCGATCGGTTTTAAATCGCAGAACAAGGAATCCGAGACATACGCCGAGATGAGAGAGCGGCTTCTCTCCGAGGTCAAAAAGGCGTTCAAACCGGAATTTGTGAACAGGATAGATGACGTGATAGTGTTCCACGCACTCAACCGCGAGGACCTACAGCAGGTAGTCGAAATAGAAATGAAAGAGGTCATCGAACGGTTGAAAGAGAATAATATCGACGTTGAGATGGATAAAGAAGCAAAGGAATTCCTTATCGGTAAGGGATTCGACAAGGTATTCGGCGCGAGGCCCCTGAAAAGGGCGATACAGCGTTATGTGGAAAACCCTCTCGCTGAGGAGATCCTCTCCGGCTCTTTCAAGAACGGGGCAAAAGTGATGGTCACAAAAGCGCCGAACAAAGAGGAACTTAATTTTCAATTAGTGAATGAAAAATGATAGTGAACAAAGTCATAAATAAGGCGTCCGGGTATGGGCGCAGTACGGTCAACCGGTTTTTCAGTTACATCGGAGGGGTGTCTATTCTTCTGAGCCAGACCCTTTTTTGGTCGATGGTCCCGCCGTATAGAAAATGGAACATACTCGAGCAGATGGGGAAGATAGGGGTGGCGTCTTTTCCCATAGTTTTCCTGATAAGTTTTTTCACGGGTGTTGTGCTCGCTTTGCAGAGCGCTTATCAGATGCAGAGGTTTTCAGCCGAGATGTATATCGCCTCTCTTGTCGCGCTTTCCATGACCAGGGAGTTAGGGCCGGTGCTGACGGCGCTTATTATCGCCGGAAGGTGCGGCGCGGCGATAACGGCCGAGATAGGCACGATGAAAGTCACCGAACAGATAGACGCGCTCGAGACGTTATCGGCGAACCCGATAAAATATCTTGTTGTTCCGAGATTATGGGCGCTTCTTGTCATGCTGCCGATACTGACAATATTGGCTAATTTTTTCGGGATAGTCGGCGGGTTCATTATCGGGATATGGAAACTGGATATAACCACGGCGATGTACATGAAGATGACATTCGATCCGATGCATGTGAAGGATGTTGTGATCGGCCTGGTGAAAAGCGTGTCGTTCGCTCTTGTGATAGGGATGATATCGTGCTTTGAAGGGTTCAGGTCCGAGGGCGGCGCCGAAGGCGTTGGGCACGCGACGACCGATAGTGTTGTGCGTAGTTTTATAATGGTGATAATAGTGGATTGTTTTATTACCGCGCTTTTTTACTTTATGGCGAGATAGAAAATGATAGAGCTTAAGAATATAAACAGGGCTTTTGACGGACGAGTGATATTGAAGGACGTGAACCTGACGATAAAGACCGGCGAGTCTCTTGTCATCATCGGCAGGTCCGGTTGCGGTAAAAGCGTTCTTTTAAAACATATAATCGGCCTTTTACGTCCAGATTCGGGAAACGTGATAATAGACGGGCTTGATATAGCCGCGTGCGATTATGCGCAGCTGAACGAGGTTCGGAAAAAATTCGGCATGCTTTTTCAGAACGCGGCGCTTTTCGATTCGATGACCGTGTTCGAGAACGTGGGTTTTCAGCTGATAGAGTACACGAACCAGAGTTTTGAAAAGATAGGTGAACGCGTTGCCGAATGCTTGAAAATGGTAGGGCTTGAGGGCGTTGAAAAGATGAAACCGAACGAGCTTTCCGGTGGTATGAGAAAAAGAGTGGGGCTTGCGCGAGCTCTTTGCATGGCGCCCAAGATCATGCTTTATGACGAACCCACAGCGGGTATCGATCCGATAATGGGCGATGTTATAACGAATCTTATAAGGCATACGCACGACAGTCTTAAACTGACGTCTGTTACTGTGACGCACGATATGAGAAGTGCGAAGAAAATAGCGGATAGGATATGCATGTTTTATGACAGGAAACTGGTGGAGGTCGGTACGCCGGAAGACGCCGAACGGTCAGATAACGAAGTGGTGAGGCAGTTCATCTCCGGGGATTCGAAAGGGCCTTTGGCGGATGAGGAATAAAAATAAAATGTAAGTTCCCGGAGTTTTTGGGAAATTCGAAATTCGAGATTCGACGATAAGGAGAAAAATATGTTCAGGGATGAAAAGCTGGAACTTAAGGTCGGGCTTTTTATTGGCATAGGGATATTTATAATGTTCCTGATAGTTTTTACTGTGCAGGACTTTTCGATGCTGGGCAAATGGTACGATATAAAGGTCGTGTTCAGCTATGTTAACGGACTTACGGAGAATTCCCCGGTACGTTACGCCGGTGTGGGTATAGGCGAGGTTCGGGATATAGAAATGTTTTTTGACGAAGAAAGCCAGATGACGCGGGTCCGCGTGCACGCCCGTATAAAAGGTGATGTGAAGATTGAGGACGACGCGCTACCCCGCATTAATTCTCTGGGGCTTTTGGGTGAACAATATCTTGAGATAACACCCGGCACGTCTAAAACTTATATTTCCCAGGGGGCCACCGTCCTGGGCAGAGATCCGGTCCACGTTGGAAGACAGATGGATAGGTTCAACGAGATGGTCGGGTATCTTTCCGAAATAGTGAGGGCGATACGCGACGGCAGAGGGACCGTGGGGAAACTTGTTAACGATGACACGTTGTACATGAATCTGACGAATATCACCAGTGGCCTGAAGGACGGCAAAGGGACTTTAGGGAAGCTTATTGAGGACGATAGTTTGTATAACGATATCGAAACCATTGTCGAGAGGCTGAAGAACGGTGAGGGAACGATAGGAAAACTTTTGGCGGAGGACGACGTTTATCAGAACATGAAGGATCTGAGCTCTGACGTTAAGGCGAATCCATGGAAGCTTATTTATAAGTCTAAGGAAACAAAACCGTCGGACAGGGAGAGATCGGCGGATGGTAAGGCTTCGAATTTCGGGCCGAGGTAAAAAACTGGTTTTTATCATAACATTATTGTAAAGGAGTGGTGAAAGTGGGTACGATAAGATTGATTCGGATGTTTTTTATTATAGTGGCGGTTGTATGCGGATTTTACATAGGGTCATTATTCTCCGCAGTACAGCCACTTAGCGGCGCGATCGGCGCCGTGGTAGGATTGGTGTCGGCTTTGTCTCTGATACTTATCGAGGTGAAATTAAGACAGGTATCGCTTAGGAACCTTTCGGCGGCGGCGTTTGGTCTGGTGTTCGGGTTCTTTATCGCCTGGCTGCTTACGCTGATACTCAGGCTTGTTCCGATGGATGAAATGGTTTACACGGTGTTTCAGATAATATTCACGCTTATATTCTGCTATCTGGGTATTATCATATCCATAAAGGGTAAGGATGAATTCAACTTGATAATACCATATGTCCGTTTTTCACGTGAGGATCAAAGGGAAGAGGTTTTTCTTCTCGATACAAGCGTGATAATCGACGGCAGGATAATGGGCCTTCTTGAAACCGGGTTCCTGGAAGGGAAACTTCTCGTTCCGCGTTTTGTTCTGAACGAGTTGCAGCAGATAGCCGATAGCTCCGACGACGCGAAACGCGTCAGAGGGAAAAGGGGGCTTGATATGCTGAACATACTGCGGAAAATGGATGGTGTGGAAGTGATAATACACGATGAGAGCCTGCCGGATATAAAAGAAGTCGACGCTAAGCTGGTCCGTTTAGCCAAGATGCTGGGATGTAAAGTGATAACGAACGATATGAACCTGAATAAGGTCGCGAAAATAGACGGTGTGCGTGTTTTGAATATAAACGATCTTTCAAATTCGCTCAGGATGGTAATATCTCCTGGCGAAGAGATGATAGTTCAGATACGCAAAGAAGGAAAAGAACGCAATCAGGGAGTGGCGTTTTTAGACGATGGCACTATGATAGTGGTGGAGAACGGGCGCAGACTGATAGGCAGACAGATCGGGGTTGCCGTGACTAGCGTGCTTCAGACTTCGGCCGGACGTATGGTGTTTGCCAGCCCCATTGAGAAAACTCAGCAAGGCGGATCTCAGCCGAGACAGCAGCAACAGCAGCGCGGCACGGAGCATCAGCGCGGCGGAGGGGATCATCAGCGTGGCAACAACAACCATCAGCGCGGTAATGGGGATCGTCAGCATAATAACGACGATCATCATCAGGATAATGTTGATCAACGACGGGAAAGCAGCGAGTACCGGCATGAGAATGAAACTGAAAGCCGGGACAATAACGAAGAGAATGAACAGATAGAGGGGAATTCGTAGATATTTGATTTTAAGTTATGGATGCCCGATAAAAGCGTTCGAGCATGACAGGGTTTGCGAAATTCGAGATTCGAAATTCGAGATTAGAGGATTATGAAAAATAATTTCAGGATCGGTACGGGATTCGATATACATAAATTCTCGGCGAAAAGGCCTTTGATGCTGGGTGGCGTGAATATCCCCGGCGAAAAAGGGCTTCTCGGCCATTCGGATGGAGACGCCCTGTTGCACGCGATATGTGACGCTATACTGGGCGCGTTGGGCGCGGGAGATATCGGTGAACACTTCCCGGATGTGGATCCGAGATATAAAGGCGCGGCGAGTTCTATCTTTCTTCGGAAAGCGCGACAGGTGATGGAGAAAAAAGGATACACGATCGGGAATATCGACTGCAATGTGATAACCGAGCGACCGAAAATAATAAAATACAGGGAAGCGATAGTAAAAAGCGTGTCCGATATCCTGGGAATATCTAAAGATCAGGTCAGTGTTAAAGGACGGACCGCCGAAAAGATGGGCGCGATAGGCAAAGGCGAAGCGCTTATGGTGCAGGCGGTAGTGCTGTTGGTGCGTAAATGAATTTTTGCAGGAGGAAGATCATATGTGGGTAGTTGACGTATTGCTGTATTTGGCGGTTTTTTTGATATTCGTTTATCTCGTGATGCGGGCTTTTTTCGAGGAAGAGATAAAAGCGGTCTTCGAGCGCGATCCGGCCGCGACAAGTTATGCCGAGATCATTTTCACTTATTCGGGCATACACGCCCTCGCGTTCTATCGATTGGCTAATTCCCTGGCCCGGCACAGGATACCTTTTATCCCGCGTTTTATTTCGCAGTTCGCGAAATGGATAACCGGGATAGAGATACATCCGGGCGCTACGATAGGCAAAGGTTTTTTTGTGGATCACGGTATGGGGGTTGTGATCGGCGAGACGGCGATCATAGGAGACAATGTGACTCTTTTTCAGGGAGTGACCTTGGGCGGGACGGGAAAAGAAAAAGGCAAGCGGCATCCGACTATAGGTAACAATGTGGTCATAGGCGCGGGTGCTAAGGTGCTGGGGAATATTATTGTAGGAAATAACGTCAATGTCGGTGCAAACGCTGTTGTTATACGCGATGTGCCGGATAACTCCACTGTTGTCGGCGTTCCCGGAAGGATAGCGAGAAAACAGGGGAAACGTTTGCCGGGTGGGATAAATCTGGATCATACGTCGCTGCCGGACCCTTTGCAACAGGCGCTGGAGAACCTTCAGCACGAAATAGATCATATTGAGGAGGAGCTTGAGGAATATCACGAAGGTAAGGACAACAAAATAAGCGATAAGGACGAGTATTCAGAAGATGATAAAGATATATAACACGCTTAAAAGGGATAAAGAGGAATTTAAGCCTCTCGAAGATAACAAGATCGGCATGTATGTGTGCGGTCCGACGGTTTACGACGTGCCGCATATCGGTCACGCGCGGAGCGCTTATGTGTTCGATTTTATAAGAAAATATTTCGAGTACGCCGGATATGACGTGAAGTTCGTGCGGAACGTTACGGACGTTGATGACAAGATCATCAATAAATCCGTCGCGGAACTTGTCAAAGAAGGGAAAGAAGCGGCTGGGGATCCTCTTAGATCTAAAGTGAAAGAGGTTGCCGAGCGTTATCTGGACCAATACAACCGCGAGATGGCCGTTTTTGGCATAAAAAATCCCACGCGTGAACCTAAGGCCACGGAATATATCGGAGAGATGATAAAGTTCATCGGGGGGTTGATCGAGAAAGGCTTCGCGTACCCGTCGGGTGGAGATGTATATTTCAGCGTGGAAAAATTCCCGGATTACGGAAAACTTTCCAGGCAGAACACCGATGAGATGCTTCACGGCGTCCGCAAGGATGTTAACGAGAATAAGAGACATCAGCTCGATTTCGCGCTTTGGAAATCGGCGAAACCAGGCGAGCCGTCATGGCCTAGCCCATGGGGAGAAGGCCGCCCCGGATGGCATATCGAGTGTTCGGTTATGAGCACTAAAGAGCTTCGCGCGACGTTCGATATACACGGCGGCGGGCTGGATCTTATGTTCCCACACCACGAGAACGAGATCGCGCAGGCCGAGGCCGCTACAGGAGAACCTTTCGCGCGGTACTGGATACATAACGGGCTTCTTACCGTGAACGGTGAGAAGATGTCCAAGTCGCTCGGGAATTACATAACGATAAAAGAATATCTCGATAAATATCAGGATCCCGATCTTTTAAAAATAATGTACCTGATGAGCCATTACAGAAGCGCCGTTGATTTTACAGAGACAAAGATACACGAGGCCGCGGTACTGAAATCGCGCGTCGTGACGTTCGTTTCCACTTTTAAAAGATATTCGGCCGGAGAAGTGGCCGCGGACGCCGGTTTACGCGAGAAATTTATAAAGGCCATGGATGACGATTTTAATACACCGCTTGTTCTTGCTGTCCTAAACGAAGCGGTGAGCGCCGGCAATTCGCATCTGGCAGCGTGTGTTTCCGGCGACGAGAAAGCGGCGAGCCTCGCAGCCCCGTTCAAGTCTCTTGTTGATGAGATAACGTCTATATTCGGGATAGGGACTGAAGAAAAAAAAGAAACGGTGGATAACGCGGATGAGATCGAAAAACTGATCGCGGAACGTAACAGCGCGCGGAAAAATAAAGATTTCAAAACGGCCGACGCTATGCGTAAAAAACTTTCGGACATGGGTATTACGATAGAAGATACGCCAAAAGGGACGATATGGCGAAAACATTGAAGAAAGGTTTTTTTATCACGTTCGACGGACCTGAGGGGTGCGGGAAAAGCACTCAGTCGAGGCGCATATACGAGAAACTCCTGTCCGACGGATATAGTGTCGTCCGCACGGCTGAGCCGGGAGATACGCGCTTAGGCAAGGTCATCAGGGAAGCTTTACTTAAAAAGCATGACATAGAAATAAAACCCGAAGCCGAGCTTTTTTTATTTGAGGCCGATCGCGCACAGCATGTGCGGGAAGTTGTGAAACCGGCTGTAGACGCAGGTAAGATCGTGATATGTGACAGGTTCAATACGGCGACGTTTGCGTATCAGGGGTATGGGCTTGGCATGGACCTGGGCGAGATAAAAAAGATAGACGCGTTCGCGCGCGGAGGTGTGGCGCCGGACCTTACCATAGTGCTTGACGTCGCGGCCGACGAGGGTCTGAAGAGGGCTGGCAGGTCGCGAGAGGCCGACAAAATTGAGAAACGTGGTTTCGCGTTCCACGATAAAGTACGGAATGGGTATCTGGCGCTTGCCGCGGCGGATACCGAGAGAATAAAAGTTGTAGACGCGTCGCGCGGGCTGGAAGAAGTGTACAGATCAGTCGAAAAAGAGGTTTATGCTTTTATTGAAAGACATAAAGGGGCAAAATAACGCCGTAAAAAGCCTTACTACCGCCATCGCGATGGGTAGGGTGGCGAATGGTTATTTATTTTCCGGCGCCTCGGGTGTTGGAAAAGCGCTGACAGTTAGGGCTTTTTTATCCGAGCTTTATTGTGTCGAGAAAAGCGGACAGGGGGCGTGTCTCGCGTGCTCGCCCTGCCGGAGGATATGGAAGAACGAGCATCCGGATGTTGTATGGGTGAAACCCGAGGAAACGAAGTCGATAAAGATCGAGCAGATCGTGACGGCAAAAGAAAAACTCCATCTTAAGCCGTACGAATCGGAACGGACCGCGTGCATTATAGAAGAAGCGCACATGATGACGCGTGAGGCCGCGAACGCTCTTTTAAAGGTGCTTGAGGAACCGCCTGGGAAAGCGGTATTGATACTGGTAACTAATAAACGTGAGCTTTTACTGCCGACCGTTATTTCGAGATGCGTTGACGTCAAGTTCTATGAACTGGCGTCCGATACGGTCAAAAGCATATTGATGAGAGAGACCGGGGCGGATCTGCGAACGGCCGATATTATAGCCGCGCTTTCCGGAGGTTCTCCGGGTCGCGCGATAGAGATGTTCAAGTCGGGTTTTCTTGAAAGACGGCAGAAGGTCATGAATATGCTGGATGAGATTGTAAGTTCAAAGTATCCGCATCTCAACGCGTGGGATTCTGAGAAAAAAGAAACGTTGATAGAGGACATAGAGCTTCTTGTCGCGCTATTGAGGGACGTTGTTATAAGCAAGGAAGGCGTTCCTGGAAAAGTGATAGACCGGGCTTTTGTGGGCACTCCGGCGCATTCTTATTTCTCGGCGCTTTCTTCGGACAGGATAGGAAAGGCCGTGGCCCGTTTGGTGGAAATGAAGGTTCTTCTTGAAGGGAACCTTAACCCGAAGATAGCGGCGCAGGCGCTTGCGGGGGAATTGATAGGTTAGAGTTTGGGAAAAGTGAATGCGACAAAATTAAAATTGATATAAACAATCGGAGACAGGATGAGAGAGATCACACATGTGAAATTAAGGACTGCGGGAGAAGTGCAGCCTTTTTTGACTAACGGTATGAAATTCGAGAACGGTGAGAAGGTAATAGTGGAGGCGGATCGCGGTCTGGAATATGGTATAGTCGCCAAAGGCAACGAGGAGGTCGCAGACTCGAACCCGTTGTCGAAGACGGTCAAAAAGGTCATTCGCAAGGTCAATCCGTGGGATGAAGAGCAGATAGTGAAGAACAAAGAAAAAAGCAAAGACCTTCTTAAGATATGCCTTCAAAAGATAAAAGAGCATAATCTGCCGATGAAGCTTGTGGACGCGGAATATTCGTTCGACAGATCAAAGATAGTTTTTTATTTCACTTCGGAAGGAAGGGTGGATTTCAGGGGCCTGGTGAAGGACCTGGCCAGTATTTTCAGGGTGAGAATAGAACTGAAACAGATAGGTGTCAGGGACGAAGCGAGGATGGTCGGTGGCTGCGGAGCGTGCGGGCTTCAGCTCTGCTGCGCGTCTTTTCTGAAAGATTTCAATCCGGTAACTATAAAAATGGCTAAGATACAGAATCTACCGCTGAATCCGGCGAAGATATCCGGGCTTTGCGGCAGGTTGATGTGTTGTCTGGGGTACGAAGCAGGGATATACAAGGAACTTTGTCGGATAATGCCGAGGGTGGGGAAAGAGATAAAGACCGAGTTCGGCAAGGGCAAGGTGATGTCTGTTAATCTTCTCAGCGGAATGGTGACGGTGGATCTCGGAGAAGGAAAAATAAAAAATATACAGATAGACATCTCGAAAGAATTGGCTAAGAATAAAGAATTCGTCAAAAAATGCCCGCAGTGCCCGGCGGAAGGGGAAGATACCTCGGACGAAACGCCGGAACCGGAGGAGAATATCCCGCAGGTACATGTGGAAGCGGGTCCCGAGGGAGAGCTCAGCGCTAATAGCCCCCAGGGTGAGGTCCGTCCGGATAAGTCCATTCAGGTAGCCGGGACAAAGGAGATAGTCGCGGGTGAGCCCAAAGTGGCGGGTGGCGCCCCGGCTGAACAGCGATCTCAGGACGGGAAGAAAAATGGATAAATTTTATATAACCACTCGGATATATTACGTTAACGCCAAACCTCACATAGGGCATGCCTATACGCAGGTTGTGGCCGATAGTCTTGCGAGGTATTTTCGCCTGATATACAGGAAAGAAAATGTTTTTTTTCTGACAGGCACGGATGAGCATGGGGAGAAGATCGAGGAAGCCGCGGCCAAGGCCGGGTTCGCGAAAGGTCATGAGAAGGAATTCGTGGATTCCATAGTTGACGGGTTCAAGGCGGCGTGGAAGATCCTAGGGATAGAACATGACTACTTTATCCGCACGACAGATCCCGTGCATAAAAAGACCGTGCAGGATTATCTGAACAAGGTTAAAGAAAAAGGCGATATATATCTTGGCGAATACGACGGGTATTTCTGCAAACCGTGCGAGACTTTCTGGACCGATACCCAGGCCGAGGGCGGGATATGCCCGGATTGTAAAAGGCCGGTCGAGAGAATAAAGGAAAAAAATTATTTTTTCAAGATGAGCAGTTATGCCGCTAAACTGGAGGAGTATCTTAACGATCCCCGAAACGCGGATTGCGTGCTTCCCGGTTTCAGAAAGAACGAAGTGCTGGGATACCTGAAGGATGATCTCAGGGATCTTTGTATATCGCGTCCTAAAAGCCGTATGTCATGGGGGATAGAGCTGCCATTTGACAAGGATTATGTCGTTTATGTATGGTTCGACGCATTGATAAATTATATTTCGGCCCTGAAGGCCAATAATATGTTCGATAAATTCTGGCCCGCGGATGTGCATCTTTTGGCGAAGGATATCCTGCGGCATCATTCAGTGTACTGGCCGATAATGTTGATGAGCATGGGAGAGAAATTGCCCAAAACCGTGTTCGCGCACGGATGGTGGAAAATAGGCGGGGAAAAGATCTCAAAATCAAAAGGGAATTCCGTAGACCCGATAGAATTATCGAATAAGTATGGCGTCGACGCTCTCCGTTATTTTCTTGTTAAGACCGTGGAACTTGGGATGGATGGGGTGTTCAGCGAGGATTCGCTTGTTCTTACGTACAACACTAATCTGGCCAACGACGTCGGGAATCTGCTTAACCGGACTTTGACGATGGTGGAAAAATATTTTGAAGGGGCTTCTCCTGCGACTTCCGATAAATGTGCGGATGATGCGCAGAACGAACGCAGTGCGAAATTGCGCGCGGAAGCGGCGATGATACTTCCGTATTGCCGTAAGTATATTGTGGAGAAAAATTATCAGATATGCAACGCCGTTATATATGCGATGAGTGTGGTTAGCTCCGCGAATAAATATATTGAAGCGTCAGCGCCATGGAAATATTCGAAAGAAGGTAATATCGAGGCCATAAAGATCATAATGGCGGATCTATTGGAAGTTCTCCGTCTTGTGGCCATCGCGCTTTATCCCGTGATGCCGGCTACGGCCAATAAAATGTGGCGGCAGCTTGGGCTCGGAGAAGATATCGCCAAGGATGTTAAACGGGAAGAATTACTGGCGGATGAACAGTACTTTTCGAAGAGGACATTTCCCGCCGGCATAAAGGTCGCCAAGGGCGATCCGCTTTTCCCGAGGATACAATAGAGAGATGGGGCGTCCTGACAAAAGCGTTCGGGTATGACAGGGTTTGAGAAATTCGAGAGTCGAAATTCGACGATTTAGAAATTCGAGATTCGATGATAATGGACATTTCACATAAGATAGACAATGACAAAATCCTTACCGCTTTTCAAAAGAAAGTTTTGAGAAAAACACTGGAGATACCCCGCGGCGAGGTAAGGAGCTACGGGTGGATAGCAAGGGAAATAGGTTGTACGGCTTACAGGGCCGTAGGAATGGCCCTCCATCGTAATCCGTACGCGCCGTTCGTGCCATGCCATCGCGTGATATCATCGGACGGTTCTATCGGCGGCTACGCGGGCGGGATAAATAAAAAAATTAGAACGCTGAAAAAAGAAGGGGTTTTATTCAGATATGCGTCTGGTAGATACACATTGTCATCTGGACCTGGCGGAATTCGATAACGACCTTGATGAAGTCATAAAAAGGGCGGAGTCGTCGGATGTCCGTAATATAGTCATTCCGGGTATAGATCTTGACAGCTCGAAAAAGGCCGTCGCGATAGCGTCCCGGCATTCCGGGATATTCGCGGCATGCGGTATTCATCCGGCCGGGGCGGATTCGTTCTCGGACGGGATCATTTCCGGGCTTCGCGAGCTTTGCCTTTCAAGCGACAAGGTCGTGGCTATAGGCGAGATCGGTATCGATCACTACCGGGATTATTCGCGTCATGATAATCAGGAACAGGCGTTCGTCAAATGTCTGGACCTCGCGCGGGACCTGGACCTGCCGGTAATAATACATTGCAGGGAGGCGTGGCCGGATCTTCTGCGGATACTTAAAGCCCGCCAAACACGGCAGTTCAAGGGAGTCGTGCATTGTTTTTCGGGGGACAAACAAATATTGGACGAAGTCCTGACCATGGGATTTTATGTGTCTTTCGCCGGGAATATAACCTATGAAAAAGCCAAAGATCTCAGGGATGTCGCTAAGTTCGTGCCGCCGGAAAAACTGCTTATCGAGACCGACGCGCCGTATCTTTCGCCGGTGCCGTTCAGGGGCAAACGGAACGAACCCGCTAATGTGCAAAAACTGGTGGATATTTTTTCTGACATATACGCTCTGACCAAGGAAGATGTTGCGAGGATAACAACGCACAATGCGAATCAGATTTTCAAATTAGGTCTTGAGGAGAAAGGGATAATAGCATATCCGATACGTGACGCGTTGTATCTGAACATAACCAACCGTTGTACGAATAGATGCACCTTTTGTACAAGGGACAGGTCGGATTTCGTTAAGGGGCATAACCTTAAACTTGAGAAAGAACCGTCGGCGGATGAGGTCATCTCCGCGATGGGAGATATATCGTCTTACAAAGAAGTGGTTTTCTGCGGTTTCGGCGAGCCGACCATGAGATTGGATGTTCTTAAAAAAGTGGCGGTGCACGCGAAACAAAAAGGGAAAAAGGTCAGGGTCAATACGAACGGTGAGGGGGATCTTATAAACTCACGGTGTATTGTGCCCGAGTTGAAGGGATTGGTAGACGCCGTAGCGGTAAGCCTTAACGCGCCGGACGCGGAGAAGTATGACAAAATGTGCCGGTCGGTGTACGGGAAAGACGCGTATGATGCGATGCTGAAATTTGTAAAGGAATGCAAAGCGGCTGGGATAGCAGTCGAACTCACATGTTTGGATATAGTGGGCGTGGAAGGCGTGGAAGCCTGCCGGAAGATAGCGGCCGATCTCGGGGGGGCGTTCCGGATGAGAGTGTTCAACGTTGTAGGGTGAAAATGATAAAGAAAATATTTGGCGCTGCGGCGCGGAATAAAATGTATATAGTACTGGTCGCTTTTATTATCGCGATCCATGCCGTCGCGTTCCTGAACGAAAAGACGCATAAAAAAGAAGTTAGCGCGTCATCCTCCGAGGACATTAAGAAGGCCGAGTCCGCCGTTGAACAGCCTAAAAGCGGAAAAGAAAAGAGCAAAAATGTTTTTGACTCCGGGGATATCAAGGAGCGCGAGGCTAAACTAAAAGCCCTCGCGGAGAAAAACCCGAAACTTTATATTTTTATAGCGCTGATCAATCTTGCCGTTATGTTCGTTATTTTTATCGGTTTTATGTTGAACGGGTACTGGATCAAAAGAGCGGTCAGGAAAGAGACTATTATGGTGCGAACAAACGCCCCGGAGCCCGCTAAGTGGACCATGCCCGACGTTGTGCGCGTTATTATAATATTTTTCGCTTCCGGGTATCTCGTTCTGCTTGTGCAGGAACTGTTCGCTAAGGCCGTTCCGATCTTTAACAACGATAATTTCAGGATGATACTCGATACGGGGCTGATGAACCTTGTGGCGATAAGCGTGATAGTGTACTTTGTGGTAAAAAAATACGGGCAGACGATAGCCGACATCGGCCTTACCGTGAAGGGCTGGGGGAAGAATGTGTTCTACGCCGTTGTGGGGTATGTGTCGCTTCTGCCGATACTTCTTGTGATCATGGTCATCACTTTTTTTGTAGTGCAGTGGCTAAAATATGAACCGCCGGTACAGCCCATAGTTCAGGTGTTCATGGAGGAAAAAGGAACGGGCATTCTCCTTATGTCGACTTTGTTCGCTGCGATATTCGGGCCGGTGGCCGAGGAGATATTTTTCAGGGGTTTTGTATATTCAGCGCTTAAGCGGCGCATAGGTGTTTTTTGGGGCATGGTGATCGTCAGCTCGGTGTTTTCCGTTCTTCACGCGCATATCGTGGGAGTTCTTCCGATATTCGCGCTTGGTATGCTTTTGAATTATCTTTATGAAAAAACCGGTTCATTGGTTTCATGTATGGCCGTACATATGATACATAATGTGGGGATGGTCGCGCTTGTGTTCTTTGTAAAAGGGCTGGGGGTATAGTTAACTGTGTGCGTGGGATGCAGTGGGGACATTCTGCGCGTCGCGCGGCGATGCTCGAACATCCCCACTGCATCATGTCGTTTTAAGGGTGAACAAAAAAGCAGCATCCCGTTCGGGGCTTTTAAATGATCACACAAGGGTTTATTCGCGACCTGGGGAGAAAGGGAAGAGAAAAATGTCGGTACAGACTTTGAGATGGAAAAAAGATGCGTTGGAATTGATCGACCAGAGGCTTTTGCCCGGTACTTTGAAATATATAAAATGCCGTACGGCGAAAGATGTATGGGATGCCGTGAAGCTTTTAAAGGTAAGGGGAGCGCCGGCTATAGGTGTCGCCGGGGCGTATGGGCTTTATCTGGGCGTTAGGAACAGTAAGGCTGTGAACGCCGGAACATTCATAAAAGAATGCGCTAAAATGGCGGACTATATTTCGTCCTCCCGGCCGACAGCGAAGAACCTTTCATGGGGAGTAGAAAGGATAGTCCGGCGGATAAAACAGTCCGGCGCGAAAGACGTAAAAAAACTTAAAGAACTTGTTTTGCGCGAAGCCGGGATAATACTTGAGGAAGACCGTAAAGTGTGCCGCGATATGGGGAAGAACGGCGCTGAACTTTTTAAGAAAAAAGTGACTATCCTGACGCATTGCAACGCGGGCGCGCTTGCTACGGTCGATTACGGCACGGCGCTTGGCGTGATATATTCTTCGCGTAAGAACGTAAAAAAAGTTTTTGTCGACGAGACGCGGCCGGTGCTTCAGGGCGCGCGCCTTACGGCATGGGAACTTACGCGTAACGGGATAAACGCCACCTTGATATGCGATAATATGGCGGCGTCACTTATGGCGAAAGGCGAGATAGACGCCATTATCGTAGGCGCGGATCGTATCGCCGCGAACGGGGATGTGGCGAATAAGATAGGGACATACGGCGTAGCGGTTCTTGCAAAATATCACGGTATCCCGTTCTATGTAGCCGCGCCGATATCGACATTTGATATTTCCATTCCGTCGGGGAAATATATCCCGATAGAAGAAAGATCTCACGAGGAAGTTAAAAAAATAGGGGATAGATATATCACGGTAAAAAATATCGATGTCTATAATCCTTCTTTCGACGTGACCCCGGCTAAGCTGATCACGGCGATCATCACGGAAAAAGGTGTTATAAAAAGCCCGGATACGAAGAAGGTGCGGGGGTTGTTGGTATAATGTCATTTCCGCACGCATTTAGCGGGAATCTATAAAATAAAGTGAAATGATTTAATGGTATAGATCCCCGATAAAAACATTCGGGGATGACAGGGGTTCGAGATTCGAGAGTCGAGATTAGATGATTTCGAAATTCGAGATTCGATGATAATTGTGTCACCAAGAGGTAAGATGAAAGAACTAACGATAATTCAGAACATTAAACGTTCCGTGGGAAAACCCCGAAAGGGTGCGGTCCTCGGTATCGGCGACGATTGCGCCGTGCTTGAGTATAGCAAAAACGAATATATGCTTTTTGCCGCGGATATGCTGGTGGAAGGAACTCACTTTACGGTAAAAGACGCCGGGTACGAACGTATCGGCCGTAAAGCGGTCGCCGTGAATATAAGTGACATCGCCGCGATGTGTGGTGTGCCGCGGTATATCACCGTTAGCATCGGGCTTCCTCCGTCGGACAGCGAAAATCTCTCGCGCGGGTTGTACAAAGGTATAAATAAAATATGCAGGGAATACGGAGTTCAGGTGGTAGGCGGGGATACCAACCGTTCGGATAAGATCGTGATAGATGTGTCGATAATAGGTTTTGTAAAAAAAAGAGAACTTATTACGCGCGGCGGAGCGAAACCGGGTGATGTCATATTTATCACCGGGCCCGTAAAAGACGGCAAGAAGACCCATCTTGATTTTGTCCCGCGAGTTAAAGAATCCGGATATTTGGCTAAAAACTTTAAAATAAATTCCATGATAGATGTTTCCGACGGGATAGCGATGGATCTCGGGCGTATATGTCTGGAAAGCCGGACCGGATGCCTGTTATTCGGTTCGGATATCCCGCTTGTGAAAGGGCTTGCGCTCGGAGACGCGCTGCATTACGGGGAAAGTTTTGAACTTTTATTCACGATGGGTGAAAAAGAGGCGGAACGATTTGTTAAGACGGTTGATAAAAAAAGGCTTCCGTTCTTCGCTATCGGACGCATTCTGGAAAAGAGCTCGGGGATGAGCGTTGTTATGCCTTCCGGTAAAAAAGAAAAATTGCGTATGAGAGGATTCGCTCATTTAGGATAGTCATGAAAGAGATAATTACCACATCGCCGGAAGAAACGATCGCGTTAGGTGAACGCGTAGCGAAAGCCCTGAAAAAGGGCGATGTTGTCGCGCTGAACGGGGATCTTGGCGCGGGGAAAACGGTTTTCGCAAAAGGGATGGCGCGCGGGCTTGGGCTTATGGACTACGCCCATGTGAACAGCCCCACGTTCGTTATCATGAAGGAATATCACGGGGATTTGCCGCTATATCACTTTGATGTTTACAGGCTTGAGGAGCGCGATTTTGAGGATACGGTCGACTATAACGATTATTTTTACGGCGACGGAATAAGCGTCATAGAATGGGCGGAAAAAATCGCCGAGGTTCTTCCTGAAGATCATCTGGAAATTAAAATAACAGGGAAAAGTATCTCGGAAAGATCTTTTTTGTTTCTGCCGCATGGGGCATATTATGAAAAGATTGTGATGGAGATATAAATGAAAAGATGTCGGCTATTATTTTTTAGCTTATTTACAGACAAAATGACAACATCAAAACTAATGTCCAAGTTATGATGTTGTTTTTAACGTTCTAGTGTTAACGTGTGACACTTTGACACATGATACTATGATACAAAACTATTGATATGAGGTTGTTATGGGTGATATGACTAAAACACTGGCGTTCGATACATCGACAAAATTTCTGAGTATCGCCCTTTTCGAGGGAGATGTTTTAAAACGGGAATACCACAAAGAGGCCGGGATAACCCATAGCGCCGTGCTGATCCCTACGATAAAGAACGAGATCGATGCTTTGTCGTGGAAAATATCCGACATCGGGCTTATCGCGGTAGGCTCCGGGCCGGGTTCCTTTACGGGGCTTCGCATCGCGGCCGCGACGGTCAAGGCTTTGTCAGCCGCGGTGGGATGTAAGATCATGGGCGTCCCCGGTATGGACGCTATGGCGGCGCGATATCGAACGGACGAAAAATATATAGCCCCTTTATTGGACGCGCGTAAGGGCAAGGTGTATTCGTGCTTTTATGAAAAGCCGGATCAAGCCTTCGTTCGTCGCGGCGATTTTCTTCTGGTCACATTAGCCGAGCTTTTACGGATGATGGACAAAAAAACTATTTTTTTCGGCGACGGAGTGGGGCCGTACCGTTCCGAAATCGAGAAATGCGCGAACGCGTCCATCGATCCCGACGCGGACTGGTATCCGAGGGCTTCGGAGATAGGGAGGATCGGGATAGAAAAGGCGAAAACCGGCACGGACGATCCAGAGACTTTCGAGCCGTTGTATCTTCATCCGAAAGAATGTAATATTACATGCAAACGATCATGACGGGAGCGGGTATAAGTGAAAAATAAAAATTTAAGGACGACATGGGCTGAGATAGATCTCGGGGCCGTAAGCCATAACCTCAGACAGATCAGGTCTTTCATAGACAAAAAAGTCGAGATACTGCCTATCGTTAAGGCGAACGCGTACGGGCACGGGATATTGCAGGTGAGCAGGGTGCTTGTCGATAACGGGATAAAATATTTGGGCGTCGCGACGATGGACGAAGCCATGAAACTCAGAGAGCACGGGATCGACGTGTCGATATTGATATTGGGCGCGGTTCTCGAGGAAGAGGCCGTTACGGCGGTAAAAAATAATATAACGCTTACTATTTGCGATAACGGGCTTCTCGACGTGATCGCTCAGGCCGCGAAAAAATATAAGACCAAGGCGCGTGTTCACGTGAAAATAGATACCGGCATGGGGCGTATCGGCGTGTGGCACGAAGATGCCATGCCGCTTATGCGCGAAGTGTATAAAAATAAATATATAAAACTCGAAGGTATATACACGCATTTTTCATCGTCGGCCAGGGATGAGATGTTCACTTCGCTTCAGATAGAGTTTTTCGATAACGTTATCAGAAAAATGAAGGAAGAGAATATAGAGGTCAAATATACGCATGCCTCCAGCAGTATAGCGATATTCGACTGGAAGGCCGCTCATCTTAACATGGTGCGTCCGGGGATAGTGCTTTACGGGATATACCCGAAAGAGACTTTCCGGAAAATGTTCAAATTGAGGCCGGTCATGGCGCTTAAGACGAAGATTGTTTTTATGAAATCGGTTTTGTCCGGCAGGGCCATAAGTTACGGCCGTACGTATATCACACAGAAGCCTACAAAGATCGCGACCATCCCGATCGGTTACGCCGATGGGTACGGGAGGATCTTATCAAATAAGGCCGAAGCCCTTGTTCGCGGGCAGTTCGTCAGGGTGGTAGGGGTGGTCACTATGGATCAAACGATGCTTGACGTGGGGGAAGTTGAGGATGTGAAGGTCGGCGATGAGGTAGTGTTGGTTGGCGATCAGGGTGTCGCGTCCATACCCGTGGAAAAGGTCGCGAAGCTCGCCCGCACCATTCCGTACGAGATCGTAGTCGGAATAATGGAACGCGTGCCGCGCATTTACCTCAAATAGTACGACTTAGATGTCGCGCGTCATCCTGCGCGTTTCGAGAAAAGCCCTGTTATTTTTATTCTCCCGGCGTGCGCCTATCGCAGATGCGTAATTTACTTTTATCTATTGTGGGCTTTTCTCTCCAATGCTGTTATGTAAAGTGTCAAGCTTCCGGCTAAGACATAGAGTCTCCCTCTTATAAAG
>Ga0116171_10000408_pt1 | contig 45860 bp, 44 predicted proteins | sample AD_JPNHW2_MetaG_FD_89798 | JGI IMG/M metagenome (GOLD analysis project Ga0116171, IMG submission 89798) | Active sludge microbial communities of municipal wastewater-treating anaerobic digesters from Japan - AD_JPNHW2_MetaG | ecosystem: Engineered > Bioreactor > Anaerobic > Digestate | place... | reverse complement strand
TTGTGTTATGAGGATATTCAGAGCAACGTATTCCAGGACAGCCTGGACATTTCCCTTGCCCAGCCGATTTCCAGAGTGTATACCCGCGCGACGCTCAATGGATACTATTACAACCAGATTAAGAATTTATATGTCTACGCGCTTTCAAAGGGACCGACGGTCGCACCAGGAAGCGATACAATTGTCGCTTTTATGGACAGCCAGGGCAACCAAGCCAACATGGTCATCCCCGCGGGTAGCACCATTGAACCAGTCCAGTTAGCCATTCTACCCGATGTTCCACTCCAAGATCTGGGCGGAAACCAGTTGGCAACCGGTCCGGCTTTCGTCCTGCAAGGATATCGGCTGAGCGATGGCACTCCTGTGACGCTCAGGTTTAGTTCTGGCGTCCCATTGACCATAAAGTATCTTGATTCGCTGGTCCAAGAAGAAACCTTGAGGCTGTACTACTGGAATGGGATGGGATGGGAGGACGCGAGCTGTGGCGAATATGTTCGGAATCTGGCGGAAAACACAATCACGGTACCCATCTGCCACCTGAGCCAGTTCGAAATGGGCGGCAACACCCAAAGGGTATATTTGCCGTTGATCCAGCGCTGAGGCGAAGAACTTGTGCTGCCCAAGGGGGCCTCGGCAAACTAGGGGGTTAATTGGCAGAGCGGGCGGAAACACTCCGTTCCAACCTACAACAGCTTAGCAGTGGGGAAACCAGCAACAAAAGACCGATATACTTCACCAACCCCAATATCTTCCCCAACACCCGCTCAATCAGCCTGCATGTATAATTTTGACATGGGATTTTTACAGGAAGTAAAGCCCAAACAGCTTGATTCGCACACACCTCGGAGGGAATGGTGGCTGTTCGCGGGCGGCCTGGCGCTGTACTTGCTCACCCGCCTGGTGGCGCTGGATAAATTCCCCATCTACTTTTTCTCGGACGAGGCCATCCAAACCCTGACCGCCTCGGACCTGCTCCATAATGGTTTGCATGGGCCGGCGGGCAACTTGTTGCCGGTTTTCTTTCAAAACGGAGGGCAGTATAACCTGTCGGTGTCCGTTTACCTGCAATTGCTGGTGGCATGGCTACCTCGCTCTATATGGCTGACCCGCGGGCTGCCGGCGTTGCTTTCGGTCGGACTGCCGCTCAGTCTCACTTTCGCGCTCAAAGACTACTACAAAGTCAAAGGTTGGTGGTTGGCCCCCTGGGTGGTGTCCACAATTCCCTGTTGGTTCTTGCACTCGCGTACAGCCTTCGAGACCGCGCTCGGCACCACCTTTTATGCCGTTTTCCTGTACTTTTACCTGCGCTACCGACTTAAAGACCGTACATCCCTGCCGCTGGCGCTGTTGTTTGGCGCTCTGGCTTTTTACACTTACAGCCCACTGGAACTGGTGGTGGTGTTGAGTGGGCTGGCGTTCCTCATCGTGGATTGGCGTTATCACCGGCAGGATAAGCGCTCACTGGCTGTGGGTGCCCTGGCCTTATTCGTTTTTGCCCTTCCATTCGCGCTTTTCCGCTGGGATAATCGCGATTCCTTCACGCAGCACCTCTCGATGCTGCAATCCTATTGGCTGGACCGCATCCCGCTGGTTCAAAAGCTTGGCATGTACCTGGCGAGGTATGTCAAGGGTCTCAATCCGCTGTATTGGTTTTTCTACAACGCCGCAGACCTGGTTCGGCACCAGATGAAGGGCATGGGGCATCTGCCGCTCTACAGCCTGCCGCTGATGCTTCTGGGACTGGCGCTGGCCATCCGGAATTGGAAGCAGCCAGCCTGGCGTGTGCCACTCATCGCCTTGTTTTGCGCTCCCGCCGGCGCGGCCCTGGTGGACCTGCAAATCAACCGCGCCCTGGTGATGGTGGTACCTGCCACGTTACTGGCCTGCCTGGGCTTGCAACACCTTTTCAGTTGGTTGGAAGTAAAGTTGCATCGGGGCAATGCCGCACCCCTGGTCACATTGGTCTTCCTGGGGCTATTCAGCGTTGGGATGACCGCGTGGGCTTTGGTTCGCGGTCCACTTTGGTACCCCGATTATGGTCTATATGGCATGCAGTGGGGCGCAAAGGAAGTGTTTGACGCTTCACGGGAGTACCTGGATACCCGCCCGGATGAAAGCATTGAGATGAGTCCCTCGTGGGCGAATGCCACGGACGTTTTGGCCCGTTATTTTTTGGGGGATCCTGTGCCCCTGATGTTGGGTTCCATCGAGGAGTATACGCTCTATCAAAAACCCCTCAGCCGGCAACAGGTCTTTGTGCTTTCTCCGAATGAGTATGATTGGGCGCTCAGCTCCGGCAAGTTTACGGATGTGGAAATTGTACGGGTCTTACCCTGGCCTGATGGAAGACCCGGATTCTATTTCATCAAACTCAGCTATGTGGACAACATCGAAGCCATTTTCACTGAGGAACTGGCTGAGCGGCGCAAACCCGAGACTGAGGCGGTGACCTGGCTTGGCCAAACGGTCACAGTTACGCACCCCAAGCTGGATATTGGCACGATCGCGGCAGCCTTCGATGGGGATACCAACACGCTCATCCGAAGCTTCGAAGCCAACCCTCTGACGCTGGAGCTCAGCTTTACAGAGCCGGTCAGCGTCGCGTCTGTCTCCGTTTGGCTCGGGAACTCGCCAACCCAGCTGAAGGTCTCGATCACCCCCGCTGATGGAACAGAGGTCATCCAACTGACAGCGCAAGACGAGGGGCAGGAAAGCGTTCACCCCTTGACCTTGCAGATAGCAAAACCGGTCATGACACAACAGATGACGCTCGAAATTCTTAGCCTGAACGAGCCCGAGCCAGCGCACGTGCACGTTTGGGAGGTGGGGGTGAGATAACCGGGGTTTTTCAGATCACTGGCGAAGATAAGGCTTAAGACCATCCAGGCAAAACACTCAGTTGGGTGGGCGGTTAGCTTATTTCTTTTTTTCATTCGACCTGATTTTTTCGCTCCAACGGACCTCAAAAAGAAGCCAATACTGCCTTCTTGAGCACGGGCATCAATTAGTGCAACAATTCCGTGTGATCGATTAGTTTCCCGTCGATAAATGCTTGGGCTGCAGTTTCAATATCAAGAATATCAGTAACAACTGGCACAATCCCCAGCCTGCGTATGCTTTCATACGCCCCCATCCCCATCCCACCACATAGTAGCACTTCACAATCCTCGATAGCCTTGGCCATGTTGACGTGCTTATCGTGGGAAGAAGGGTCACGACCATGTTCTTCCGTATGGTTCACATTCCCGTGAGAGTGTTCGTGAAATTGGTTATGCCCCAATTTGTCGCGTAACTCCTGGTTTATGACTTTTCCATTTTCAATTGTCATGACAAGGTAGTAAGGAGCACGCCCAAAATGTTGGCTAATGGTTTTGCCATCCTCAGTGATTAACGCAATTTTCATGTTAATATCCTGCCTCTCTAACTCAGGTGAAAAATGTCTTCCGCCCAATTCTTCACGATTATCTGAAGGAAATAAAACCAATAGCAACTGGGCTGCTTCATTACCGGAATTTTTCCAGCAATGGGGTAAGTGGGCTTCAAATAAAAGACTGTCACCAGAGTTCAATTCATACTCCGACCCTTCAATAGAGTAGGAAACCGATCCCGTCAGGCAATAAACAAATTCATGACCAGTGTGCACTATCATTTGATCGCCGCTGCCCTTACCTGGCATTAATGTGACCACAAATGGCTGGACAACACTTCCGGCCAAGTCCTTCCCCAGGTTTTGCATCTGGGTGCTCCCAAAAGTAGCCTGGGGACGTTCACCTGAAGGGGTAAATATTATCTTTTTTTCAATTCGATCTGTTTCAAAAAAGACCGCCATGGGCACATTGAACGCGGTCGCCAATTGCTGGAGAGTACTTACTGAAGGCGAGGACTTTCCATTTTCCACCAGGCAAAGGGTGTTGATATTCAACCCGCTCAGCTTAGCCAGGGCACGCAAAGAAAACCCACGCCCTGTGCGCAATTCTCGAATCTTCTTTCCAAGCAACTCTTCTGCTGTCATCTGATTGGTAGCGTTGAATGTGCCCATTTCTTTTGGGTCTTATTCCACGATAAATTCAATAGGTGTTAAGTTTTGGATATTGTCCGAAATGGGACAACGGGCATCGACATCCCTCAAGAAAGCTTCTTTCTCTTCCTGGCTCATGTCAGCATCTATCTTCGTATGCACCCGAATACCTGTAAATCCCGCACGAGCTTCAGCGTTTTTTCCGAGAAATACGTCGGTATCCAATTCACCTTCAATGTGAGCTTCGATTCTTCGGATGGGCAGATGGCGCTGTTTGGCCACGATATGTCCAATGGTGATTATACAGCTCGCTAAAGATATGAACAAATACTCGAGGGGGGTGGGGCCTGAATTTGTACCGCCTCCTGCGGCTGGCTGATCCACATAAGCAATATGTTCTCTCATCCTGGTTTCTATCTTGAAACCATCCACTTGAGCAGCTTCAATACTAACGGTTTTGATTGGCATAAGTCTCCTTTTGTTTCTGATTTACCAGCAATATAGTACAACAATCAATTATATTACGTTTTTGTACTAATTTGTTCATAATAACTCACTTTATGGTCAATTGAAAACAATGCCTTTGTAAGGTTAATTTTTCATGTGCGAACCGTGCTTATCTACAAGTTAGGCGACAAGAGCAGAGTAAGAAGAACTTGGACTGTTTTCCGCTCATCGGTTCCCTCTGTCTATCTTGTTAAGAATGGATAGCAAAGGTACTTATAGGATATCGAGTCTGAGAGCTTATGGTTATTCATGAAGTTTCACAAATAATTGGATTTTGTTAAAATTGGATCGTCCATATATATATATTCTTTATTATTAGGATTTTCAAAACCGAAACGTAAAAAGGGATAATCAATGAGCCATAAATCGATTTTGAATCCGGGAACTTATCATGGTACGCGCCAGCATCCTCCCTTCTTTGAGGGTTGGTACTTCAAAATGGTCAGCGCGGATGAGCACCATAAGCTTGCCATCATCCCGGGGGTAATCCTGGGAACGGAGCAGCACGCGTTCATTCAGGTCATTGATGGGTCTGACGGCTCCACCGAGTATGCAAATTTTGCCATTGAAGATTTTCAGCCTGTCTTCCCGGAGTTCAACTTCCATATAGGAGATAACACTTTTAACGCGAGGCGCATCCATCTGGCGGTGTACCAACCTGAATGCCAGATTAGTGGTGACATCCACTTGGGTGAATTAACCCCCTGGCCGGTCAGTTTGTTTTCGCCGGGCGTCATGGGTCCGTTTGCCTGGATACCAGGCATGGAAACCTACCATGGCGTATTGAGCCTTAACCACATCTTGCAAGGACAACTGGTGCTGAATGGAAAAGCCATGGATTTCACGGGTGGTTACGGGTACATTGAGAAAGATTGGGGCAAGAGCTTTCCCTCAGGTTGGGTGTGGATGCAGAGCAATCACTTCAGCCGACCTGCGACATGCCTGACGGCCTCCGTGGCCATCGTACCCTGGATGGGCTTCAGCTTCAGGGGGTTCATTGTGGGTTTGTGGGTCGACGAAAAGCTTTACCGATTTACAACCTATGCGGGTGGTCGGATCGAACGGCTTAAAATCTCAGAGACAACGGTTGACTGGGTACTACGGAACAAGACACATCGCCTATTCATTACCGCGCAAAGAGCGGAAGGGGGATCTCTCAAAGGCCCGACCCCACTGGATATGGGAAAAAGAGTGGTCGAGACGCTTAACGCTTCCGTGCGTGTACGGCTCGAAACGCTAAAAGGAGAGCTCATCTTCGATGACGCAGGGGAACACACAGGATTGGAGGTCTCGGGGGAAGTGGAACGTTTGGTGACCAAGAACCACGAAACCAGCCCTTGATTCCTCATAATTTATGTTATACTATCGTTCGCTCTGGCAACTGCCAGGGACAACCATTACACACGCCTCGGAACAGACCCTCCCGCGTGCCCATCAAAGGGTTCGGAGCGGTCGCAAAACCAGGCGGAGGCATAACGCAAAGGAGTTATCATGCCCGCTGTATCTATGAAAGCGCTCCTCGAGAGCGGCGTCCATTTTGGACATCGAACCAACAAGTGGAATCCCCGCATGCGCCCGTACATCTTTACGGAACGCAATGGTATCCACATCATTGACCTGCAGCAAACTGTCAAGCTGTTGGATGAGGCCTTCAACAAGGTGCGCGATACCATCGCCGCCGGTGGCACCATCCTTTTCGTCGGCACCAAGCGCCAGGCCCAGGAAACCATCCAGGAAGAAGCCGACCGCTGTGGCATGCCCTACGTGAACCAGCGCTGGCTGGGCGGCACGCTCACCAACTGGGTCACCATTCAACAGCGCCTGGTTGAGCTGGTCCGTCTTGAGAAAATGAATGACACCGGTGAAATCAACCTTCTCACCAAGAAGGAAGGCCTGCTCATCAACCGCGAGGTTGTCAGGCTGAATTCCCGTCTGAGCGGCCTGCGCAACATGAAGCGCCTACCTGATTTGGTCTTCGTCGTGGATATCGAACGCGAAGCCACCGCCGTGCACGAAGCCTTCGTCAAGGAAATCCCCGTGGTAGCCATGGTGGATACCAACTGTGACCCCGGCAAGATTGACTACGTCATCCCCTCCAACGACGACGCCATCCGCGCCATCAAGCTGCTGGTTGGCCGCATGGCCGACGCGGTGATTGAAGGCAAGATGATGCGCAAGGACGTGGAAGAAGAAGCTGCCACTGAAGAGCGCCCCACTGCCATTTCCCGTAAAATCGAGGATGACATTGAGCTGGCTGATGAGGACCTGTTGGGTGAAGCCACCCGCGCCCGCATCGCGAGCGAAAAACCCGCTGTTGATGAGACCGCGACGGAAGAGGAAACCAAAGCCGAATAGTTGGGTGGTTCCCGAGCGGACCCGCTCCAAGCAAGAAAAGGAATTTATATGGAAATCACGATTGACATGATTAAAGAACTGCGCGAGAAGACCGGCTGTGGCATCATGGATTGCCGCACCGCGCTGCAGAATTCCAATGGCGATTTTGAAAAAGCCCTCGAAGAACTGCGCGAAAAAGGCCTCAAGAAAGCGGAAAAACGCGCCGACCGGGTTGCCTCTGAAGGCCGCCTGGAAGTCTACATCCACGCCGAAGGCCGCCTGGTGGTGGTTGTGGAATTGAACAGCGAAACCGACTTCGTTGGCAAGTCCGAGAGTTTTAAAGAGCTCGCCCACGAAATTGCGCTGCAGATTGCTGCCGCCAGCCCCGAATACGTTTCTGAAGCTGACATCCCCGCCGAAGTCATCTCCGCCGAGACCGCTGGTGTGACCGAGCGTGTGCGCGCCGAAGGCAAGCCGGAAGCCATCATCCCCAAGATTGTGGATGGCTACATGAAGAAGTTCAAGGACGAGAAAGTGCTCCTGAACCAGAAGTACATCCGCGACGAATCCCGCACCGTGGCCGACCTCATCAACGACAAGGTCGCCGCCCTCGGCGAGAGCATCATCGTGCGCCGCTTCATCCGCTGGGCTTTGGGCGAGACCACCAAGCAACCGGAGACGGAAGAATAGTTTGAAAAGAGCCAACCAAGTGTTGGCTCTTTTTTTGACATATAATCATTAAAACGATGGAGGCACAATGAGCGAAGATACCCAGTCCGTGGTTTACAAACGCATATTGCTGAAACTCTCCGGTGAGTCCCTGGCCGGCCCGGGCGGCTTTGGCATAGACCCCACCCAGGCCAGGGTGATTGCCCAGTTGGTGCAGCGGGTTCAAACCATGGGGGTGGATGTGGCCATCGTGATTGGCGCGGGCAACCTTTGGCGCGGAGCCACCGGCGAGAACACCGGCATGGACCGCGCGACCGCGGACTACATGGGCATGCTGGCCACGGTGATGAACGCTCTGGCCCTGATGGACGCCCTGGAACAGCTGGGGGTGGTCACCCGGGTCATGTCCGCCATCGAGATGCGTACGGTAGCCGAGCCGTACATTCGCCGGCGAGCCATGCGTCACCTGGAAAAAGGACGGGTGGTCATCTTTGGCGGCGGTACAGGCAACCCCTATTTCTCCACTGATACCGCGGCCGCGCTGCGCGCCACCGAAATTGACGCTGACGTGGTCATCAAAGCCACCAAGGTGGACGGCGTCTACGATAGTGACCCCAAAACCAACCCGAACGCGGTCAAGTTTGAGCGCCTGACCCACATGGAAACCCTAAGCCGGCGCCTGAATGTGATGGACAGCACCGCGGTTTCGCTGTGCATGGATAACGACATGCCCATCCTCGTGCTCAATCTCTGGGAGCCCGAGGCGCTCATCCGCGCACTGCACGGAGAGCTGGTCGGCACCCTGGTGAGCATGGATTAATCAATTTCGCGCAATTTACTTGCCATTCACACAGCTCCCTATCCAGGGAGCTGTGTTTGTTCACCCTGAGTTTACTTGCTACTGAAGGGGGCGCCTGACGCCAGTCCTCAATAGACGTGATTTGCCAGCCAGTGACCACCCGGTCACCCGGCCCCAAGATTTGATGTGCCAGTGCAAGGCGTTTCGCACCGTGCCGGAAGAGGTAAATGGCCAGTTCCCTGACTGGCTCACGCAAGCTTATACCGCGGCTGGGTGAAGGATGCCTCTGGCCCAATTTAAAAAACGGCTGACGCCGTTTTTTAGTTTTTACTATTGTCGAAGATACTTAGCGGCTCAAGCGCAGGATGGCGGCCACGTCCGCAGCCTGGATATCGTGGTTTTCCCCTTTGCCCCAACCCTGCTGCTCAAAGCGCTGTGCCACCTTTTCGGCAGCTTCCTCGGGGTCAATCCCATACGCGGTCAGCGTTGTAGGCATACCCAGGCTGTGGAAGAACGCTGAGAGCGCCTCCAGGGTGCGGTTGATGCGTTCATCGTACTTCTGGCATTTAATCTCAAATACGCGGTAACCCATTTGCAGCAACTTGGCTTTCTTCTGCCTGCGCTGATGCCATAGCAGCCACGGGAGAACCACCGCAAGGGATTCGGCGTGGTCCAGCCCATAGAGCGCGGTCAGCTCATGCCCAATGCTGTGGGTGGACCAGTCCTGTGGTACGCCCATGCCAATCAGGTGGTTGAGCGCGTTGGTGCAAGCCCACATGTAATTGGCGCGGGCGTCATAATCCGCCGGCTGACGCATGGCTTTGGGCGCCATTTCCATCAGGCCCATCAGCAGGGCTTCCGCCTGCCTGTCTTGCACAACCGCTCCAACCGGGTAAGTCAGATACTGTTCAAGCACATGCACAAAGGCGTCCACAAGGCCGTTGCGGACCTGTTTTTCGGGGAGTGAGTAGGTGGTCTCCGGGTCCAGGATGGAAAACTTGGGGAAGACCTTGTCGCTGCCAAACGAAAGCTTTTCCCCGGTTTCACGGCGGGAAATGACGCTGTTGTGGTTCATCTCGCTGCCGGTGGCCGGTAGGGTGAGCACCACGCCCAGCGGGATGGCTTTTTTCAACTTCTTCGCCACGCCTTTGGCGAGGATGTCCCAGGGGTCGCCTTCGGTATAACGCGCGGCCAGGGAAATAAATTTCGCGCCGTCAATCACCGAACCCCCACCGACGGCCAGGAGGAAGTCGATTTCCTTCTTGCGCACCAGCTGAACCGCTTTCATCAGCGTACTGTAATCCGGGTTGGACTCAATCCCGCCAAATTCGCGCACATGATGGTTTTTGAGCGCCGTCATCACCTGGTCGTACACCCCATTTTGCTTGATTGACCCACCGCCGTAAAGCAGAAGCACCCTAGCATTCCTGGGCACGCGTTTGCTAAGCTTTGCGATGGTGCCCTTGCCAAAAATAATCCGGGTTGGGTTATAGAACTGGAAATTATCCATGTTTCCTCCTGGTTCAATGGTCGGCCGCGGTTACGCTTTGGCCTTAACCGAAAGCAGTTATTCGACTGAGCCACCAGCCGGGTGGACAATGGCATGCTCATGAGAATGATAGTGCACGTGCACCGCGCGCACATAGTCAATCTCCTGGATGAGCTGGCTTTCCACCACATCCGCGATGCGGTCGCCCGCGTCCACGCTGATATTCCCATCCACGAAGATGGCCACGTTGATGACCAAATACTGGCCAAAGCGGTGCGCCTGGGTGGAGTCAATCCCTTCCACGCCGGGGATAGTCGCCAACAGCTCGGTTATCTTGACTTCCAGCGCCTTGCCAGGGATGGTGTCCATCAGGTCGTCGGTGGAGTCACGCAAGATGCCAATACCGGTGCGCAGGATGACCAACGCCACAATCGCGCCGGCCAGCGGGTCCACCCACAAGTACCCGCGCAAGGAGAGGAAGATGCCAATCACGACTGCTGATGCTGAAAAAATATCGTTCCGGTGGTCACGCGCCAGGGCAATGATGGAGGGGTTGTTGGTCCGTTCGCCAACTTTGTGGGTGTAGACCGAGAGCAGCGTTTTCAACAATACGGTGAACAGCGCGATGTAGATGGTGAAGGTCATGCTGCCCGAAAAATCGCTGGTCCCATTAATAAAATCAAACAGGGAATTAATCGCGTTCCAGAAAATGGTGATGGCAGTGGTGATGACGAACGCGCCCACCACCAGCGCGCCAACGCTCTCGAACTGGGTGTGGCCGTAGGGGTGCTCATCGTCTGCAGGTTTATGGGCCGCGCGCACAAACACAGACACCACGATGTTGTAGACCACATCCGAGGTGCTGTTGATGCCATCGGCGAGCAAGGCCGGCGAATGGCCCACAATGCCAATTGCTGTCTTGATGATGGCCAGGAAAATATTGGATATCAGGGTCAAGCCCACCGCGCGGTTGCTGAGCCGCGTGCGGAGGACTGGATCGATTTTTTCCACGTGCTCCAAGCGTTCTTCCTCAACGACTTGCGTGGTGTTGCTCATCGGGTGAGCCCCACAGCCTTGCGTATGCGCGCAAGCACAGGCCGCGCGATTTCCCGCGCCTTTTCAGCCCCCTGACCCAACAGGTCGTCCAGGTAAGCGTGGTCGTTAATCATCTCGCCATATTTCCGGCGAGCCTCGGCAAAGTAGGCCAGGATGGTCTCCGCCAGCTCCTGTTTCAGGGCACCATAAGCCAGGCCGCCATCCAGGTATTGCTGGTGCACTTCAGCAAGACGCTCGGGCGCAGCAAAATGCCGGTAAATCTGGTACAGGTTGCAGGTGTCCGGGTCCTTGGGTTCCTCGGGAGTACGGCTATCGGTGACAATCCGCATTATTTGCTTGCGCAATTCTTTTTCTGGAGCAAATATCGGGATGGTATTCCCATAGCTCTTGCTCATCTTGCGCCCATCTATCCCAGGGATGGACTGCACGTCTTCAGAAATGACCCCATCAGGCACCTTCAGAGTCTTACCATAGGTGCGGTTGAAGTTTTCGGCGATATCCCGCGTGATTTCGATGTGTTGTTTTTGGTCCAGGCCCACCGGCACGACGTCGGAGTTGTAGAGCAGGATGTCCGCGGCCATTAGCACCGGGTAATAAAACAGACCGGCGTTCACGTCAAAGTCCGGGTCACGGCCGGTTTCCACGTTTTTATCCACGGCCGCCTTATAGGCGTGCGCGCGGTTTAGCAGCCCTTTGGGGGTAACGCAACTGAGTATCCACGTGCACTCTGGGATTTCATGGATGTCGGATTGTCGGAAAAAGACGCTCTTTTCGGGGTCCAGCCCCAATGCCAGCCACGAGGCCGCCACTTCGTAAATTAACCCCTGCAGTTCCTTGCGCTCCGGCGTGGTGGTGAGGGCGTGCAGGTCGGCGACAAAATACAAGCCGAGGTACTTTTGGGTGAGGGCAATGGCAGGTTTGTACATGCCAAAATAATTGCCAATGTGGGGGTTGCCGGTGGGTTTAATCCCGGTTAATGAAATGGGTGGCATTCTTCGCGCTCCTAGGGGCAAATTAATTCTGTAATTATAACGCTTATGCCGTCCGGCGCACCCGAAGGCCGATGCTCAATCGCGGCGCCAGGCCTCCCACGCCTGAATCAAAAAGTGCCAGCTTATTCAGCTGGCACTTTTTCGATCAAGCATTTTTACTGTACGGTAATCTGCGTGTAGGCCGGCGTGATTTTACCGTCCAGGTCACTTACAAGGAAACCTACCAGGTACTGCCCCTGGGGAGCGTAGACCTGTTCCCATGTCCAGGCGCTGGAACCAAAGGTGAGCGGGTCGCCATCGTCGTACGAGACGCCGGTCACCTGACCATTCGCGTCGAGGTCCAGCCATTTGCGCGAGGGGGTAAAGGTATCCCCCAAGCTGGGCGTAATTTCCGCGGCAGCAGAGGCTTCCTCCGTGCCATTAAAACCCATCACCTGGAACAGGTTGCCATCCTTGAAGTATAGCCGCGCGAGCCTCTGCTCACCAGACGCACTGAAGGTGTACGTCCCGCGCACGGAATAAATGGCCTGTTCCGCGCTCGACCCATAGTTGACCGGGTCAAACAGCGCCAGAACCTGTTGCGAGCCGTCGCTGATGCTGAAGAGGAGCGGCTCAAAATCAAAGTTGAGCGTGAAGGTGGACGCGTCCGGCCATTCGGGGTAGTACACCCCCTGGAGTTCGGAAGTCTGGGGGCTTTCCAGGTAATCCGTGTCTGCCACGTAAATGCTATTGGACGTTTCGTCATACAGCCCGGTGAAGAGGTAGATATAGCCGATATTTTCACCACTGATATCCGCGCTCAGCTTGATAGCGCTGCCAGGGGTGACTGTCTTGGCAGAGGCACGAATGCTGGATATAGTGATGTTGCCGCTTCCAGGGATGCGGCTGACCGAAGCGGTAATCGGCTCGGCGGCCTGTGCCTGGAATTGGCGCCCGGCATAGTGGTAGGCCAAAAAGTCATCCCAGAGGGATTGCTTCACAAAGGTGTTGGCGATAACGGTGTACGACCGCATACCTGTGGCAGCGGAGCCGTACAACTGCGAGTTGGGGAAGTAGATGGCAATGCCGGTGGAGCCGGGCTTGTTGGCCCCATGCCGCTCGGCAACCAGCACATCCTGCAGGGCCTGCAGCACGGCGGTGGCGTTTTGGCGCGTGGTCGCATCGCCTGCTTTTTTGGCAACCAATGATACAAAGTGTCCAAGGTCAATATATGAAGGCGGCACCTGGCTGCCAAAGATGCTTGTGTATGATTGGGCGTAGCTGCGCGCACTGGCGACAACACGCTGGTCCAACCCCTGCAGCCCATACAGGAAGTTATTCAGCGCGTTTTGCAGTTCCGTGAACTTATCCAGGTTCACCGCTGCCAGCGTGACGCTCTGTTCCAGCTGCCCGGCAAGCTGCGCGGCGCTAATCCTAGAGACGCCGAAGAACCCGCCCGAATTGCCGTTTTGCTGAAGGAACTCATAGCGCGCCTGTTCATCCGTGACGCGTTCGTCCTGGTCAATATAGGTTTCCACGATATTGGCGGCCACCTGATCCACGGGTGTGCTGGGGTCGTACACCAATAGGCTCAGAAAGGCTGAATATGCCCAACCCAGCCCCGGCTCTGTTTCTTCTGAGGCTACCGCGTAACGCGCGTAGGGTTGCAGCATGGAATAGACTTCCATTTGGCTCATCAGGCAGGCGTCCAGCCCAATCAGCTCAAACCTGTCGATGGCGGTGGTGGATTGAATTTTGGCCAGTGCCGCGTCCAACTCGTTCAGGTAGAGCGCGTCATTTGGCAAGGCTGAAACCAGGGGTGCGCTGCCACCGTCGCGGCCAGCCGGGTCTGGGTCCGTCCAGCCACCGGGCCACCCCATGCCGTGGTCGGACATGATGAGCATGTATTTGTCCGCGGGATAGTTTTCGACCGCCCAGGTGACAAAGTCCACCAGGGTTTGGCCATCCGCCATGTTGACCTCGCCAACGTCCATGACCATGTCGGATCTGACGGTCGAAAGGTCGTCATCTGGCATAATCAGGTACCGGCGGGCGGAGGAGAAGTTGGTGTTGCCTGTGAACCCGCCGCGGAAGCGGTCAATCTGCGTCACCACCTTCACCTGGTCGGTAGAGGCCATCGAGCGTTCCATCTCGTTCAGGTCGATGTAGATATCCTGCTCGAGGGCCTGGTCGTCGGCGTCCTGGTAGACCATCACCAGCCAGTTGTTGCCGGCCGCCGTGGCAGCCCCGGGCGCTTTGGTTGGCTTGGGCGTGCTGGTGGCCAAAACCTGCGTGGGGAGGCTTTGGGTGGGTTCGGTGTAGGCCGGCTGCTGCCCCGTATCTACGGGCAACAAGCTGGACAAATCACCACCGCAACTGCGGGAGAGGACAAAGAAAATGATAACGGCAACCACCAGCAGGATAATCCCGCCGCAACCCAGTTTGCCGCCGCCACCAGAGCCAAGCAGGGAGCCGAGATTGGGAAGGCCACCACCGCCAGTGAAGGAACCACCTCCACTCGTGCTTCCGCCACCACCCGTGTAGCCGCCACCGCCTGTGCTCCCTCCGGTGAAACCACCAGAGGACGTACCACCAGAGGACCCGGGAGTTGGCCGCCGGATGGGTTTTTCAGCCTGGGTGGTAGGCCGGCTGCCCTTGCGCCGGCGTTGAACGTTTATTTCGGGATTGTTTGACATGATGACCATCCTGTTTGGTTGAATAGGTATGCATTGTGATTATATGCCACTTCAGTTTTTGTCGTAGCCATCTTCATGAGGTTAACCCATATCGGCTCCCAGCGGGAGCCGATATGATATTTCGTGTTTATTTGTCTGCCAACCTGGGCAGTCCTACCAACATAGCTATTTTCTTTTGATCAGTCGATAGATGAATATCACCAGCATCGCGCCCAGGATGGACACGATAATCGTGGTGAGGTTTACGCCGCTGGTCAAATCAACACCCAGCAGAAGGCTGGTAACCCAACCGCCCAATATACTGCCGGCGATGCCAAGCAGCATGTCGATGAACAGGCTGGTATTGGTTTTCATGAGCTTGGAAGCCACAAAACCGGCAATCAAACCAACGATGATTGATGCAATTAATCCCATGATATTCTCCTTTACGTTCCTATTATCCCGGGGTTGAAGAAGTTATCCTCTGCCGGGCATGATTATTTGGGGCTAGGCCTTTGGGTAAAGGCTTTCGACAGCCTTACGCAAAGCATTGGTCGCGTTCTTGACCCGCAGCATATCCTTGGGGTTGCCACCTGCGATGAAACGACCCAGGATGCCGCCAGCGGTCATTGTGTCCAGCTTGTACTCAACCTTGGCTTCATCATCCGCGAGGCCAAAGAAGCCGCCACTGGATTTGAGTGTGAACACGTGCGTGTCCTTGTCATCGCCCAGCTGGGTGAGTACTTCCAGGCGTTTGTGGGGCTCAAGGTTCACGACCGTGGCTGTTCCCTGCTGGCCGTTGCTCTCCCAGTTGAAGGTGCTGCCTTCACTGAAGCTGGTCACATTGGAAACACTGTCCACATAGGGAAACCATTTGGGCCAGGTGTTGGGGTCGGTCAGGACCGCCCATACCTTTTCCACAGAGTCATCGATTTCAACTTCACGTTCGAATTTTGACATTTTTTCTCCTTAAATAGTCAATTAACAATTTAATAGTATCACCATTATCCCGAAGTCCAGTGAGCTGTAAGGCGTGCTGTGACCCCGGGAAGTGAGTGCCAACCTTTCTGGTGGTTTCCGGCCATTTTGACCGCTGGAAGGGGATAAAATTACAGCAGGAGAACCCGCCATGAACCAACCCCTCACCGCCTTACTTCTTGGTGCCGGAGACCGGGGCGCCAACGCCTACGGCCGGTTCGCGCTTGAAAATCCGCAAGAATTGCGCTTTGTCGCCGTGGCTGAAACCCAGCCGGAACGTCGCAAACAATTCGCGGCCAATCATCACATTCCCGAAGAGCGGTGTTTTCCTTCCTGGAAGCAGGCTTTGGCCGCTGGCAAAATCGCGGACGTAGTCATCAATGCCACGCAGGATGCCACACACTACCCCTCCGGCATGGCCGCGCTGGAAGCGGGGTACGACATGCTGCTTGAAAAACCCATCGCCCCAAACCTGGCGGACGCCGTGGCCCTGACCTTAACCGCGGAGCGCCTGGGACGCAAACTGATGATTGGCCACGTCTTGCGCTATACCGAATTTTTTGAAGCGCTGGGCGAAGTCATCCAATCTGGCGCCCTGGGGCAATTGGTGACGCTCTCCTGGCGGGAAAATGTGGGGGCCTATCACATGGCGCATAGTTACGTGCGCGGCAACTGGAGGTCCACCCGTGACTCCGCGCCCATGCTGCTGGCCAAATGTTGCCACGACCTGGACCTGCTCACCTGGTACCTGAGGGAGCCCATCACCTCGCTCGCATCCACCGGCTCGCTGCTACATTTCCGCCCTGAAAACGCCCCGGCCGGCGCGCCAGCGCGCTGCACGGATGGTTGCCCGGCCGCGCTCGAATGCCCCTTTTATGCCCCCGCCATTTACCGGGACATGCTCCCCATTAAATACACCTTGTTGCACAGCGAGCATCCCTCCATCCGCTGGCTCGGAAAAGCCGTTTTGCGCGCTCCAGGCAGCATCCCCACGCTGGATAAACTCTTGCCGGGGCAACCGCTCAGCCGGGCTCTCCATGCCTGGCCACGGTCGGTGATTACCAACGATCCTAAAAGTGACGAGGCTGTCATGCAGGCACTACTGGAAGGTCCATATGGCCGCTGTGTTTACCATTGCGATAACGATGTGGTGGACCACCAGGTAGTGTTGATGAGCACCCAAAGCGGCGTAAGTGTGAGCCTGACCATGCACGGTCATTCCTACGAAGAAGGCCGCACAATACGAATGGATGGATCCAAAGCCACCTTGTTGGGCAAGTTTAGCCACGCGGTCTGCTACCTGGAATTATGGGACCAGCGCGGGTTCCTGCTCTGGCGCAAATCCTTCGCCACCGAGTTGGACCGTAAGCAATCCGGCCACGGCGGTGGGGATGCGGGCCTGGCGCGCGCCTTCATTCGCATGCTGCGGGGTGAACCAGATGCCCTCACCAGCGGACGTTCCGCCTTGGAAAGCCACATCCTGGCATTCGCGGCCGAGGAGGCCCGGCTAACGAAACAGACCGTGTTTCTTGAAACATTCAAACAGAACTGGGGGCTGCAATAAGGAGACACCGGGCCATGACCACGCAGCGCTTTCGTCACAAAACTCCTGGTGGGAAAAATCCTACCGGTGTAACCAGCCCACTGGAGCGTGCCATATTGGCCATGGTCTTCCTGTTCCTGGTGGCCTCGTGTGGTGGAAGCGCCTCTTCTCCCAACCCTAGCACACCATCACCAACCTTATTACTCGTCCTCCCAGACACCCCCACAGCGACACAGTGGGAGCCGACCTTCCAAGTTGTAGCCAATGTTGAGACGCCATTGCCCATTGAAATTGACCCGACCCACGAACAAATCCAATACATGGCAACCGTGTGGTCCATAGACCCGTTGATTCCCATCCTCAACTACCACCGCTTCACGCCAAACCGTTACGACCCGACTTCCGGCATGGTGAAATACCTCGGCGAATTCATGGATGAGGTAAACCGGCTCTATATCGCGGGCTTCACCCTGATTTCGATTGACGATTACCTCGCTGGCCGTGTAATTGTTCCACCTGGCCGCAGGCCACTTATCCTGACTTTTGATGACGCGATCTTCGCCAATCAAATTGCCTTGGAGGGGGATGGCCAACCCTCCCCCCTCACAGCGGTAGGCTCCCTCTATAAATTTTCACAGGAACATCCCGATTTTGGCTTCCAGGCAGCCCTGTTTGCCAACCTGGGTGACAAGTACTACGGAAATGTATTGCGCAATGGACGATGGTATCTCGGGGAGGGCTGGGAAGAAGCGCTTGCTCAAACAATTGCCTGGAGCATCGACCATAATGTTAGGGTATACAACCACCTCTATACGCATATCAACCTCAGCACCGCCAGGGACAAGGATATCCAGCCCGAAATGCTCCGAAATGACCTGGCCCTCCGCGGTTACCTGGAACAGGTTGGATGCCCTGAATTAATCCACTTCATCAGGAACTATATTGCCCTGCCATACGGCGTTTGGCCTAAAAGCCAAAAAGGAATTGAATTATTGCTTGGTTACGTCAACCCTGAAGGAGAACCAGTGGAGGCTGTTTTTGAGGCAGGCTACGAACATACCCCCACCCTCGCGCCGTCGCCATATTCTGAGAATTTCAGCCCCTTCCATCTCCCCAGGATGGCTGGACTAAGCCGAATAATCGATTGGTTGGAAGCGACTGCGCCAAGCCTGCCCACGGCGCAACAGTGCCAAATGTTGCTCCCTCCGGATATCTGGACACAGCCTGCTGCTGTTCTGGAAGGAGAAATACTCTCCCTGGTTCAGGATGGCCAATGCTCACAAGGGATTTACATCCTCGAAAATCGCGTGTTTCGGGTTACCATGGAAGACGTTATTCAACTCAAGACCATCGATTAACTCCCCCATATCCTTGTCAATTCCTTTGATATGGGTGGGTTGTCCTCAATATCCGTGACCACAACCGCGCAATAATCGGGGAATAGACTCCCGGGATTATTGAAACTCATATCCACTCTCCCACCTTTAAAAGAAGGAAGCCTTGGACAGTCGATGTTTGGTTGGTTGAAACAAAGCTCTGTTTCACAGGCTGGGAAAGAGACCGGAGTAATTTAAATTTTCTTGATTGCTACTAGATGATTTTGTTAATCCGGGTTTGCATTTCCTCAAGGCCCCGCTGCAGCTCGTTGAGCGTTTGTCCTTCGCGCGCCATGCGGTCCTGTTCGTTGTGAACATACTGGGTGTAAGGGGAAATGTTATCCCTCAGCCGCTTCACCGCACCTTCAAATTCGCGCGTGAAGGTGCTGCCGAGCGTTTGCATCAGGCTCTGGCGTAGCTGGTCCATCTTGGCCTTGAAATTCTCTTTGGCCTGCTTACGCTTGTAGGGGATAACGAACAAACCCAGGATGGCCAGCGTGGAAGCGGCCACAATACCGGTGACATCCATGGCCGAAGAGAACAGCGCCGTGGCCACCAGGGCCCCTAGCCCCACCGCCCCGACCTCAAACAAGGCTGTTTGGGCCACGGAATCCGTGACGAAGGCGCCCAATTCTTCAGCTTCCTTTTCGCGGTCGTAGCTGCTGACGATGGACTTAATCGCAGCACCCACCCCTTCAATCAATTCCTTCCGCTTCGAAGACTGGGGGCTCTGGCTCCCGGCGGGCATCTGCTTTTGGCTTTGGGCCTGGCGTCGTTCCAGCGCCCCTGCCACCTGGTACCAAACTTTCAGGTCCTTATCCACCAGCCAGTCAATCAGGTTGCGCACCTTTTCTTCCACCTCAAGGGACAGGTCACCCATCACTTCCTGGCGGAATTTGTCCTTAATCTTCTCGGACTTGGTCAGGTTGGCGATGTTTGCCAGCCGGAGGGTGTTGTCGAAGAAATCCTGCCCACGCAATTCAAATTGGTTGAGCACGTTCTCAACCTCGGCCAGGCGGGGGGGCACCTCGGAGTGGAGTTCTTTTTCGTAGTTTTGGATGATGCCTTCCAGTGAAGTGACCAGCTGGCTGTCTTCAGCCAAATCCTCCACCTGGCTCGTGTTCAGGCTGGAGGCCTGCTGCTGCAGGTTGGACGCCACCCCAAGCGGATTGCGCAGCTTCAGCTCCAGCCGCGCTCGGTCATCCAGTGTCTCCGTGATGTATTCTTCAAGGGCTTCCAGGCCGCTTACAGTTCTCAGCCTTTTGGCTTCCGCCGGGTCGGTCACCAAGGCCGCTTTTTGTGCCAGCCTTGCGGATACGGTGAATATTTCAGGGTCGCTGCCCAGGATGATTCGGGCGTTTTCCTGCACGAACGCGCGCACCTCATTCACCGCCTGGTCGCTTTCGAGGATGTCCACCTTGTTGATGATGAGGGTCACCTTTTTGCCCCACGAGATGATTTTTTGGAGGAATTGGCGCTCGCTCTCCGTCATCGGCCGGTCAGCGGAGGTGATGAACAATACCAGGTCGCTGCGTGGAACGAATTCGTTCGTCAGGCGTTCATGCTGGCGGTTAATGGCATTGGTGCCGGGCGAATCCACAATGTTGAGCTCCTGTAATAAGGCGAGTGGATGAGTAAATATGGCAAACCCGTCATCCACCACTTGCTCCACGATTTGCTCCCCCCAGCGCACCAACGTGACGCGCGCGGTAGTGGGTGTGACCCCTTCCAAGAGCACTTTTTCGCCCAGCAAGGCGTTGATGACCGCGCTCTTGCCGGCGTTAAACTCACCCACGGCCACCACCAGGAACAGCTCGTCCAGCTGTTCCATCGCCCTGCGTAAACTGGCAACCGACTCCTCGGGGACGCGCAACCCCTGGAGGTTATCCAGGGCGTTGGAGAGGAATTCTTTTTCCTCCCTAAGGAATAGGAGCTGGTTGTTGGTAAGCAGGGTCTGACGCATTTCGACCTCCCCGATGATGGGTGAAAATTTCTGAATGATTGGATATTATACCTGCCGGCCGGGCAGGGTTGTTTGGATGCGCGCCATTGGGCAGGCTGCTAGTAATTTTTTCCCCAGCTGGCAGTGCCTTTTCCGTCAGTTCACATCTCCCAGGTAGATGGGATGTGGCTGTTGTGAGAGGTCGCGTAGGAGCGATCTCAGGGCTTTGGGGTAGAGGCCAATCGCGTCCAAGGCGGCCACATCGGCCCAGCACACCTCCACCTGGCCCGGGTCCGGCGCCGAACCATGCATGGGAATGTAATCCGCGGGGGCAGCGCAGGCAAAAAAGAATTCCACCTGGTGGATGTGTGGGTCTTCGTTGGCAAACTCATGATGGTCAGATAGGTACTCGCGCACGAACAACAATTCCCCAACATTAACCTCGCACCCGATTTCCTCCAGGCATTCCCGCTTGAGCGCGTCCGTGAGGATTTCGTCCTTGTTTTGTCCCCCGCCGGGCAAAACCGCGTAGCCAGCATCCCCGGCCATTTTACGAATAACTAAAACCGCGTTATCCCGCAAGATAACCGCCTTGGTGGAATTCCGGATGTGTTTTCCCATGAGCCTGCCCTCCGCGTGCGTGGAATGGTAAAAATTCTACCACCCGGCAACATAATCAAGCCAAAGTGTTGGCAGGTTCGACGAACCACGGAAAAAAGGAAGTTGGGTGATATACTCGAAAAAAACGCGGAGAAAAGCCATGATTGAACAACCCTTTGAGTTGAGCACAAGCCTTGAACGCACCATTCAGAAAGTGGTGCAGGACGATAATGTTGATTATATTTACATGCGCTTCAATCAAGGCGAGGGCTTGCCCGAGCACTATTCCAACTCAAACGTTTACATGACTGTGGTGGACGGTGTCCTTTCCATCGCGCTGGACGACCAGGACTACCACGATTACCCCGCGCGTACCCTGCTCAAGATTCCCTATCACATCAAAATGAACGTCCAGAACCATCACGACGAGCTGTTGGTGTTGATTGTGGTCAAGGCTCCGGCGCCCAAGAATTACCCCAGGGAATAGACCGCCACTAGGGAGAACCCAGGCATCTTAACACAACTTCAGCTGAAAACACGAACCGCGGACACCTTAGCCAGGCATGCTCAGCCCGCCGGTGTGGTCCATCCAATTCACCACGGCTTCAACCGCCCGTTGGATGTTGTTATCAGAAATGTCCAGTCGCAGGGTCTGCAGCCTGGTTTTGGCTACCAACCCCTCCAGCACTTCCTGTTCACGCTTGAATAGCTCCAGGTCGTCGTACTGGCGCGGATTGCCCGAGACCTTCAGCCGCTCCTCCCTCGCGGCAGCAAAGGATTCCGGCGTGCGCTCGCAGAACACCAGGCGAAAATTAACCGCCACCAGCCTTTCCTCCAACCAGCCAAAATCGTACCGCTTGCCATAGGTCATCCACTGGTACATCTGCGTGGAAAGGTGAAAGCGGTCCACAATCCAGGAGTAGTACTTTTGCAGCTCAAATAGCCGAACCCAGGTTTGGTAGGTCTCCATTGCCAGGGCTTCCTCAGCTGGCTCAAAATTGATGAGACCCCGCCCCCAGGGGAAATTGGTGAATCCGCACCATTCCGCCGAGACCAGGGGGGAATGGTAGCGGTACTTGCGCGGGCCCACAAAACCGGGATGTTCGTTGAGTTCAAAGGCGATTTCCGTCTTAAACGTCAGCCGGGTGCCCTCAAGGATGACTTTCGGGGTAAGTTTGTCAGACATGCCTGGACCTCCAATGCACGTAAATCATATCAAATCCCGCGGACCTTGTAAGTATCGCTTAATCAGGGGCTGTGTCTGCTATACTTCTTGCCTGATGCGCTCGGATAACCTCTCTCAAAAAGCCAATTCTTCAACCGGATACCTCTACGCGGTCATCGCGACCATCGCGCTATCGTTAACCGCCATCATCATCCGTCATTTGTCGGTCCATTACGGCCTCCCCGCGCTGGTCACCGCTTTTTGGCGGGATGCCTTTGCCGCATTAATTCTGCTGGTCTATCTTTCCACGCGCAAGGCCCTGCTGCGCGTCAGCCGCCCGGACCTGGTCTACCTTGCCGGTTATGGCTTGCTTTTTTCCGTGTTCAACATTTTCTGGACGCTCTCCGTGGTTCAAAACGGCGCGTCCGTCGCCACCGTGCTGGTTTACAGCTCAGCACCTTTCACGGCCATCCTGGGCTGGTGGTTGCTGGAGGAGGGCCTGGGGCTTCCCAAAGGCCTGGCTATCCTGCTCAGCCTGGCAGGTTGCGCGCTTGTTTCCCTGGCAGGCTCTTCATTTCAGACCAACGGGCTGGGTCTGCTGATTGGCATCGCGTCCGGCCTGTGTTACGCCATCTACACCCTGCTCGGCCGCAAAGCTGCCCAACGAGGACTGAACCCCTGGACCACCTCCTTCTATACCTTCGCGTTCGCTGCCTTCTACCTGCTGCTCTTCAACCTGCTACCGCTCAAATTTATCCCCGGCCAGGCAGCTTCACCCGGCGAAATACTGTGGTTGGGCAAGGCATGGTCCGGCTGGTTCTTCCTGTTCTTATTAGCTTTGGTGCCCACCGTTTTGGGTTTTGGGTTTTACAACAACGCGTTGGTCATCCTCCCTTCCTCCGTGGCAAACATGTTCCTGACCATCGAGCCGCTCTTTACTGCTCTGTTTGCTTTCTGGCTCTTTAGGGAACAACTCAACCTCACGCAAATGTTTGGCGGATTGTTGACCATCCTCGGTGTTTTGCTCATCAGCGCGAACGAAAGAACGCACAAGACGCGCAAACCAGCGCACAGCCATGCCTGAGCAGCAGCTCTTTCTGATTTACCTATACTTTCGAGGAGAAATTAGTTTGGGGGTTAAGCCGCGTCCGCGTCCTGCATGAAGACGGATTTCTTCTCCCAGGTTACTTCTCGGCGAACTTCATCGCACAGCGCGGACATTTGGTCTTCCTCGGGGAAAAGCAATTTCTTTGGAATACCGCTGAATCCCTCACCCCAAAAACGCTTGTCATTCAGGATGGCAAATTTGCCGAGCAGCCGGTTGTTGAAATCCAATTCGGACTTGTTGGAGTATTCCTGGGTGACATCCATCGTCCCAGCCTGGTAGCCATCCTGGAAGTAAGGGCGAACCGCCAGCGGTGGGCAGATGGACAGCAGCCGCACAATCACCAGGTCGTGTTCGCTGTTGAAGGTGATGCGATTGGTGATGTAGGGCAGCCCAAACACGGCCACGATGCCGCGCTCTTCCGGGTTGTCCAGCTGGGCAAAGGTGCAAGCCGCGCGCAGGGACTGGGTGAGGTCCAAAAGCGGTGTTTCGCACACGCCGTAATGCTGCAGAATCCCCCAGGCCACCTGCGCCTTACGGCGCACATCCGACTTACCTTCCATTTGGCGTTCCGCGAACTTTTCGGCCAGCTTGCGACTGCAAGCTTCAAGCGTCTCAAACCGGTCCCTGATTTCGCGGGCGGTGAGCACGTCTTTGCGGTAGATGCTTGGGTAGTAGGTGGAGGTGCCTGCCTTGTTGCGGTAGTCCTTGTCCTGCCCGCGGTAAAAGAGGAGGCTGTCCTTGTTAAGATATGCCAGGCTGGCCACCTGCTTTACCAGCGCCACATAGCTATCCACCGGAATTGGCGCGCCCTTCCTGACCACGTTGTGTTCCGCGTGTTGTTCTGAAAGCAGGGGGTTAACAGGCGTTATTTCGCGCATGGCTTAACTCATGCGTATATTTTAACATAAAAGCGCGTGAAAATACGCCGCTCTGACGAATATTTACTGTGAGAATCCAAAGTTTACAGGACAAAAACAGGACTACGGCTGGCTAAACCCCAGGGTCTCGGAGAGTGCCACCACCTGCCGCGAAAGCGTGATGCAATCCTGGTCCTGCTCACCTGGAGCCACTTCCAGGGCGTATTCCTGGTTGGATCCCCAAAAATAGCTATACAGGATGCTTTTCCCGCTCGGTATCTCAATCCAGTCGGTAATCGCGAAGGTCGTTTGGCCAATCACCTCGGTTGACTGGTTGGGCTGATGCTTGTTGGGATCCATCCCATGCCCAAGGAGCTGGTACATTTCACAACCAGGGAACACCAGGGAGACCAGCCGGTAAGCACCCGGTTCCTCAGCCACAGGCACGGCTTCCCACAAGCTGATGTCATAAGTCAGATAGAAAATGCCCCCCTGCAGAAAACCCACCTGGACCGTCGCCGCGTTTTCGGGCAGTTCCGGCAGGTTGGTGGGGGTTGGCGGGACGGTTGTGGCGGTCGGAGGCACAGACGTGGGCGTCGGTGGGATGGGTGTCGCGGTTGCTGCTGGCTGCGGAGAAGTCGCGGTCGGCAAGGCAGGCACCGGGGTGAGCACGGGCGGCAGGTTGCAGCCTGCCAGGAACAAGATGCACAACATGAGGCAAACAGCCGTAAGAAGCTTTCTTGTGGATTGTAGAGTGTCCATGAGATTCCTCCGGTCCAGGTCTGCGTTAAGTATATAACGGGGCGCAAACCTTGTCACGTCACACAGCTTGCCTTCCATATGCTGAAGATCTGTCTCTACGAAACGGTCAAAGTGATTACTATTTAGTCCTAAACTGCCTGACCTTGCTCATAAAGCTCGCCACCCGCGCTTCTTCTATCGCGTTCCATGTGACACTTTCGTACTTAAATGCCGTGCCCACAATGGCGCCATCCGCGATGGCCAACTGGTCCTGCACATTGTTCTCGCGCACACCTGTGTTGGCGAAGACGGGTGTATCCTTGGCCACGTTTTTAACCTGCTCAAGTGTCTGGAATGAAGTTTCGGCTCCCGCGGTTAGCCCTGAAACGCACAACGCGTCCGGCCGGGCATTAAAGATGGTGGACCGGGCAATATCCGCGATATCCCGCTCGCCGATATAGCGGGCCGCCTCTGGGACGATGTTGAAGAATAGCTTGACGCTCTGAGCACCGATGGCGTGCTGGTGGCGAATTGTTTTTCCCGCGTCGGTATTCCAAAGCCCAAAATCACTGCTATAGACACCTGTGAAGATTTCACGCACAAATTGCCCACCGGTGGCCATGGCCACGTCAATCGACGCGCTGGGGTCCCAAAGCATATTGACGCCGTACGGAATGCGGATGTCGCTCTTCAGCTCGCCGATGACCCGGGCTACTGAAACCGAAGTGATGGTTTCGACCTTGGTCAAATAGGGCAGACTGAATTCGTTGGAGAAGAGAATCGCATCCACCCCACCCCTCTGCAGCGCGAGCAGGTCCTGCCTGGCACGTGTGACCACCCAATCCATCCCCTTTTCGGCGTCATACCCGGGGTCCCCGGGCAAAGCCAGGATATGACACATGCCAATGATGGGTTTTTCAGTACCAAATACATCTTTTAACCAGTTTGTCATAATATTCCTCTCAAGTTTCTAATCAACAACCACCACGTCAACACCCTGCTTGCGGATTTTCTCAATCATGCCTGCTGGTGCTGATTCGTCGGTGATAATGCGGTCAATTTGTGAAAAAGGGCCCACGGAAGCGAACGCAGTCACGCCAAATTTGCTGCCATCCGCGACCACGATTTTCTGGCCCGCGGCGTTCAACAGTTTTTTCTTGGTCTGAGCGTCCTCCAGGTTGAACTCAGTCAGACCTTCATCCACATGGATGCCGCCAATACCAATGAAGGCCACGTCCACATGTAAGCTGTTCAACACCGGTTCCGATAATGGGCCAACCATCGATAGCTCGTTTGGCCGGACCACACCACCGGTTAAGATGAGCCGCGCGTCTGACTCGAGCGCGAGCAGGTTGGTAATCCGGGCCGCGGTTTTAAGGCAGTTGGTCACTACGGTCAGGTTGTGTTTTTCCTTGAGCCAGGGGACAATCTCCATGACCGTTGTGCCGCTATCCAATACGACGCTATTGCCATCAAAGATGAATTCTGCCGCCTTTGCCCCAATTTTTTCTTTGGCAGCCTGGTTTTTGGACGCCCGCGTCAGGAATGGCGGTTCATAACTGCGTCCCAAATTGGATACCGCGCCACCACGCACGCGTTTCAGCAGGCCTCTGCGGTCCAACTCCGTTAAATCCCGCCGGGCGGTCATTTCCGAGATGAGTAACTTTTCACTCAGCTCCTCAATGGTGACGCTGCCTTGATGCAGAACCAACTCCACTATGTACGCGTGTCGTCCTTCGGTATTCATCTTTGTCCTGTGAAAGTGTTCGATATTGATTATATATTACAAGATTATTGTTCGTATGGCAAGAGTTTTTCACATTTCAAGTAAAATCCCACCGGAATTATCTCCAGTGGGTTTGAAATTGTTGATTATTACGTGCCGAGGTTATCGATACCCCTCCGCCTGCAGCTCAAACAGGCGCGAGTACGGGCCTCCGCAGGCCATAAGCTCCGCGTGGCTTCCCAACTCCACGATCCGGCCATCAGAAAGCACCACAATCCTGTCCGCCATACGTACCGTGGAAAAACGGTGCGAGATGAGCACGGCAATCCGTCCGCTCATCAGCTCCCTGAAGCGTTTGAAAATCTCATATTCCGCTTCCGCGTCCAACGCGGAGGTGGGTTCATCCAGGATGAGTGCCTCGGCGTTTCGCATGAAGGCCCGGGCCAGGGCAATCTTCTGCCATTGGCCGCCTGAAAGCTCCAGCCCCTTTTCCCAACGCCTTCCCAGGATGGTCTCGTAGCCATTGGGCATGCCCTCGATGACCTGGTCTGCGCCACCCCGCTCGGCCGCGTCCTTGATTTTCTCAAGGTTCTCAAGTTCGTCCACCTGCCCAAATCCAATATTTTCCCTGACGCTGAACTGGTAACGAACGAAGTCCTGGAAGATGACCCCAAAGCGCTGGTGCAGGCTGGCAAGGTCGTACTCTCGCAGGTCGTGTCCGTCCAGCAGGATTTCGCCTTCAGTCGGGTCATACAGGCGGGTAAGCAGCTTGACGAGCGTAGTTTTGCCGGCCCCATTTAAACCCACCAGGGCAATGCTTTCACCCGGCGGAATGAACAGGTTGATGTTTTTGAGCACAAACACATCCGAGCCCGGATACTTAAACGAGACATTCTGGAAGCGAATGCCTTGTTCAATGGGGCTGGGGGCCATCAATCCATCCTTCGGGTTCACCAAAACAGGCGTGATTTTCAGGTAATCCAACAGGTTATCCAGGTACAGGTTGCTCTCGTACAGGTTGTTGAAGTTGCCCAGCAACGACGTGATGGATTGTTGGGATTGGCGGAAGATGGAAAGGAACATGGTCATATCGCCGAGGGTGGCCGCGCCGGCAATTGTGCGCAGGATAACCCAAACATAGCTGCCGTAATACGCCAGGCTGGAAAGCAGCCCCCAGCCCAGGCCGGCCAGGCTCTTTTTGCGGGCTATGGCGATATCTTCGTTGAAAAAATTGATAAAAAGCTGTCTGTAGCGCTCAAGTAGTGGCTTTCCCAGGCCAAACATCTTGACTTCCTTAAAGGTGTCATTGCCGGTGAGCAGCTGTTCCAGGTAATTGAGCAGGCGCGCCTCCTTAGCCCTGCGGGTGACCGCCCTGAAAGCCATTTCGGCATACTGCGATTGGGAAAGGAAACTCGGAATAGCCGCCACGAACACCACGATGGCCAGCAATGGGCTGAACCGCACCAACAGCACCAGTACGGATGCGAGGGTGATTACCTGTTGGATTATCTGCAGGATGGCATTGACGATGGAGATAGCCGAGCTATCCGATTGGCGCCGGGCATTTTGCAGGTTGTCATAGAATTGTGGGTCTTCAAAGAATTGCAGGTCGAGGCTGATTGCTTTTTCCATGATCAGGGAATTAACGTGGTTGGTCAGCTTGTATTGCAACACCCGGTCTGAAAGCGAGCGGAACTGCCCTACCAGCGAGCTGAGCACCACCAAGCCAAGTTCAAGTAGCACGTACGGCAGTACCCTCTGCAGGCCAACTTGCGGCTCGACCCCGGCGTTAATCACCTTGAGGATGTTATCAATGATGAGTTTGCCAACCCAGGCCTGGGCAGCCGGCATCAGGGCCGCAATTGGCGTTAACCCGAAGCTGATGAGCGCGTTCTTCCTGCCGGCCTGCCAGACAAGTTTAAAAGCTTGCGGGGTATTGCGCAGCGCGTCAAAAAAATCTTTCAGCCTCGCGCCGAGGCTCTTACCGGAATTATCGATGGTATTGTTCGGCAGCCTGCCGTAGGATCTAATCATGAGGACTCCCTTTTCCAGTCTTCGCCCAGCCTGCGGAGCTGGCCAGCGTGCGGTGCGGGAATTATACCTTCAGGCATGGCCCAAACGGCGGATGCTCTCCAATCGGCGACACTTATTGCCGATTACCGCTCAAGCGGCCGCGTTCCAGACGTTTCGCAGCCAGCATAGCGCCTGGCCATCGATATCCCCCGGCGTGAATAATTCCAGGTGATGCATCCAGCGACTGGCCGAGACCTGTGTAATTTGCTTCCAGCGAGGGGAATCGTTTTTGGCTGCGAAACTGATGCTCAACACCAGTGGAGCACCTGTCCGGCCTAAATGCTTTTCCGGAATCCAGACCCAGGCAAAAGGTGATCGCCTGCTGAGCACAATTTGGGTTTTGGTTATCCGCGTGCTGCACGGCCCCCAGCTGTCCACGTGTTGAATCAACGTGTCAAAAATTAACCCGGATGGGCCAAACCCCGTAAAGAATTTTTCCAGGGACGCCTGGGTGGCAGTTGACATCAGCTCCCCTCCGCGCAGCCCTCTCAGCCGCTCTCCAAGGTTGTGGCCGACTCGTCGCTTCTCCGCCTTAATTCACTAACCAAAGCGTAGTGTCCATCACTGGCCTTCTCCAACCTGACAATCTGGCAATTCCTGGGGTTATGCAGGTCTTCAAACTCCTCAACGCTCCAATGAAACCAACGCATCAGGAATATCCGCAGCGAGAAACCATGGGTCACAATCAACACATTGGCAGGGTAGTCTTCATCTTCAAAATCGCGATACAGGCTTTCCAAAAACGTGCTGATGCGATCGTAAACATCTGCGCCAGACTCCCCGTCAGGGATGCGGTAGTAAAACGGGCTGAACTTATCCCGCTCATGGATGATGTCCTCGTTGATATCCGTCGCGCGCAGATGCCCCCAGTCCTGTTCGCGCAGGCGTGGGTCTTCGCGGAGCGTAATCGCGTTTTCTCCCAGGCTTTCCTGGATGGCTTGCCAGGTCATTCGTGTACGGTTGTACGGTGAGAGGTACACCTGCAGACCTTCCCCTCCAATCAGCTCCTTGATTTCCCGGCCGGCCTGGCGCGCCTGCTCAACCCCTTTAAGCGTCAGCGCCAGGGCATGGTCTGGTATGGTGGCATACGTGTTGCGGTCGGAATTGCCCTCCGAAAGACCGTGGCGGATGAGAAGTATGCGTTTTGGTTTCATGGTTTGCCTCCCAGGAGTAAAAAAGAGGTTGTTGGACTCACGAGTTTACCCAGGTGTTATTACCACCTCAATTTTCTCACATCCCGTGCGTTTTACGCGTGTGCTGTATGGTCGCAACTTCCCAGGAGTACCTTAATCCAGGGCAACTCCTATACCGCTAGGCCTGCCCGGGGCTAAAACCTGTTCCCAAAGTCCGCTCTGAAGGCGGCCACCAGCGATTCCGCCCACCCGCCGATAGGCTCCAGCCGGCCAAAGAAGAAGCGCAATACCGGCGGTTCCTCGGCAAAGCGCAAGCTGCCAATCAGCTCACGATGCTCAAAAAGCCACTTAAGCCGGTCAATGGTGTATTCGATGTGCGAGAGGGTGAACAGCCGGCGCGGCAAAGCCAGGCGCACCAGTTCCATGTCCGCCAAGACGTCATTGCCCTGCGCGTCCCGGTCGGTGGAGACGGTGCCGCGTTCCATTCCGCGCACACCAGAGGTCAGGTACACAGCGGCAGCCAGTGCGGCCGCCGGATATTGTGCCTGGGGCACTTGCGGGAGAAAACGTCGCGCGTCCAGGTGGCAAGCCAGGCCGCCAGCAGGCGTCACCACGGGCACGCCCTCCTCCACCAGCCTGTTGACAAAGTATTCAATGAAATCTGCCGAGCTGCTCGCCACGGACTGGGCGGTCATCTCTCGCAACCCCACCGCCATGGCTTCCACCTCCTTGGTGGACATGCCGCCATAGGTCGCGAAACCTTCGTACACCGGCAGCCAGGGCAAAATGCGGTTGAAGTGCGCCTTGTTATTGGTGGCAATCAGGCCGCCCCGCGCGGCCGCGCTCTTGCGCCCGGACATGTAGAAGATGTCCACGTAATTCATCATCTCCAGGATAATCTCTGGGATTGAAGCCTGCGCGAATTCAGGTTCGCGCTGTTGGATGAAGTAGGCGTTCTCAGAAATCAGGCTCCCGTCAAAGACCAGCGGGATGTTGTGTTGCACCGCCACCGCGTGGACTTCGCGCAGGTTCTGCAACGAAAACGGCTGCCCGCCGATGAGGTTGGTGGTGGCCTCCATACGCAGGTAGGAGATGCGCTCAGGCCCAAACTCAGCGATGGCCTTTGCCAGCCGTCCCAGGTCCAGGTTGCCTTTGAACGGATTGCTACTCTCGGTTTCCAACGCGTCGGGGCCGAAAAGCTCCAAAACCTTCCCGCCGGCCAGGTCTATATGCGCTTTTGAGGTTGTGAAATGGTAATTCATCAAGACGACATCCCCAGGCTTGACGAAGGCCTCGGCCAACAGGTGTTCGGCCGCGCGGCCTTGGTGTACCGGCATAACCCATTGAAAACCAAGCACATCCCGTACGGCGTCCTCCAAGCGGTAAAAGCTTTCCGAGCCCGCGTAGGCGTCATCCGCAACCATCATGGCCGCTTGTTGGCGGTCGCTCATGGCGTTGGTGCCGCTATCGGTCAACATGTCCAGGAATACGTCGCGGGTACGCAGTAAAAAGGTGTTAAAGCCGGCATCCCGGATGGCCCGCAGGCGCTCGGAGGCATTTGGCAGGTTCACCTCCTGCACGATCTTGATTTTGTGCATTTCAATGGGTAAAACTTTTCCAGTGGATAATCGAATATTCATGATGTTCCTTAAAGTGAGAGACTAATCGGGGATGGAACGATCGCGCGCCCGGCTGCCCGGGGTGGGCAGGGCGCTGATGCGGTTTTCAGGGACATCACCGGCCCGATCCGGCCGGAAATGTCCCTAAAGGTAATAATAGGGGAAGGAATTCCTGGGTGTGAAGAAGGGTGAAGAAGCTGAGCGTGTCAACATTCGCGTTAGTGTATCACAGGTGCCATTCCAAGGTAATGCCATTTTGGGCTTGTTAACCAAACCTTAGCAAATCCAGTCTACTTGCACGCCGATGGAAGCATTTATGCCCTCAAGCACACCGCTCAACCAATAATACTTCCACATCCCTGGCAAAGGCCAGGGTGCCGCTGATAACCTGGTCGCCGAGCGCGCCAAGATCAGAAAAATCGGGCATCTCCACCAGGACGCTCTCGAGGATGGAATCGTACCCCTTGATGGAAGGCACCAGGCGGTAATTCTGCTGGGGTTGTTCGGTAAACAACTGCCAGTAGTGTTCCTGGATTTGCTTGTTGCCAGCCGCGAGCCAGGCTTCAAACCGGCCCGCCTCGTGTAAATACACCACCGCGATTTTTAACCCCAGCCCCTTGAGTGTTTCCGATTGCAGGGGGAAGTAGCTCATATCCATGACACCCTGATAGAAAGTCCCCGGAGCGGCCAGTTCCGGGTGCTCCTGTTTAAAACGGTTGCGCAGTGAGAGCAGGAAGGCCATTAGCCCCTGGTAGGCCTGTGGAATCGCGCCTTTGCGCATCTGCTGGTTGTATTCAAGCATGCATTCCTGGAATGTCCTCATGTCTGCCCTCTCCTTCAATAGACCCGCGCTGGTCGTTGAACTGGTATACCCGTTATCGGAATTCTACTACCCCCCCCAGTGATGGTGGCAATTCCTAACCAGGCAACCTGGTGAGGAATTGGAGTCGCGTTTCTGATGCTTAGAGGTTCGCGAAAATCCCCAACATGATGGGGATATCCATGCCCGCGTGAAAGAGAACCGACCCCCAGATGCTTTCGGTTTTCAGGGTGAGGTATCCCCACAGCAGCGCCAGGGGAAAGGTGACCGCCAGAAAAATCATGTTGCTCGCGGAGTAAGTGGTCGTCCCGTGCAGAGCGGTAAACACGAACGCGATGAGCAGGTTGGCCACGAACTTGCCCACGAATGGCTCCAACCTCTTTAGGAATAATCCCCGGAACATGAGCTCCTCCAGCAAGCCATTAGCCAAGACGTAAATCACCAGCCAGGGTATCCAGGGTGCGACTCGCGCGAGCGTCAGATTCTCCGCTTTAAACAGGGTGGCCATTGGAAAGGAAGCCAACGCAGCCAGCACAAAGGTGAGCACGCCAATGGTTAGGCTGATTTTCAGTTTGCCTTTCACCAGGTAAAGGTCTTCCAGTATCCCACCACAGGCTTTGTTGGCCAGCACGATGGTGGGGCAGACAACCGCCGCCTCATTAAGCTTTTGTGTCATCCAGCCCACGGGCTGCGAATCACCAATTCTTAGCGTGTCAACCAGGAACACACCAAAAACTCTGTCAACTGTTACAGCCAGGCTCAGGATGAATAACGCTTTCAGGAGGGGCAACAGCCGCGAGAGACCATCCTGTTTCGACGCGATGACCACAACCAGCGCCAGGGTGGATACCATTGCCAGCCTCCCCAGGTAATCCCTGTTGAGAACTTTTATCTCCAACCGCCAGGGGCTGAAGACCAGGATAATAATTGAAGCAATCACAAGAAAGATTATCACCGCGGCCAGACGCTCATTCCGCGTTACCTGCCCAGTTTCACGCGTTTCCATGGATACCTCTGTTGGACTGGGGGAACGGACCATCCCTATGCACATTATAGAGACAGTCCACCTGAAATCAAAGTAATTTTCGAAAATTAGCCGTCCAACAGCCCACTCTGCCGGGTTGGGTGGCGAGTTAACTAGTTTTCGAACCCGTGGATTTATATGTGTTGGTCAATCAGCACCGGATTGCCGTCCGGGTCGTAAAGCAGAAAACTGGTCGAAGCTCCCTCCGCTCCACGTGCCAAGTCCTGTACCGCGAGCCCTTTTTCAAGCAACACATCGCGCAGTTGCCTGGCACTCGTGAACTCAGGTAAGGGCCGGGTGAACTGATCCCAGCCCGGGTTGAAGGTGAGCATGTTCTTTTCGAACAATCCCTGGAACAAGCCAATCACGTGCGCGCCATTGCGCAGGATGAGCCAATTCTGGTTTTCAGCACCCATGAAAGCTGTAAATCCCAGTTTTTCGTAAAAAGCTTTGGAAGCCTGCAAGTCTTTTACCGCCAGGCTGATTGAGAAAGCGCCAAGGTCCATGGTTCCTCCGTTAGGCCAGTATCAACGCCATCCTTTGCCGTTCCAATGGCCAGGGGGCATGCTTTTTCTACGCGCTTTGCCCCGTTTTGTCATTGGGGTGGGCGTGTCGGTGGTGCAGGTCAGGCATGTGGTCATGCGTGTGGGTGAGCGCTGTATGCGTGTGCGGATGGGAATGCACCAGCGCGTATCCATCTGCGTGGAAATGATCGTGGTGCCCGTCGTCGTGGCGATGGGCATGCTCGTGGGTTAGGGCTTCGTGCGTGTGCGTGTGGGCGTGTTGTTCATTAATCAGCAGTAGCGCGCCCAAAACCATCAGGGGCAGCGCCATGTAAACCATCCACCCGGTCGGCTCCCTGAAAATCACCGCCGAAAGCAAAACACCTGCCACTGGCGCGGTGCTAAAGAACGCGCTGGTGCGGGCTGCCCCCAGCCCCCTCATCGCCTGGATGAACAGCACAATGCTCGCCCCGTAACTCAGCCCGCCCAGCAATAATGCCTTGAGGGTCACATCCAGGCTGGGCAGGTGTTGCCCCAGGATTAAGGACAGGATGAGCGAAAAACTGCCCGCGCTCAATCCCTTCACAATCACGATGGACAAGGGGTCCTTGGCGGAAAGATTGCGGGTGAAGTTGTTATCCAGCCCCCACAAGGCACACGCGCCAAGGATGCCCAGCGCTCCAGGCGCAAAACCCCATTCCGCTTTCAAGTCCAGCGATAGGGCAATGCACGCAACCGTAATGATTACTATTGCCAACCATGCCCGTCGGCTGATCGCTTCCCTAAATGCGATCAACGCGATGAGCGCGGTGGCAACACCTTCAAAATTTAACAACAACGAAGCCGTCCCCGCGGGCGTATTCTTTAGGCTAAAAAGCAGCACTATTGGAGCGGCGACCCCACCAGCTAGCGCCGCGCCAACCAACCATTTCATATCCCCGCGGACAAGAGGCGCCTCGCGGTCTCTTTCCCGCCGGCTGGTGCCCTGGAGCAGCTTGACGCCTAAAACCCCCAGCCCACTACCCAAATAGAGCAACGCGGCCAGCGGAATAGGCTCCATCTCACCCAGGAGCAGCTTCGCCAGCGGCGCGCTCATCCCGAAAAGCACGGCCGCGGCAAGCGCCTGAAGAATGGCTGGCAGATGATTATTTTTCAAAAACTTCGCTCCATTTAGCCTCATTGTCCGGCAGCATTGGAAGGCGTAGATTCGATTTGTCGATGCGTTTGCCTTCCGCTAAGCTTAACCATCCCGGGTGTGCTCCGCGAAAAAGTCCATTATCTTATCAAGGTCATTCCAGCAATGCCCGCCCTTGGCTTGACGGATATAGGTGACCTCTTTTCCCAGAGACTGAAGTAAGGCAACAAATTCATCCACAGGTTCAATTGGTGCTCTAAGATCATCCTCGGTATGAAAAACCAACAGCGGGACATTGATTTCATCTGCCCATTGGATGGCAGAACGTTTCGTATACTCCTCCGGAACCTCCTCCGGAGAACCGCCCACGCGGTAATCCAGCATACTCTGCATATCCTGATTTCGGAAATTATAGACGGCAACTAAATCTGGCACGCTGCCATCAACAATCGCGGCATCAATCCTGTCATCAACCCTTAGGATTTCGAAGGTCATGATGCTGCCCCGTGATTCCCCCCACATGACCACATGGTCATGATCAATAAAAGGACAACTACCAACCAAGTCAATCAGTTTGATGATGTCACGAACATCCGCGCCCCCAAATTCGTCCTTGCCGTTCCCTCCGCTTGTTTCGCGGTATTGGCTGGCGAGAACAATGGCCTGGAAGGAGATTGCCAAATTGGGAGGCATATTGGAATTAACCGCTCCAAAATCCGCGTTGCCACCCCGGTTATAAACAAGGACGGGATATGCTTCTTCCTTCTCAAGGTAATCGATAGGAGCAGAAATGTATCCCTCGACTGTGTAACCATCGCTCAGGTAGGTAATTGCATATGCCAGCGCGCCAGCATCCAGCCCGTCAATACCGGTTTTGTATTCCTCTATAGTCAACACATCCTCGAGGTTGAGCAAGTCGGGAATGGATTGAACTCGTGGTTGCGTAGTTGGTGAAGGCGCCGTTGTTTTCGTCGGTAGTTGAGTAGCAGACGGCGTGTTTTGGGGAGTTGGCGCTGCCAAGCCTGGCGCGCAAGCTGCCAGGAGGATCGACAAGAGGGTAACCAACCGGGCGATAGGTCTACACATGTCGAAATCATAGCACGATTTCGTCGCAGATTCTGCAAAAACCAGACCTCTTGGATGCTGAAGGTTAAGTATGTTGGGGCTTGGACCCACCCCGTTAAAGGATGGGTCCATGCGATAAGTTAGCGTTCAATCCGGCAGGTCCTGGCCACCTAACCAAACCTCTTCGCGCAGGTGTTGCAGTGAAACTGACCTTTGCCGTCATAATTGAACAGTAACTTGATCCTGCTGGTTGCCGAAGCGATGTGGATTGTCCGGCCAATGATCCCGCATTGTATTTGGGCTGTGTCCTCAGAGCCGCAATGAGGGCATGGTGGTAGAACCGCGAACTCGAAACCCCAAATACTTTCTGTTATGCCCGGGTAGTTCTTTTCCATTTGCCTTATTTCGTCTTTCGTCTTTTTAATCATTTCTTTCTCCTTGAACTTCAAGTAGTCACCAGGAGCGGATGGAACGTAAAGGCAGGGTTTGGTTTTGGCGCGTTTGGGCTGTTAAACAAAAAATGAAACTGTTTTTCGAAAGCCATCTTTCGCGCATCGGAATCTCTCGATTCCAAGGCACCGCTGCTGTTTCAGAGCCGGTTGCCAGTCCGCTTTCCACGGACGTTCCTGATGCTATAAAGGATTATACCATGCTCCGGCGAAAGATAGTTGCGTCTTGCATGATATTACACTGGGTATGGATGTCATTGCCCCAAGCGGCTGAGTATCCCCGGGAAATTAATCACCTCAGCCCACGCGTTGGCAGACTGCCCCTCCCCTGGGTCTACGCCTCGTCCGGGAATGGCCGTCCGATGGCGAGCACCTTGACCAATTCAGGCTCAAGTTCCAGGTAAATATCATCAGGCACCGCGTCGAGAGCTTCCAATGTCTTGCTGAAGAAACTCCGCGCTGTAATAGTGAGCACCACGTCCAGAATCTCCTCATCCTTCAAACCGAAGGCCCGCAAGGTTTGCACATCTTCTTCGTTGACGTCTCCGGCCCGTCGTACGATTTTCTGGGCCAAAGCCATCAACGCGACTTCCTCATCGGAAAGATCGGCGGAACGGAAATCGTGAATTATTGCGAGTAGCTGTTCAGCGCTGAAAAAGTTTTTTCGCAATACAGCCGCGTGGGCAAGAGAGCAGTAGGTGCACTCGAGTTCCAGGGAGGCGGCAAAGGTGATCAGTTCGTAACGGCGCAGACGCATATGGGAGCGGAAACCACTCAGGAGTTTGTTCCAAGCCTGGTAAACCTCAGGACGAAGGCTGAATAGCTTGGCGTGGTTCGGGACGTACCCATAAGTTCCTCGAGCGGAGTCGTAAAGTTCCTGAACAAGCCCCTCCGCCTGATCTTCTTCAATCGTTCTAATGTAGGCCATATGCTCTCCTTTGCTATTTGTGTAGAGTTTGGACTTAAAAGAGGTATATACCCAATTGGGAGGCAATACAATAGCTTAATAGCGTTTGTAGAGGGTGTGTATAGGGAAAGTGGGCTTTCCAGCAGCCTTCCCACAGACTTGGCGGCGGACAAAAATGCAAAGGGGATATCGACTGGTCTTATTGAGCCACTTCTCCAAGGACAAAAAACCTTCCTGATTGGGAAGGTTATCTGCACATGTATTCAGTTATTTCATCATCGGTCCGAACAAAGATTAATAGTTATGAGTTACCGTTTTTTTTGCTTTTTTACCGTTTCTTCAAGGAAGATTCAGGATCTTCAATAAACTCCAACACTCACAGAAGAGCCTTCCTTTCCAGTCATCAGCGTACCAAAAACGGCATGTAACCTTTAAAGAATCCCGCTGATATTTCATCCGCGCCTAAATCAGGCTGGGTGCCGGCCGGCCAAGCTCGCGCATCCCCATCGACATCTTTGCTTGCAAGTCCTTTCAAACCCGCTGAAACCGCGGCAGAATGGGTTTGAATATGATACCCATCAGCCTCGAATAATGCCTGACCTTCAATGGTATTGGTTGCTAATACCACCCCAACCTGGAAGGCAGTGTTGGCATCCGACAGATTTTTGTCCAGGCTTGTGGTGCTTCCGTCCACAGCCCAGACCGCCAGCGCATTATGACTCAAGATAGAATTTCTGAGAAGAGCAGTTCCCCCAGATAAAACATGCAAACCGCTTTGGCCAGCACGAGCGATCGTTAGATGACGCCCATCAAAGGAAAAACCGCTTTCGACAATAACGCCATCATCTGCCTGATCAATTAGCACCAGATTGCTGACGGTCATGTTAGATACAAAATCAGCCCCAATTACTCCACCTCTGATCAGGTTGTCGTCCAACTGTGCAGTTTGGCTGTTGACCACAAACAGCCCCCTCTTAAGACTGCCCTGGATGACCGAATTGTTGAATTTGAGGGACCTGTTCGCTGGCAAATCCTTAATGAACACCGCGGTCTGGGCGTATCCGCATGTTCCGCTACAAGCAGGTGGTAAGAAGTTCGATCCACCTTGCTCAACAATCGCGTGGCTGATCAGACCGCCGCCATTACCCGCATTACCGTCAAAGTACAATCCGCCCCAATTCAACTTAATATCTGGATCTGAACTGGGAATACCGCTAAAGTGAATGGGAAGCGCCGCAGTGCCGACCGCATTCAGAAATCCCAGAACGGTGAGGTATTTGTCGTGTTCCAGACGTACTGTGACCCCGGGGTCAACCGTCATCTTCACGCCGGCTGGAACTGTATAGTCACCCAAAAAGACATAGGCGTCCAATCCGGTTTGGGGCTGCAAGGTAAAGTCCTGATCATTGAGAGCGTCTGGGCTGAGAAAAATTGAGTCTTCCTGGACTGTGTAGTTCACGTTGTCGTAGTATGGGTAGGCATTGTCATTAAAAGAATTGCCTGAATACTCCACGTCAGAAAGCGGACCTTTAATCCAGATGGGAAACTTGTTCAGGCTGAAGTTCGTGTCACTGACGTTGACCTTACTATTAACCACATGCAGTCCTACTGAGGTGTTGTCTGTGATGTTGGAATGATCTATGGTAACCTGCTTGCCGGATGCCAGGTCTTTTACGAATAAAGCAATCTGACCACCACACCCTGGGCAACCAGGTGGATCAAAGTTAGACCCGGCATGGCTAATTGTGGCGTAATGGATTGCCCCACTTCCATCGCCTTCGGAACCATCAAAAAAGATGCCGCTCCAGTTTTGGTTGGGATAGTTGGGTGTGTGGGTCATCAAGACCGGATTTGCAGCAGTTCCGTTAATGTCCAGGTGACCACTAATAACCAGGAAATTTGACCATGCCCCATTTACCGAGTCAACAGTCACACCAGGATCGATCGTTAGTGTGACCCCGGCTTGAACGTAGACAGTATTGGCCATATAGTGGGTATTATTCCCCCCTGCGCACCAGGTCTCGTCAGCTGTGATCATGCCGCTGTGAATATAGGATGCTGAACACGGACTGGCTGCGTTCGCCGTCTTCGTAACTGGGCCAAGACCTCCAAACAACAAAACTGTAGCAATTAACAAACTAAGTAAACAGCGGGTTGAGAAAAATCGGTTTTTCATCAGAATCCTCCTAAACAAGAAACGAAAGTTATCCAAAACGGAGCTATTTATTGATCATGAGATAGAAAGATTTCTTCATTGTGAGTGGTTTTTTTACTTACCAACTTGTTGAGTAGTGTTAACAATTCGGTGATGTTCTTAAAAGGAAAGAATTTCTTTCCTGGCAAGGCTTGGATTTCACCGCAGAACTGTTCGCGTTGATCGGTGTCTGTATAAAAACGCAGGATAAAGGTCTTGGTGAGTCGCATTGTTTCTCCATTAGCACCAGTTTAAAAAACGGGTTTGCCACATGTTTGCCAAATGAGGGGATGCGTTTTGTTAAAACAAAAAGATGGGTAAAGAAAAACCATTTTCCACCCATCTTTTTACGCGCAGATACAAAATCTATATTTTTCCAGTGAATTTCAATGCCTCGTTATAAAGCAGCTGCAGTTGATTTTGAGGGGCTACGCCAAGGTCGTGGTTTAGTTTTTTCTCCAGTCTCTGATAGAGCTTGATTGCAGTCACGCGATCATCCATCTGCAGCGCAGCGTGCATTCCCAGGGCAACAGCCTGTTCTTGCCAGGCATTTTGCAATATCGCCCGTTGAGCCAGTTCCAGGCAGGCCTCGGGAAAGCCGGCGGTCAATTTTTCAGTTGCCAAAGTGAGCAAGGCCATCTCAAGTTTGTCCTCAAAATGCTGTCTCAAAGCGATTGTCCATTCGGCATAGCGGAACATGGGCAAGAATTCGCCTTCGTAAAGTTCAATGGCCTTTTCCCAATCTTTGGCTTGGATCTGCCGCTGGAATTCGATGAAATCCACCTTGGAGCCAGGCGGTAAAATTAAGGTCACGCGCTCTTCACTCACTTCCAGGTAACGACAGGGGAAGCGTCGGTCCGGCAGGTCAGGTTCGAGCAGATGGCGCAGCGCGGAAACCGCATGGTGGTAAAAATCAACAGCCGCGCTTGCGTCTTTTTCGGAACACAATGCTTCAATGACCTGCTCAGCAGAGAGGGTATAGCCCGGGCTTGAAAGTAACAGCGCCAACAACTCCCCAGCGCGGCGTTGACGCAAGCTCTCTTTTAAAACCAGCTTCGGTCCCACATGAAGGGAAAACTGGCCTAACATTCTTGCCTGAAGGGGCGGTGGGGGAACTCGCATCAGGGTATCAAACAACGCTGAACCAATTGCATCCAGAATTGGATGGTTTTCGTTTCTCATCCTGGCAACCAAAGGAAGCAGCAGAGTTCTCTCCTGACCGATTAGAAATTCATAACCATTTTCGCGAATCAGACCAATGGCTATTTGCCATTGGTCAACAGAATGTGGTTGTTGTTTTAAGGACAGAATCACTGCCAGGTAAAGCAATGATCGAGCCTGATCAAATTTGGCGCATAGCCTGACTGATAGCTCATACGCGGCTTGCAGGTCCTTCTCCGCATTTTCGTAATTTTCCAAATCAATCAACGTGCGTCCGCGTTCAATCAACGCGATTGCCTGAAATTGCCTGTAGTTCATCCGCGTACAAGCCGCTACGGCATCTTCCGCCCAAAGTAGCGATGATGGGAAATCCTGAATTAGTCGATAGGCCCGGCAAAGCCCAATTCGCACCTCCATGTATAATCCTGGATCGCCGGTGGCATCGGCGATCGAGCGGGCATGTTCATACAAAGGAAGGACTTGCTGAAGATATTGCTCGCTCCCATCCACCTGACCAGCCAGTAAGCAGCAGGTAAAACCATCTCCCAACGAGCCTGCTGGCACAACCGACTGCATTTGGGCGGCGACCTGTTTGGCGAGGGATCGTTCGCCGGTGCTCCAGTAAGCCCAAGCAATATCGGAGAGCGGAAACCACAACTCCTCGTCCAGTTCAAGTGCTTGGGCCTGCATCAGAGCTTCTTTTCCGGCGGCCAGACATAACTCAAACTGTCCACATGGCCAATAAATATTGGTCGCCAGGCTGTGGAGGCATTTATAGAGTGAATAGCGGTCATTCAACTGGCGAGATAAGTCGATCGCCTGATGGTAATATTCTTCGGCTGCAGTAGGATCTCCTAGCTCCGCGGAACAATTCCCCAGCATACGAAGCGCATCACTGCGCCACAATGAATCGGGGGCAGCATCACGCAAAACTTCTGTCGCAAGCTTTTGCGTTTTATAATATCTTCCCTGTCGAAAATGCAGGTACGCTAGCCGAATTCGTGCAGCTTCGAGTTTTTCCAAATCATTACAAATTTCGGATTCTTCCAACATCAACGTAGCCTCGCGAATGGAAATGTTATTCCATGCAAGTTCAATTGCCCTTCCCCTGTATCTATATGCTTTAGGCGAGAAATCCGACATCCCAATTATTATACAAGTAGACTTGGCTTTCCCATCGTTGATTGGATACTTGAGATGGTTTGTTTAAGCGGTCAACGTTTGTAAAATTGGGAAGTGATGACACCGTCTACCAAATCAAAAAAGGCGTTCTCCATTTCTAGAAGGAGCTCTCGTATTCCCGCTTCTTTGGTGACCGGTAAACAAATATGGCCCGTTCATTTGGCGGTGGTTATGATCATTGCGATCTGCGTCGACATTTTTTTGCTGTTGGTTCTGTTATACGCAAGAGCAACTCATTCCGTCATGGCTCTGATCATCGGCTGGTATGTTTTCCTGATTTCCGACTGGCGAAATTCCGTGATTTCAAAACCTACATACTGCAAAAACACAAACTGGTGCGCGCTTTCATAGGTCAGGCCCTCGCATGCATAGGTAGTTCCCCAGCCCATAATTGTCAAACCTTTCAGCAGTCGTGGTATGTTGCTGGAAACTATTCTGTAGATCGGAGACTTCCTGACTAAACGTGGCTATGTGTTCAATGTGCAATACGTTCAGGTCATTCCAGTGGCCATTTTAGTGGAGACTACCCACTCAAATTCGGATCTTCGTCCTAGCTTAATCAACCTTAATAATTGGGAGGGTTGTTTGCATAAGTATTCGGTTGTCTCCTCATGGGGTGAAACCTGTTCCCGTACATCCAACTCAGTACACGGGGAGGAGGTAAAGATTGTTGTCAATCGCCCCGCGCGTCAGCCGCATCGCAACTTTGCCAATGTGTGCTGTTATCCGAAATGCGTTTCCCAACTAGTTTCCGCATCGATACCAGCCACCGGTGCGTCGTCGAACTGCACGCGCTTGTTATGCGCTAATCTCTGGCGCGCCAAATCTCGGGTCAACGTCCACTATCCCGGGTTATGGTTATTGATACTCTGCAGCCGCCTATCTTTCCGTTTGCTCTGTCATTAACCCCCAACGGATTCCATACTTGTCGACTAGGTTTGCTATGCAAGAGCTGTAGGTTGTACTGTGTATGGGGACAAGAATTGTGCTTCCTGGCAAAAATTTTTTGTAGACTTCTTGAACTTCTTCTTTAGTATCGAAAGTCACTACCAGGAAAAGACTATTCCCGCTGTGGATTTCAAATTCGATTATGTCGGAAAACATAAATCGTTGGTTCCCAATTTTCATTTCGGCATGATAGACGTACTTTTTATGTTCGTCTGTAATTGGTTTTTCCCAATCTTCTGGTCTTGCGTCACTATAACGGAGGATGAAATCGGCCTTCGTGGAAAACACTCCCTCGTAATAATGGATTGCTTCTTCGCACTTCCCCGACATATTGATCACTGGGTTAATAAGCATAGAATTCTCCGGCTATCAGTCGTCTGGCACTAAATTGTGACTAAGGACCTAACTAGATATTATACAGTCGCATGACGCGCTGCAAATAAGACATAAAAAAAACGCCTTCCATTCCTGGAAAGCGCTTCATCATTCTCATGCATCCTTACCGGATCATCACTGGCCTAAATTTATACCCGTATATACGACTCGGTCCGCGGGGGTGAGGTGAAGGTGTCAATCTAGCGGCAGGCATTACCGGCAAAGCCGCGATTTGGAGGCCAATAGCACCAAACGCAAAATCCGTCAGTAGAGTGGAGTCTTGCCCCACCATCTACTCCACAATTTGTTGGGTTGTTTTTGCTACTTTAACAATAGTTTTGCTCCATCTCCAACAAATTTGTCATTAAGAGCGCTCAAAATTTCAAATAATCTTTCTGGTTCATTCATAATTTGTGTATGTTCTGGCTCAGGATTACTAGGAAGATTTTTTACATTCTCAGCTATTTTAAACCATCCTTCATACCAATCTGTTTGGTCAACAAATGAACCAATTAATTCCACAATTCCATTGGCGTAATTTTGAATTTCTTGAGTGTGAATATAAGTCATTTGAGATAGTGGGAAAGAGATAGTTGGCCCTGATGATTTGACTTGGATGTTAACCTCAGTTTCATCAATTCTTTCACTATAGCCTGTATAAATACTACAACTATGAACATATTCATTGCGTAAGTCTACTAACCATTGTAAATGGGTCAAATCAACTCCCAAGTCTTTTAATTTTATAATCTTGGAGGTTAATCCACGAGTGCATTCAATAAATCCAGCTGGTGGTTTTGATATTGGATTTGGGGACATCCATTTCCAATCTACTTTGCCGGCTAAGTATAGTAGTTCAAAAGCAAGACTTAATGTTTTGTCAACGCCAGCTAAAAAAATGATGATTGATGCAATCTGAAAACGATGAGATGGATCGTTAGAATTTAGTGACTTGACCATTTTCAACAAGTCTAAAGCAAGTTCTGTATGAGGTTTCAAAACATCATTTAGCAACTTTTTTGATGATAGCGCGATATCTGACACGTGTTTTTACCCTTTTATAATAGTCAAAACAACTTTGTTATGAATAAAGCCGCCTAACGGCTAGGGTTAGTGGCAGCGCCTGTGCAAGCGCTTGTTAGCCCCCTTTTTTTTTCATAGAGGTAATATCTCTTTTAATTCTTCTTCGGTAAAATGCTCCCTAAGAATTTTAATGACATCTTTAAACGCCTGCTCGTTTTGTTGCGCAAGAGTTCGTATCATTACCTTAACCATAGCAATATTTTGTTGAGCAGAATATTTTACAATTTCCTGATGAATCGAGCGAATTGCTCCGTACTTGTTAAATAAAATATTACTGACCGCAGTAGCTCCCAATATTTTAGCTACTTCCAACAAATTTATTCCATACATTTCTTAAAATTCTTTCAAAAAGTTAGAAATATCCTGTGAACTATGCATATTAGTTGTGAAAATTTCAAACAGTGTTTTTATCATTTCTCTATACATAACTTTTGTATCGGCATCAGTATTTTCTGATTTTGATAACTCCGTTAAACCTTCAACCAATACTTTAAAATTCTCTTTGTTAATATTCAATTCATCAAGCCGAGATTGCAGAACTCGACCAAATAATTGCTCTTTTTTATTAAGGGTGTAGATTTCCTTGATAGCTCCAATAATTTCGGGTAGATTTTGAACAATTCCTTGTACAACAACAAGTTTAGCTGATACCGGCTGCATTTCACTTTTTACAATTTCTGAGTCCATGTTTCCTTTCGACCCCTTTCTTAAGAGTATTTCAATTTCTCTGGACTCTTTTTGTCTTTCCATACGACATCAAAGAGTTTCTTAACCCCAAAGGCAGCTCCAAGTGCGATTGCAGGAACCACAACAACAGCGCCTAACAACATTCCACCACCAACTAATCCGCCGAGTGCAGCCAAACCAGAGGTTATACCAGCAGCGCTAAGTCCAAACATTGAACCACTCGCTGCGATTGCTGCTACAGGAACACCGACCCCCGCGAGTTTTGCTGCACTATCTTTTATAAGATGTTTGTATTTTTCGGAATTCGGGGGAATATCTTTGATTTTATAAAGACTTTCCTGGATAGATTTTATGGCATCAACCTGTTCTTGGGTGATCCCCAAGACTTCACCAATACCAAGTATGTATTGATATTCATCATCGGAGAACTTCGAATCAACCAAAGAAAAAAGACACAAGTCTGAGATTAAGGTGTATTTTAATTCCGTATTACCGAGAATTTGAATTGCCTCAAGATTCGCCAGTTTATCTTCACGTTGAAGGTTGAATACTGAAGAATAGATTTTGGCTTTCCCTACATCTGAAATCTTAAGTTGCGCCAATAAGACATCCAGTTGACGCTTTTCCATATCTCCAAATTCTTTATCTACATAACAGACGGCAGATAAAACACTCAAATAAGCAATTTGTTCATTTTCGGAATATTCTTCTAATGGATGTTTTTTCTGTTCTTCTGGCATAATTACTACTCCTTAAGGTGATTCCAATAGTTTGAAATTTCTAGATAACCCTCATTAGTTATTCAACCACTAAAAAGCAGGCTTAACATCTGGATAGAGATTGATCCTCATAGGGACTCTTGCCAGTTTTTGACACATTGTTTTAAGTATTATAAACTGCTTATATTATTATGAACACCAAAAAAACGCCCTCCATCTCTGGAAGGCG
>Ga0116171_10000403_pt1 | contig 46033 bp, 41 predicted proteins | sample AD_JPNHW2_MetaG_FD_89798 | JGI IMG/M metagenome (GOLD analysis project Ga0116171, IMG submission 89798) | Active sludge microbial communities of municipal wastewater-treating anaerobic digesters from Japan - AD_JPNHW2_MetaG | ecosystem: Engineered > Bioreactor > Anaerobic > Digestate | place... | reverse complement strand
GTCGATGATCTGCGAATGGATCTCATGGTCAATGATCTCGGTCCGGTCGTTCAGCACGTTGGTCTCCTTCCAGATGTCGTGAAAGGCCCCTTTGGAAGTGCCGACCAGCCAGTGCAGGCAATAATCAAAACGGAACCGGTTGCGCTCCCAGGCAGTACACTGTCCGCCTGCCACCGAATGCATCTCGAGGATTTCCGTATCAAACCCGTTTTTCGCGGCATAGATTCCGGCAGATAAGCCTGCCACGCCACCACCGATAATCACAACTTTTTCTTTCATATGCTTAGAGTCGATGTAAATTTAACTTTTCAGGAGAAAAACTTTCTATTTACGATTGAACATGATTTACGATTTACGAATGAATCCAGATCAAAAGTAGGAATCAATAATATCCCTGGCAACCGCGACCCGGGTGAAAAGAAATAATTTTCCGATGAAAACGGAAATTTAGCTGTTCAGGTTCGGACCGGAGCCGCGCCTTTGTCAACCTGAATGCATGCAACCTGGTTTTCAATGTACCCGCACCCTTTACCGTCATCATCAGGGTGGACTGACGCATTTCGAAAAATTGTATTTTTATCGCCGTAAATCAATGAATAACGGCGCATACCGCCTTCAATTTCAATCTCTGTCTGAACAACAATCCCAGTTAATCAGAATTGACTCATGAACATTCCCTTCACCACCTCGCAGTTTTTCGGAATCATCGAAAACTACAATGAAGCCGTATTCCCCACGCAGATCCTCCTGGTGCTGCTCGGTTTCGGATGCCTCTTCCTCCTCCATTCTTCATTCAGGCTCAGGGATCGACTGACCGGCACGTACCTCGGATTCTTATGGATCTGGATGGGAGCCGCCTACCATCTTGCCTTTTTCACCCGGATCAACCCGGCTGCTTATCTCTTCGGCGCATTATTCATCATCCAGGGACTACTTTTCCTTTACGAAACCTGGATCCGGAAAAGCCCGCAGTTCCGGATGGAGTGTTCAGCAACGGCTTACACAGGATATTTCTTTCTTTGGTTCGGACTGGTCATCTATCCGGTGCTGACCTATTTCATCGAAAGTACCCGTCATACAACCATTGTCATGGGCCTCCCCTGCCCTACCACCATCCTGACCTTCGGCCTGCTGCTCATCGCCGGGAAAACCCTTCCGAAATACCTGCTGATTATTCCGTTCCTTTGGGCGTTGGTCGGGACCACCGCTGCCTTCAAATTCGGGGTCATCCCCGATTACATGCTGATCCTTGCAGCCGTCATCACGGTGATTCTCCGCTTCATCAAAAAAAGGCAGAAGGAGGCCGGTGTCGGTGAGCAAACCATCGATTATAAATCCTCAACATGAAATTCCCGAAACACCTCGCCATCTATTTCAAGTCCTTTTACAAGCCCTCCGCGGCTTTTAATGAGCTCCTTGCCGGTAATTATTTCCGCGCGGGCTTTTTGTACATGATGATCCCTCTGGTGCTGTATACCCTGATGTACTTCATGCTCTGGGCAGGGAACGGGGCGCCTTCAACGTTTGCTCCCTGGCTGGACATTCCAAGGGAACAATACTACTACTGGAACCGGTTTCTCGTCGCCCCGAGCATGATGTTCGCCTGGTTTGCCACTGCTTCTTTCATGCAGGTCATTGCCCGCACCCTGAAAGGCTCCGGCTCTTTCGAAGCCACCCTTGGGCTGACCGGCCTGTCGATCTCTGTGGCCATGTGGAGTACGCTGCTGCATGACCTGCTGATGAGTTTTTTCAGCATGACCGGGGTCATAGATGCCCGGCTGCATGAAACAGCCATGAACAGCCCTACTATCTGGCGAAACATTCTCTGGGCCTGTTTTGCCCTGTACCTGTTTGCCTTTCCGGCGTTGTTTTACACTACGGTGCGGGCGGTACACGGATTGAGCAAAGCCCGGAGTTTTTTTATTGCCCTTGCATCTTTTCTGATTTTCCAGTTGATCTTCCTGGTATTTAACCGGTGAATGCCCTTGAAAACCTCCCGATATCACCATTCCATCCACTGTCAGCCAACATTGTATTTCACCGTGGTAAGTTCGAATTTCCCATAGCAGAATTCCCCTTCCGGCCTGATGTAGATCACATCCGCCCGGTAAGGAAGAATCATTTCGCCGGATGCGCGGTACTCAACGACCGGCGTTCGCCAGGGGTGGTTGATATACCGTTTCCCGTCGGTGGTTTCGAAGCGATCGTGGCTGAGAAAATCAATGAGCCTTCCATCGTCGGTAAAAGTAAGCGTCCCGGTTACCCGGAGGTTACCGTTGGTGAGGGTCGCTCCTGCCTGTATTGAATCTTAAATCCCATATTTAAAGCTCCTTTTTTGGATGGATGATGAATTCACATTGAATACCCTTAAAATTACACAAATTATCTTTCAGCATAATAAAAAAGCCGCCCCCTGAGAGGACGGCTTCATGACCTGACAAAATTTCTGACGACAGTTAGAATTTCCCGAATTTCAACCCCACGGTGGCCGTGAAATTGTTCATTACGGTGGAGGAGGTGTTGATCAGATCAAGCCCCGCCACGTAACGGTAACTGATCCCGGCGTTCAGCCGCATGAACTTCAGGATATTGATCTCGGCGCGGACCCCGGGCTCCACAACAAAGTACTGATCTTTGTCGATGGTTCTGCGATGTTCGTCACAGTCATTCTCATCCCATTCCGGGTAATCCGGATCGGTAATGTAGGAGGCATCCCCTCCCCCGATCAGGACCGGGAAGGTGACATGAACCATCGATTTGGGGAAAAGGGTGTACTCGAGCAGTAGTCCGCCATACCCGCCTTCAAGATATGCACCGGTAGTGTCGGTAACATTTGGATAATACATCCCATTACGGTTGCACCAGCCGCGTCCCGTCAAACCGAGGGTGAAATTGTGGTTGATGATCATACCAACGCTCAGTCCGGCCATCCAAACATCACGTCCGCTGAATTGTGTGTACCCCGGGTCAATCCCGATAACCCAGCCAATCCTGGTCTTTTTCTCCTTTCCGAAAATAGTGTTCATCTCATCCGTTGAATTCGGCGTCTCTGTCTGAGCCTTTACCATAACAACCATGAGCAGCAATGCGACCATTAATGATAATTGTTTCATACTGAATTGATTTTGTTTAATTTGTGAATTGATTAACAGATCGTGTTTTGAAACATTGGATGCATACTGATTTCATATGTTACAGGGGATGGCCGTAAAACAGTTGAATCCGGGTATTCAATCGTTGAATGGTACAAAACATCCGATGAACCCATGAAGGATCCACGTTCGGAAAATAATGGCAGAGATTATGAATGGGGAAGTTAACCGGATCTCAGGCTTTTTCATATACTGAGCCTTTCAGGTGAGACATTTTAGATTTCATTTCCCGGAAGTCGGCAGTATCATCACCACCCACGGCAACGGATATCAGTTCGCGGGGATCGAAAGCATTGACAACCGTGTACATCGTGGTTGGAGCGCCGAATCCGGTGGCATGAAACCATGCTCTCCGGTAATCATCGAAGGTCTTTCCTTCTCTGAGCCTCCGGTGAATGATCGTGATAAATTTCATTGATTACCTCCTTTTTTGTTGGTTTGTATATCAAAATGAACAATCTTTTACTCACTTCTGATCGGCCTGCTCAAGCATAATCCGGTAGAATTCATCGGGCATATCGGCCATAGGGACATGAGAGGAGGGTAACTCAGGATCACCGGGTTATTGCAGCTTTACATTCGTCAACCTGCTATGATTCAGTATCATATGAGGTATAATGACAAATGTACTACAAATTTCAGCAAAAACAAAGGTGTTCAAAGCTCATCCCGGTGAAACATTTGATGAAAAGCTGAAGAAAGAGGACCTTCCTTGCTGAAGCTGTGACCAATTAATGATCAGATGGTTTGAAACCCTGGGGTGAGGTATTTTTCAGTTCATGGCCTGACCAGGAGCCGAAGCGTTCCCCAGCAACGTCCTTCCGACCACAGGGTTGCATAACAGATCCCGCCGGAGAGGCCAAAGTTGTCGACCGGGATGAGATGATCGCCTTCGCTAACCGATCGTTCGATACAGCCGGCTGCATCGCCCCGGGAAGTAATGATTTGGATGAGTATTGATCCCGGCCGAAATGCATGCACGAAAAGATAGGTCCTGTCGCGGAAGGGATTAGGAAAATTCTTCTCAAGGATAAAACCGGACGATGGGGACGGGCCCCGGTCTTTGATCCCCACCGGGAATTCAACACCGGTGATCAGCCGGATACGGTTCGCATTGTACTCGGATACAAATAAATTACCTTCCGCGGTAAGAGCGATACTGTTGGGACCGTTGAACTGAGCCGAATCAGCAGGGCCGTCTTTCCCCCCGGAGACACCTGTCCCGGCTAATACGGTAACATTCCCCGCGGGCGATATCTTATAGATTTTATGATGACCGTATGCAGGAAGGTACAGATTGCCCGACTGCCCCCGGGCAAGGTACTGGATCCGCGATGTGGAGGGATTGGGAACCGTTGCAAATACCGTGACAATCCCGTTTGGGGTGACCTTGTTGACGATACCCGTGTTATAATTTGATACATAAAGGTTCCCGTCAGGATCGAAGACCAGGCCGATTGGCCCGCTGAATCCCGATGCGAAGACCGATACCGATCCCCCGGGCGTTATTTTGCTTACCGTGCCGCCGCCATAGTTCGACACATAAAGGTTCCATTCGTTATCGAATGCAAGCGCACTGGGATGGTTCAGCCCCGTGGCGAAGTCGGTCTTCACTCCCGCCGGTGAAGTGCGGGTAATCTTACCGGAATTATAGTCGGATATATAAAGATACCCTGCACTGTCGAAAGCCAGTCCGTCAGGGGCATCTGAAGTGGAGTCGATCACTATCACGGAAGCATCCGGAGTGATCTTCAGTACGGTAGTTCCGGAACCGCCTCCCCAGTTGGCAACAATGAGATTCCCGGTTGTGTCGATGGTAAAACCGTCGGGTCCGTTCAGTCCGGAGCCGGTCAGGAATGTGGAAACGGTCTGGCCCTCAGTAAAAGAGCTGAACAACGATATTACAAGGATAAAGGTTGATATTCTTATCATGACAGGGAATTTGGTGGAATGATTATCAGCCACAATGATATAATCATTCCGCAAAATGTGAAAAAGAAATCGCTGTTCCTCGGCGATTGATCTGTGATACCCGCGTGAAATACTGTTTTTCAGAATTGCGGGATTCGCCTGGTTATCATTTTGTGTTCCGGAGTTGAGAATATTGCTTTGAAAGCAAAGAGCGAATACACCTCACATTTCGGAATCATAATATAAATACAACCCGAGCCTGGCTTTTCAGCAAAAGACAGCTGGCCCTGCCATCAGTCTCTTTCAAAAGCGGCCTGCGCCTCTTTCACGATATCGAGATACTGGGTTTTGTCGACGGTTACTGCCACGAAAATGATCCTGCCTCCCCTGAATTTTCCGGGAACCTTATACGCACGACTCACGGCATCGCCACTGTCCCATCCCACGCAAAGTCCGTCCCCTCCAAGGGAGAACTTCCCGGGCTGGGTCTTCATCGGACCTTCGGCAACGACCTTATCATTCACATATAACTTCATCGATCCAATGGATTCGTGGTGGGGGCCAGCCTTTTCGCGTTTGAACTCCATGCCAAAGGTGTATTTCCCGGGTTTAAGTTCCGGAGATACAAATTCCTGCTCAGGAGCAATCCCAAGAAAATTATACACATAATGCAGTTTCCTGTCCTTGATGAATAAGGAATGGCCTCCGAAACGCGATCCATGGGCAAAGATGACGCCGGAACAGTCCTTATCGGTAATTTCAACGTCGGTAACGATCATATACGAACGGCCGACCACATCCACCGCTACCGCCAAAGGAACAGGCGAATCGCTGGGATAATAAATATACTTGTCGCGGGGAGGCTGTCCTGTGGGACGATGAGCACCGGCAAATTCCAGAGCATTCCTGTCGTCAAGCGGAAGCACGAAATTTTTCTCCGCTTCATCAAACCAATCCTTGACCAGTTCCTTGAGCTTTTCAGGATTTTCCTTTGCCAGGTCTTTCGATTCGGCGCGGTCCACATCCACATGATAAAGTTCCCATTCATCTTTATCAAAATTGCCCGTACTGGTCATGGGGGCATGTACGGAAGAGACCTTCCAACCGTCCTTCCAGAGTCCGCGGGTCCCCATCATCGCGTAGTACTGAATATGTTTCCGGGTAGGATCATCGGGCTTTGCGGTAAACGTATAAGCCATCGAAACACCGGAAAGCGGATATTGCTTTACCCCGTTATAAACATCCGGCATCTGAAGTTTGCACACTTCAAGGATGGTTGGCACAATATCGACGGAATGGTGATACTGGTTCCTGACTTCGCCACGGGCCTTGATGCCCTTCGGCCAGCTGATGACCAGCGGATCACAGGTTCCGCCGGCATATTCCGAATAGCGTTTGAACATCTTGAAGGGGGTCGAAAAGGCCGCGGCCCATCCGGTTGGTATATGCTCATACGTGTCAGGATTCCCCAGCTCATTGATATATTTGATGTTTTCTTCTATAACGTCGGGATATCCGTTGAAGAACTTGTTCTCATTGACCGAACCGTTGGGAGAACCTTCCCCTGAGGCGCCGTTGTCGGCTGCATAGATGATGATGGTGTTATTAAGCTGTCCCGATTTTCTCAGATATTCGATCAACCTTCCCACCTGGGCATCGGTATATTCCGAAAATCCGGCGTACACCTCGGCCAGTCGTGAAAACAGTTTCTTCTCCTGTGGGCTCAGACTGTTCCAGGGCCGCACAAAATCAGCTTTATTGGCAATCGATTTAGGCATGGGATTCAAAGGAGTAAGCTCCGTGCCTTCAGGCAGAATCCCTTTGGCAATCATCCTGGGAAGGACCCACTTGCGGTAAGCCTCATAACCGTCGTCGAACTTTCCCTTATACTTATCGATATATTCCTGAGGGCATTGATGGGGGGCGTGGTTGGCGCCCGGACAGTACCACATATACCAGGGTTTGGTGGGATTGCTTCCATTCTGTTCGCGTATCATGTTGATGGCCTGATCGGCAAGATCCTTTGAAAGATGATAACCTTCCTCGGGATAATACGGCTGATTGATGAAATGGTTATCCGAGACAAGTTCCGGATACCACTGGCTTGATTCTCCACCCATGAAGCCGTAAAAACGGTCGAATCCCTGTGAAAGAGGCCAGGTTTTCCGGTCTCCCGCCATGGAAATATCCTGCACAGGGACGTTGTGATTCTTTCCAATCCAGAACGTTCCATATCCGTTGTCGCGCAAAACACTTGCAATTGTGGCACATTCATCCGGGATACGCCCGTTGGCACCCGGGAATCCTGAAGCGCACTCGGCGATCGAAGCGTACCCGTTCAGATTATGGTTCCGGCCGGTCAGCAGCGTGGAACGCGTGGGTGACGAAAGTGCACAGGTATGAAACTGGGAATAGATCAGTCCGCTGTCGGCAAGCATCTGCAAAGTAGGCATGTTGGCCCTGCCGCCAAAGGGAGACCAGAAGGCCAGTCCCGTGTCGTCGTACAGAATAAAGAGTATGTTGGGCGAGCCTTCGGGAGCTTGTTTGGGAAGGTATGGGATCCAGTCCTCGGTAGATTGACGGACATCCAGCTTCATCTCACCTTTGAACTTTCCGGTGTCGGTTGCGTGTTGTTTGCAGCCCGTGAGTCCTGCTATGGTCAACGGAATCATGCCTAATGACATAGCCTGAGTGGGGATTCGTCTCATAATGCGCTGATTTTTGAAGGTTTAAGTGCAGTGTTTTTTTTGGCATCTCTGTGCCGGGGACAACAAATATAATAAATAAATATTTGTTAAATATTAATGCAAAGAAGATTTTTCGGAATTTTATTTTAATACATTTGCGGTGTATGTATCAACCATGATTTTCAGCGCTGATCACGGAACACCGGGGGGATCGATGCAGTAGGGAATTAATCGTAACAGATAACCTCAAGTCAATTAAATACCATTATTTTTCCAAAAATTTTAAACTCAGAAAACTCACAACCATGAAAAAAAACTATCTGCTTTTATGCCTGGCTACCATTGCCTTTCTGGGAAACATAACTGCCCAGCCCGATATGAAGGAGACCATGTCGATCATAAAATCCAGCCTCGTCCAGAGCAAAGTCAACATGCGGCAGTATTCCTGGATTGAAACGACCAAAACCTGGATCAAGGATGAACTGAAATCCACAAAACAAAACCAGTGTTATTACAGCGTGGATGGGAAACTGATAAAAGTTGCCACCGGCGGAACCGTTCAGCCTGCTCCTTCAGGCGGAATCAAAGGTAAGATCATCGCCAATAAAAAGGAGGATATGCAGGAATATGTGACCCGGGCCATGAACAAAATCAATGATTACCTTCCTCCCGATGGCGACAAAATCCAGCGGATCTATGAAAGCGGCAAAGTCGCGATCCAGATCCTTGAACCCGGGAAGAAATTCAAACTGGACTTCCCCAATTACATGCAGAACGGCGATATGTTATCGATTTCTGTAGATATGGCGGCAAAGAAACTGCTTGCCCTGTCGGTCGCTACCTGGCTTGATACACCTTCGGATAAGGTGGGTTTAAATGTTAAATACAATTCCCTCCCCGACGGAACACAATATGAAGCCGGCACTGTGCTGACAGCCGATGCCAAAAACCTTAAACTCGAAATCGAAGAATCAGGATTCAGAAAAGGGAACGGACAGTAATTTTTCAGATGAAATATCCATAGGAACCAGGTTCATGCAAACCGTGAATGATCCTGATGGATTATCAATGACCCATAAAATATAATAATATTTACATATGAAACCAATGATGATCTTGAATAAAGGTTGCTGTGCCGGACAAACCGTAAAAAGCAGGAATTTATTTAAAAGACTCATTCCTGCCTTGATTGCCTTTGTACTGACCCTTACCGCAGTCACCCCGGCCCGTTCACAGGTGGTTATCGCATTGTTGTTCGGAGACAAGCTAAACACACCTTCGCTAAAATTCGGTCTCGACGGGGGAATCAATCTGGCTACCCTTACCAACATCGATAAGTCAAGCTTTACCACCGGCTTTAACCTTGGATTGTATTTCGACATCCTGCTAAAGCAGAATACAAACTGGTACATCCATACCGGCGTATTGCTGAAATCTCCGATGGGAGGCGATAAGCTGAGTACCTATTCGTTGGCCGATCCCGCGCTGGATACCATGTTTTTATCGGGTCATGTTCAGCGCCAGCTCCGGTATATCAATCTTCCCATCTTGATACGGTACAAGCTAAAATGCCAGTTCTTTATCGAAGCAGGTCCGATGTTCGGGGTCCTGACAAAAGCCACCGACGTGTTTTATAACACGATATCCGACGAAAATGATGTATCCTACAAGAACAACATTTACAAAAAATGCAACTGGTTTGATGTGGGAGCCATGGGCGGCATCGGTTATCATTTTATGAAAGGGACCGGTTTGAATTTAGGAGTCAGGTATTATTACGGATTCACGCATGTTCTTGCAAAAGGCGTTTCCAATCCGGGACAGAATAACTCCCTGTATGTTTACCTGAGCATTCCGATCGGCGCGGGTGAAAAGTCGCAGGCAAAGGCCGCTGAAAAAGCAAAAGAGAAAGCTGCAAAACAGCAGGAAAAGAATATGAACAAGTAAGGTGAAGCTGATCAGATATTTAGCGGTTGTCCTGTTATTGCTTACGGGTATTATCCATTTGATTCTGGGATTCATGGCTCCCGGGCGATCAGAGGCCGTTTTAATGATCCTTTTTGGCGTTGCCTATTTTGTTGCGGGACTGACGCTGCTGCTGAAACCGGCCGCAGGAACAATCATGGGAATGATTTTCCCGCTTTCAGGGTTGCTCATCGGGATCTTCAAAATAGGACCAGCCAGTTGGAGCACATTGTTTTGTATCCTCTTTGCCGTTGATACAATAATTCTGATCTCCTGTTTCTATATCCGGTTTTTCCAACATAAAGGAACATAACTCCGGCAGTAAACCTGCACATGATCACTGCACCCTCCCCATTGCTTTTCACCCTTCGAGCATTTCAACTTTTTCGCGGAGGATTTCGAGGGTGAGCCGGATCGTTTTCAGGTGGGTCCGGAAGGAAAGAATGGCGAGCCGCAGGGTGAACTTCCCGTCGAGGACGGTGGAGGAGATGAATACCCGCCCGTCTTTCACCACCTCTTCGGCCAGCCGTTTATTAAAATCATCGGGATCGCCGGTTTTGGGGATCCAGCGGTAGGTCACAATCGACAAATCCGGTTCGCAACCGGTCTCAAAACCCAGCTTGCCGATTTCACGGTAGAAATATTTTGCCAGCAGCAGCTTTTCTTCAAGGGCTGCCACGAAAGGCTTAGTCCCGAGAAGCTTCAGCGGCAGCCAGAACCGTAGTCCCCTGAAATGCTTGGTGAGTTCGGGTGAAAGGTCGGAAGGAGAGATCTCTTCGCCTTCACCCTGGGCGTCCTGAAGATAGGGAGCCAGGTAATAGTGTGAATTTCTCAGGCTGGCCATCTCTTTCACAATGACGGCGCCCAGTCCGTAAGGCAGGAACATTCCCTTGTGCGGATCGATGCATACGGAATCGGCCTTTTCGATGCCGGCAAATTTCATTTTTCCTTCTGCTGTCAGGATGAAGAAACCGCCGTAAGCGGCATCCACATGAAGCCACAATCCTTCCGCGGCGGCATTTTTACCGATCCTTTCCAGCGGATCGACGGCGCCTGTGTCGGTAGTCCCCGCTGAGGCAACGATCAGGAAGGGATTCAGCCCGTGTTCTTTATCATTTCGGATAGCCGATTCCAACTCGCCGGCATTTATCCTGTATGCCTGATCCAGCGGGACGTAACGCAGGATACATTCATTCAGTCCTGCAATGCGGATCGCCTTCTGAACCGAATGATGCGTTTGCTGCGAAAGATAGATCACCGATTTTGTGATGTTTTTCGAGTCAATCCCTTTCGCATCCCTGGCCGTCACGATGGCGATGAGGTTCGCAATGCTGCCTCCCGAGGTGAGATTTCCCGCGGCGGTTTTTGGAAAACCCAGGATCCCCGCCAGCCAGGAAATCAGCATGTTTTCCATGCGCACAGCTCCGGGTGAGCCGAAGAACAAAGCTGCCAGCCGGTTTGTCACATCGGCCAGGTAATCGCCCAGGGCCGAATAGTAGATCCCTCCCCCGGGGATGAAGCCCAGGTAACCGCCCGATGCCGGGTTCAGCCCGTGAGAATCCACGTTCGATCTCAGCAGGTCCAGCGCCTGATCTATTGCAAGTGGTTCCTCTGAGATCGGGGAATCAAGCAGTCCGATCCCTTTGTCGGCGGTGAAATCGTAAGCCTTTAAGGTTTTTATGCGGTTCAAAAAATCTTCGCCGTATGCAATAACTTTATCCCGGGTTTTCTTTCGTTGGACTGCCGAAGGTTCCAGTGCGCGTGCGGCTTTTTCGAGCTGTTGCAGTCTCCGTATCATGGTTTGCCGATTGATCGGGGCAAAGGTAGTGAAACAATATAACCCCTTTGATTCATGACGTTGCTTGAACAGAAAACCGGTTGGTGTGTTGCAGTTGATATCACATGAAGAAAAGTATTACCGGGAGGAAACGTAAAACAAGTTTATCGTTACAGTTACTAATTAAACCGTAACACCTACGAGTTTATCCTTGAATTTCGTATTTAAAAAAAATAAATTTGTTGCCAATGTTCGCAAGCCTAACTGTATATGAGAAGCTGATTGCATGTCTGAAACTGTTCTAAACCAACTAACCTTCTTCGAACACGGAATCCTGCCGTAAGCATCAAGACAACAGGAATAATCATTCTAAAAATTCGAACGCATGAAATATTTACTTGTAATTGCTTTATCTGTTATTCTCCTTTTGGGATTTTATTCCTGCAGGAAGGATGTTGAGACCAAGCCTGAGATCACAAACGTACCTTTGGAGGAATGCGCCTTTAACCCGACTTTTACCTGGAGCACCTCAAGAATTGTTGATATTGCCATTGTCTGCGACAGGACAACGGTCATCAATATTACCTCTGCCGATAATTCAGTCAGATATCACAGGGGGATGCATCAGGGCAAGAATAAATCGTATCACGTAAAGGTGAGTCTGCCTGCCGTTGTAACCCGGATAAATATCAATGACAAACCCGTTGAGATTAAAGGTAATTCCATCACATTTAAATTGGACTAACATTATACTAAAGCAAAATGAAGGCAAAGATTATTCTGCTCCTATGGGCGGTCATTCTTGGGACTGCAATGAAAGCACAAACGACGTACATCCCCGATCCGAACTTCGAACAGGCATTGATCGATCTGGGTTATGATAACGTCTTGGATCATTATGTGCTGACTTCCCATATTAATGCACTTACTTCCCTCGATGTCAGTAAAAAAAATATAAGTGACCTTACTGGAATTGAAGCATTTTCAGCCTTGAAATATTTATCTTGTACTGAGAATAAGCTGACGGGATTGAATCTTTCCTATAATCCTGCGTTACTGAGCTTAGCTGCCCAAGAAAATCAACTAACCAGTCTGAATATTTCAAATTGTACGGCCATGACATTTCTTCGTTGTGATGAAAATTCACTTACCAGCCTGAATGTCAGCTCAAATACTCTGTTAACACAAATTAGTTGTAATTCTAATTCATTAACAAATATTGATGTTTCAAAAAATACAGCATTAACGATATTTATTTGCAGCTCGAATCAACTGACCAGTTTAAATGTTTCCAACAACACATTATTAAAGCAATTTTCTTGTTCAAATAATCAGCTGACGAGTCTGGATGTGTCAAATAACACGCTTCTTGTAGACTTTTTTTGTAGTTCGAATAATTTGACAAGCTTGGACATATCCAACAACATTAAAATTCAGACATTTATTTGTGCAACCAATAAAATCGAAAATCTTGATGTATCCTACAATCCCAAGCTAACCATATTATGGTGTAGTCAAAACAAATTAGTTACCCTGAATGTTAAAAACGGGAACAATCCGGGTATTACGAACTTTTTGGCGAGTTATAATCCAAATTTGACTTGTATCATGGTGGATAATGCAGCCTGGGCAACCACCAATTGGCCGAATAAACCACCAACTGCAACCTATAGTGAAAATTGTGGTTGGAATCAACCGAAAACTTATATTCCCGACCCGAACTTCGAACAAGCATTGATTAATCTGGGGTATGATGATGTTTTGGATCATTACGTGCTTACCGCCAATATTAATACAGTAACACAACTCACCATTAATAACAAACATGTATCTGACTTTACCGGAATTGAAGCGTTTGTTGCTTTGCAGACTTTAAATTGCAGTAAGAATGACCTGACAAATTTGAATTTGTCTCAGAATAGTCTCCTGAAAAATCTGTATTGCAGTGAAAACAAACTTACCGGAATTGATATTTCCCATAACCCGGTGGAATATTTCAGCTGTTTCAACAACCTTATTACCGATATCGATATTTCAAAAAACACTGCACTAAGATCAATAGATATAGGCGTGAACCGGTTGACCAGTATTGATGTCTCAAAGAATACAGCCCTCCATTCATTATGGTGCAACCAGAACAAGTTGACCAGTATCGACGTCTCACACAACACGGAACTTGAATACTTCGACTGCAACGGCAACCAGATTACTTCATTAGACCTCTCAAAGAATGTTGTCCTGAAATATCTGTATTGTCTCAACAACAAAATACCCGCTCTTGATGTCTCAAAAAATTGTTTATTGATAACCCTGTCGTGTTTGAACAATCTGCTTACGACCTTAGATCTCTCCCACAATACGTCGTTGCAATCATTTGAATGTGCAAAAAATCAGATCGTAAGCCTGAATTTTAAGAATGGGAATAATCATGCAATATTTTATTTTTCCGCTACTGATAATCCATCGCTCACTTGCATTCAGGTAGATGATCCAGTATGGTCAACGAGCAACTGGCCGTTGATTGATAATACCGCACACTTTTCAAGCGACTGCAACTTAACGGATTCTGACGGGGATGGCATTCCGGATAACATGGATGATTACCCAATGGATCCTTTACGGGCGTTCAACAATCTGTTTCCTGCCGCTGGCTATGGCAGTCTTGCATTCGAAGATTTGTGGCCGGGCATGGGGGACTACGATTTCAATGACGTGGTGGTGGACTACAGGTTTTTGACCGTCACGGATGCCTCCAACTTTGTTGTTGACGTTGATCTGACGTTCGTGGTAAAGGCAAGCGGGGCATATTATCATAACGGTTTCGGGTTTAACCTTCCCGATGCATCTGCCTTGTTTCTTTCCAGGATCAACGCTTTGAATGTTACGGGGCAAGAAATAAAGGAGAATTACATCTCCCTGAAATCAAATGGTTTTGAGAATGGTCAGTCGAAACCCACCGTCATTGTTTTTGATGATGTTTTTAATTCTTTGCCTCATGCGGGACCGGGGCTGGGGGTGAACACCGAGATGACGGCACCGTTTGTCCCCTACGACACCATTGTGGTGCATATCTCCACCGGAACGGAAAAACTTCTGGAATCAGATTTTGCCCTTTCAACATGGAATCCCTTCATTATGGTTGATCAGCAACGGGGCGTCGAGGTTCATCTTGCCGACCGGCCGCCTACCGATCTTGCGAATGCTGCACTGCTGGGCACCATGGATGATGATTCAAAACCTTCAACAGGGAAATACTACAAGACCAAAAACAACCTTCCATGGGCAATTGATAATGTCAGTGCATTTGAATGGCCGGTTGAGAAGGTAAAAATAACGGATGCCTACCTGCACTTCTTCGACTGGGCAGTGAGCGCTGGTTCTGCGTATGGCGACTGGTATATGGACCATTCGGGTTACCGCGACAGATCAAAAATTTACGACAAGCATTAATCGTTGGGTTTGCGCGGTTCCCTTTCATCAATGCAGGTATTCAAAATCCTTCGGTAAATTGAGTTTTCGCGAAATCACAAAGGTTCTGTAAATGATCCCTGATCCGCGGACTCCTCACCGCAGGCGGATCAGCTTCGTGCAGTAAACATTCCCGCCGGTTTTCAGCAGGCAGACATAGATCCCGGCAGACCACCCCGACGGGGTGATCACACACGACCGGCGGGCAAGATCTGCTGCGGTCAGCGCCCGACAAAAGACTGGTTTTCCCGTCATGTCGCGCACTTCAAGGGTTGCAGCCTGCATCCCGGGTATGCTGAATGAAACGGTGACCGGTCCGTCCGAAGGGTTTGGAAAGAGGTTGAGGACCTCCGGCTTCCGGGTTTCATTGCCGGTGGAAAGGATGTTGCAGTTCATGGCGGTTTCGAGGATCTCATCACGCCCCTGCCGGATGCCCGCGATGGTTGGCCATACTTCGATGTCGGGCACGATCCCCACCCGCTGGGTTGGTGTGTGGTCGGGGTAAAAGGTGCCCAGCCCCGTGAATTTAGCCGAGAGGCTGCCGGGCAGGGAAATGACCGACACATTGCCGTCGGCGGCTTTAGTCTGGTTCCCGATCTTGATCGTGCCGGGATGCTGCTCGAGCCCCATCACGGTGTACTCCGCCTGGCTGATGGTGCGGATATCGAACAGGATGATCAATTGCCCCTGGTAAACTTCAGGAGAATAGCTCCCTATATTTACATTCTTCCAGAACAGCACGCCGGGATAATCGATGTCGGGAGTGGTGAACGCCGCAATCTGAAAAGGCTGTGGAAACAGGTAGTTGACCAGGTACCATAAGGTTCCCTGGGGATAATTCCGGATGTCGAAGATGATGGCATCGGTCTCCCACAGATCGTTCATCATCGTGTCGGTCTGGCTCGTGGTGAGACGCCCCATATCCACATAACCGAATGTGCAGCCGCCTGCCACCACGGTATCGTACCACACCGGCGTGGTGTTCTGTTCGAAGGCAGAGAACTCGCTGGCCGACCAGTCGCGCTGAAGCACAGCCGGGTGGATTCCGGCCTGATTTTCGACGGTGACGGGAAACGACCCATACGGCCCCCGCAGGATGTTGTCATGCACATACGAGGCTACCGCCGGCGGATTCGACCCGTGGGTGAAGGCTTCGAGGCTGTCGCGCAGGATGCCGATGTCGACACCGTCGATAGTGCGGATGATATCGCCTGGAGCGACGACGTTCACCGAGGACGATACTTTGGTGATCACCGTCTCCCCTTCGACCATCGCGATTGAAAACCGTGGGTAAAAGCTCCCCAGGATGGAGGAATTCACGACCCCGCCGCTGAGGGAGGCATGGGAATCGTTGATGCGCTTGGCCAGCAACATGACGGCCTTGTCGTAAGTCACCGCGTCCTGTGCCCCGAGGAAGAGCGGGATAACCTCGGCGAGGGTGGTATCCCACGGCTGATCCATGATGTTTTTATAGGGGAAGAAGTAGTTCAGGATGTTCCAGTAGCGGAAAAGCGAGAGGATGCGCAGTGGCTCCGTCGGGAACAGGCCCGAGCCGCTGTTGTAGAGGATGTCGTTGTCGAAGGTGGGATTCCCGTTTACGAAGGCTTCACCCACGAGGCAGTGCGGCCGCGGCCTGAAGCGCACGCGGATGGTGTCGAGCGCACCCCTGACCTGCTGCGTGAAGACCGGGTCCTGGAACCACGACAGGTCGAGGTTGTACATCAGGCTGTCGGGCACGACGGGCATCGGCACGGTGGGGAGCGCGGGGGATCCCGGACTGTTGATCAGTGTGAGCAACGCCTGGTTGAACGCGTCGGTGGTAGTTGCGGCTTCGATCTGCGGAAGCGCCTGCAGCAGGGCGTTGTCGAGGTTGACCGTGCAGTTTGCCGTTTCGGAATGAAAATACTTGACAACCCCCCACACCTTACAGGTATAGAAAAGCCGTCCGGGATAATCCGGCAGTGACTGTCCGCATACGGTTGCAGCAACCGCCATGCTGAACAACAAGAGGATGGTGCGTTTCATGAGATGTGCGTTTAAGGTCCTGTGCAGCGCCGTTCAGTCCCCGGATTTCAATTCCGCCACCGGCTTCCATCGCCAGGATAAAATTACAATATAAACCGTCACTGTCAGGTAACGCTTCATGAAAACCCTTCATAATGTAACCGCAAACGATTTCTTCGACAACAGGCTGAGTGTTTCTAACCATATCAGAAGAATTCCCGGATAAAAGCAATCGACCGGGTTGCTCAAGTTTACCCCCTGTTTTTCAGAATAGCTGAGACCGCAATCAGCGCTGATTTTTCAAAGTTTATTTTTGTTTGAGATTGAGTTTCCAGATACAATTGGTCCAGGTGCTGTCGGGTTCAGCATATCTAAATGTTGCAGGGAAATCAGGGGAAACACATAGTGAGGATATCTGCAATACGCCGCCATTGATATACCTGGCATCAGGATCCACGACGATCTGCTTTGATCCTCCACCGTATGTTGCATATTCAAGCTTCCTCAGTGTATTATCAAGCGTTAAAATCACCAGGTCCATGCCGCCACTAATGGCTGAAAACAGTGCGTCTTTTGTTACCGGGAAATCCCTGGATGAGGATGTGCCGACAAGAACGTATTTCTGATTTTCTGTTTTTGAAACATAGTTCATCCAATCGGTCCTTGATCCGCCTATAAATGAAGAATATTCAGGTTTGTTCGTTTTCAGGTTGAATTTCATGATAAAACCATCCGACTTTCCGCCCAGGTACTTTTTATTTAATGCATCGGCCGTGATCGTGAAATCAGGTGACTTTGTCTGTCCGGCGAGAATACAGTGATCTGCATTCTCCACAAAGACAGAATTGACCTGGTCGGTTGAATCTCCCCCGATAAACGTTGAATATTCAATCCCGGACAGGTTTTTATTGATGATGGTGAAAAAACCATCCTGCGTTCCGGCCATGTTTTTTTGATACGCATTTTTCGTCACCGGAAAATTGGCAGAATAAGTTTGACCGGTAAGTATGATTTTCTCCTTTCAGGGTTCTTTGAACCGCACTACCTGAAACCGGTAAATCACGCGAATCTGTGGTAAAGCCTACATACACGTTTCCGGCTTCATCAATGGCCATCTTCCCACAATAGTTTTCAGAACCCGAACCACCAATATAGGTCGAGTAAATCAACTTACCTTCCGGTGACAGTTTCATTAAAAACGCATCGCCTCCGGTGGCATCCCCGTCTGTATGCCCCTTATAACTTTTCTGAAACGCGTCGTTTGTAACCTTAAGCCCTCCTCTTGTCCCTCCTGCAACAAAAATATTGCCCTGTTTATCTGCAACTGAAGGAGTGGCTGTATGCACGGCGCCGTCGGGAGCCAGGTAGCCCGAAAACACTATATTCTGGGCTGAAGTTTCGGAGATAGCACCTGCAGAAAGTACAGCGGCAATAAACATTGATTTCATTAGATTCATGTGTGTCAGTTTTTTTTGGTTTGCATCCATTTATCGTGGATAATTCATGAATTTATGCTCTGTGGCTCTTCGTATATTTCTCCGTGGTTCACAAAGTAACAAGGAATATGTTATTTTTTGTGAATTAATCAGGTTATATGTTGTGGCAATTTTTTTCAGCCTATTGAATACAAATTTTGCCGGTTGAAATTCCATTACAGGAAAAAAGCCTGAGGATATACATCCCTTTATTGCAACCTGTCAGATTTATGCTGACGTCCGACTTGAATGTCCCGGTTTTTATGATTTTTCCATTCAGATCGCATATTTCAAAGGTTGTGCTCTTATCTTCTTTTGAGTTAAGGGTAATGGTAACCTCCCCGCCGGTTGGATTTGGAAAGACCTTAAATTCCTGTTGAACTGTTTGCTCAACCGAAACATGATATCCGATTACTATTTTAAATGTTGCCGAAGCCGATGCTCCTGCTGTATCAGTCGCAGTAAGCCTGATATTCAGGGTCTGGAGTTCGGCGGGTGTTCCTGCAAAGGTGACGGTGCTGTCGGTAAATGTTAACCAGCCGGGTAAAGGATTAGCATTGGTAAGCGCGGCAGTGTAGGAAAGTGTGTTGTTGCCGTCATCATCCATAAACGTGCTGTCGGGTACCGTAAAACTAAAAAACTGTCCCACAATTCCTGTCTGCTGGGGAATGGGGTTTTTAACGTATGGGGCATAGTTGGTATATTTAAGACTATCTATGAAACCCGATCCGACCCAGTAAACATCATTATTCGAAACATAAGTCATGTACAGATTATCGTCGGTGATCTCCGACCCGCACTCATTGGTAGCGGTATTTATAATATTTCCCAGGTTTTTCGGATTGGTCCAATTGCCGTCGGTCTTTTTGTAGGATATATATAAATCGGTGCCCCCGAAACCACCTGAACGGGATGAATTGAAAATAAAATAGCTCTCATCCGGTGAAACATAAGGATTGCCCCAGGCCATATTCGGATCATTGAATATAGGAGGCATGAGAATTCGTGGGAGGTAAGCGCCATCCTGGAACTTCGAATAGCATATTTTTCCTGAAGCGTTCTCGAAATAGATTGAACTGTCGGCTACAATGCAGGGGTGGTACTCATCCTGGACAGTGTTCAAAGGAGTTCCAAGGTTAATCGGTTGACTCCAGTCATTACCGGTTTTCACACTTTAGCACAGATCAGACCCACCATTGGGATTGGGTGGGTTATAGGCATAATAGTAAACCCTTTCTCCGCCGGGTGAATAAATCGCCTCTTCGGCCGACCTCGTTACAGAAAATGAAGCAGTATCGGGTGATGTCCAGTGGTTGTTTTCATACCGGATGATCATGGTGCGTTTAATCGGCCAGTTGCCAAGAGCAAATACCATTTCATCCCCGGCAGGGGCTATCGAAACACCGTACTCAATTCTCCCGGGCAATGAAATAATTCCGGGGGCAAAGACCTGGGGTATACTACCCGGGGGTGTTTGCCCGAAGTACAGGCTGTCGGGCGGAATGGGCTGTGCGATGGCACAGATGCAAAAAACTGCAAGCAGGATCAAAAGGAGTACGGATTTTTTCATGGCTTATTTGTCTTATGATTTTCGGAACAAATTAAGCGCGGAAATCTCCCGAAGTCGACCTGCTGCATGCAAACGGACTATTTTAATGCACGTTGATGACCACTTTTATCCCGGAACAGGTATTGTAACAAGCTCGCCTGAATGAAAATTCGGTCCTGAATTATGTTTCAGAACCTTTGACCCTGGTGTTATTGTTTTATTTGCGGAAACCCCCGTATGTCAAACAAACAAAACCAACAAGCTATGCGGTTTCCAACCAGCTGACTGGCAAGGAAGAAAGTCATTTATTTTCGAGATAATCCACTGCAAACGCAACCCAGTCTTTCACTGAATTGTCGAGGTAAATGTCGGGCTGAATGCCGATGTTATCAATCGGATAATCGGGAAGCCTCATGGATCTCCATGTAGGCATCATCAGTTTGTAATTTTTACATCCGAAATTAAAGAAACTGGCAGACCCATAATCCAGCGCTCCGTATGTCGGAGTTCCCAATATTTTTACTTTCTTACTCTGCCTGGCATCCAGCAGGAAAGCTTCACCGGAACTTGCCGTACGCCGGTTTGCCAGTATGACAATCTGCCGTGGACTTTTTTCTGCAAGTTTTATGCAATTAACAGATACAGCGGTTGTATCGGGATTAACGAATTCACCCATTTTTTCCCTGAACATGACGATCCATTCACCGGCCTGTTTCTTTCCTTCCGCATCATCATACCAGTCCTGGATCCCGTCAATCAGGGTCTGCGTTGCTTTAAATTCAATTCCCATTCCCCTGACCTTATTCGTCAGAATATACGGAAACAGATCAGCATAGGCTTCATAAACCCCGCCGCCGTTGTTCCTGACATCAATGATCAGGTTCTCACTACGTTCAATCTCCTTAATGTTGTCGGCCATCAACTTCTTTATCTTGTCCAGGTACGGATGTTCAAAACTTGAGAAACAGAGCAAGGATGTTTTCTCAGAAAGCTTCCTGAAATAGCAACCTTCGATCTCCATCATTCTCGTTTGCTTTTCACTCTCAGTCATCGTGGGCATGGGCAGTTCCTTGAAAAACTTTGACGCATCGAAATACAATATCCACCCTTTTGACAACTCCCAGCTCTCTTCCGATAAGGTGTGGTCCCTCAGATAGTAATTCGCCTTGCCGTTTTCGAATAATCTGAATTTTATTTCATCCGGTTTCCACCAGGCAGTGTCTGCCTCAATGATGAATCCCTGGTATTCTTTATTAACCCTGATGATCCCAACCTTGTAGCTACCCGATCTCCAGACCCCTTCCAAAGGGTCTGAGGTATTGTTTATCCGTTTCTGAAACTCCTCCCGGCTGATGGAAACCTTTGTCCCCTGAGCATTGCTTTGCACCACATTTAATCCGTCATCAACCCTGATCAGACTCAGGTGCCCGTCTTTAAAAAACTGCAGGTAGGTTTTCAATATATCCTCACAATCTGTTTCATTCCTGCTTCGGGCTTCGGACAGAAGTTTGGCTTTATAATGGTCGTACACCGGTTTATCCTTTGTTTTTTCTGCATACCCGGGGTATTCAGCTTCAACTTTCAGGATCAGCTGTGTTAACGCCTTCTCACAATTGCAGTGTTCCTGTGCGTAGCAGGAAGCGATAAAAAACACAGATAACGCGTAAATCAAAGTTTTCATGTGTTAATAATTTTATATTTCATTGGTCACATGGAATATCCATTGTTATCATTCGCGATTTTCATGAACATGATTCCTATGGATATTTCATAGTACAATGGTTTTATTTCAATTGCCCCAGGGCATTTTTTGCCGCCTCAAATTCGGGGTTGATTCTCAGGGCCTGGTTGTAACACTCCTTTGCGCGAACTGTCTCACCTGCTTTCTGGTAAAGTGTTCCGAGGTAAGTAACTTCACCTCCAAGAATGGCGGATTTGAAATTCCGGTAATTTCCGACCGAAACAGGCTCCTGTGCGCTAAGGCTCAGGTGAAGCAGGCAAAGGATTCCAACAAGGCTGAATTTTTTCATTATCAATCGGGTTTCACGAGGAATTTATCCGGGTTGCTGGTACATTTTGGATTATCTGTTCTTGTCCCGGGGATTATGCCTTTATATTCCACCGCAAACAACAGGTTGCATTTATTGTTTTTTATATACGATGCCGTTTTTCATAACAAACGAGACCTTTTTAAGTGTCTCTATGTTTTCAAGAGGATTGTCCGGAGTTGCTATTAAATCACAGTACATTCCGATATTTAGTGTGCCTCTTGTCCTTTCAATGCCTAAGAGCCGTGCTGCATTGATGGTAAATATCTTCAAAATATCAGATGGCGGAATTCCCGCTTCTACGAAACTGTCGATATAACTTACCGCCAGTGTCCCTCTTGTTTCTTCAGCAACATCAACCATAATATCGCTGCCAAAGGCAATGGTCACACCACAGCTATACACTTTTTTCAGACGTTCAATAAACCTATTATGAGCAGCTTTTGCCTTTTCTTCGTTGCTTCCGAATTCCCGGAGAACCCTCACGGGAAAATCGGTGCTTACCAATACAATGTTTTTGTTCTTCATCTGGACGATTGTACTGTCGGGTATTGTCCAGCCGTGTTCTATGGATGCAACTCCTCCCGTCACGGCATTACTGACTCCTTCGGCAGTCTGACAATGTGCCATCACCTTCAGCCCGGCCTGTTGAGCCTCGTTTACGATGTACTTTATATCTCCGGCCGAATACTTGTACCTTTTTGAATCAACCACAATTTTGATTACATCCACTCCGTAAAAGATATTTTCGCGTATTGCTTTTTTGATTTCATCCTGGGTGTCGGCAAAAAGATATTCATTATTCAATAAAAACTGTTTATCTGCTTTTGTTCTGAATTGCCCCCCGAATGGGGTTATTATTCTTCCGGCCGCTAAAATTGTCGGACCTGGAATTAATCCCTCGTTGATAGCCCGTTTTACATCAACATCGGTATATTTCCCCGAGTTGCCTGCTTCCCTGATTGTAGTAAAACCCGCATCCAGCATTTGTTTTGCATTCACAGATCCCTGAATAGCCCTGTAACCATCAGGATTCAGCAAGACCAGGTCGAAAAAGTCAACTCCCAGTTTATCTGCAAATTTGCTTATGCCTGCACAAATATGAGTATGCGCATCAATGAGGCCAGGCATCACAGTTGATGCAGAAAGATCAATAATTTCAGCAGCCGGGGGAATGACGATACCGGATCCAAACTCTTTGATCTTACCGTTTTCAATAAGGATAATCTGATTCATTAAGATATTGCCGGCCGAGGGATCGACTACTTTGCCTGCCTTAATCGCAATGATCTGGGTATGGGCTAATCCAAAAATCGAGGAAAAAATAAGCGATAAAAATATTTTATATATCATTTTGTCAAAAATTTTTCCTTAAGGCTGAACTTTTTCATTATCAATCGGGTTTCACGAGGAATTTATCCGGGTTGCTGGTACATTGGTAATTTCAAGGAAACAAGGACAGGTTATCGATATTGAGATTTTTGATCACATATTCATTCCACTTGCGCATTGAACTTTCATTCTTACCGAGCTGTACCTCTTTCAGATATTGCCGGGTTACCGTCTCCATATTCTCAACTGTTTGTTTGTAAATGGAATCAACCCGGGCGACTGTCCGGGGTTTCAGTCCGATTTCGGTTTCCATCTTACGTCTTTCAATTTCACAGATATCGAAATAGATGTTTAAAAAAGGGGTCGTATATGGTTCTTCCGGGAGATGAAACATCGTTTTGGCGGCATCAAAAACAGTGTATGAACTGCAGTGGACGGTATCGCCCGATTGTATTACATCAAGCAAAATCTGAACTTTCAGGCGATAGAGGTTGCTTTGAATGCTGTTGTTAATCTTTTCCTGCGGATAGACTTCGTTTTGCGACAGGTTCCTGTTCAACCGTATTCTTTTATAGGAAGACCAGAACGTATAGTACCATTCATAAAACTTTGAAAATGTGGAATCAGTCCCCTGATTAATTTTCAGGAAATCCTTGCCGTAATTACCTTCCCTGAAATTTATCAGATGGCCGCTACCGGAAAAGAATCGCAGATTTTCCTTTTGCTTTTCGGTATGACGCAGGGTGAAAATATTGTTCCAAAAAAAATTATTGTACGGTATGAACGACATTTTCCGGTAATCATCAAAATCGTTATCATAGTCGAAATATGGCAGGATAAACGGATCATCATAATCATAAAAATACAAGAGCCCTTTGGTGATAATATTTCTGGTGATGACTGAAGTACGGTCGACGGTTGGTTTTTCTCTGACGCTTTTATAGGCCACATCATAATTGAAATCAATATGATCCGGTATAACGGCGTCTCTTTCCTGTTTAAATGTAAAACTGATGTTCAGGTTAACCTTTGAAAGTGAATCAACGGGAAACAATGGAAGAAGGGGATGCTTTGCGGCATTCACGATAGTCAGGTTAATTTTGATAAGCGAAAAGCTTTCATGATCGATCCATACATCCCCCGAAAAACAGCTGATATCCTTTTTCCTGGGCCGGAATTTTATCGTGTACATTTTATCATCGCCCGGAGTAATTTCAACCCGGTAGTATTTTTTTAATTCCCTTTTGGTTAACTGGAGTGGGTTGAGAGGATAATTTTCGTTCCTGGTCGTCAGGTTCAGCCTGCTGATTGCTGCCGAGGTGTTAAGCGTTAAAAAATAACGATCGTCCAGGACAGCCAGTCCCATACGTCCGTTTTTGAACCGCAACTGATCAATTCTGTTTCCGGTCAGATAAGCGTTATAATAACATTCCAGTTGTTCAACCGGCTGTTCTCTGGCTTGTGTTTCAATTCCATAGAAAACCTTTGCTGTGCGCCTGGTCTGATCCTTTAAAAGTTTCTTTCTGCAACGTTCCAGAATATCGAAAATGTAGTCGTCTTTTGAATGAATGACCACCTCGCCCAAAAGAATATTCTTCCGGTTCATGTGAACAACAGGGTTGGTGAGCAAAAGGGAAGCAGGGATTGCCTGTGGTTCGTATCCGACATAGGAAAAAAGCAGCGTGTCTTTCCTTGGGTTGACAGAAATCGTGAAGGCGCCCTCTCCGTTTGTTATCGTCCCTTTCGTACTCCCCCTGACTGATACACTGCAGTACAGCAGGGACTCATTCGTCTGATGATCTCTTACCCATCCATCGATCGTAGATTGCGAATAGGAGGCTGTCGTAACGTACAGCATGATGATAATGACGAATGTTCTCATGTTCCGCCGGGGATCAGAATTTTCACCTTATCAGCGCTCAAGTACCGATTGGACATAGGATACCCAGTCTTCCTCGGGGATGGTTTCATCGATGAAAAAATCCGGCTGAACACCTATGCCGTCTATGGGAAAGTCGGGGATCCTGAAACTGGAGGTCATGGAATAAATAAGGCTGAACAAACCATCGGGCGAGTCCACGATATGAATATTGGAGAAATCCAACACTCCCATGGTTGGCCTTCCGAAGACCTTCACCTTGAGGCTTTGTTTTGCTTTTAATAAAAACGCCTCATCGGTACTGCCATTATACTGATTGCAGATGATGGCCACCCTGGAAGGGGTCTGTATCGCCTTGTAAGAGCTGTCAAAGGAAACCTTCGAACTATCCAGGACTATAAAACTGCCGGGATTTTGTCTCATTTTTTTTGCAACATTCCGGCAATACTCCGACTGCTCCGGCTCTTTGATCGTGTTTGCCCAGTCGTCATATTGTTCCGCATTCAGTTCGGTGGCATAGAATTGCATATCTACTTCCCTTATGGGCTGGGTGTACAGGTATGGCAGCAAATGATAGAAGGAGAGGTCACTGCCGCCGGTACCGTTCCTGATGTCAATGATCAGGTTCGGCCTGGTCCTGATCACACTGTCATACTTGCTGAGCACACTGTCGATCAGGGGTTTTTTTTCATACTGAAAAGAAGGGATCCTGAGATAGAGTGTATTCCGGCTCAGGCTTTCAAGGAAGGGATTAGTTGACGAACGCAGTTTAATGTAAATTTGGTCATTCTTACTGAGTTCGCGGTCCGGATACACCTTCATCCATAGCGTATTGACCATCATCAGAAGATTGCCCGACTCGCCGGCCATTCTGGCTGTTTCATTCTTCCGGCTGTGATCCCGCATGGAATAGATCATCGAAAAAGAGGAATCATCCCTTATAGTAAGTTCGGCCTTTTTCTGCCCGGGCACCCAGTAGATGCTGTCGGCTTTTATAATGAATGCGGTAAACTTTCTGCTGTTTTCTGCCGATCGAATGATCCCGATCGTGTAATTGTTGTCCTTCCATACCCCTTCAATGGGGTGCGTTTTCCCTGCTTTCACCCTTAGCAGGTCTTTTAACCCGGATTCTGTCAGATTAACCGTTTCTTCATTTTTGTAAAGATTGCGGATGGAGTCTTTGGATTGCTCCGAAAGCTGCGGATTTCCCGACCCCTGACTGTATCCTCCTTTCGGATGGATCCCGATATGTCCCTTCCTGAAAAAAGCAAGCCAGTCCTGCATGACCTTCAGGCATGCATACATGGAATCGCTCTGCATGGCCTTCTGCCTTGATAATTCAGTATGTTTGACATATTCATCCAGTCCCTTTTTTTCAATCACATAGCTGAATCCTGCATCATTCGTTTTAAATGTATTGACCATCCAGTCAAAATCGGCTACACAGTCGCAGTTTTGTGAGAAAGAGCCCGGGAATGACAGCGTGAGCAATAAAAAAGGAATAATTGATTTTTTCAAGGCAACTATCGTATTTAATTATGATTACTGAAAGGCTTAATTTTTAATAATCAATCCGGTTTCACCCAGAATTTATCCGGGTTGTTGGTGCATTTCGGATTGTTTGCTCTTGTCCTGGGGATTACGCCTTTATATTCGACCGGCAGCAGCAGGTTGCATTTGATCTCTCCGCCACTACTGACAAAACACATAAGCGCATACAGGTTTTTTGCCATATAATAATAAAGATATTCCTCTTTTGTTACCGAACTCCGGTGGTTCCAGTTTGCTTCGGGATTCAGGATCAACGGTTTGTTTTCAATCAATCGCTGCCTTACTTCTGCAATACTCAGCAGTTCGCCTTTCTCGTTTATAACATATGCGTCATTGGTCGGATCGACCCACACCCATTTGTTCAGGCTATTTGAATAGACTGTATTGATTGAATGACAGTCAAAATCAGTTGAATCTTTTGGTAAACAAACAACCCGCCTCGATTTGAATCCGGCGGCCAGGTAACAATTGTTGAGAATATTCGCCAGCGATCCGCAATCGACGGTATGATGACCGCTGATGCAGATATCCATGAGGTTATGGATGGAAGAACAATTCGGGGCGTCCTTTGTGCCGTCGTGTGGAAAGGTATTATGGACCCAGTGAAGCAGGCTCAGGATCTGGGAAACCTCATTCCCGCCACCTATAACCGAGTCCAGTTTAAAATCCTTTCTGATGTGAATCAGGCCTGTGTCACTAACCGGTTTGTAAGTAAATTTTGCCAGTTCACGGCTGTCATTGAAATCATACTTCGATGCCTTTTTCAGGATGTCAAGGTAACTCACCTGCTCGGTCTTTTCGTATTTTATTTGCGTAAAAGCCGAGTCTTTCCCGTTAAGCAGAATTACGAAGTTATATTCGTGCCCTGGTTTAACTTTAAAAGAAATTGAATCCAGGTCGGTGTAAAAAGTTACCCGTTTTGCTGAAGTTTTATAAATGTCAGGACGGGCGGAAGGAACAATGGTCCATGTCGCTTTTTTAAAGGTGTTACCGTCTTTGATATCGACAGTTTTTGAATTAGCTTTTATCACTTTTAAAGCTTGCTGAGCAAATAGCGAGGGCCCGGTCAGAGCGATACAAAGGGCAAATACAATACTCGTTTTCAGTGTCATGATTTCTTTGTTACCGGTGTTTTTAATGTTTTAAGATAATCCGGTGCAAATTAAGTGAATAAACCAATTCCGGTCGTCCTGTTACAGGTAAGTGGACTGATTTTTTCATTTATGCATCCATTAAATGACCGTCAGGGGAGGGTTGCCGGGATCATGATGTTCCTGAAAACCTTGCAGAATTAGATGTATTCGCTGACACGCATCCTGGTTTCTTGTATCTCTGTTGTTTGCTTCGGGACGATATTTCCCCGGAGGGAACGCTTTGAAATAAATGGTGTGGATCTGTTGTAATGAGTTTTTAAGTAAATTGCCATCAAATCACCCATCCATGAAAAAGACCAGTTTTTTGCTTGCTGTTTTGATCCCTGTCGTTGCAGCACAGGCCCAGCAGCCAGGTACCCCTGCCATCATGAAAGAAAGCAAACCCGGGTATTACCAGAACACCATCATGAAAGACATCCGGGCTGTGGATGAAAGCAGCGCCCCGGCAAAAACCGTGAAACGTTTCCAGGCCGATCTCAGCGGAATGAGCTTCCCGAATAAAGTAAGCCTTTACCAGCAGGAATGGCGGCTGCCGCCCGTGTCGCAGGGAAACACCAACACCTGCTGGTGTTTTTCCACGACCTCCTTCTTCGAATCGGAAGTGAAGCGGATCAGCGGACAGGAGATCAAACTCTCGGAAATGTTCACTGTTTACTGGGAATATGTGGAAAAGACCAGGCGCTTTATCGCCGAACGCGGGAATTCGGCTTTTGGCGAAGGTTCGGAAGCCAACGCCGTGATCCGTGAATTCTCAAAATACGGGGCCGTCCCCGAATCAGCCTATACCGGGCTCCAGGATGGAAGGAAGTTCCATACCCACGCAAAGATGTATAATGAGCTTAAAGATTACCTGGAAGTTGTCAAAAACACCAATGCATGGAATGAGGAAACGGTTGTTGCCACAGTCAGGAGCATCATGGACCATTATATGGGTCCCCCGCCGGAATCCTTCGAATGGAACGGAAAAAAATACACACCGAAGGAATTCTTTGCCTCGGTGCTCAGGTTGCAGATGGACGATTACGTGGATGTGCTTTCTTACCTGCAGCAGCCTTTCTGGCAAAAGGTCGAATACGAAGTCCCCGACAACTGGTGGCACAGCAAGGAATATTATAACGTCCCCCTCGACGACTGGATGAAAGCGCTTAAAAATGCCATCCGGAACCATTATACCCTGGTTATCGGGGGTGATGTATCGGAAGCCGGTTTCAGCCGCGAAGCACAAGTGGCCCTGGTACCGACCTTCGACATTGCAGTTGCCGACATAGATGATAATGCACGACAGTTCAGGTTCTCGAATGAGACCACCACCGACGACCACGGGATGCACCTTGTGGGCTGGTACGAAAAGGACGGCGCCGACTGGTTCCTCATCAAGGATTCAGGTTCCGGCTCGAGGAACAACGATGAGAAAGCCCCCGAATTCGGATACTACTTTTTCAGGGGGGATTACCTCAAACTCAAAATGATGGAATTCCTGGTGCACAAGGATGCAGTAAAGGATCTTCTTTCCGGATCCGGGAAATAAGGTTTGCTTCACAGGCCTAGTGTAAAACTCCCCGGGAAATCCCTGATCCGGAGGGTCGGGAGACTGGTGGTATGGCTGCCTTCAAGGTTGGTGAAACAGGGTTTAAGGTCGATCTCCTCCCGACACTAATTTTCCTGTAACATTATTTACTTGATTTCCGGTAGTTTATATCGTAAATTTGAACTATAAATTATTTTTAGGTGAGAACGCTTTGTTCAGCCCTGACCGCCATTATGGTGTTTGCAGTTCTCCTTACTTCCTGCGAAAAGAAAGAGAATAGCTACCAGTCCCCCACAATCCTGACCAGGGAAATGAAGGCGAAGCTGGAAGCCGCGGCCGACAGCGTTTTCCTGCAGGTATGGACGCCGGGGATGATCGCTTACTTCTCGGTGGAGGGCGAAGGTGACTATATCATCACCCGCGGAGTGAGCAACCTGCAAACAGGCGAGCCCATGAGCCTGAACCATTACTACCGCATCGCCAGCAACACCAAGATGTTCACATGCCTGGCCGTTCTCAGGCTGGCCGACCAGGGGCTGGTCTGCATCGACAGTACTATCGGTTTTTACCTCCCCGGCAGGAATATTCCCAACGGGAACAGGATCACTGTGCGGAATCTGGCCAACATGACCAGCGGTTTGTTTAGTTATACCAGCGATACCGCTCTTCCGGGACAGTTGTCGAAAAGCCAGTTCCTGGCGAATTTTCCTCCTGACACTCTCCTTGCCTGGGCATTCAGGCATCCTGTGAGTTTCGACCCCGGGACCAGGCATGATTACTGCAACACCAACACGGTCCTCCTGGGGCTGCTGCTGGAAAAGCTCAGCGGAATGCCGGCCGGCGATGCAATCAATGAGCTGGTGATCCGGCCCATGGGGCTCAGGCACACCTACTGGCCAAACACGATCTTTCTCTTCCAGCCCTACCTGCACGGCTATACCGCAGGATACGGCACTTTTACGGAGGCCACGAACTGGAACCCTTCCTGGGGATATACAGCCGGTCAGATCATTTCGACCATCCCCGACATGAAGATCTTCATCAACAATCTCGCAAACGGGACTCTTCTTTCGGAGAAAATGAGATCGGAGCAGCTTCGCTGGGCGTTTGATTACGGGTTCGGCCTGATGAAAACGGGGAACTGGATCGGGCATTCGGGTATAATTTCCGGATACAATTCCCATACCTTTTACAACACAGTAAAACATATCACCCTGATCATACTGGTAAACATGGACACCGCCACCCCGGTCGAACAATTTTCGGAAGTTTTCCGGAACATCCTTGATCCCTGACTTACTTAAATCAATGGAATCGACGGGTTTGTTCAGGCACGAACACCTTTGAAAAAAGCAAAGGTTATCTCATTTCCCAGCGTAAAATCAGTGACTTGTTACCTTTATTCTCAGGTTTTTTGGTCAGTATCCGGCTGCCAATCCGTCGGGACTTCGGGGATCCGCTGCTCCATAAATTATATTTTTCTTGTTGTCAATCAGGATTCCCATCGCTTCACAATTCGGTAAATTCTTATCCATTTTTGTTTTATGGCCCATTTTTTCGAATAAATTTCTTGTGACATCCGAAAAAACATCCTTCTCAAAACAGGTAGTGTCGGGCATCCACTGGTGATGAATACGTTTTTGAGAAACAGCCTCTGCAATGTTCATATTGAAATCGATGGTATTCAGTATGACCTGCAACACCGTATTTGGTATGGTCCGTCCGCCCGGAGCACCAATAATGAGAAAAGGCCGCTTGTCTTTTAACAGGATTGTCGGGCACATGCTCGATAACATCCTTTTTTCAGGGGCTATCAAATTTGGTTTTGTCCCGATATGACCCAAATTATCGGTTCTCCCGGGTATTGGGTTAAAATCACCCATCTCGTTATTCAATACAAATCCTGCCCCTTCGACCACGATTTTACAACCAAACCAGCGTTCAATGGTATAGGTTAACGACACGGCATTCCCATCCCGATCAATAACCGACAGATGGGTCGTATGAGCACTTTCCGAAACCTGTTCCACATCTTCAGGATTACTGACTGACGATTGATCCATCGGGATCGTGTTCCGCAGTTTTGAGGCATATTCCTTTGAGCACATCATCTTTAAGGGAATATCGGGATTAAAATCGGCATCACCTAAATATCTGGCCCTGTCTGAATAGGCCAGGCGCATGACTTCCGTCAACAGATGTAAATAGGGAACCGAATTATGGCCCATGGTTTTCAGATCATACTCTTCCAGAATATTCAGCATCTCCGTGAGAACCACACCCCCTGAACTTGGCGGGCCCATCGTATAAACATCGTAACCTCTGTAAGTGCCATGAATGGGCGCTCTTTCAATCGCTTTGTATTTTTTCAGGTCATCCGAATTAATAATACCCCCGTTATTTTTCATGAATTCGCAAATCAACCTTGCCGTTTCACCTTCATAAAAATCTTTCTGACCGTATTTCTGTATTCTTTTAAGCGTTTTGGCAAGGTCGGGTTGATGCCAGATTTCCCCGGGGAAATATGCGGTACCGTCTTTTTTCATAAAGACTTTGAACGAGGAAGGATATTTTGATAGGGCATCTTTAAAGTATTGAATATCTCCCGATAAACTTTCACTGATCCGGAATCCGTTCTCTGCCAGAATGACAGCGGGCTCTACTACTTTCTTCCAATCCAGTTTCCCATATTTTTTATGTGCCAGCTCCAATCCTGCAACGGTTCCGGGAACGCCAACCGACAGTATTCCTGCGTGATTTGAATTATTCTTGATATTCCCATCCTTATCGAGGAACATTGTTGGATTTGAATGAAGCGGAGCTTTTTCACGGAAATCAATACTGGTGATCGTTCCATCGTTCCGGTAATAGACAATGAACCCGCCTCCGCCGATGTTCCCGGCGCCCGGATAGGTAACTGCAAGTGCAAACGACATTGCAACCGCCGCATCCATTGCGTTGCCTCCCTCTTTTAATATTTTCAATCCCACTTCCGATGCATTTCTGTCGGAACATACAACCATCGCGCGCTGAGCCGCAACCGGTTCAGTTGTCTGAGCCAAAAGCTTGCACGACATGATTACGAGAGCAATCATGATCAAAGCCGTCAATGGTATTTTATTTTTTTTCATTTCGGGATATTATTGTTGTCACCACTTCCCAAAGAAAAGGTTGATGTCAAAATAAAGCTGATCGATGCCGTATTCATTCAAAACTCGTCTGGAACTTATTGCTCACAATTAAAATCCGGCAATGCAGGTCCTTGTACCCATCCGCAATCGACACCGTCTGCGGCAAGCCATTCTCGCGGTTCATCAGGCCTTCGGTGAGATCTCGTCCGCCTTAAACAACAGTCCCGTTAAACGCTACCAGTACCATCCCAAGCTCCTAAAATCTTTGATAAACTAATTTCAAACAGTGGCGTTGTGAAGGTTAACGAAGACCTTATTGAAATCATCATGTAAACTAACCAGGTCGAGGATCACCCAGAAGGTGCGTTCACACATGCCGAAAGAACCATTCTCATACCATTTTCCTTTTCGGTTTCTTACACAAATATACTTATTTGGAGCACTACCTTTCCGAAAATATGAAGATCGGGCAGTTCCGCCGGGCTTTCGACTTTGGGTTCTAACCTGATGCAAGCAGGCCCTGTGACCGTAAGTCAGCATGAGATATAAATTCAGTCCGAACGCTTGTATCCCATACTTGAACGGCTCACTACCGATGGTCGGATCAGTACCAGGTTTTGCGATGCATAATTGTTAAGGACAAGGCTCGGAAGGTTAAAATTTTGTTAATCTGTGTGTTCCGGTACATGTTCTCGCATTTTATATATTACATTCGCCAAAATATTAATATTCCCGGTTTATGAAAAAGATCTGTTTAACTTCTTTGATTGCATTCATTTGCACAATTCTGACCTGCAGTATGGGCTTTGCCCAGGATACTAACAGGCTGAAGATCGATCCTTTGCTGTTGGTATCCCTGGAAGAATGCCGGCATATCACCCATGTTCTCGGGAACGGACTGTTCTCAGGATGGGATTTTAAGAGTACACCTGTACTTTTCTACAGGCCGGGTGTCCAGGAAATACTCATCAGCTACCCTCATCAACCTGCGGGGTTTTCGCGTTATCGGGGATTCAATCCGCTGGGCGACAAAAATATTTATGTTCGTGACGGAAACACCACTGTAGCTTTTGATGATCAGAACACCTCCAGAGAGATCGACAGTATTCCCGTTCTGGTGGTAGCCGATCCCTTTTCCACCATGAGAAACCAGTTCAGGGATATCCTCGGCAGACCCAATGATTTTGCTGAAAAGTGGCTGGACGACTGGGAATTCGTTCCCGATCCGTATTTCAAGCTGAACATTATTCTTCACGAGTCGTTTCATGTTTACCAGCAAAAAAAAGCTCCTGACAAGTTTGCCGATGAGTCCGCATTGGCCTTATACCCTTTGCTTGATCCGGAAAACAATGCGTTGTACGTACTCGAAGGAAACATATTGAAGGATGCCTTGCTGGCTTCCCCGGCCAATAGTAATCCGGAGGCAGTGAAGAAATTCGTGGCAGTGAGAACATACAGGCAGTCGCGGCTCGACAGCAACAGTGTGGTCTATGAAAACCTGAATGAATACCAGGAAGGTCTGGCCAAATATGTGGAATATAAATTCATGAAAGCGGGTGATGATGTCCGTCCTGGCACAGGGATGCAGTACCAGCAAGGCTTTCATGGGTACAAAGGAGTGCTTTCAAAACATTTCAGAGATGAACTCGATAATATGGTAAAGATCGTAGCAGTGAGCGATGACCGCTTCGGCAATAAGTTCGGCTCCGGCCCGCTGCGGTTCAAACTGTACGATCTCGGCGCATGTCAGGCCCTGCTTCTCGACGAGTTGTATCCCGAATGGAAGAATGAGATCTTCAAACCCGGGGTATATCTCACAGGCCTTCTTCAAAAAGCTTTGAACATGAGCAACACCGAACTTGAAAAATATCTTGCACTGGCAAAATCAGAATATCATTATCAGGATGCCCTTACCGCTAAAATTGAATTTGAAAAGGAAGGAAGGAAAAAGATAGAAGAGAAAGTTCAGTCCATCATGAATACCGAAAAAACCCTTGTGGTCATTTCCTATAAAGACCTGAACAGGGACGCCATTATTGCCCGTTATACTCCGTTTGGCATCACGCAGATAAACAAACAATCGGCCATCTATGACCTGGTCCCCTTACTGGTTTTCTTTAAAAAAGGATGCAAGCTTGATTTTAAAACCATCGTTCCGGTCATCCTCGACGAAGAAAAAAAACAGGTAATCTTCGCGGTGGACTCGGCTCCGGGGAAGTTTGCCGGCGATTCCGAAGGGAAGCTCGATTTGAACGAATTCTCACTTACCTCAGTAAATGACATCCGCAATGAACAAAATAAAGTCATGATACTTTTGAAGTAAAATGTGCAGATTACACATTTTCGGTATACTGCGGTGAACAATCATTCCCCTTTTTGAACTTTTTTCCGAATTTTTGTAATATTTCTTCCTCGAATTCGTCATCAATTTATCAGGATCTTTCAATCTCACAAAGGAACATATGATAAGAATCGCCGGCAGTATCCGAAAAAGTTTCGGGAAGTTATTATTGATCCAGGTCCTGTGTTTCGGTACTATCAGTACGTTTTCCCGGCCACCATCAACTAACGAATGGCATTTAAGTCCTTGTTTGAAATTCGATGCGTTTTACTTCCTCCATGCGGTTTCAAAGGACCAGTTTTATAATCGAATGTACGGAAGAGATAATACACTTTGGAGGGATCGTCTGGGGGCAAGCACAATTGATTCAATTAATTCAATCATTGATTCGGTCGGCAGCATAGGCTTCAAAGCATCTTACCTGTTCACCTACATCCCCGTCTTTTCCCTGGATGATCTGATTAATATACTACAAGACTCTGCACAATTCAATATTAAGATCCGGTCTGCCCTTATTACACACCATGACTACAGGCTCCAGGCTTCATTGAACGATCTCAGAAGTATTTTACCATACAGTCGGAAATTGAGCTTTATATTTCAGCAAATGCGGGATCAGCGATGGGAAGAAGACTGGAAAGCAATCGCCATAAGATTGAAGACCGATATAACCCGAAAACAGTCTGAACTGGTCAAATACTCACCCTCTTACCTAACAGAGGCAGTAGCTGGTTTTCTGGGAATTAATGCTCAACAAAACGATTCATCATCAACAGTCTACTATGTCTACTATGCTTTCCCAAATGCGTTCAAGCTTCCATATAATATGATGGCAACCTGGAATATTGAGGAGCCGAAATATTTTTTCAGCGTGTATCTCCACGAAATGCTGCATTCGTTTTCCATCTACTCTCCCGAATTGATCGACCTGCATAAAGGCCTTGTATCTGGCTCTAAGGAACTCTCCGGGAATCGGGAGATATTAACCGGGCAACTGTACGAATCGGATGATGAATTCTATATTCTCGCCGCCGAAGCATACTTGTCTGTCAAACTTGGGATACGAACCGATAAGGAGGCAGTTGAATATCTGAAGTCGGCCAATGGTGGTACTGTAGTGTATTCTCTACTCATCTACAACTATTTACAAAAGAGCTTCGATAATCGTTGCTACACTTACGGTAGTTTTCTCAAGGATGTATTTTTCCCTGCGGTCAGTACAAAGGAGGTGGACAGGTTTCTGTCAGAGGCAAAATAGTTGTATCTGAATACGAAGTGTAAAAGTTCCCAAGTAACGTAACTCCAGGGACGAAAATGGTCAACTTAAAAACAACCAAATACCCGAAAATTGGAACGATAATCCAAATAAACTAAGCCAAAAAGATACAGATGCCACCTGGCTGAAAAAGAATGGCAAGAACCATTACGGGTATAAAAACCATATCAAAATCGATCAAGGCAGTAAAATCATCACAGAATACCCGGTTTCAACTGCCAGTGTTCATGATAGTGATGCGCTGGAGGATCTTCTCGATGAAAGCGATGCGGGTAAACCTTTATGGGGTGATAGTGCATACACTGGTAAACGCTGTGCTAAAGTGATCAGGAAGCATAAAATGAAAAACCAAACGCATAAAAAAGGTTACCGAAATAAGCTCTTGTCTGAATACCAAAAAAAGAAAAACCATCAGAAATCAAAAATTCGTGCACGTGTTGAACATGTTTTTGGATTTGCTTGTCAAAATTTAAATGGACAGTCATTCTTCAGATACATTGGTTTGGATCGGATTGCATCATCAATCGGGCTGCAGAACATCGTGTACAACTTATTCAGAGCGGTTTTCCTGATAGAAGCCAGACGTATGTCCATCAAGTTATAAAGTGCCTGAATATGAGGTTTTTATTGCATATTTGTCAAAGAACGTCAATGAAAATGATCAATGAAGATCAAGAAAAATGAATCGATTTGTAGTTAAATGTGAGCAAATTATATTGGTTGAATTTATTTTTTTTCAAATTAGTTTTTAGAGGTGCCCTTAATATTGGCATCAGAAAAAATGAACTTCTTATTGAGTTGATGTTCCCGACGAAATAAAGCCTCAATTTTTTCCTTAAAGCCATATATCCGGATAAAGTTTTATAGCCCAACATGGCCTGCTTTAAAAATAGTTTGTCGTATTTGTTCATAAAGTTGAAACAGCTTGAATTATTGGTTGTTTGAGGTCCATCATAGTTGTTCGTTCAAAATTGATGTTCTGCCTACTCTTTCCGGCTTTCGGTTTCCCCGTTCTATGCAAATGTAAATTGGCAATGCGTCAGAATCTGACGTTGAAAAGATGAAGTTCGTCTTTGATATTTGGTTAAAACGACTTTACAGAAGTGAACTCCGGGTATCGGATTCTCATTAATCCATTTGCAGAACTTGATCTTAAGGCAAGTGTCGATTTTTTAAATACCAGCAACCGGGGCCCGAAAAGGAAATCATAATGGCACTTGGCAGGGAGAATCCTGAGGTGTTGCTGGAATTCAACAAAGTTCCGGAGTTTATATTACGTGCGTACCGAGATTTCTGTTGCAATGGCCGAGACCGCGATTCATGATCCGGTAAGAAGGGACGTAGTCATTGACTGGTTCAGTAACCTGCTTCAGTACTGGCTATCCGGAGAGGCTGTCAGCCAAAGATCAGAAACCGAATTCAAAGGACTTGCCGTTTGCAACCTGATCGATATTCGGGCAGTGGAACTCATTTCTGAGATCAGTAGCCTGTATGAAGAAAACCTTGCCTGGCCAGGAGTTGCAGGGCCTCTTGAGGAACATACAAAGACGGGGCGAAACGATTCCTGTCCCTGCGAAAGCGGCAAGAAGTATAAAAAGTGTTGCATGAACAGTTAACAGGTCAGCGGTTTTTTGGAGGACGACGGATGAGGTGCTTCAAATTAAAATCTTTCAGACAATTCAAGTTTTCCTCTCAGCCCTGTTTGGACGATCTTCTGAAGCGTCGGAATCTTCACTTTTTTGACATCATTTTCCGGTTAAGGGGATACTGCAATTTCTAAATTTATCAATTATATGAAATTGGGAAAATCTCAAAAAATTATCATAATTCAGTATCTTTGTACAAATAAGGCAAAAATGTCGCCAACTATTTTACTTGCGGGCAGATATCGGTTCTTTTTTAATAGCAGGGAAGAAACCAGGATGCATGTGCATGTTGCAACATCAGATGGTACCGCAAAAATCTGGCTTGAGCCGGTAATTGCTTTAACGGAGTTTTATAACCTGGACTCTGCAGACTTAAAAGAAATAGTAACAATAGTCGAGGATCATAAAGATGAATTCATCGAAAAGTGGAACAGGCATTTTGGAATGTAACCTAACCAGCATCAACGATATCGGTTTCTGGGTACTAGTGGGCGACAAGGAATATTTTGTTCCTTTTGCCGATTATCCCGGGTTTAAAGAATCTTCAATAGACCAGATCTTTCAGTTAGATTTCCTTCCTCCCTCTCAGCTTCACTGGAAAGATCTTGACATTGATATTGAATTAGAAGCTTTGTCCAAACCCGAATCATTCCCCTTGTTGTTTAAAAAGTAAATTATCAGGGTTTTTAATTCATACTGCTCTCGACACATAATCCCTCCAAAACTCCTGCACGATCAAATCCCTGATCTGGGGATTCTCGAACTTGTGGTGAAAAGACAAGAGGCAATCGACCACTTGGTTAAAGATGGGGATTGTTCATAAAACCTTAAAATCCTCTGTGGTACATAAAGTCCCAGAAAGTATCTTTGATGAGAAATAAAAACCCATGTACGAGATCTATCTGATCAATGATCTTAATCCGGGCAAGCTTCGCCGGACTTTCGACAAAACCCTGGAGGAATTGGCGGCCGGAAATTTTGCGGCGGCTGAAGTAAAGAAAATGCCCAACACGGGTTATTACAGGGCAAAGCTTGACCAGGAAAACCGACTGCTCTTCCGATTCGGAAGGTACAATAAACAGACCTGTCTTTTGGTCCTCGAGTTGATACGCAATCATGATTATGCCGATTCACGGTTCCTCAGAGGCGCAAGTGTTGACGAGTCGAAACTTCAGCCCCTGAATTCCGCGGCTGCCTTACCGGCCGAAGACTTGGTGAGCCTTGCATACATCAATAAGAAGTACCCAAAATTCCATCTGCTCGACAAGATCCTTTCGTTCGACGATATGCAGGAGGAGATTTTGCAGTATCACCTGCCCCAGATCATCATCGGTTCGGCAGGCAGCGGCAAAACGGCACTGACCCTCGAAAAGATCAAGATGCTCAAAGGCCGCATCCTGTACGTGACGCTTTCGTCGTACCTGGCCGAAAACTCTTCCCGCTGGTATTATTCCCATAATTTTGAGAATGAACATCAGGAGATTGACTTTCTGTCATACCGTGAATTTATCGAGACCATCCGTATTCCCGGGGGAAGGGAAATGGAATTCAGAACGTTCATGCGGTGGTTCTGGGGATTCAGACAAAGTACGGGACTTAAGGACTCCCACAAAGTATATGAAGAGTTCAGGGGAGTGATTACCGGGATGGATATTACCAAAGAATACCTCACTGCTACGGACTACAGCTCGCTGGGAGTGAAACAATCCATTTTCCTTAGCTCCGAACGTGAGACAGTTTACGCACTGTTCACGAAGTATCTTTCTTTTCTGAAGGAGGAAGGGTACTACGACATCAACATGTATTCGCATAGTCTGCTGGAATCCTGTTCTCCCGTATACGACTATATCGTTGTGGACGAAGTTCAGGATTTCACCAACATACAGCTTCACCTGATCCTGAAGTCACTGGTCAGGCCGGTAAATTTCATCCTCTGCGGTGACGCCAACCAGGTGGTCCATCCCAACTTTTTCTCATGGTCTCATCTCAAGACCATGTTCTACAAGAATGATCCCAGGGGAGAGGAAATCAGCATACTCCATGCAAATTACAGGAATACCCAGGTTGTATCGGATCTGGCGAACCGTCTGCTCAGGCTCAAGATCGCCCGCTTCGGCTCCATCGACAGGGAGAGCAACTACCTGGTGAAGACCGTTTCGCAGATACACGGAGAGATGGTGTTTCTTGAGGAAAAGAATAGAACCGTGGCCGATCTTGCCCGTAAAACCGGAAAATCGGTGAATTACGCGGTGCTGGTCCTTCGTAACGAGGACAAACAAAGGGCTTCGGCAATCTTTCCTTCACCGCTGCTGTTCTCGGTTCAGGAGTCAAAGGGACTGGAATACGAGAACATTATCCTCTGCAACTTCATTTCCGACAATGCCGCCGAATTCAACGAGATCTGCGAAGGAGTAAGTTCCGAAGCCGTTCAGGGAGGGGAAACCGTGTATTCGAGAGGGCGTGACAAGACCGACAAATCCCTGGATGCCTATAAGTTTTACATCAACTCGCTGTATGTAGCCATCACAAGGGCAGTCAGGAATGTGTATATCGTTGAAAAGACTAAGGGGCACAAACTTATCTCACTGCTTGGAATTTCAGAGGAGGTAAAGGAAAGAGTCATTAAAGAAGATGTATCGACTGCGGATGACTGGAAACGGGAGGCCCGGCGTCTTGAAATGATGGGCAAGGCCGAACAGGCCGAGGCTATCAGAAAGAATATCCTGGTCACTGTCAAACCCGGCTGGGAACCCATGACCAGAGAGAAGTATCTTGCGGTGAAGGAAGAAGCGCTCAATCCAGAAAACTTCAATAAAAAAGCCAAGGACAAATTGTTTGACTTCGCGCTGATCCACAACCAGGCGCTGATCCTTGAAAAACTCACCGAACTGAATTACCGCAAAGCCGAAAGACCTGAAGATGAACGCAGCTCCCTCTTCCGCAGATATTACCAGTATTACAGGGATGACAACCTGAAAATGGTGGTGCAGGAGGTGAACAAATACGGGATCGATTACAGGGACGTGCACAATTTCACACCCCTGCATGCAGCGGTGTTCTCGGGAGCCGTTAAGGTCACCGGGGTCCTCCTTGAGAATGGGGCCGACCCTGAAGTAAGGGATACTTTTTACAAAACTCCCGTTCAGATCGCCCTGCAGCAGGCCTTTGTCAATCCCGAATATGCCAGAAACAAACTTGGAAGGATTTATCCATTGCTGCTTTCGGCTTCGCTGAACATCCAGGTAAACAAACAACTGATCAAGATCGACCCCCACAAGTCGGAATTCCTGATGGTAAACCTGTTCATTGCCGTGCAGTCCTCAATCATGCAGACAAAACAATATTACCAGGCCCAGGGATTGATGGTCGACGACATCCTGGGCCATATCCGCGATTTTCCCGAAAACGTTCTCCCGGCCTACCGTAAAAAACGCGAATACTGGCTGGCGCTCCTGGCCAAGCACGAAATCCTGAGTAACAATCCGTATTGTAAAAAGCTGTTCAGCCGCGTTCAGAGGGGATCTTACATTCTGAACTCCTCCATGCTGATCCGTTCGGGCGAAAACTGGATACCAGTGCATGAGATGATCAACAGCCAGGGGATCAGTGTGAACGATATTATGGCGCATTCTGAGGAAAAGCAAAGAAAAAAATGGGAAGAAAATCAAAGAAAGTGGGAAAAGGAGCGGAAGAAATACGAAAAGGAACAAAGGGAGCGTGAGCAGTGGGAACGTGAAAGATACGGTTGGTATAAAAGATAAAGCATGGGCAAACAAAATCAACAGCAGGCATTATCGCCTGAAAAATACATTCGCACCAGAGCCCGCACACTGCCTTTAGGCACGTGTTATATCAATGCAAACTGGAGGGATTCAGGACTGGCGGCGATATTCGTCACTAGACGTCACATCAATGGCCATATCACCCATGCAGCCTTCATGGTCGATATTTTTTGCCTAGGGCTGAAAGAAAGTTTCTGGACGTTTAACCAGCATCCTCTGGATTTCAAAGAATTCATTGAGAATCGTTATAACTTCAGCAATCATGGGACTCCTTTAATTAAAACCGATTACGTGCTGGTGCATAATATTATTTACGGCGCCATCGAATACGCAGGCGAGCTTGGGTTTTTGCCGCATAAGTCGTTTGAAACTTCAAAGTTCATGCTTGAAGAGGACGACGATCTGGTTGATTATATTGAGATAGCGTTTGGCTATAAAGGCCGACCCCTATACATATCAGGCGAGGGGAACCCGGCCGAACGAAACAGGGTAATTGCGCAGCTTGATCGAAATCCGGGCAGAGGCCGCTATGACTTTATCACCGAAGCCGACGCCCCTGAGTTTTTCATGAAAGAAGAGGAGAAAGAGCGGGAGGAGGCCAATTACCAGGATCCTGAGGTAAAACGGGGGCTTGTCTCTGATTTCAAAACACTGGCAGAGGGTCCGTTCGGTACTGTCAAGGAAGATGCCGGAAAACTAAAAGAATTGATTTCGCTTTCCGATACCATCTTCTATGAGTACATGGTCACGGAAGCAGAGCTTGACAAAGCCGCCGAAATCATTGAAGGGTTGTTTGGGTTCAACATATCCGATGAGATTTTTTCTGATGAAATGCTGGCGGGAACGAGCCCCGGGCCGGTAAGCCACCAGGAGATAAAAATCCAGGCCGAACGCTTGTATTCCATGCTGGAGGAAGGGCCTACAACTGATGGTTTAAGGCAATCAAAAGCCATGATGGATAAATATCCGGGATTCCCCGTTTTCATTTTCCTATACATGAGATTTCTTGAGTTAAAGGATAAAATCAGCAAGCTGTATCCGAAGCTTGAAAAGTACGTCATTCAGTTTCCCGGCTACCTTCCGCTGTTGCATATGTTCGCCGTATCATTTCTGCTGAACAAACCCGAAGACACGTCACGGCACATCGGAGATTCTTTGCATCTGAAGAACTTTTACCCCCAGCGCCAAACATTTAGCGAAGCTGAAGCGCTGTTATACATCCATGTGTTAACCATCAACTACAGCAATTCAGGGGAGTTCCATCTGATCGAAGAAATGATAAGCTTCATTGACAATCGATTTCCCGGATTAATGCCCCAAAGCGAGATACTCATGGCAAAGCTGCTCAAGATCCCTCACGTGATGGAATGGTGCGAAAGCCAGCCGGATTTTCAAGAACCAGGCCGGCATTAGAGTCCATGATGATGCAGTTCGGCTTCAGCCCGTCAGAATTTTTACTGTTTTTATGGACATCGGATGAGGGAGCGGCGAATTTCATATTTAAGCCAGATCTCAAAGACCGCTACTCAGCTTAGAGGAAAAATCGGAAATACCGATTTTTCTCACCGATTAACATTTTGTTCTTTAGTCTGTGGATGATAGTCCGCGATTTATCTGACACCATACAGTTTTACCTACCGAAACATGACATACATATGACTCTGTAGTAATTGATTATGAATGTAAATTGTTTAATCTTTATATTTGTTAAATTAGTGCTCGTCAAATCATTTGGCTAACCAACAAGAAATAATACTATTTTTAATTAACATTATGTGTTAATTATTATTATCTTTGCATGGAGATAACATTCTGCAATAAAAAACTTGAAAAACTGGCAAATAACTACCAGAAATGCCAAAAAGAATCAGGGGCCATTAGAGCCAAACTGTTCACAATGCGATTGCAGGATTTGTTAAATGCTGAATCGCTTGAGGATGTAAGAAACCTTCCGGGTAGTTATCATGAGCTTACAGGGAATCGAAAAGGACAATGGGCATGTAATCTTGATCATCCGTACAGGTTGATTTTTGAGCCACATGAAAAACCAGTACCAACCGACAAAGATGGTCGTTATATCTGGCTTGAGATAAATGGTGTTGAAATTATTGAAATAGTTGATTATCATTAACAATTAAGCCAATGGCAAAGCAGAATCAATTCTTTCCACAGGTAGTCTTTCATCCTGGAGAAACACTGGATGAGAAACTGAAAGAAATGGGCATGGGTCCGAAAGAATTTGCATTTCGTGCAGGCAAACCTGAAAAAACCATCACTGCAATTCTTAAGGGTGAAAGCTCTATTACACCTGATATGGCAGTTCAATTTGAGAGTGTTACCAGGATCCCTGCGCGTTTCTGGATGAACAGTCAGCGTGGGTATGATGAATATATTGCACGGGTAAAACGTGGGAAAATCGTGGAAGAGGCATTTGTCTGGGCAAAGAACTTCCCGGTTTTGCAAATGATCAAAATGGGATGGATAGATAAAACCTCAGAGAAGCAGGAAATAGCGTCTCAATTGCTTTCTTTCTTCGGGGTAGCCAATCCCACCGCCTGGGAGAATTACTATTACAACCAGAAATTAAAAGTTGCGTTTCGCATTTCGCTCAAACACACCAGTGAACCTTTTGCAGTTTCAGCCTGGCTTCGGAAAGGAGAACTTACTTCACAATTAATTCCGGCCCCGGCATATTCCGAAAAATCATTCCGCGAATCATTGCCAGCCATAAAATCAATAATGGCAAACCATTCGGGTGATTTTTTTGGAACACTTCAAAAAATCTGTCTTGCATCAGGAGTCAAGGTGATTTACACACCTTTTCTTCCTAAAGCCCCCGTGAATGGTGCAACCCGCTGGATCAACGACTCACCTGTAATCCAGATTTCCGGCAGAGGTAAACGAAATGACAAGTTCTGGTTCTCATTTTTCCATGAGTCCGGACATATCCTGTTGCATGGGAAGAAGGATATTTTCCTGGAGCAACTTGATTATCCCGACAAGGATGAAGAAAAAGAAAAAGAGGCTGATGATTTTGCTGTAAAATGGACTTTTTCGGCCGAAGAAGAAGCAGCATTCAAAGAGATCCGGCCCGTCACAGAGAAGGAACTAATCGATTTTGCCCGCAAAATCAATACCCATCCTGCGATCATCATCGGCAGATTGCAACATAGCAGGGATCTCCCTTATTCTTTTGGTCAAAAGTACTTTATACCAATAGATCTTAGCAAAGATCAAGAACACACTCACCCCACCCCCCTCATATAATCCCTCCAAAACTCCTGCACGATCAGATTCAAATTCATGAGGCGCTGTTGAATATCCGAAGACTAAAATCTGGAGTCTATTAGCATGTATTAGATATGACAATATGAGATATCCCATATATTTAAATGACAGAATTATTCACTCCAAAATGTGTTTATATCTTTTAAAATGAGCCACTAATCAAAAAGATATTTTTAGTATCTTGTATAAATTATTTTGATTGGTATTTTATCATAGACATCTTCGAACAATTGAATTCCGTTTCAAACCCTGCTTGTCATAAACACTGTAATACGGATAGACTTCGCTGATCGGTGCTGACGGACAAAGAAAACTTCCCTTATAATGGCAGATACAAACATTGAGTGGACTGAATATACCTGGAATCCATCGACGGGATGTACTAAGATCTCATCGGGATGTAAACACTGTTATGCCGAAAAGATGACAAAACGGCTTACAGCCATGGGTATTGAAAAGTACAAATATGGCTTTGACCTTGCCTGGCATGAATCGGAATTATTGAGGCCACGATCAATCAGCCAACCTAAAATGATCTTTGTTAACTCCATGAGCGACCTTTTCCATGAGGACATACCTTTAGAATTTATCAGAAAGGTGTTTCAGGTAATGAATGAATGCTCAGCATATTTTCCAGGTGTTGACCAAGCGGGCTGATGTCCTGTCTCGTTATTCAACACTGCTCGACTGGACTCCGAATATCTGGATGGGAGTAACGGTTGAAAGCCCCAGGTATTTAAACCGTATCGATGCATTAAGAAGGACGGGGGCTTTTATTAAATTCCTGTCCCTCGAGCCATTATTATCATCTTTGGGCGATATGGACCTGAGAGAAATAGATTGGGTTATTGCTGGCGGAGAAAGCGGACCTGAGGCCCGTCCGATGGAAAAATCATGGGTGGTTGAGATTCAGACTCAATGTAAAAACAGACAAATCCCATTTTTCTTCAAGCAATGGGGAGGGGTTGTAAGCTCCCCCGAAAGTCGGCCAGTTAAAATTAGAGTAAAATCTGATTTTAATTGATATTTGCCGTATGAAAAAGACAAAATTCACAGAACAACAGATTATCTCGATTCTAAAACAGCACG
>Ga0116171_10000399_pt1 | contig 46237 bp, 45 predicted proteins | sample AD_JPNHW2_MetaG_FD_89798 | JGI IMG/M metagenome (GOLD analysis project Ga0116171, IMG submission 89798) | Active sludge microbial communities of municipal wastewater-treating anaerobic digesters from Japan - AD_JPNHW2_MetaG | ecosystem: Engineered > Bioreactor > Anaerobic > Digestate | place... | reverse complement strand
TCTCCGGTTTTTCACATCCTGTAAACATAAGTGCTAGGATGGTCAAAACCATCGAGAATAATACAATCTTTCTCATGGCTATTGTTTTTAAATTACTTTCTTTTATCAAAGTATAGTATAAAAAATTCTTTTGTCAACAGAAGAATAATTTTCCTTGCTTACTTTTCTAATACTGTATAAGCAGTTGTGGTTTCCGGGTAGTAAAAATCTCCACTCCATTTTTCATAAACGTCACCATCTGAACTCCCACAAGTTCCTCCAGGATATGTACATTCAAAATGTTTTCCAGAAGCATTTTGAATTGTCCACTTAATCCTTATCGGAGTTCCTTTAGTTACTGTAATTTTACCATCCACTGACTCTTCACCCGTGTTTTCATTTCTAGCAGTTACTGTTACTGTCGCTTGAGAGGTAGGAATTTCAGGTATAATTACATTATAAGCTAGAGGAATATTTACCGCTATTTCTTGAAGACCATCCATATACGCATGTCCAGAAATAACAATATTACTGGAGTTAGTAGCCGCCGAAAGAAATGTATTCTCAGCGTAGAGTTCATCTCCTCCACATACAATTGATTCTCCAGAGAAGTCTAGCTTTTGCGTATCTAACTGGTTGGCAGTGGCGTAGAGAGGTATAGTAGAACAATGTCCAACCTTATCATAATAAACAGATGTGTTTAGTTTTATATCATCCCCATAAGAATAATCACTTTTGTCTAAGTTTGTGTTTAAAACTATTGTTCCATAAGTTGAGCTTGGGTCATAATAAGTATCTACTCTATCTGCTGTTATGTAGTACGTCTCCGCTTTAACCACTCCACCCGGAATAAATGAGATAGCTAGAGCGAATAGTATAGCAAGCATAGCTCCTTCAATGTGACCACTCTTTGGTTTGTCATCATGGTGATCATCTTTCTTCTTTAGATTCTTAAAGTAGAGAAATAGTCCAGCGATTACAAGAAGTACAAGGATGATAATAGCAATGATACCCATCTTACCCGAGAATAAATTAGTGTTTTCATTAGCTTCAAATATCAAAGCTTTTTGATCAAGTATCTTACCTGTAGCATCTAATAGAGAGATAGTTACTTCTGGATCATCACATGACTTACTAATAGTAACTGGTATCTCTATGAATCCTACTCCTGCCATTTGTGTATTTATTGGACTCTCTATACAAGATCTCTTATTTTTATTAACTATATCTGCTTGTAGAGAGATAGATGTTAGTTCCTCTTTATTCTTAGCTGATGAAGTCCAGAAGAATGCAATCTTGGCAGTTTCGTTTGCGTTGTATGAGTTCTTATCCAATGAGACGTTTTGAATTGTGGCACTGAGACCGGAGATGGTGTAAGACATCAATATGTAATTAGATTTAATTCCGTTTGTCTCAAAATAAACCTTAGTGATATAACTTTGAGGTACTACTACTTTAGGTAATGTAAGTTTAACTAACTTTTCTTCCAAAGGTCTAAGCAAAATGGGATTAACATCTCCACCTAGTTGAGAAACTTCTTCCCCATAAATTGTCCTATAGTGAGTTTCAAAATTAGGGTTAGTTGTTACCTCTTCGTTTAGGTTATTTTTTATGTAACAAGAAAGCACGATTTTGTCTTCCTTGGAAACTATATTCCCTCTTTCATCTTCTAGTTTGATACTTCCAGCTCTTTCTATTTCAGTTGAACAAGTTTCGCTCAAGATTTCTAGAGTCTCCATCTGTTTTGTAAAACTAACCGCCCCAAGATCTGCAATACCTAAAGGAAGACCACTATAATTACGAGCAGATATGAATACATTGTAGGTACCATCTAAATTAACTGGTGCGGTGTATTTAACAGTTTTAGAAATACTAGAATTGGCAGCTACACTTAGAACTTCAGGAAATACGTATTCATCTATAGTTTTTTGGACTTTGCTTTCTTTATCTACTACACGAATACCATACTTAACACCAGATTGTGCTCCTTGTTTATTGTTAATATTAAAAGAAATTTCCAAGGTGTTTCCTGTTTGGGATATTATTTTAGCGTCTTGTACGTTAATTTCAGCAAGTACGATTGTCTTGCCCTCTAGTTTTTTTTCTGTGGAGATTTTTTCTTCCGCCATTACCTTTATTGAAAAGGCAAATGAAAAAATTAGAACGATTGCTATTAAAGAGAACTTTGTTAATTTCATATTTTTAAAAATTAAAACTAATAATATAAACAATTATGAATTGATATAATTATACCACAAAATAATAATGCAACAAAAATTATTTACTGATATTTTTCTCTTCTAAAGTCTTACTCTTATATTGAGAAATATTTAAAATTACCCCAACTACCCCTAGAGACAGCAATAAGGCTGTTCCTCCGTGAGATATAAAGACGAGCGGGACTCCGGTTAATGGAAAAACCCCAATCGAAGAAGCTATATTCATATACGATTGTGCGGTTATGATAGTTACAAAACCAATAACAAGTAGTTTACTAAATGAATCCGGAGCGTTTTTGGTAGCTATTCTGTACCCACGTAAAATAAAAGCCAAATACAATAATATAATTAAAATACTACCGATGAAACCAATTTCTTCTCCTATTACAGCAAATATAGAATCACCCTGTGGTTCTGGTAAGTAGTTAAATTTTTGAATACTTTGACCTAGCCCACGTCCTGTTATTCCACCAGATCCTATGGCTATCAAGGATTGTTGAAGTTGGTAAGATTTTGTTTGGCTATTTTCTTGTGGGTTAATAAAAGTCTCTACTCTGTCTCTTAGGTATGGAGTAAAATAAACAAGTATAGAAAAACCAACAATAGCAATACCAAAAAAGATGGCTAGATGTTTAATTGGAGCACCGGATACAAAAAGCATAATAAGAGCTGTGGTGGTTATTAAAATTAAACTCTTGGTGTCAGGTTGTTTTAGTAAGATGGCCGCTATTGCCCCTATTAAAATTATTAAGGGTAATATTGAAAAAAGCGGGTTTTTTACTTTTGTTTTAGCCCATGATAACCAAGCTGAGAAATAAATAATAAATCCTATTTTTAAAAGCTCTACGGGTTGGAACGAATATCCAAAAACACTAATCCACCTGCTTGCCCCTTTAAATTTCAAACCAACACCTGGTACAAAAACTAAGAGTGTTGCAGCAATAGCTAAAATGAATAGAACCAAAGAATATTTTCTAATAATTTTGTACGGTATTTTATATCCAATGTATAAAGCGATAAGTCCTCCAATAAAACCTAAAACAAATTGGCTAAAAAGGACATTATTAAATTCAACTTCACTTTTAGCAAGTATCCCGAGAGATGCAGATGTGAAAGTTATGAGCCCTATAAAAACTAGAGCCATAACTATACCCAAGAAAGTTTTATCTATAGTTCCCTTTTTCATTAACTTATTATAGAAACGATTACACCTATAACAGAAGTTATAATGCTGATTATCCAATACCTCATGGTTACTTTATATTTTGGCCACCCCCTTGCTTCAAAATGATGGTGGAGAGGTGCAATTAGAAATACTCTTTTACCGTGTCTAAGTTTAACTGAAAGTATTTGTATAAACGCGGAAAGAGATGTGATGACAAGAGGAAAAGCAATAATAGGTAAAAGCAAAACGGTATTAGTTAAAAATGCAATGACAGAAATAGTAACTGTTAATCCAATCATTCCTGTTTCTCCCATATAAAATCTAGCCGGAGGAATATTGAACCAAAGAAAAGCTAGAATGGCACCAGTTACAACCCCACAAAAAGTTGCAATATCCAATTGATTGTTAAAATAAGCGATAAGGGTGTAAGCCATAAAAATAGTTCCTAACACTCCTCCAGACAATCCGTCTATCCCATCTATAATGCTTGTAGACCATAACGATAGCATAACCAACATAAAGAATGGTATAAAAAGGTAACCCAAACTAATGTACCCTACCCATGGTATATAAAGACTACTAACTCCTAGTTTTACGTAAAACCATAGTCCTATGATTAACCCGAGCAACAATATAACTGTTATTTTTAAATAACGAAGGACCATTGGATCCTTACTCCATTTACCCATTCCAAAAATTTGAAGAAAGTCATCTGCTAATCCTATGATTGAGGCCACTATCAAAGAAATAAATGGTAATAGCGTTTGGTTTCGGCTAATAAAATTTAATTTTTCAGTAAGTTCATTACCTAAAAAGTAATCAGCAACTAGAACTGCTGCAACTGTCAAAATAACAGATACCCAAATTATCATACCCCCTACTCTAGGAGTGGAGATTTCTGAGGCCACATCATGTATCTTAGAAAACTTATTATTTTCATCATTAATAATATTTTTATCTCTTGAAACTTTTTTCCACATTTTATATTTATAAAAGTAATGTGTGGCTAGTGGAGTTATAAAAATTCCAATAGTGAAAGCTGTAACTGCGGGTAAAAATATTTTTAATGCATTAATCATTGTTTTCTGTGGTATTGTTAATTTCTAATAATTGAGAACGGATTTCTTCATAGTTTGGTAAATCTTTAATAGATTTAATTCCAAGATAAGTTAAAGTGTCGAATGTTGGTTTATATAGGAATCTTCGGCTGTCTTTAGGGTCTATTATTTTTTCGATTAAACCTCTAACCAATAGATTTCTTAAAATAAAGCTAGAATTAACTCCTCTAATATAGTCAATCTCACTTCTAGTCACGCCGTCTTTGTATATGATAATAGAGAGCGTCTCTAGAGAAGATTTTGTTAACTCTTTAGTTATCTCGTCTTTTCTCATCTCTTCTAGGATAGGGCTAAGTTCTCCTCTGATACCTAGAATAACTCGATTATCTTTTCTCACTAATATCAAGCCCCTATTAGTAAGAGATTCATCCAAGCGCACAAGAGCTTCTTCTACTTCCGGTATCTCTACTTTAAAAATTTCAGCGATTTTCTTTATTTCAAGATCTTCTCCTTTATAAAAGAGCAGCCCTTCTATTTTTGATTCTAGATTCATATTTAAATAATCTCACTTAATTTGTTACTAATTCTTCATTGACCTTATTGTTTTGATTGATTTCAATTTCTCCAAAAGAAGAGTTCTGTATTACTCCGATAACTCCTTCTCTGACTAATTCTAGCATAGCCAAGAAAGAAATTATAACTTCAGATCTGGCTTCTTCTACGGGTTTAGAACCATCACCCTTTGTTAAATCTCGAAAAGAGAGTTTTACTGCAGTTTTAATTCTCTCTGTTATATTGTTTATCACTTCTTCGATATTAATGACCTTCTTTACTTCAATCTCTGGTAGACTAATCTCCTTTTTGGGAGCATTAATTATTGCATTTTTAACGGAAGCCAACATATTTTCTGGTGTGATTAATGGATCAGGAGAAAAAATAGGATCACTCCATATTCTTTCAACTGGCATAAAAATAATATCCTTTGCAAAAATTTTATTAACTTCTATTCCTGCAGACTTAAAAATTTGGTAAATTTTTAGTCTTTTTTCTAAATCAGTGATATCTTCTTTCTCGTCTTCTGTTAGTGACAAGTTTGGCAAGAGAGATTTTGATTTAATTAAAATCAAGGTCGAAGCGATAAGAACAAAATAAGAAACATCCTCTATGTGTTTTTCGTTTGGAATTTCATTCAGAGACTTTAAATAAGAGATGTAATCGTTGGTTACGTCTGCAAGTGATAACTCGTTAATAAAAAATTTCTTATTTTCTATTAACGAAAGGAGCAAATCGAGTGGCCCCTCGAATGCTCCTGCTCGGACACTATATGGAGATATAATATCCTCTGTGGTCATATTATTTTTTCGGCTTGATTATTTCTATACTTAATTCTTTTAGTTGTTTTGCTGATACTTCTGAAGGAGATTCCATCATTAAGTCTTTTGCTTCTCCTGTTTTAGGAAATGTAATAACCTCTCTTATGTTTGGTTCGTTTTCTAATAGCATTAGTACTCGGTCAAACCCCCAAGCAATTCCTCCATGTGGAGGTGTTCCTGATCCCAATGCTCCAAGCATGTGTCCAAAGTTGTGATTGATATCATCTTCTTTGTGTCCAATTATTTCCAAAACTTTCTTAAGCATGTCTGGCTCATGAGCTCTAATACTTCCTCCTCCTATTTCAAAACCATTTAGGATAATATCGTATTGAGTAGTTAAAATTTCTCCTATGTTTTTACCTTCCATTAGCCAACCCTTGTGTTCTTTAACTGGTCCTGAGAAAGGATTGTGTGTAAATGTCCATTCACCTTCTGTGTTTGGATTATCTGATTTGTCTGTTCTTTCAAAAAATGGAAAGTCTATCACCCAACAAAAAGCCAAAAGGTCTGGATCCTCTTTGTTTTCTCTTATATCAGGTCTATCATTACCGTATTTTTCCATTGCATCCTTATAGGTAATTTTTGGGAAAGGAATTTGTTGTATTTTTTTATGAGGATACAATTCTTTCACCATTGCTATAAGTAATCTTTCATTTACATCCATAACATCCTCTCTGTCTACGAAACTCATTTCCATATCCAACTGAGTAAATTCTGGCTGTCTATCACCTCTTGAATCTTCATCTCTCATACATCTTGCTAGTTGGAAATATCTTTCCATTCCAGCAGACATAAGCAGTTGTTTGTATTGTTGAGGAGATTGAGGTAGAGCGTAAAATGTTCCTTTGTAAACCCTTGAAGGAACGATGAAATCTCGAGCACCTTCTGGTGTTGATTTTGTTAAAATAGGAGTTTCTATCTCAATGAAATTTTCTTTATCCAAGAAATCTCTGACAAACTTAGCCATTTTGTGTCTATTCCTTATATTCTTTTGCAAACGAGGTCTTCTTAGATCTATATAACGATATTGAAGTCTACGATCTTCTCCAATTTCTCGTCCATCTGTCGTAACATCAAATTGAGGAGTTATGGCCTTATTTAGAACTTCGATATTGGTGATTTCAAGTTCAATATCTCCATTAAGAACTTCTTCTTTTATATTTTTATCAGGTCTCTTATTAACTAGTCCTGTAATCTTTAAAACCCATTCATTACGAACCTCCTTTACTTTTTCCATTGCTTCTGTGTGATTTGGTAAGACCACGCACTGTACCTTACCAGTCATGTCTCGCAAGTCCATAAAGACCAACTTACCCTGATCTCTTCGAACATCAACCCACCCAGCAATAACAACTTCTTGACCAACAAAACTACTTAAATCTTTTATGTATTTTCTTTCTTTCATATCTTTTAAAATTATAATAATTATTTGTTAACAATTTTATCAAGTTTACCTGCTGGGTAACCAATCAGATATACAAGACTAGCGACTATCCAATAAAACGGAGCAAATGCATACCATATCACTACATCATCTTTTTCCATTCCCAGATACCATTTTTTTAATTTCTTGAATCCATTTTTAAGTGGGACGTTGATGAAGTTTAAGATAAACAACACTAGAGAGTATAAAGCATTTTTCATATTTGTTAAAAATAAGCTATTTTTATTTTTTCTCTGACCTCTTCCATTGTACTTCGCGCATATTTTCTCGCCTTCTCTGTTCCCTCCTCTAATATTTTCATGATCTTGTCTGGCTCTTTTGCCAGCTCCTCTCTTCTTTGTCTTATCGGACCAATGACACTTTCCATGACTTCTATCAATCTTTTTTTAATCACGACGTCTCCTAGCCCACCTGCTTCGTATTGCTTCTTCAGTTTCTTCACCTCATCTTTCTCGAGATCAAATATTTCTAAATATTTAAAGACAACATTATTTTTGGTATCTCCTGGATCATTTACATGAATGTGATTTGGATCTGTATACATTGACATAACTTTTTTTGATATTTCTTGGTATGTATCTGAGAGATATATAGCATTATCAAGTGACTTCCCCATCTTGGCATTACCATCTATTCCCATCAATCTTGGAGTATCACCGACAAGATTTTTTATTTTATCAAAAGTTTTGCCATATAGACGATTGAAATCAATAACAATTTCATTTGCTTGTTCAAGCACTGGCAACTGATCTTCCCCGACGGGAATTAAATTACCTCGAAAGGCCAAAATGTCGGCTGCTTGAGAGATCGGATAAGTAAGGAATCCTACAGGCACATTTTCTCCGAAACCTTTTTGCTTCATTTCGTCTTTGACCGTAGGATTTCTTTTTAATCTAGCTAATGTTACAAGATTCATAAACAATACAGTTAATTCAGCTATTTCAGGGACTTTGGATTGGATGAACATGACAGTCTTGTCTGGATCAATTCCACAAGCTAAATTATCCAATGCAACTTCAAGCACGTTTTTCCTAACTTTTTCTGGATTATCGGCATTATCTGTAAGAGCTTGAATATCTGCTATTTCATAGAAGAACAAGTCTGCATCTTTTTGTATTTTTATCCTATTTTGTATAGAACCAACAAAATGCCCAATATGCAATCTGCCCGTTGGACGATCTCCTGTAAGTGCTATTGTGCGTTCTTTTTCCATAATCTATATAATACCAAAAATAAATAAGTTTTGCACATTTTAATAACATATTTATCCAAAAAATGGATTTTTGGGTTTCGGGGTGTTGTGTTACAATAATTCTTATGACACAGAAATCACCATCACAAATAAAAATACCTCCTCAAAATATAGAGGCAGAAAAAGCTATACTAGGGTCTATCATGCTCCGTCCAGGGGCTATTCATGAAGTAACAGATATTATTACCGCTGATTCTTTTTACACTTCTAAGCACTCTCAGATTTTTAAAGTAATGCTTGAACTTTCTGCCAAAGGAGAACCGATTGATTTGTTGTCAGTTTCTCACAAACTAGAAGAAAAGAAAATTCTTGATAGTGTTGGAGGAAGTAGCTATCTTGGAGAGTTAACAAACTCTGTTCCCGCTTCTACTAATATAAAATATTATGCTGATATTGTTTTAAAAAAATATGTACTAAGGAGAATAATTGAAGCCGGAGATTTTATCACAGAACTCGGTTTTCAAGATGATGCAGAAAATGTTTTTGAAGTTTTAGATCAAGCTGAAAAGAAGATGATGAATATCAATACTGGTGGTAATAGTGCAACTTTCCATTCTCTTAAGGATAGTTTGCCTGAAGCCTGGGAAAGATTAGAAAAACTTCATGAAAATAAAGGAGAAATTAGAGGTATACCAACAGGATTTAAAGATTTGGATGGTTATTTATCTGGTTTACAAAGATCTGACCTAATAATTTTGGCAGCTAGACCTTCTGTCGGTAAGACTACTTTGGCTCTTGATATCGCAAGACAAACTGCTTTGAGACACAACGCCTCTGTTGCGGTTTTCTCTTTGGAAATGAGTACACAACAATTAGTCGATAGGATGTTGGCTGCAGAGTCCAGAGTTAATGCTTGGCATTTGAGAACCGGAAATCTTTCTACAGAATCAGAATTTTCTAAAATTAGAGACTCTTTGGATAGATTATCTAAAGCAAAAATATTCGTAGATGATATGGCTGGTAACTCAATAATTAGAATGAGGTCTGTGTGTCGAAGAGTTAAGGCAGAACATGGATTGGATTTAATAGTAGTTGACTATTTACAGTTGATGTCTACTTCTAAAAATTATGACAATATGGTCAATCAAGTCACAGAAATATCTCGATCGCTCAAAGCTCTTGCTAAGGAATTTAATGTCCCAGTTCTAGCCCTTTCTCAACTTTCCCGTGCTGTTGAATCGAGAGGTGGTAAACCAAAACTTTCGGACCTCCGAGATTCTGGTTCTATAGAACAAGATGCCGATGTCGTAATGTTTATACATCGAGAAGATAAAGGAAAAGATGAAAGTGAGAAAACAAATATAGCAGAAATCCTTATTGAAAAGCATAGAAATGGGCCTGTCGGTAAGGTAGATTTATATTTTGATGAAAAATTCTCTACTTTTACTTCAATAGACAAAACAGATAGTGTTGATCGTATTAGCAATCAAATAAAAGAAACAGAGATAGAAGGTTTCTAAAACGGGGGGATGGAAGACTCAATAGAAAAATTAGCAAAATACTTTAAAGAATTTCCAGGCATAGGAGAAAGACAAGCCAAGCGTTTTGTTTATTTCTTATTACACAAAAATCCTAGTTATGTATCTGAGCTTGGACACAACATTTTAAATTTAAAGAATAATATTCATCAATGTCCATCCTGTTTTTTGTTTTTTCAATCCCCTGTTGAAGATCTGTGCGAAAATTGTAAAAATCCAAAAACAGACAAAAGTTCTCTTTTGGTCGTTGAAAAAGACTCAGATTATGAAAATATAAAAAGAAGTAAAAGTTATAGCGGTTTTTATTTTATACTTGGTGGGCTAGCTCCTATAATCAATAAAGAGGTTTTAAGCTTTTTGAGAGTAAAAGAATTGTTAAACGTCGTAGAATCTCGAGCGAAGCAAGGAGATCTCAAGGAAATAATTTTGGCGCTTTCTATAAATCCACAAGGAGAACACACAGATCTTTTCTTGAGAGAAAAGTTATCACCCATCATCCAAAAATATAATATCAAAATTGTTTCTCTTGGCCGAGGATTATCGACAGGTACAGAACTAGAATATTCAGACAGCGAAACCATCAAGAATGCTCTAAAAAATAGACAATAAACCCCCTTATCATAAAAACTGATAAGGGGTTTTTAGGTCGAGCTAAGAAATAATCCAAACAAATATGCTTATGAATTTTTCATAAACATTAATTTGACCTCGAATATACTCTTGTCTCATAGATCCAATTACTCCACTAGAGCAGTTGTTTACTTCATCTTATAGAGAGGAAAACTCTTTTATTACCTCATCATCTAACTTTGCCAAGATTTCTTTTTTATTTTTCATGTCAGCACGTTTTTTACAATCGTATTACTCATAAAGCTAAAAGTCAATAAAATCCGCTTTAAGCGGATTTTATTGACTTTTATTTGATTGATGAGATTTTAACTTCTACAAAAGGTTGTCTGTGTCCATTCTTCTTGTGATAACGACTCTTCTGCTTGTATTTAACTACTGTTACTGTCTTTCCTTTTCCTGTTCTCTGAAATAGTGATTCTACTTTTGCTCCATCTATATAGGGGGCACCAATAGTAGTATCTTTACCGTTATCTACCAATAAGACTTTGTCAAAAACGATCTTATCTCCAGTCTTAAACTCTCCTTCTAATTTTTCTACTTTTATAATATCTCCTACTGAGACTTTGTATTGCTTTCCGCCAGTAAAAATAACAGCAAATTCCTTGCTTTCTAGATCGGTCTTTTTTGTTTTAGTTGATTGAGCCATAATTTTAACTCCTAGGGCTTTAAAACCTAGGTAAAGCTATAATACACAAAAATTTTGAAAAAAGCAAGCTAGAATGTATAATAACCTCATGATATCAAAGTATAAGAATAATGGGCTTGTTTGGATAGACTTAACCTCACCTCAAAAAGAAGAGGTCGTTTATGTTTTAGATGAGTATCAAATACCCGAAAACATAAGGCAGGAAATTTCTAATCCATCAAAAGAACAAAGCACTTTTATAGAAAATGACACCTTATACTCAATAGTTAGGCTTCCTCATCCAGATTTAAAAGAAGATGAAAACAAAGTTATTTTTATTAAAAATCAGAATTTTGTAATCACTATTCACGATCAACCAATTAATTCCATAGAACAATTTTCTAGTGAATTAGAATTAGATATGCTTATAGAATCAGAATCTAAGATACGGAATCAAGAACTATTGTTTGCTAACCTAATAAGAAAAATGTTAACAGGGTTGCATGATAAGATATTATCTAAAGACATGAGCCTAAACTCCCTAAAAAGAAAATTATCGAAATTACAAAAAAGATTTTGGGTTTCTATTTCTCTCAACCTTATTTTAATAATTTTATCAATACTTACAATTATTTTATGAGTTTAGTTTTATTTAACACCTTAAAAAGACAAAAAGAAGAATTTATACCACTAAAAAATAATGAAGTTGGTATTTATTCATGCGGTCCTACTGTTTACAACAAAATCCATATTGGAAACTGGAGAGCTTTTGTCTTTTCTGATATGTTAAGGAGATATTTAGAATACAAAGGTTTTAATGTTAAACATATAATGAATGTTACCGACGTAGATGATAAGACTATCAAAACATCTCAATTAAAAAGCCAATCACTAAAAGATTTTACAGAGTATTACACTTCCCTATTTTTCAGTGAAAGAGATTTATTAAATATATTACCTGCTACAAAATACACCAAAGCCACTGGTTACATCAAAGAAATGCTAGAAATCATAGACGAATTATTAGATAAAGGTTTTGCCTACAAGGCAAAAGATGGTTCCATCTACTTTAACATTCGTAAATTTAGTGATTATGGCAAGCTTTCTAATTTCAATCTCTCTGATTTAAAGAAAAATGCAGATAACCGTTTGAGTAAAGACGAATATGAAAAAGAAAATGCCGAAGACTTTGCCCTTTGGAAAAATTGGGTTCCTGAAGATGGTGAAGTTTTTTGGTTGCCTAGTGAGATTTTGGGAAAAGAAGTTGAAATAGAAAAAGGTAGACCTGGTTGGCATATAGAATGTTCCGCTATGAGTACGAGGAATCTTGGTAACACTTTTGATATACACACTGGTGGTATTGATTTAATTTTCCCTCATCATGAAAATGAAATTGCTCAATCCAAGTGTTCTGTCGGAGGTGATTTTGCCAAATACTTTGTTCACAATGAACACTTACTTGTTGACGGTCAAAAGATGAGCAAATCTCTAGGTAATTTTTACATACTAGAAGATTTAATTAAAATGGGTATAGATCCAATAGCCTTTAGAATGTGGTTATATAGTTCTAGCTATACAACTCGGGTTAATTTTACCGAAGAAGCTGTTCGTAGCACTCAAACAGCACTCATAAGACTTAGAGACTTCATTATATCTTTAGGTAGTGTTAAAGGAAAAATAAGTGAAGAATACAAAGATAAGTTTATAGAAGCTATGGATAACAACCTAGAAAGTCCAAAAGCCTTATCTGTTCTTTGGGATTTGGTAAAAGATAAAAATGTAAACAATGAAAATAAACTAGCAACGATTTTAGATTTTGACAAAGTTTTTGGTTTAGGTTTAGATAAAATAGAACAAGAAAAAATACCTGAAGAAATAATAAATATCGCAGATGAAAGAAAGCTGGCTCGAGATAATAAAGATTGGGCAAGAAGCGACGAATTAAGAAATAAAATAAAAGATCTTGGTTATGATATAAAAGATACAGAAAGCGGATACAAGATAAATAAAATCTAAAAAATAAAACCACTCATAACGGGTGGTTTTATTTTGATGGTTGAAATTAATTTGCTTCGGCTAGTTTTCTCTGCACTGATTCTTCGGCGTAAAGTTTTTGAATATCGGAAGCAGAAAGAGAGGATGTAAAGATGCGAACATTGTCTAAATTTCCTTGGTATTTATTATCATATCCTGAACCTATTTTAGTAAGATATTCTGTAGACCCTCCATAGTATCCTGAGTTTAAATCTTTATAACCTTCTTCCTTTCCATCTATAAAACAAGTTACTTTTTTATTTTCTCTATCGAAAGAAATGGCCACATGGTGCCACTTGTCATCGTTTACTGTTTTAGTAGTACAATTAGTCTCTACATAAGAAGAATCGTTGCCTATTAAAAAAATTAAACTTCCTCCGCCTATTCCAAATCGATATCCTAAAATATTTCCTGCGTTATATACTATGTATGCTTGCCCGGTTGAAACAATTGTTTTTATCCACATACTAATAGAAAAATTGCTATCCATTATTCCTAATATTTGATTTAGTTTAATATATGATCCAAATGGGAAATATAAAGATTTTTTTGAAGTAGATGTATCGTATGTTTCGTTTGACCAGCTGGGTGAACCTACAAACACACCGTTGTCGTCACTAGATGAATTATATGCGATGTTTCCTGTTCCTTCTTCAAATTTCCACTCAGATATCAAGTAATTTCTAGCACTTACTAACTTATTAACTTCAAACATTTTAGCGGTGCTCATTCTTGATTTCTCTCTTGCGCTACTAAATGCGACAAAGGTCACAGAGGATAAAATACCTATAATAGCTATAACCACTAAAATTTCTACTAGAGTATACCCTTCTTGTTTCTTGTTTTTCAACAGATTAAAAATCATATATTTATTATATCATTTCTTAATAATAAATAAACCACCTTGCATTTTGCAAGGTGATTTATTTATTACAATCCTTCTTCTTTTAGTTTTTCTACAAGTTCCCTTTCTTTTTTGGATAACTTTGTTGGAGTGATAATCTCCACTTTGACTATTAAGTCTCCTCGTCCTAACGCAGAAGGAACTCCCTTACCTCTAACCCTTAATAATTCATTGTGTTTGATACCTTCGGGAATCTTAATCTCTAAATCTTTACCGTCTAAGCTCTTGAATTTATGAGTAGTACCGAGCAACGAATCAGTTAATTTTATCTTTAATGTCATAGTAAGGTTTATCCCATCTTTTTTGAATAAACTATGGCTTTTGACTCTTAATCTTAGATATAAATCTCCAGGAATTCCATTCTGAATATATTCTCCACCTTGTGACATTTTTAGAACTTCACCATTTTCAACACCTGCAGGAATATCTATCTTGATATCTTCTTTTCTATTAACTACTCCATCTCCACGACATCGTCCGCATTTTTCTTCAGGAACTTGTCCACTACCGAAACATTTTTCACAAACTCTAGTTGTAGCAAATGATCCCAAGATAGATCTTTTTATCTCTTTTATTTGTCCATTACCACCACAATTCTTACATGTGTTCATTTTTGTTCCAGGTTTAGCCCCTGTCCCATTACATACATCACACTTAGACTGCTTTTCTATGATAATTGTTTTAGATACTCCAAAAATAGATTCCTCGAAAGACAGATCTATTGCCATTTCGATATTCTGTCCTCTTTTTTTTGACCTTCTGTTTGACATTCCACCTCCAAAAAATTCTCCAAAGATGTCTCCTAAATCACCCATATCAAAGCCTTGAGCATTTTGAAATCCAGAGAAATCAAATCCTCCAAAACCTTGCCCACCATACGCTCCACCACCCATATTTGGGCCAGCAGAACCATATTGATCATACATAGCCCTTTTCTTCTCGTCAGATAAGACTTGGTATGCTTCGTTTATTTCTTTGAACTTCTTGTCGTCACCACCATTTTTGTCAGGGTGGTATTTCATGGCAAGTTTATGGAAAGATTTTTTGATTTCTTCTTTTGTGGCGTTTTTATTTACTTCTAATGTTTCGTAATAATCTTTTGCCATTTTTAGTTGTTATTTTCTTCATTTTGATCTTCTTCTTTTACTTCTGCATCTTTTATATTGTCTTCTGGTTTACTTTCCTCTGTCTTGTTTTCAGTATTTTCTCCAGATGCTTTATTCATAGCTTCTCCAATTTTAGACATTTCTGAAGTTAGTTCTTCAATAGCTGTTTTTATTGCAACTATATCTTGTCCTTCTTTTGCAGTTTTAACTTTTGCTATCTTTTCTTCAATAGCTGTTTTTATTTCTGGACCAACTTTGTCGCCGTATTCTTTAAGAGATTTTTCTGCTGTGAATACCATCATATCTGCAGAATTTTTTTCATCAGCTAATTCTTTCTTTTTCTTGTCTTCTTCTGCGTGAGCTTCGGCTTCGTCTTTCATCTTCTTGATATCTTCATCTGACAAACCAGAGCTAGCCTCTATCCTTATTGATTGTTCTTTACCAGAAGCTTTATCTTTTGCCTTCACATTCAATATACCGTTAGCATCGACATCAAAAGAAACTTCAATTTGAGGAATTCCTCGAGGTGCTGGTGGAATACCATCCAAGATAAATCTACCGAGAGATTTATTATCTGTGGCCATTGGTCTTTCACCTTGAACGATATGAATTTCTACAGAAGTTTGATTATCGGCTGCAGTCGAAAATACTTGAGATTTAGAAGAAGGTATTGTGGTGTTTCTTTCAATTAGTTTAGTAGAAACTCCTCCTAGTGTTTCAATTCCTAGTGATAGTGGAATCACGTCTAGTAATAGAACATCTCGTACATCTCCTTGTAATACTCCCGCCTGAACGGCTGCACCCATTGCAACAACTTCATCTGGATTGATTGATCTATTTGGTTCTTTACCAAACAATTTTTTAACAGCTTCAACTATTGCTGGCATTCTTGTTTGTCCTCCTACAAGTATAACTTCATCAATGTCTTCTATCTTAAAAGGGGAAGCGGAGATTGCTCTCTTGGTTATTTCTATTGATTGATCAATATATTCTTGTGCTAAAGATTCAAGAGTTGCTCTGGTCATCTTCATTAACAAATGTTTTGGACCACTAGCGTCTGAAGTAATAAATGGAATGTTAATTTCTGATTCTAGCGTGGTTGAAAGTTCGTGTTTAGCTTTTTCTGCAGCTTCTTTTAGTCTCTGTAAGGCGAGCATGTCAGTAGTAACATCTATACCTGTTTCTTTTTTGTATTCATTAGCAATCCATTCAATAATTTTTTGGTCAATATCTTCACCTCCCAAATGAGAGTTTCCGTCTGTTGATTTTACTTCAATCACATCATCACCAACTTCTAGAACAGAAACGTCGAAAGTTCCACCTCCAAAGTCATAAACAACGATTTGTTCATTCTTTTTCTTGTTGAAACCATAAGCAAGAGCTGCAGCTGTTGGTTCATTGATAATTCTTTGTACTTCTAATCCAGCAATTTCTCCTGCGTCCTTAGTCGCTTTTCTTTGTGCGTCATTGAAATAAGCAGGAACAGTGATGACTGCACCAGTTATTTTTTCTCCTAACTTAGCTTCAACGTCTGATTTAATTTTTGCTAAAATTTTAGCAGAAATTTCTTCTGGTCTTTGCCATTGATCTCCGAGCTTAACCTCGACTCCACCATTTGCTCCTTTTTGTATCTTATATGGAGTCATCTTGTCATCTTTTTGAATTTCAGGATCATCGTATAAGTGTCCTACAAATCTTTTGATACCATATATGGTATTTTCAGGATTTGTTACTGCTTGTCTTTTTGCTAAAAGACCAACCATTCGATCGCCATTTTTGGCAACTGAAACTACTGATGGAGTAGTTCTAGCTCCTTCAATATTTTCTATTATTTTTGGCTGTCCACCTTCTATGATAGCTACCGCACTATTTGTAGTACCCAAATCTATACCTATTACTTTACTCATATTTTTTAAAATAAATTAAATTAATAATGTTTTTAATAAATAAAATTTTTGTAGATGGTTTTTTATTATCTACTCTGAAAGATTATACACCCCAATTATTTTTTTGACAAGTATTTTGCGACCACGAAAATCTTGTAAAATTCTATAAAAATGTTATATTATAAAAGTATGAATAAAAACACCCCTGTCCAAAAGGTTATACTCAAGATATTAGCTCGTAAAAACGTTGTTTGTTTTGAGGACTTAAAAAAAGACGTTCTAAATAGCCTTAAAACAGGCTACAACACTAAAACTAAGCCAGAATATGCTATTTCCCGGTCTATTAAAAATCTTTCAACTGCGGGGCTTATAGAGTGTTTCCAATCTGACAGACAACCATTTTTTAGGTTGTCAGAAGAAGGCCGTAAAAAGATAAATAACAATGCCATAGATGCCGATAATGCTATTATTTCTAAAAACTGGGATGGAAACTGGCGAGTTATAATTTTGGATTTACCAGAAGACAGAAAAAACGAAAGGGATGCCTTACGATATCTATTAAAAAAAGCAGGTTTTGTTTGTGTTAAAAATTCAGTTTGGATTTCTATTTATCCGTATGAAAATCTTTTTATAAATATAAAAAGAGACTTGGGTTTAACAACCGAAATGATAATTATCGTGACAGATAAAATTGATGATATTACAAATAATCATCTGTTAAATAATTTTTAGTCTTCAAACTCAAAAATAGAAACTTTGGCAGGGCGAATGGCCTTATCCCCTATTTTGTATCCAATTTGAAAGATTTCACTTACGTGATGATCTTTTTCTTTTTCCTTGGTTTTTGTTATTTTTATAGATTCATGGAACAGAGGGTTGAAAGGAATATTTACTTCCTCTATTCTTTCTACTCCAAAACTTTTTAGTCCGCTCAATAGTTGTTTGTATATTGAAATCATACCTGTTCTCCAGTTCTCATCTACTTTTTCCCAATTTATTTTATCTTGAAAAGCTAGTTCAAAACTATCTATGGCAGGAATTAGTTTCTCTGTCATTTTTTCTTTGGTTAAATTAGCAATATGAATCTTGGACAAATCTAATTCCTTTTGGAGATTAATATAATCTGCTTTAGCTCTTTGCCAACCAGTTAAGTATTCTTCCTTTTCTTTCTGTAATTTTTTAATATCTTCTCTTAATTTTTTAGTAACATCTTTGGTTGGAAGAGCTTCACCATCTTCTGTACTAGCCACAATATCAATATCTTCGAATGTGTTTTCAGCCATATTTTCTAACTCTTGACCAAGTTCTTTATTTAATTCTTCTTCAGTTTTGTTTGTTTCTTTTTTATCGTCATTCATGTTCTAAGTATACAAAAAACCCAGATTTTTTCAAATCTGAGTTTTTTATCATTATCTTTTTGACCACTGTGGAGACTTTCGAGCTTTCTTTAATCCGAATTTCTTTCTTTCTACCTGTCGAGGATCTCTCTTTAACATCTTTGCTTTCTTTAGAGGAACGCGTAGTTCTTCATCAAAGACAACTAGGGATCTTGCGATACCGTGTCTTACAGCTTCTGCTTGAGCATGAATACCTCCGCCTCTTACAGTTGCTACAACTTCAAATTTTTCTGTTGGGGTTACTGTTTCAAATGCTCCGGTTACTATTTTTCTAAGTTCAGCTGTTTTAAAGTATTCAATTAAATCTTTATCATTAATTTTGTATGAATACTTAGAAGCTTTTGTTAGTTTAACAGAAGCAGAGGCAGTCTTTCTTCGTCCAACTGCTCGGTAGTACCCTTTTTCTTTTGTATTTGTTTTCTTTTCCATAATAATATTAATCTCTTATTGTTAATTTTTTCATTATAAGAGGTCTTAATTTGTTTGCTGGTAGCATTCCATATACAGCTAGAGTATACAATTCTTTCCAACCTTTCTTTTCTATGATGTTAGCGTTGGACTTGAATCTTAATCCTCCTGGAAAACCAGAATATTTTTCATGTAAAGTTGTAGTAAGTTTTTTCTCTGTAGTCTTTGTCTTGCTAGCATTTTCTATTACAACTGTAACATCTGCTACTTTGTTTGCTACATAATCAGGTAATTTCTTACCCATAAGAGCCTTGGCTGCTTCACTAGCTACTCTTCCAAGCGTCTTCCCTTCTGCGTTAATTGTGTACTTTGTTGTCATATTATATAAATTCAATTAATGCCATTTTACTTGCGTCTCCTTGTCGACGAGGAAGTTTAACTATTCTGGTATAACCACCACTTCTTCCTTTATACTTAGGAGCTATTTCGTCTATTAGTTTAGAAGCTTCACTTGTAAGATTGTACAAGCGAGAAATTACTATTCGTCTAGAAGCAACGGTTCCTAGGTTGGCCTTGGTTATTAATTTTTCTATTAAAGGACGAAGTTCTTTTGCTTTTGCTTCGGTTGTTTCAATTTTTCCATGAGCAATAAGAGAAAGAGCTAAACCCTTCATAAGAGCGTTCCTTTGATTTTTATTTCTTCCGAATTTTCTAACATTATTATGGTGTCTCATATTATTTCTGAACTTATTACTAATTATTTGAGGGTTATTCCATATTCACCAAGTACTCTTTTGATTTCTTGGATACCCTTATCGCCTATTCCATCTATTTCAAGCAAATCTTCTTTTTTCTTTCTAGCAATACCACCAACAGTTCTGATATTTGCTCCTGCTAAGGCATTTAGTGTTCTTGTAGAGAGATCTAGTGTATCAATTCTTGTTTTTAAAATGTCTGTAATCTCGCTCTCTTCTTTTTCTTTTTCATCTTCTCCGCCTTCAGCTTCAGTATCTCTATTTGAAGATACTTCTATTTTTGGTTTTCGAGCTTCTATTTGATGCCCAACAATGGCTTGGAATTGTTCAACCATTATTGTTATTGATTGTTCAAGGGCATCTTTAGGGGTTATAGTACCATCTGTTTCGATAGTAATTCTCAAACGATTGTGGTTAGTTTTATCTCCAACGCGCATGTCTTCTACATCATAAGAGACTCTTCTGATAGGAGTAAAAATAGCATCAACAGAAATAACACCAACTTCATTTTTATTCTTTTGGTGTATATCTTTAGGAATAAAACCAAGTCCTTTTTCAACTGTCATTTCTATAGATAGACTAGTTTTAGCTGTTATTTCAGCAATATATAAATCTTTATTTAAAACTTCAACTTGTCCTTGTACGCTAATATCCCCAGCTGTTACTTTCTTAGGGCCTTTTACGTCAAGTTTTATCACTTGAGGCTCGTCAGTATTTAGTCGGAATCTTATTTGCTTTAAGTGTAACAGAATGGTAACAACATCTTCCTTAACTCCATCAATGGTTGAGAATTCATGATCAACTCCATCTATTTTTAGAGAAGTTATTGCAGCTCCAGGCAAAGAAGATAAAATAATCCTTCTCAAGGAGTTACCTAGAGTGAATCCATATCCAGGATAAAGTCCATCTATTTCGTAAACACCCTTTGTTTCATCTTCTGAAACAATAGTGAATTTTGATGGTAATAATATATTTAAATCAGACATAGTTATATGATGCTAGAGAACAAAAAGTCCTCAAATTATTTATAAAAATTAACCATATGCTATTCTTATCGACTATAAAACTCGAGCACAGTGTTGAGATCAATAAAGCCCTCAGTGTTTTTTGGTTTACCTTGGATTTTACCTGTTAGGCTCTCAACATTAAATGTTAGCCAGTTAGGACAATTATAATCTTTTGTTTTGTTAGCCATATCACTAAACAAAACACTCTTTTTGCTACCTTCTCTTATGGATACAACATCACCAATCTTTACTTTGTGAGATGGAATAGTTGTTTTAACTCCATTTACAACAATGTGTCCATGGGAAACCATCTGACGTGCTAGTCTTCTTGAGTTAGTTAATCCAAATCTGTAAACTACGTTATCTAGTCTGTTTTCTAAACTATCATAAAGAGTATCAACTGCGGATGCACCTTTCTTCTCCACTGCTTCTTTTACGTAATTAGAAAATTGTTTTTCGCTCAATCCATACATGAAGCGAACTTTTTGTTTCTCGATAAATTGTTGAGCGTAACCAGAAAGAGGCTTAGGTCTTTTATTCTTAGCATTTTTAGCGTGGCGAGCTTCTGATTGTGCAAACTTAGCAGTTTGACATTTTTCAAAAACGCCAGCTCCTAATCTTCTTCCTATTTTATACTTTTTGACTGTTTTCATACTTTTTATACTCTTCTAGGTTTCTTAGGTTTAGGTCCATTGTGTGGAACAGGTGTCATGTCTTTAATGTCTGTAATTTCAATATCTAAAGCCATGAAAGCACGAATGGTAGGTTCACGACCGCTACCTACACCTTTAACGACAACGTTTACGTCTTTGATTCCTAAAGCTTTAGCTTTTTCTCCAACGATTGATCCAGCTTTAGAAGCAGCAAAAGGGGTTCCTTTTTTTGCACCCTTGAATCCAAGAGAACCTGCTGATGTCCAAAACAAAACATTACCTTCTTTATCAGACAAAACAACTTTAGTGTTATTGAAAGTAGCTTCTACGTTTAAAGTTCCAGAAACTATTTTTTTCTTAGGAGTTCTAGATGAAGCTTTTGGGGTATTTTCACTCACTACTGAATCATCTACTTTGTCTTCTTTTTTTGTTACAATTTTTATCTTTCCCATAGTTACTAAGTTAATAATAAGATTAAATTAAATTCTAAGTTTTTTCAGCTTTTCTTCTACCGCTTCCCATAGTCTTTCTTGCGTTACCTCGAACGGTTCTAGAATTTGTTTTAGTTCTTTGTCCCTTAGTTGGTAATTTGTGCATATGTCTCAACCCTCTATATGCTTTAACATCTTTCAATCTTTTTATATTAGCAGCAATTTCTCTTTTTAGAGTTCCCTCGATTGTAAGAGATTCTATTATCTTTCTGATTGCGTTTTCTTCATCTACAGATAATGTATCTGCTTTTCTATCTTTATCAACTCCTGCATCTTTTAATATCTGTCTAGCTCTTGAAATACCGATACCATAAAGGCATGTTAGACCAACGTCAAGATGTTTATTATTCGGAATAGTTATACCTAGTATTCTCATATCTAAAATTATTGTTTTTGTTTATGTTTAGGGTTAGAACAAATAATACGAAGATGACCACTTCGTTTTACCATTTTACAGTCCTTACAAATTTTTTTTACTGCTGCTTTAATTTTCATAATTTATTTACAAAAAAATGACAACAAATACAAAGGTTTTTAACCCTCTATACTTGTTTGAACATACGACTTTTCATACTACACTATTTTTATAAAATAAGCAAGACCTTATTAGGTTCTTTTGACTATTCGTCCCTTGCCTCCGTACGGATCTATGAGAACATCAACCCTGTCCCCAACTAAAACCTTAATCCTATTCATTCTCATTCTACCTGATAAATAAGAAAGAACTGTTTTATCATCACCCAAACTGACCCTAAATAAGGTGTTTGGCAATGCTTCTATCACAGTTCCTGATACTATATTATTTTCGTCTTTTTTAATCATTTAGTTTTAGAAGTATAACAAAAATTACAAAACACGTCAAACTTATTGAATTTTTATATTTATTTTAGAAGGATTATTTGGAATATATTTATTCCAAGGCGGAAAAATCTTGACTAGAGCCTTATCAATACCCCTGTCTTGTCTAAAAATAGGTAGAACTTCATTTTTAGGAGTTCCAGATAATTTACTTTTCAAGGTTTCTTTGTCGGGATTCCAAACTACTTCGAGTGTCCCCGTTAAACTGAAATCAAAGTTCTCCATATCCTTAGAAATCTCTTGAGCATTTACAAAACTAAAATTAAGTTCTTTGATTCCATTTATAATAATTTCTTCCATCTCTTTTTCAGTAACGTCTGGCATCGAAACCCTCGTTATATTTTTAATCAAGGAATCCTCCTTTATCAATACAGCAGAAAGTATTCCTTCTATAGGAACTTTAGCTTCTGCGGTTTCTGATAAAATTCCACTGTCTATCTTGTAATTAAAGTTAATCGAACCAGGATACAATATATAACCAGAAGGCAAGAGAGCTTTTATCTTAGAAAATAGTTCATTTTTAAAAGATGATTCTGCTATTTGTTTCAATTTTACGACATCTTCTTCGCTGACATAATAGACCATTCCTTGCAATCCTCCTTTTAATTCCTGGTCTAATTTTCCGTAAATTTTACTATACTTAGTTGTTCCTTTAAAAGAATTTATAAAGAATTTCTCAGGTGCCCCATTATAGTTTTCTCCAGCCAAGAATGATGTGACACCAACCTTAACCTGCCCAGGTATTTTTTTCTGTTTATCTATTTTATAACCAGGAATTACTACTGAGCTGTCCAATCTGTATGTTTTACCTTCTTGATCACTTATATATGTCCCCTTCGATAATTTTTCTGGTTTAGTACTAAATTCATTGTATAGAATAATAGAACCTGTGGCCTTAGAAGAAACCTCTTTACTCTCTGTCAAAATATAATCTTTCTGTTTTTTCTCTGATTCTATCATTATCTCAAAATCAACAGAGTTCTTATCTAATTTTCTATTAGCCATAAAAACTTTTGACTTGTAATCAATAGTTTGATGCTTTGCAGTGATGGTTACATAAGCACTACTAAATAGAACTCCAAACCAATAAATTAGTCCAAGAATAAGAGATAGGAAAAATAGAATTTTTAAAAAACCACAAACTGGTTTTCGAGAATGTTCTCTGGGTGTAATGCTAATCCTTCTTCTGCTTCTAGGTGGCTTTGTCTTGGAAATGGAAACTCCTTCTTTTTTTACAGAATCAGGAATGGCAAAACCGACAGTTTCTTCTTTTAGAGTCTGTGCTTTGGGGGTTGTTTTTTGGATAGGAGATTTTTTAATTTTAATGTCCTCTATTAAAATCTTTTTCATTTTAATTTTTTAGATAAAGCAACAGCTTCTATCATTATAAAAGGATCATTACAACCTTCTTTTAAATCACACTTGTCTATCATTTCTTCGGTGTCTAAAATAATTGTTTCAAACTTTTTGCCAAGGGTGATGTTGTTAGAAAACTCGGTTTTTTTGAAAACTTCAAAAAACCACTTTCTCATATCATTATCAATTGTTAAAAACATAACACTTGGGAGATTATGGTATTTTGGAATTTTGGTTAAACATTTTTTAAGTTCTTCACTCCAGTATCTTTCGGCTGATTCAAAATGTTTTCTGAATTTTTCTTGATGATCTAATGTTAGGTTTTTTTGGTAATATAATTTAAAAAGTTCATAAGCATCTCTTTCTTCTATCTTTAATTCGGTTGCTATTTTTTTAAGCAATGTCTTTTTACCGAACGGAAAAGAGAATTTTTCAGCAAAAATTCCATTGTTAACTACACTTAAATCAGTGGTTTTTCCAGCAATATCTAAAATAAGGTGTGATCCGCACCCTGGATAATTATCTCTAATCATTAAGTAAGTTAGTATAGAAAATGCAGAGACTGAAACAGTTGAATTGTGAAATACATCGGTAAGGACTTCTTTTGCTTTATTTATAAAATCTTTATCAGCAAACGAGTACGACAAGCTTAGATCTAGGAATTGGCATTTTTCTCCAACTGGATTTTCCAAAGGTTTGTCATCTAGGCTCACTTCTGTAACTAATTTTTCGATGATTTCTTTTTCACTCAAATATCTTTCTTTTAGACTGTTAGAGATAACATCTATTTCTTTTTTAAGTAATTCATCTAAAATCTTTTTTGTTACCTTAAAAGGAATCTTTTTGCTAAAGTTAATCTTCTTTGTTTCTGAATGACACCATGGAGTCGTAATGACACAGATTACTTCATCTAGTTTACCTATCTTTTTATTAAAAAGTTCAAGTGCTGTTCTCTTTAGTGTGTTAATAGCTTCTTTCTCGAATTCTTTTTCACTGCCACCTTTTATATCTCTCATTTCCAGTCTAACAGAATCTAAAACCACAGGAATATCATCTTCTTTGTCCCATTTTAATAAGACACGACTACCACACACACTAGTAGAACCAACATCAAAAATGGCAATGATTCTATCTTTTTCTTTTTTAGTTTTGAAAAATATTCCCATACGGAGATATTATACTACATATTTAATAAAAATATTAATATCTTACTCAATATTTGCTTTTATTCTTCTTATACCTGAAGCTACGGCTTCTTCTTTTAAGATTTTAAAATGTCCTAACGATGAGATGTCTTCTACGTGTGGTCCTCCACAAAATTCTTTAGAGTATATTCTCCCATTTTCGTCTTGAGCAAAATAAACAGATACAACTTCTGGATATTTAGCTCCAAATTCCATTTCCGCTCCTATTTTAACAGCTTCTTCTAGTGGCATTTCTCTCCTTACCATTTTAAGATTCAAATTTATTTTTTCATTTACCCAATCTTCTACTTTTTGTTTTTCTTCTTCTGTAAGCTTTCTATCAAAATTAAAATCAAGACGTAGTCTCTCTTCGGTAATATTACTACCTTTTTGTTTGATATCTTGGTTTATTAGATTTTGCAAAGCTGCTAATAATAAATGATGAGCAGTGTGTAATTTTGTTGTTCTTTCACTGTGATTAGCTAACCCACCTTTGAACATTTGGGTACTTGATTCTCTTGAAAGCTCTTGATGTTCTTTTAATTTTAAATCAAACTGATTTCTGTCTATAATTAGACATTTTTCTTTTGCTATTTCTTCGGTAAGTTCTATAGGAAAACCATATGTGGTAAATAAAATAAATGGATCTGTGCCTTTTTCAAATTCTTTCAATCCTTTTTCTAGTGTTTTACGGAATTTATTTTCTTCTTTTAATATCTCGTTTTTAATAAGATCTTTGTTGTTTTTAAGTTCAGTATAAAAATCACCATAATTATTACTAATCAAATCAGATATTTGAGTTAAATCTATATTGAGCTTAATTTGATCCTTAAATCTTATGACTCTTCTTAAAATCCTTCTTAAAACATAACCTCTACCACTATTGCTAGGCATAACTCCATCACCTATCATAAAGACAGCAGATCTCATGTGGTCTGAGATTATTCTTATCACTCGTTCATCTTTTATTTCTGAGTTTTCTTTTATTAAAGAAATAATATTTGTAAATAGATCTGTATCAAAAACAGTTTTACCGCTTTGTGAGACCATGCAAATTCTCTCTAATCCCATTCCAGTATCGACATTATGCTGTGCTAATTTACCAATAACAACTCCATCTTTCTTCTCATATTGCATGAAAACATTATTCCATATTTCAATCACCTTACCTTTATTATCAGCTTCTACAAACTCATCGTGCGATAAATTTCCAATTGGCTCTTCGTTCGTATCATAAAAAATTTCAGTATCAGGTCCACAAGGTCCATTGTCTCCGGCACTCCACCAATTATTTTTTGCTGGAAGATAGTAAATTCTATCTTTAGGCAAATATTTTTGCCATATAAGAGCTGCTTCTTCGTCTCTCGGAGCATTTTCATCGCCAGCAAAGACTGTCACATAAAGTCGATTTTTGTCTAAACCAAGTCCCTCATCTTTATTAGTTAAAAATTCAAAACTCCACTTGATAGCTTCTTCTTTGAAGTAATCTCCGAGAGACCAGTTACCTAGCATTTCAAAAAAGGTAAGATGTCGATTGTCCCCAACATCTTCAATATCTCCTGTTCTGACGCATTTTTGAACATCAGCAATTCTATTTCCCATTGGATGTTTTTGTCCTAATAGATAAGGGACAAGAGGTTGCATTCCAGCAGTGTTAAAAAGCACAGAAGGATCATTTTCTGGTATTAAAGAAGCAGAAGGTATTATTTTGTGGTTTCGGTTCTTGAAAAAATCAAGAAAACGATTTCTGATATCTATTGAATTCATAAAATTTTTAGTTAATATCAGGTTCTATAGAATTCTCTTGATATTTTTTAGATTTTTTAATAGCTGTTTCTACAAACCAAAGAGCGATAAAAATAAATAAAGTCAGAATAGTTGCGATGATTGCAAGTTTAAATAGACCAAAGCCGACGGCCATACCGATACCTGCTGATACCCAAAGACTAGTTGCTGTGGTTATACCTGTTTGTATAGTATCTCTCGAAAAAATAACACCAGTACCAATAAAACCAATACCGGTAATTATTTGAGAAGCTATTCTCAATGGGTCTACACTTCCAAAACTTGAATAATAATTAGCTATTGTTTGGGAAATTATTATAAAAAGAGCAGAACCCATAGATACAAGAGCAAATGTTCGCATCCCGGCTGTTTTCTTAGCCCAAACCCGTTCTACTCCAATAATAACACCTAGTATTAAAGCTACTGATAATTTAATAATCATATCTCCTGTGGCTACATTTAATATATTTTCCATACATAACTATTATATCAAATTTTTTAATCAGCGACACCACCCCCTAGGCAAATATCATTTTCATATAAAACCAACGACTGTCCTGCATCAATTTTTAATTCATTTTTAAAAGTAACAAGTGCATTATGGTCATCAACATTTTTAACGTAACAATCGACTAATTCTCCATGATATCTTATTTGTGCCTGGTATTTTTTCTTCTCGTCTGGTTTATATGATATCCAGTTAGTATTACTTATGTTTATCATAATCAGTCCTTTTTCTTTACCTGAAAAAACAGGAGATTTCTCAGACACTGTGATGGTATTTGCAGAAATGTTTTTAGATACAACATATAAAGGTTTAGAAGCCTTACACTCTTTTTTAATTGTAAAACCATGTCTTTCACCTATCGTAAAAAAGACAGCTCCATCGTGGGTTCCTATTACTTCTCCTTTTTCGTCTATTACATTACCTTGTTTAGTTTGTATGTAATGTTGTAAAAAAACTTTCATGTCTAGTGGGCCCAAAAAACACACACCCTGACTATCTTTCTTTTCAGCGTTTGGCAACTTATGTTTTTTTGCTAAGATTCTCACCTCTTTCTTTTTTAAATTTCCTAGTGGAAACAAAGAGTGATCTAGGTCTTCTTGTTTTAAAGTCCACAAAAAATAAACTTGATCTTTTCCTTCGTCTTTGTTCTTTTTTAATAGATATTCATTATTTTTTGTTTCTTTTTTTACATAGTGTCCTGTCGCTATAAAATCAGCACCTCTTTGTTTGGCGAAATTCCAAAAAACACCGAATTTTACTTCGCGATTGCACATTACGTCTGGATTCGGAGTTCTACCATTCTTGTACTCATCTATCATATAGTTCGCAACCCCTTTTTCATATTCCTTTTCAGCATCACATTCTAAAAATGGGATTTCTAAATAAGCACAGACTCTCATCGCGTCTCTTCTCTCGTCTCGCCATGTACAATTAATAAAATCAGGAGCCCATGTTCGAATAAAAACACCAACTACGTTGTAACCTTGTTGTTTTAGTATTAGAGCGGCTACGGCGCTGTCTACACCACCGGAAACTCCGACAAAAACTGTTTTATTTTTTATTTTTGTTTTTTTGACCATCTTGCAAATATACCACAAGGCAATAAAATATCACTGTTTTTTTGTTTAATAACTATTTCGCCTCCTTCAATTAGCCCGTCTTTATCAGAAAAGATTTTTTGTAAATTATTTTGATAAACAATATTGGAATATCCGGCTGTATAACCATTGATTAGGAAAAAGATTGGATCGTCTGATAATAATTGTTTACACAAATCTAACAGTTCTAAAAACCCTTCTTCTATTTTCCATAATTCATCTTTTGGTCCGTGTCCAAAAGATGGTGGGTCCATAATAATAGCATCATACTTACGTCCTCTTTTAATTTCTCTTCGTAAAAATAAAATAGCGTCGTCTATAATCCATCGAATTTTAGATTCTTCCAAGCCTGATAGTTTAGCGTTTTCTTTAGCCCAAATAACGGATTGTTTAGAAGCGTCTACATGACAAACTGAGGCTCCTGCTCTAGCACACACCATAGAAGCACCTCCAGTATAGGCAAAAAGATTTAATACATTTATATCATTGCGATTTTTCTTCTCTTGTTTAATTATTTCTTCCATCCAAGACCAATTAACAATCTGTTCCGGAAACAATCCGATATGTTTAAACGAGGTGGGTTTTAAGTTAAATATCAAATCAAAATATTTGATATCCCAATTTTTGGGAGAACCGTGTTTTATCTTCCAAGTACCAGTTTTACCATTTCTTTCATAGTAAAAATTAGAATTTGCCCAATCCTTTTTTCCTAAGCTTTTTGTCCAAAGACTTTCTTTATCTGGTCTTGCTAATAAAAATTTTCCAAATCTTTCTAATTTCTCTCCAAGCCCTGAATCTATTAATTCATACTCTTTTTGTTCTGGTGTAACGATTAACATGTTTTATTTTAAATATAGATTGATATTTTTTTTGTGTTCTTCGTAATCTTTAGCATAATAGACATTCCCTTCTTTATCATGGAGATAATATAGGTAGTTTGAATCTACAGGATCTATTGCTGCTTTTATTGAACTTAAGCCAGGATTATTTAACGGTTTTTGTGGTAAACCTTTGTTTTTATAAGTTTCTTTATCTACATCTACCTGCAAAGGCATATTTAAGGTTAATCTTTTCCAAAGAATACCAGAAATAACTCTGTTGTCTTTATCACCGTTAGCTTCTCCCTCAAGGATAGAAGCCATCACTAAGATATCGTTTAAATTCTTACCAGTTTCTTTTATTTTGTCTACGAGTGGAATAATTCGATTGTTAAAATTATTTTTAAGTTCTTTTACTATTTCATCTTCTGTAGTAAGCGGAAAGAAAAAGTAAGAGTCTGGGAAAAGTTTACCGTCCAGGTCTTTTGATAATTCAAGGAAGATATTTTTATCGAAGTTGTTTAACTTTTGGTCTAATAACTCTGCAATATCCTGATTGCTCAAGCCTTCTCTAATAGTAATCTTAATTGGTTTAATCTTGTGGTTGTTGGTTTTAAGTTGCAATAAAACTTCTACAAGCGAAGAATTTTTTTCAAATAGATAGTCTCCGGTTCGTAAATTTATGTTAGACACTTTAGCTACCAAAGTAAATAGTTTTGGGAATTTAATTACCCCCTTATCATTTAATATCTTTATCGTATCTGTTAAAGGTTGATTGTTCGAAACATGTATTATTTGTTGTTCTTTTACGGGAGAAAAAAATAGAATAAAACCTAACAACAAGACAAACAAAATCATAAAGAAGATAATTTTGTAAAATCCTAAATTTTTTGTTTTTTTTGTATTATTTGGTTCCATAATTAAATAGGAAGATTAGAAGGAGGCTTTGCAATTTTGGTTTCGACTCTCTTAAAGCTAGGAGTTTCAGAAACCATTCCAGGAAAGTGGTAAATACTAGCTAATTCTTCAGAAGATAAGACAAAGACTTTGGGCTTTCCTAGAGGGCTAAAGAATTTTAGATATTTGGGTAAATCCAAACTTAAATAAAAAGGTGGGTTAAAGAACATTCTTAATCTATAAGAATCTAATATTCTATTTTTATATTTAAATATTGTTGTTCCTAGTGGATCATCCCAAGCGTTGTCAAATTCAGTTGAATTAATTCTCTCTAATTCGTTTGAGTTTGCCAAAGTAAATTGTCTAAATATCAACTTAGCAGATCTACTTAATCCATTAAATTGATCCTCAGATACTATTTTTTTATCTGATAAAGCAACAACTCTTATTCCACATTCAAAGTGAAGTTGCCCTAATTGATCGTTAATAGCTTTTACGACAGGTTCAACAATTTTAGGAGTTCTAATATCGGTATCAGTTTCTCCTTTTTCATTTTTTTGAATTTTTGTATAAGGTTTTAAGTATTTTAATAAGAATTCAGAAGCTGCTTCGTTAAAATCAACCTTCTTATCTTTTTTCTCGCTGTAATACTTTTTTGAGGTATTTTTTGCTAGGATTTGAATCCAAAGTTGTTGACCTTTTGTAATAGACCCCAACAATTCTATTATAGGTGTAATAGGATCTACTTTAAATTCTTCTTTTGTACCAGCTCTCATCTCTTCCCCATATGATTTATATGTTTTGAGCGGAAAGAAGTCGTCTTTTTTCTTAGCATATTCGCACCCCCACATATACCAATCACTATCTTTAGAAAATTGAGGAATCTCATAAACATAATCCTCTACTTCTAGAACTTTAGCTTGAGGATATTGAGCATAAATTTGAGTTTGAACAAGATCTTTAATACTATTTTGAGTCCTAATATAGAAATGAACACGTCCATCTATAGATATCATCTCTAAAGAAAACCAAAGTTTAGGATCAAAAGTATTAGAAAAGAATAATTCCATAGCAGAAGGACTTTTTGATATCTCTCTTGGAACTTGAACTTCTAAAAGGGTCCACTTGGGCTCAAGTTCATTCATTTCTTTTTTATAATAACCCCAATATTTTAGTGCTATTATCGCAAGAGGAATCGGTAAAATAAGTGCAATGAAAGTTAAAATTGCATTTAAGATATTTGTTCCTTCATTTGCTATTATTGTTTCTACCATATTACTTTCTGTATTATAGCATATCTAAAACGATAAAACACCTAAAGACTTAGGTGTTTTATCGTTTTAGATTAATGTGTATTCTCCGTTCTTATTTTTCTTGAAGTATTTATTGTTTTGTAGATTAACCAAAATTGTATTTTTCTTTAGGTATCTTTCTTTCATTACTTGTTCTACAATGTCTTCTTTTTTCATAGGGCCATTCTTCTTTAGTAAGTCTCGGATAACATCTTTTACTACTCCGGTCTTATAACCCCATTCTGCTAAAGCATATATACCTCTACCAACTAGAACAAATCTCTTATCCTTAATCAATTCATTGTGACATGTAGCTGTGTGACATTTCTTTCCAAAGTTTTCAGAAACAGCCTTGGCTACTTCTCTAAAGTGCATGGGTGAACCGTGCTTCTTCATCATAAGGTATGCATAATCTTTTACCCCTCTTGTTTTAATTCCAGGAGCAGCTGTTTTCCCCCATTCTCCCAAAGGATTCTTGCTTAGTTTCTTAGAGATAGACAACCATCTCTTTGCAATCTCTTCATTTCTGTATTGATCAGATATTTCGCTTACTTCGCTTAAAAATCTAGAAACTAAATCTCCTTCTGAGACTAATTGATCATCTGATAGATTTTCATATATTTTATCTAGAGCTTTTCTTATTTTTTCGGCTGTATCATTATCAATTGTCCAGTGAGTTTTAAAATTATCGTCCTCTTTATGTTTAGAAAAATCATTTCCTAGTGTTAAAAAGAAGTGCATGTAATTTTGAGTTAACTTGTCTTTAGAAAGATGAGATAGTAATTCTTGCTCAGAAACTATAGCACCCATTGTGTGCATTAAGTTTTTAAGTTCTTCAAAAATTTGTTTTTCTGTTTGAAAGTTCTCTGATTTTCGAATAAAGGATATTGCTGCATTTTCAATCTGTCTAACCCTTTCTCTTGTTATTCCATATTTTTTACCAATGGCTTCTAAAGTTTTTCTTTGTGTGTCATCAGATAAACCGAATCTGTTTACTATGACCTCGTAAGCTCTTGGTTGTAAACCAGAAAGTATTTTTTTTGTAACCTGTTTAGGTTTGAAAGTTATAGTGCTTGTCATTTTTAGTAATTTTGTTAATAAAAAACTATCTCTTAATAAATTTACAATATCATTATTGTCTAATAAAGTCAATAGTTGCTAATTCTCTTGTTTTTTTAAAGCAGATTTAGCTTTAGCTCGATCCGCCTCTTTCAAAATCTTTTTTCTTAATCTGGTGCTTTTAGGTGTAATTTCTAGATATTCATCCTCAGCCATTATTTCTAGCCCGCGTTCTATCGTTATCTTGTAAGGTGGTTTAACAATTATAGCCTCATCGGTACCAGAGGCTCTCATATTTGATAATTGTTTACCTTTCGTAGGATTTACTGTCATTTCATCTCCTTTTGTGACATTACCTATAACCATTCCCTCATATACTTCATCACCATGTTCTACGTATAAAGTACCCCTTTCTTGTAATGTCCACAAAGAAAAAGCAATTACTTTTCCAGGGACCATAGAAGTCATTGAACCAACATCTCTCTTTTTAATCTCTCCAGCGTGTTCTTTAAAACCAATAAAACGAGATGCTAATATTCCCTCACCCCTAGTATCAACTATAAATTGATTTCTATATCCTAAGAGGCCTCTTGTTGGTATTTCAATTAAGAGTCTAACAATGCCTTCTTTTTCACTCATATGAGTAATCATTCCACGGCGAGAAGTTAATTTTTCTATTACTGAACCAGAATATTCGTTGCGTACATCAATAGTAACTTCTTCGTATGGTTCTAATTTTTTTCCATTTTCTTCTTTCACGATAACGTGAGGTTGAGATACTTGCAATTCATAACCTTCTCGTCTCATATTTTCTAACAACACAGCAATGTGTAATTCCCCACGTCCGTAGACAAGAAAACCTTCTCTCTCTTCTTCGTTGTCTTCTTTATTAAAATTAACTCTCAAACCTACGTTCATTTCTAGCTCTTTTTCCAATCTTTCTTTTATTTGTCTGCTAGTTACAAATTTTCCTTCTCTACCTGCAAAAGGAGAATCGTTGACTAAGAAATTTAAAGAAATAGTTGGTTCATCTATGGTAATAGAAGGTAAAGGTTCGGTGTTTTCTTTATCACAAATTGTTTCTCCTATATATACGTCTGGTATTCCAGCTATGACCCCTATATCTCCAGAAGTTAAAACACTAGCTTCTTTACGACTAATTCCTTCAAAAGAAAACATTTTTGAGATTTTTGAATTTCTTGTTTGGCCATCTGCTTTTTTAACTAAAATAGGGCTAGCTGTCTTTATAGAACCTGAATAAACTCTAACAATAGCCAATCTGCCTAAAAAGTTATCGTATCCAAGATTAAAAACCTGGGCTCGAAAATCTTTTTCTTGGTCTACAGAAGCTTCTTTAACCTCTTCTAATATAAGATCAAAAAGAGGTGTGAGATCTTTTGATTCGTCTTCAAGTTTTAATTTAGCAACTCCTTCTCGGCTTATTGCATATACTACTTTAAAATCTAATTGTTCATTACTTGCTCCCAATTCTAAAAATAATTCAAAAACTTCATCTAGAACCCTTTTAGGATTAGCTGCTGGTTTGTCTATCTTGTTTATTACTACTATTGGTTTTAATCCTAGTTCTAGTGATTTTTTTAGTACAAAACGAGTTTGAGGCATTGGTCCTTCTTGTGCATCAACTAACAATAAAACAGAGTCTATCGCTCTTAAAACACGTTCTACTTCAGAACCAAAATCAGCGTGCCCTGGAGTGTCCACGATGTTAATTTTTGTATCTTTGTAAACAACAGAAGTGTTTTTAGAATAAATAGTAATACCTCTTTCTTGTTCGAGAGCATTAGAATCCATAGAAACTCCATCTTCTACCATTTTACATTGCTTCATCATCTGGTCAGTTAAAGTAGTCTTTCCATGATCAACGTGAGCAATAATCGCAATGTTTCTAATTTCCATAAATAATTTATAGTGATAATAAAAAATAATTTTTCGTAAAAAAACAAAATCGCCTCAAGGCGAATTTACATCTACTCTTATATTATATCATAAATATAATCAAAAGTAAACATTAAATAAGGAACGATTTTGTTTAAAACTAAAATAGTTTTGTGATGTCATTGTATGTGATAAATAACATCAATAAAATAAGAATTCCAAAGCCAATACTATTAATTAATCCGGCCACACTAGATTTAATTCGGGAACCTTTTATTTTTTCTATTAACAAGAATAATAACTTACCTCCATCTAGTGCTGGGAATGGAATGAGATTGATAACTGCAAGGTTGATAGAGATTAGGGCTGTAAATGACAATAAGTAAATAAAACCAAAATCTGCAGCATCTCCAACAACGCTAACTATACCAACAGGTCCTGAGATAGAAGAAAGATCGCCGTCACCTTTAATAGAACTTTTAATTAAATCGAAAAATCCAGTAGCTGTTCCTATGAACAAATTTCCTGAAAGTTTAAAGCCTTCATACAAAGCTTGATGTATAGGTAATTTCAATTTACCTATCATATCCATAGAAATTCCTAGTTTAGAAGTTTTTTCTTCATCTAAAACAGGTTTTGTACTTAAGGTTAAAGTATCTTTTGCTCTAGTTATGTTAACCCTAACTTCTTCATTGGGGTGTTTTTTGATAAAATTTTGGACAGCTGTCTGATCAAAATAAGAAGATAATAATAGTGTTGAGTCTGCATCTGTTTCTAAATAATTAATCTTATCTCCTGTTTTTAACCCAGCAATGTCTGCGGGTGATCCTTCTAAAACACTTGTAATAGTTAAAGCCTGATCTTTTATTCTATTTGTGTTTGAAAACGAACTTGTAGACGAAGGTAATCCAGACATAAAACCAACCGAGAGTAAAAACCAAGCCAAAACAAAGTTCATGGTTACTCCAGCTACTAGCACTAAAGCCTGGTTCCACCTAGGTTTACTTATAAAACTTCTACTAGCATCTTGTTTTAATGTTTCTTCATCTCCATCTTCACCATATATTTTTACGTATCCACCAAATGGAACTGCGTTAATGTTGTAATTAGTTTCCCCTACTTTTTTACCTATAATTTTAGGAGGAAAACCAAAAGAAAATTCATCAACTCTGATTCCTGACTTTTTAGCAACTATAAAATGACCAAATTCATGGGCTACTACTACAACTAAAAGAATAATAACAAAAATTAAAATAGACATAAAAATTAGTTATTCATTAAATCCTTCTCCTTTTTGTCAAAGATAGACTCTAGATTATTATTTGTTTCATCAACGCATTTTTGGATATCTTCCTTTGCTCTCTTTATTTCATCTTCTGTTAATCCATCAAGGGAATCAATTTCTGACTGCCTTTCTTTTCTAACACTTATTCTAGCGTCTTCTAATTTTTCCTTTAGAACCTTAACAAGTTTTGCCCTATTTTCTGTGGTAAGCATTGGGAAAATAGCCCTGACTCCATCACTATCAGAAATAATCGATAATCCTAGGTTTGATTCATTGATAGCACTTTCTATCAACCTTATTTGGCTTTTATCCCAAGGTGCAATTCTGAGCGTTTTAGGGTCTTCTACCGTAACACTGGCTATATTTTTAATAGGCATTCTACTCCCATAACTTTCAACCATAACGCTATCTAATATCATAGGTGTCGCTCTCCCTGTATGAACAGCTCCATATTCTTTAGAAAGCCATTCCTCTATCTTTTTTAAATTGTTTTTAAAATTTTGTGTATTATATTGCATAAATATATTTTACTATAAAAAATTAATAATATGAAATTATAAGATTAAAGCAATGTGTTCTAATATCATTTTTACAGAAGCTCCTGAAAGGTTTAAATACTTTTTGTTTTTCGCTATTTCTTCTAAAATAAATATATTATTATCCTGGGGTGTCTTTTTAAAATCTAAATATATTATTTTTTCTATTTCATTAAGTAAATCTATCGCAAAACGTCTAAGGGGACCACTGGAATCATCGCTTTTATTCTTTTTAACTAAATCTGCAACTATCTCTAGCTTTAATTTTAATGGGGATTTAATAATTTTTAGTGCAATTTCTTTAATTTCTTTATTTTGTTCATCTTGATATTTTATAGAATGAGTCCTCGATTTAATTGTTTCCTGAAGAATAGAAATATTTGGGGTAACAATAAAGAAGTGGGTGTTCAATCCTGGCTCTTCTATTATCTTAAGTAAAGCTTGTTCAGCTTCTCGATTTATAAAATTCGTTTCAATTAAACAAACTTTTTTACCGTGTTCTTTTGCTGGTAGTTTACTGTGCCAATCTTTAATTTCCCTACTGTTCTGTATAGTTAAAGATTCATATTTTTGATAAAAGAAATCGGGGTCTTTTAAAGTTACTATTTTTCTTTCTATTAGAAAATCTTTCAATAGGGCAGCTGTATTATCAGAATTACCCTCCACTAAGTAGCTGTGATATAAATCTTCAGGTAGTAACTTGTTAAAAATATTCATGTCTTTATTTTACTATAAAGGAAAAATATCGGAAAGTTCATTTGAATAATAAAAATCATAAGCTAAACCTCCAAAGGTATAATCTTTATTATCTATAGTAATAATTGATCCTCCTACATCTGGACTACTTTTGGGTTTAGAACGATCGAAACCTATATTGAAAAGTGTCGCATAGACCTCAGGTCGATTCCCAATGTCAAAACCGCTTCTTTGCCATTGCTTCTCTATTTCTTTTATGTACAAAGCGGTATATAGATATGAATAATAATGATCGTGCTGATCGGTAAATCTCGCCAATCTGTCATCGTCACTAAAATCTACCTCTTTGTAATCTAATATGTTTTCATAATCTTTGCCTAAATAAAATATACTCTCTATATTTTTTAAATTCTCCTCAATCTTTTTTGCTGTATCCATTTTAATACCAGATATTCCATAAGAAAACTGGGTGTAAGTTCCAAGTATTTTTAGTGGTTCGAAATATTTTTTAAAGGATTCTCTGTTAGATGTAAAGAATCTTAATTGTTCAGGAATAATTACTGAAACAATCAATCGAGCCGGCAAATTAGTTTCATTGCTGACCTTTAATATCATTTCTTTATCTTTAATGATTCCATTTTTCAGTGTTTCCCATTCTGTAGTATTCATCCATTTTGGATTGTTTTTTATTGCTTCAATTTTTACATTCTCATTATCTTTGTTTTGATTAAAAAAAGAATTTCTAGAATCTATACTGCCTTTAACATCGGTTAAATGTAGTTTCATTGCTACAAAAACTCCTACGAATAAAAAACCTATTGCTGCAAATAGATACAAGAAAAAACGAAATGTATTTCGAATGACTTTATGGTTTTTTAACATTGTTATTTCTTACTTAAGATACTCTTTTTATAAGTATCTAGGTGATTCAATGCTTCACCTGTTCCTCTGGCTACACATAAAAGTGGTTCTTCTGCTACTTTAGCTTTAACTCCAGTCCTTCGATAAACCAAATCTGCAAGATGTCTTAGCTGGCTTGATCCTCCAGTCATAATAATTCCGTCATCGATAATATCGGCAGATAACTCTGGAGGAGTCAGCGAGAGAACATCTTTGATGGCCCCTATCATTGTTCTTAATTCTTTATCTATAGCCCTAACGATTTCATTTGTAGAAATTACAGCTGTTCTTGGTAATCCTTGAATATAGTCTCTTCCTTTAACTGTAATAGAAATTTCATCTTCTATCGGAATAGCTGAACCTATCTTGATCTTAATAATTTCTGCTGTTTTATCTCCAATAGCTAGATTGTATGTTTTTTTTATGTAGTCTGTAATAGCCTGATCTATCTTATCACCTGCACATTTAACAGAAGTTGATGCAACGATACCACCAAGTGAGATAACTGCTACATCAGTAGTTCCGCCACCAATATCCATAATCATATAACCACGAGATTCTTGAATAGGAATTCCTGCTCCTATAGCTGATAAAATTGGTTCTTTAACTACGTAGGCGTTCTTGGCACCTGCCCTTATAGCTGCTTCAATAACAGCCCTTCTCTCTGTAGATGTTATACCGGCTGGAACCGATACCATTACGTCTGGCTTGAATAGATTAAACCTACCCAAAGTTTTAGATATAAAATAACGAAGCATCGCCTCTGTTACCCGGTAATCAGCTATTACTCCATCCTTCATTGGTCGATAGACAATTATATTTTCAGGTGTTTTCCCAACCATTTCCTTAGCCAAGGAACCTATGGCTAAAATAGCATTATCTTGCTCAGAAACAGCTACAACAGATGGTTCATTCAAAACTATCCCCTTGCCAGGCAAATAAACGAGAGTGTTTACAGTCCCCAAATCGATACCTAATTTTTTAGAAAAAATACTCATACGAATAGAATATAGCATAATTTTATAAAATTAAAAATGCCCAAAAGACAATTTTGTGTTACGATAGATACATGTATATCGTAACAGTAATTCCAATTAAAAAAGGAGTCCGGGGGGAATACCTATCTTATTTTTCCTCTTTTAATCTGGCTCCTGGAACTATGGTTACCATACCACTCAGGTCTAAACAAGAATCAGCCATCGTGGTTAATTCAGAAGAAGCTTTAAGTTTAAAAAGTGAAATAAAAAATAATGAATATCAATTAAAAAAAATAATTAGTTCAAAAGGTTCAACACCTTTTAATAAGAATTTTTTTACTGCTTGCCAAATAGCTAAGAAGTATTTTGTTAGCAATACAGGAGTCGTTATAAAATCTCTTTTACCGTCAATACTAATAGAAAAAATAGATAATCTTAAAAAAAATAATCAAATTGAAATAGTACACAATCCTGATACACCGAATGAAAAATTTATTTTTCAAGCAAACGAGCAAAATCGTCTAGCTTTTTATAGAACTCTTATTAGGGAATCTTTTGCAAAAAAAGAATCCATATACATTTGTGTCCCAACTAAATATGACATTAATTTATTTTACAACGAACTTTCAAAAGGAATTGAATCTTTTACATTCCTCTTCCACCTAGAACTTGGTGGCAAAAAGGTTGTAGAAAATTACAACGAAGCTATTACCAAAGATCACCCCATACTAATGATCGGTACAGGAATGTTTTTTTCAATACCTCGAAACGATATTAAAACCATCATCATTGAAAAAGAAAGCTCAGAAGCTTACAAACAATTATCTCGGCCATACCTAGATATCAGGAGTTTTGCTGAAATTTTTTCTTATGTTAATCACAATAAATTAATTTTAGGAGATACACTCTTAAGACCAGAGACTATCGAAAGATACAATAATGGTGATTTTTATGAAATCTCAGCCCCATCTTACAGATTGTTTAAAACTGACAGTTTAGAGATCGTAGATATGACCCAAAAAGAAGAGTCTGTTAAAGACTTTCAAGTAATTTCTAAAGAGGTTTTGTCCTTAATAGAAAAAACTATAAAACAAAAAGAATCAGTTTTTCTTTTTACATTAAGGAAAGGACTGGCCCCTATGACTGTTTGTAATGATTGTAAAAAGGTGTTACTTTGCCCATCTTGTACAACACCTATTGTGTTGTACGGACCCAAACAAAATCAAGAAAATAAAAATGATAGAAGTAGAATTTTTATGTGCAATAAATGTGGTCGTAAAGAACGAACAGAAATAAATTGCCCGAATTGTCATAGTTGGAATCTTGTTCCTCTTGGTATTGGTATAGACAAAGTGACAGATGAAATAAAAAGTATTTTCCCTAGCGTTAAAATTTTCCAAATAGACAAAGAAAATGTAAAAACAAACAATGACGCTAGAAAAATAATTGAGGATTTTAATAAAAGTCCAGGTTCTATTCTAATTGGAACAGAAATGGCATTTTATTTTATAGAAAATAAAGTTAGCTCAAGTGCCATCATTACTTTTGATGGATTATTTTCTATACCTAGTTTTAATATTGGTCAAAAAATAATACATTTAGTAGAAAAAATGGTTAGTACAACTTCTGGTAATGTTGTAATTCAAACAAGAATTCCCGAAAATAAAATTTTATCTTCCATTGTTAGCGGGAATATGTCTTCTTATCTAAGAGAAGATATTAACGAAAGAAAAATATTTGGTTATCCACCATTTAAAAGACTTATAAAAATAACTTTTGAAGGTTCACCTAGAGATACGGAAAAAGCCAGGGACTTTATAGAAAGAACACTGTCTGCTTACGAGCCTCAAGTCTTCAGTGCTTTTGTAAGTAAGATTAAAGGTAGTTATATTACTAATACGGTATTAAAAGTTGATACAATCAAGTGGCCTTTACTCGAGAGAGGATCTAAAAAAATAGATGATGATTTACATCAAAATTTATATAATTTACCTCCTTCATTTTCAATCAACGTAGACCCAGAAGATTTATTATAGTTATCTTTTTGTGAAAGCCTCTTTAGGAGATAATCCTGCAGCCCTGTGTGCTGGCCACCACCCCGATACAAGACCTATTAAAACAGAGAAAATTAAAATTAAGCCTATAAACCACCAGGGTGCCATAAAAAGCTTGATTGAATCTCCCCCGAATTGTTTTGAAAATATAGTGATGAGTAAATTTAGTAATTTTCCACCACCAACCCCTATTATAATACCCCCTATTCCACCCATTAACCCCATAATAGAAGATTCAACTAAAAATAAATTTCTAACATCATAATCTGTTGCTCCTATGGATTTTAAAATTCCAACCTCATATATACGCTCAAGAAAACCGACAAGCATGGTGTTAAACATCCCTATAGCAGAAACAATCAACGCTGTTATACCAAATACTCCTAAAATAATTGTAACAATGTTAGTAAATTTTCTAGCTTGAGTAACTAAATCTATACGGGCAGAAACAAAAAATCCATCTTTTTGTAACTTATCTCTTAGAGGTTCCAACACCTCAGTGCTTTTTGCTCTCACCAAGGCCTTAGTGTAAAAAGGTGGCTCTTCGGTTAAAGAAGAAGAAAACAATACAGCTGTGGGGACCAAAGAATCATCTTCAATGATTCCAGATATCTTTAGCGGTGTTTTTGTCTTGGACTCAGTGTAGGTATTAGCTATATTGTCTTGATAAAAAACAGTAAAAGATACTTCTTTATTTAAAGACGAAGCATCCGCAGGTAAGTTCATAGGGGCCAGTGTCTGACTAGTAACAACTATTCCAGGTTCTTTCTCTGATGGAATTTTACCTATGGAAGGAACAGAACCGGACAATCGATAGTAAGATGGCTCTACGATGGAATTATCTATAAGTATACTTGACTCATCAGACAAAAACATTTCTCCAGAAAAATCTGCAACAGGACTCACTTCAGCTACCTCTTCGTAGTTTTTAATATTTTCTAAATTAGCTTTTTTGATAAAAAGGTTACTTTCAGAAGGATAAGAAATTTCCATAGTAACCAATGAATCTTCTGTAGTCATCAACTTTCCTATCAATATATATTGTAAACCATAACCAAGTGACACTAGTAGTAAAACTGTGGCAATACCAACAGACATATCCAATATGGTTAAAAGGGCTCTTTGTGGTTTATTCCTAAAAGTACGCAGAGATAAAGAAAATAATTCACTAAATTTTAATTTTTTATTTTGCATTTTTTATTTCGTCATCACAAATATTTTTATCACAGACCTCTTCTTCACAGTTTAAAATCAACTCAAGTTTTTCGCCTATAGTAGAAGCAGCTCTAAAAGACAGGCCAACTCCAAACTTACTATTAGATAAATCCAAGACCTCCACTACTTTTTCGGGTGTAATATTTTCCCTTAAACGATCCGAGACTACTTGATCTATTGCTTTAACTTGAATATCTTTTAAAGTACCAGTATACCCTTCTATAAGCCAGTTTCTTATTTCTTCGACTTCTTTATTTATAGGTAATTCTGGTCCTCTTTCTAGTATATCATAAACACAAGCCACATTTTTACGCATTTTAATAACTTCTTCTATATAATTAGCAACCTTTTCAGATTTTTTCTTCCATAATCCCAGCCCTCCGTCTTTAAAAGGTTTGTTCAATTTATCTTTTAAGTTGTTTTTATTAATTTTCTCATCAAAACGCTCATTAACAAGATCTTCAAATCGAGATATTTCTTCTATGGAATAACCACGTAGTAAAAAGTTAGCCAGTATTCGAGCTGAAATTTTTTCATGACCCAAAACTTGTCTTTCTTTTACAGAGGAAACATCATTTATTTGATCATATAATCTCTTTGATATAGCATCAACAACGTTGCCTTTACTTACTTTCTCTACTTCCAAAACACTCCCATCTTTTATATGAAAAATTGTTTTGGCATCTTTAAGACTCCAAGCTTCGTGGGTTACCATAATTACTGTTCTGCCATCTTTTTCATTCAATTCCTTTAAAAATTCTAGTACTATTTTAGCATTCACAGAGTCAAGGTTACCAAGAGGTTCATCTGCAATAATAATTGGTGGATTATTAGCCAGTGCTCTCGCTATACCAACTCTTTGTTGCTGTCCCCCAGATAATTCATAAGGATATCTTGAAGCAAAACTAGCAAGGTTTAACCTCTCTAAAAGTTTCTTCGCTTCTTCTTCGGCTCTTTCTGAACTTACCCCGACAAAAAGCATTGGCAATGCTACGTTTTTAAGCACAGTAAGAGAAGGAACAAGGTTAAATTGTTGAAAAACAATTCCTATACCTGTTTGTCTAAAAATAGCCAACTCTTGATTTGTGAGTTCTGAAATATCTCTTCCTTGTATGTAAACATGTCCATCTTGGAATCTATCTATCCCAGAAATAGAATAAAGCATGGAAGTCTTTCCACATCCTGAAGGTCCAAAAAAGGCTACGTAATCTCCTCTCTCTATTTCTAAATTTATGTCTTTTAGGGCGTGAACTTGATTAGGTTTTCCTTTTTCGTACCAAAGATTAAGATTTTCAATTTTAATTATTGAATCCATAAACATTGTCTGTATAAGTAATTAATTCCTTGGGTAAAAGATTGCCCTTTATCAAAAATCCATCAATTCCTAAATCTTCAAATTTCTTCTGAATTTTTTTATCTTTTTGGCTAGAGTAAATTATTATTTTAAGATCAGAATACACTTTATTTTTTTTGATTTCAGAAATAAAATCGTATGATCTTCGAATCTGACTTTCTATATCGTTTTTATCCCCATTTTTAGAAATTAAAATGTCTAAAAATACAACAGAAGGTCTTGTTTTCTCGTCTTCTATCAATATAGAAGCTTCTTCTAAGCTAGAGACTAAGGATACATCGTAAATATCACCTCTTCCGTGAATCCAAAAGATATCTCTAAAGTATATTCTTGTTAATTCGTCATCATCGATTAATAGCACTCGGTTCTTTTTGTTTTTATCCATAGACTATTGGTTACTTTACATTGTTTATAAAATTAAATGTCTCATCAAAATTCTTAAATATAACATCTACGATTGATTCTGTCTTCTTCGGAGTAATAATTGTTCTTATTGGTAATTTTGAAGTATTTCCGACGTCATCAGTAGAAGAAACTGTAAATCTGTAAACTGCGCCTGGTTTTAAGGCTCCTAGAATTACTACGTGATTTCTTGTTAATTCTAGATCTTCTTGTTTATTGCTAAGCTCTCCTGAAGTACTACCGGAACCTTCTTCGTAATAAACTATAGACGTAGAAGGTTCATCTGTTTGCCAGGATATTATCGTCTGGACTCTATCGGTTCTTCCTTGAACAAGAGCACTATCAACTTTAAGATTTGTAACTGATGGGGGTAAGCTATCTGTAGAAGTTTTAACATTTAGTTCCGATCCACTTTCTACGGTATTCCCTTTATTGTTAATACCAGAAACTTTTACTACATACGAGGTGCCCGGAGAAAGATTTTCGATCTTTATGGAGTGTGATGTATTTTTTTCTTCATCTACAATTTTTGAGGTTCTACCAGTCTTAGTATTCTTATATTCAATGATAGAAGTGGTTGGTTCATCTGTGGCCCACACGACCGCAAATGAATCTTTCTTTACATCTATTATTGAAGCTTGAATCTTGGAAGCTGAAGTAGTAAATATTAAGTCGTCCGATTTTCCTATTACTCCAGGTAGAGAATAAGCTTTTGCTGAATAATGATACTTTGTGTTAGATTTTAATCCTATTAATTTAATAGAGTGACTGGTGGATTTTTCCAATGTATTAGAGGATTCTCCGTTGTATGGGTTTTCTTTACTTGAATCGTATTTTTCATCTTCTATGTAGCTAACAACCGGGAATGATTTAACATTTGTTCTGTATTTAATAGTGGCACCACTCTCTGTAATATCAACAACTTCAGGTTTATCTATAAAAGGAGGAACTAATGAAGGTAATATAGATTCAATTGTGGTCTCGATCTCTTTCTGGAATTGTTCTACGTTATCTATCTTTTTGAGTTCTGATAAGTCTTCGCTTAGATATTTTGTTGTAAACTCTTTGTTTTCCGAATTACCTGTATCATTTGATTTATCCATGGCACTAATCTTGAAATTATAAAGAGTACCAAGACTTAAACCGTTGAGTTTGATTATATGCCGTTGAGACCAATTATCATCAGCACTCATTAGTCCGTAATTATCTTCTTTTCCGTACTTAATGAAAGCAATAGTATCTTCATTGGTGTTAAAAGAAATGGAAGCTCCAAAAGCAGTTATGTCAGAAATTTCTATATTGGATATTTCAGGAGCGATAGAATCCAAAGTGCTAAACTTCGCTTTGTATGCTTGGTTTTCAGCTAGTAATAAATCATAAAGTTCCTGAGCAACTCCTGTTATTCCACCACCTCCTTTTGAAATAATCACTTTTTCTTTTGCTGTGGTCTCAAAAGAATACTCATCGGAAGTTGTTTCGTTACCGTTTTCATCGGTGGATTTAATTACATAATAATACTGCGTACTTTCTTCTAGCTCACTAATTGTTGCTAGGTGATTTGTAACTAGAGTATAAATAAGCTCTGTTTGATTGGTATAATCTCCAGAATTTTTTCCGTACAAAACACGACCATCTGCAGGTTCGTTAGTTGTCCAAGTTACAGCTACTTGTGAATTAGTTCTTATAGGGGTAGATATATCAGATATAATAGGAGCTGTTTCATCGTCGTTAGTACTGAATGTATAATAACTGCCACCATTAGCACTTTCTCCCGTATTACCTAATTCATCAGAACTCATAACTAAAAAGTAGTAGATTTCATTAGGAACTAACCCCGTCAAAGAAACTGAGTGTTCGGTAGATAAAACTTCATCAGTTACAGTAGAAGGAGACGTCATATCTGGATTGATAGAATAACTAACTACAGAATTAGATGGAATATTTGTCGTCCATGTAATAGTAGCTCCTGTATCTGTTTCTCCTAGCGAGGCTACACTTGTTATTATAGGTCCTGGTGTAGTAGTAAACTGAGATCTAGAAATAGTTGTTTCTCCTGCCAAATTTGTAGATGTAGTCCTAAAGTAATAAGTAGTTTCTGGGGTTAAATTATCTATATAAATATTGTGATTTAAGACTTTATCCAACGATTGTTTTGATACACTGTAAACACCTTCTTCACCTTCTCTAATCGTTCCGTATTCTAT